>Ga0228642_1000003_pt1 | contig 182328 bp, 210 predicted proteins | sample 53DmetaG_FD_190071 | JGI IMG/M metagenome (GOLD analysis project Ga0228642, IMG submission 190071) | Seawater microbial communities from Monterey Bay, California, United States - 53D | ecosystem: Environmental > Aquatic > Marine > Coastal | place: USA: California | collected 2016-09-29
ATAACATACAAACTAGCCAATAACCTATATCTAATAGGACTCAATCCCCTATATAGCCATCTAACTATACAAAGAACTCTATTCCACGAACTAGTCCATGTTAAACAACTAGATAGGCATCACTTGCATGGTAGTCTATGGATGGGTCTTCCACAGGATTGGAGCCTTCCCTGGTCCTCCAGGCCATGGGAGCAACAAGCAGAAAGGGAAACCGACCTCCTCTATAAACCATAGAATAAGCCAACACTAGCCTCTACAGGCCCGCGGGGGTAGAGGAATATATAGAGCCTTTCTTGCATGTGTGGTTGTCTAAGGACCAAAATCAAACATCGGTATCTCAACAGACACCCGAGGCAAGACACTCTACCCCCTCCGAGAGGTAAGCATCCACTCCTACCTCTCTCCAGGACCAATATAGGGCCCAGGGTGCTCCGGAGAGCAAATTTTAGGATTATACCTCTAGAGCGCTAGTTTCGTCTATTTCGTCTGAGGCGTCTGTTTCGGCTCCTAGGCCAAATAGAGCATCAAATGCATCTGCTTCTCCATCTAGTGCTTTTCTCTCTTCCTGGACGATTTGATCATTAAATAGGTCTCGGGCGTATCTGGCCTCGTCGAAAGAGACTCCACCTTCTAGGTCAAAATACAGTTTTTTACCTACTTGGCCTACTCGGTTCTTTGAGAACTCCATATACCTTCTACCAGAGTTTTCTTGGCCATCCCAGTCTAAGTGCATCATCGAAGTGGTCATGTGTTTTAGTTTATTTGATCCAACGAACTGGCCACCTTTTGATAATTGCAAGATAGTAACGAAAGTAGTGTATTTTTTGGGTTTATTCTTGCCTTTGTTGTGGGCGATCATCAGGTCAAGGAACCATTTTTCTGTTTTACCTCGGGTTAGACCACAAGCTTCTTTTACAGAGTCATTTACTTCGGTGTATGAATCGGTAAGTACTAGGTCCCATCCCTGGTTAAGTACGGATTCGATAACTGTCTTTGGACATGAGTCGGTATAGTCTGCAAGGAAGAGAATTGGTAATTGACCCCAGTTAGGGAATCTTTGTAGGTATCTGGCCATGTCGATTTGAGACATTTCAGCCGAGATGAATAGGACTGATTTACCAGCTTCATGCAAGTTGCTTAAGAGGTCTAACAGGACAGTAGTCTTACCAATACCTGGGGCTCCTGCTGCCATGATATTAGAACCTGGCATAAAACCACCATCTTGACTTACAAATTTGTCAAATGAGGTTCCAGTAGCCATTGGCTTGAACAGGTCTTGGTTAATGTTGAGGTCGTCCAATTTAGACAACTTAATATTCATCTTACTAGGGCTCACCGTTTGCTTGTAGTGGCCTTGGTAGTCTTTACTAGATGACCAACGCGTATCTGTAATTGTTACTATACGTCCTGAATGTTTGGCCAACCAGGAGTGCTTTGGATGATCAGTTCCCACCGTAAGTGTTTCTTTTGAATTGATGTTTGCAAGTTTGTAATCTTTGCCGGATTTTTTAAAGGTGTACTTTTGCATAATTGTGGATGTTTAATTAATTACTATACTAATATAAGCAAAATATCTGAGATAAAAAAATATTTAGCTGTTTATTTTCGATTTATTTTTAGAACCAGTTATGGACATCAAGACTATAGGCGTTATCGGCCCAAGTCTTAGATCCAATTGCTTTCCAGTGACCATGATCGGCCATCTTAGGGAATGAACTGTGAATGGTTCCAATCTCAATATTCTCGATAATACAATTAGCTACCGTTACGAATTTACCAGCTTTAAGAGCCAGGGCAGTAAGATAAGTATCAGACCCAGGGTGGGTAGACTTAAGTTCAATTGTATGAAGAGCATTCTTCTGGTATCTGTTAACCAGGTTTTTAAGACTAGATTTACCATCAGAGATAGTAAAGAAACCGGCTCTACACTTAGTAACGACTCTATAGTCATATTCTACATCCCACTCAAAGCCATAATCGCTAGTGTGGAATTTGTGCATTTTACCGCCAATGTTTTGTTCGATTGTGAAGGTTGGACCGTTAGTGAGGGCGTGGTTGTTTTCTTTGATGTACATAATGTGGATGTTTTAATTAACTTGATTAGTATACTACTAATATAAGCATTTCCGGCGACAAATAAAAATTCTAGGCTGCCTATTTTTCAAAAGTTATTAACAATCCCCCCCCTTATTTAAAAACGAGGTTATAGCTACCATAGAAGCCTATAGATCTAGCTGTAAACATTATTGCGGTATCTGCTAGGTACCAATACCATTTCTTAGTCTTGGCACCATGACCAACGGCGTATACTAGCATGGTTGCTTCATTGGCCCGGTGTTTAATGAATCGGGATGCATGGTTGAAATCGGTAAGGAATACTAGAGATCTACTCGAAAGCCAAAACCGCTCCTCACCGACCCTTACATGACCATCTGAGTCTACTACCCACTTGTTCTTCCAAGCCTCGGTATTGGGCCTGATCCCCCATTTCTCGAATTTGCCACTATTATAGTAGTGATATAAGTATGCTTGGTTGGCACCGTCCGAGAAGCCGGCAATTCCCTGTATGGCAGAAGCCTTCCAGATATTATTATTTAATTGAGCTGTGCATAGTAAAGGGAGAATGGTTAGTGATAAGATTGTTAAGAGTTGTTTCATAAGTAATTATATTTAAAATATTAGAAAAGTTACTATCCCCTAAAAAATAAGAAAGGACCTCATCGATTGCGCAAGCGAACACTTGTCATCTCAGAAGCCCAATCTTGGGGGTTAGGGAGTAAGTTAAGTCAATTAGTTTAGCAAAGCTCCACGTTGATTATCTTGATTAAGATTACCAAATGGGTTTGGCATGTGGTTTTCATGGTCAAATGATTTCTTACCGAAGAAGTTACCAGCCTGAACCATCAACTGTGTTGAGTCAGAGTCTTGCATATTTGATTCGATGAGGTCTTTACCATGAGTAGCAAAGTGCGTTAGGCCATTCATAACAGACCAAACAGATTGATTAGTCTTGGCACCTTTCATTTGATTTGAATCCATAGAGCCAAGATCAATCTTATTGTACGCATTCATATTCTCTTGTAGAGGGATCCAGTTCTCAGCTCTTTCTCCAGCATGTTTCGAGATTTGGTTATGAGCCCAAGTCATCTCAGCTACAGAAGCATGAGTGTTATTAGCGGCTCTAACTCGATCACCGAAAGATTCAGGAGCAAAGTTGTTAGACCTCAACGCTTGCAAGTTCTCTTGGAACTTCTCCATACTTACATTATCTAGAGAGTTTAGAGTATATGTTTCCTGTGCAAGTGAGGTAGTTAGACCATTAGCACACCACATACGGTTTACATAAGGCATAACTTGGAAACCTTTCAAGGGTGAATTAGAGAAGGAAACACCTCCAGTAAAGACCTCATCGGAGAGACCTTTAACCGCAAATTCAGCTTTTGGGTTAAATGCGTTAATTCGAACAATTCCAGTAGTAGGGTCAGTAGACCAATTGGTTACGTCGAAACCATGCTTATCGATGAGGTTCTCTGTAATTCCAAGGAATTGCGAATTAGATATTGTTTGCTCGTTACCTTTAGTAATACCAATGATATTCTTGTTCACTGGGTTAAGGATCAGAGTTACTTCGTTTAATTTACCATAATTAGATGCCATTGCATTTTTCATGGTATTGATAAATTGACTCTTAGCTTCAGGGCTAAATAGATTATCGAATTTCTTAGCGAATGCTTGGCTCATTCCGATCAAACTCAACAAGCCTTTAAAAGCTTGGCTCGTAATGCCGATTCTTTGGCCTTTATACTCGATAGTCTTGGTATCAATTAATTGAACGTCACGGAAGGGAACTACTTTTCGTAGTTGTTGTGCGTTGATGGTTTCGATTTTGCGTTGATCGAGAACGTTTGAACTTAGTGTTGTAATTGCCATTATAGTCTGGTTTTTTTATTACTTGATTTATATATTATACTTAAATTATTAAAAAGGTTTCAGGTTAAAGACCAACTTTAACCATTGAAACCGGAACTCGGTATGTTTCACCGTTAGCGGATGATTTCGCTAAGACAGGACTCTTACGAGCTCTAGATTTCCAGCCAGTAATAGTATATACCGTACCAGCATTCATAAAGGTATCTCCAAGCTTTACACCAGGCAATTCATATTTAGCATAGCGAGCGAAGTCAGTAGCTTCTTTAGTCATTACCATACCACCATCACCGATGACAGATGCTTTAACTTTAATTGAACAATTATCTCCAGAGAAAGAGATATTACCAGTAGAGATTTCAATACCATACTCCTTAGCAACTTTAGCTAGGGCGCTATCAAGGTCTACACGAAGGGCTTTAACGGTTGGGCGGTCAAAAGATGTTACTTTCATAATTTTTGTTTATTTTGATTGATTAATTATTACTATACTAATATAAGCATTTCCGGCGACAAATAAAAATATTTAGCTGTTTATTTTCATAAAGTTATTAACAATTTACAGGGAGCTAGTCATGTTAGTGAAAAACTCTACCGCCAGTCGGTGTTCTAGTTTATAGGCTTCTTTTTCCCATGGTTGGTCATCATAGGCAGTATTAGTATGGACAGACTTCTTCCACATGACATTATAGTGGGTATTGCACCACCTCAACTCCTTACGAGCGTACTGCTTCACATGGACCATTTCATGACAGATGGTACTTATAAGCTCATAGACACTAAGGCCTTTTTTAAGAGTCAGTTTAAAGTCCCTGCTGAGGTCGTTTAGATTATAGCAACAGCCATGATCTTCCATAGGCTTAATAATAGCCTTTATATTTAGGGTTCTATATCGGGGCAATAGTTTCTTAATACACCATTTAATACATTCATCAGCGATTGCCTGTTCAGAAGCTTTACCACCAGAGATTGTTACTATATTAGACATATTTAAATTTAAAGTGAGGAAATAGAATTGGTGAACCAGACAGGATTCGAACCTGTGACCGTCTGCTTAGAAGGCAGATGCTCTATCCAGCTGAGCTACTGGTCCAGATGATTATTTATTAGGTAGCTTTTCAAAACTAGCTGCCAGGCCTAGTAGACCAAGCATCATAGCAGCTACAAAGAAGCCCATGGCGTTAAGTTCACCAGCAAAGCTAATATACTTATCAATGGTTGAGGTAATAGTCATACCGGCAACGAGAAAGGCTGCAATAGACAATAGGAAGGGTAAAACGTTTAATTTAACTGACATATCTTGTTTGTTTAATGATTACTATACTAATATAAGCAATTCCGGCGACAATAAAAAATCCAGGGCAGACTTTTTTTAATAAAGTTTCTCTAGGCGAGCATCTACCTCAGCCTGTTTATTAAGGAAGTATTTAAGCTTCCCGGCAAAGAAGATAATATTGTCTACCTCGAGGCGATCGGTAGCATTCGCGATTTTAGCCTGATAATAGTCAATTTTAGGCTGGTAGCCATTAGGATAACGGTTGGCACGTGAAGTGTAATTTTTCATAAATGTGTTTTTTAAAGGTTGATTAACTAATTACTATACTAATATAAGCAATTCCGGCGACAAATAAAAATTCTAGGCTGCTTATTTTCAATTTATTTTCAAATTATATGCTTTTTAATGAATTTACGGTATTTAGGGCTTGTCATGAGCATCGTCAGCACAAAATTACTAGTTTGGACGAAAATAAAGCTTACCATCTCATAGATAAAGATCAACGTGATGATATCGTTAATATTAAGGCAGTTAAAATCCATTTTTAATAGGGGGTGTTTTTAATTAAATAACTTATATAGCTAATATAATCATAAAAACTGACAAATAAAAATCCAAAGTGTTAAAAAGGTGAAAAAAAGTGAAAAAAGGCCCCTGGGCACTGAAACAAAGCTTTAAATATGCGTATAATATAAACCAGAATAGGTCATATATGCAACTTCTCCAGACAACACTATATAATAGCTCCCAGGGCAGCTCTCCAGGGCTTCCCAGGGGCCTTTTTGCTCCAGGGGCTGTCCGGGGAGCCCTGGGAGCTCTCCAGGGCTGTTCCTGGACAGTTGCCTATAGAAGCACTATAGAGCTAGCTCTCCAGAGCAACCCTGACAAGCCGGATCACCGACATGTCCAGAGTCACCTGGAGCGTGGACAGTCCCCAGATGGCCAACAGTACCCTAGAATACAGAGGAGCCTAGAGAGACAGAGAGCCCTAGACAGCACCGGCAGTCACCGGCAAGCCCTGGTAAATAATTGCCCAAATATTATACCGGGTCATAGAAATTTAGTATATTAGCTATATAAACAAATAGATACCTTATGGAACAGAGTAAACAACAACGAGTAGAGGCTATTAGAGCCGAGATCATCAAATTGAAGCTAGAAACACCTTATAGCCCAAAAATACCCAAATTACAACAGGAGCTAGATAGGCTTTTACAGGCCTCCGAGTAGTCACACTAAAACGCGAATTAACGTGTGGTGGGAGGGGGACCTTCCTTGGGGCATGCTCTAACATTAATTGTATAATTAGCAATAGTCAAAAAGCACTTAGCTAAATGTCAACCACTTGTCTCGTGTGTGATTTAAGCAGTATATACCTATGAGTGCTCCTAGATAGAAATAATATAGAAAAGCAATGTTACCCAAGCTCAAATATTCTCGAGCGTGTAAAAACCAATAAAAATACCCTATGCGTGATATATAGAATATGAACCAACTAAATTCTCCATTTAATAAAGCGCATGCATTTGTAAATACTCCACAAGTACATACTTCAGATAATAGCCAGATGTCAAATAGTAATAATAAGTCGCTATCATCAAACGATTCACAAAACTCTAAGCAAAATTCACAAATGAGTGACCAGCAATCCAAGAACAAAGCGCAAGATACACATGTAGATAGTAAGCAAGCAAATTTAAATGATAAGCAAGCTCAAAATCAAGCTGCACCACCAGAAGATACGTCAAGTTTCAGCCTTACAGACTATTTCAAACAGAAAGCACGAGATAGAATGATGAATCAAGTTTCGAGTAGTGCACAAGACACTCCTAACACAGCCGAACAACCTGCAGATAATTCACCTAGTCCTAGTAAACCAAAGAAGAGTCCTAAAGATCCAATGAAGCCGACGAGCTTAATGCCGCCTCCAGTAAAGATGAAACCACCCAATACATCGTTTACATCTTTTAAAACTCCTAAACTAAATATACCTAAATTTAGATAAGAAGCGCGAACACGTCGCTCTTACTCCCCACTAGCCCTCCAAGTCTTTGAGAAAAAAAGTTCAGTATAAATGAAACTTTTCTGAGACCTAGCAGTATAACTTAAGTCTTTAAGTCCAAGGGTAAAACCCCGACGACAGTGCACACCCCTCACTAAGCCGTCACATGACTCCAAGGTCTCAAAGATGACCTTCTCTATTCCCTTTAATAACCCAAAAAAAGAGCCACACTATGACACTAAGTCGTCGGAGGTGCGGCGGCAGTTTAAGGACTTAGAGGTCTTAAACTAATAAAACACTCTTAATCAACGTTACTATCTACTAGGAGACAAGAAGGGCTTGGGAGAGTTGGACGCTTTTAGTATCGTTGACGGTGGGTGACGAGCGCACATTCACGTTATTGCCTCTATTAAAAGTGGACTATATTGAGTATGACACATTTGAGGGCTCAGAGACTCGGAGAGCGGCCCCACTACCTACCGGTACAGGGGACCTGATACTATATTAGAGTAAATTGCGATGGATTGATATTTGGATTAGAGTATTTTGAAGAAACATAAAATTGAAAAAATACGTTTTTTTAAAAGTCAATTCCAAATTTTCCCCTGACTTAGAGGGAGTATAGAGAGGCGGCGATGACTATTTAGAAAAATTTCCTAACTCAAAAAATTTCCAAGACTAAGAAGTCCTAGGAGGAATTAGAGGAATCTGAGATATATAAGGTATATGAAACAACTAAACCACTTAATTCTAATGCTAGGAATCTTTCTTCTAGCCTCTTGTAGCACACAATTTCGATTGATGGGTTACGATCAAAATAACGATGTTTCGGCGCACAATGTGTCGACGTCGATGCAACACTTCGGAGATGTTAAAATAGACACGCTATCCGAATTTCAATTTAGAAATAAACTAAGAACAGATCTAAGCTTCAGATTAGACTTTGCGCAATACGCATTGAGTCAACCGAGGTCATTTGATTGGAATAATAGATTACTAGGAAGACAATACGATTCTAGATGGAATAATTATTATTGGAGCTGGAATAGAGATCAGATGTGGAATGATTGGGCTTGGGGTTATACAGGCTGGAATTCTTGGGGCTCTCCTCATAGATGGTCACCATTTGGATATGATAGATGGGGATATGGAATCTACTATGGTTGGAATAATCATGGCTGGGGATATGGAAACCATTATGGATGGTATGGTTCACACTTTAATAATTATTATGGAGGATGGCCGTATTATGGTAATAACGTCTATGGAATCCCAGGTTGGAGAAGTGGCAGAACAAATACAGTGCATATTAATGGCAGACGTTCAAGTATTAGAACTGAAGTAAATAATGGAAGAAGAACTAGAAGTACGACTACTAGAAGAAGCACTAATAATACTAGGAACAATGAGGTTATCATCAATAATAGTCCGAATAGAAATAATAACACACGAGTAAGAGTTTATCAGAGACCCGAGAACAACTCTAATAATACAAACACTAGGCCAAGAATTATTAGAGAAAAACCGCCAGTGAGAAATAATCGCCCAACGTTTAACAATAATTCTCGTCCATCTAATAATAATAGACCTGTGATTAATAATTCTCGTCCATCTAATACAAGATCTTCGACACCTGTTCGTTCAAGCTCTCCTCCTTCAAGAAAAAAGGGTAATTGAAACAATTAAGATTATTAGAGTATAATATTAAAGGATTAACTTAAACTTTTAATATGAATAACGTCTTATCAAAAATGATATACTGTGCACTAATCGTTAGTGTCATTGCAGCTATCTTTGCAATTCCAGCTGTATTAATAGCTCTCGTATCTTCATTCATTGCATGGATATCAGGATGGTCGTTTGGATGGATCTTTTCAATAGGAATTACTGTTAATTTTTTAGTAGCTGCACATATACTAGACGATTTGTATACACAAATGCAGAATTTTAAAATAGATCTAGATTTTAAAGATGAAGAAGACGAAGACCTATTATAATAACTTAATATTATGATAAGATTAATACAAACTAAAATGGCTAAGAAAACAACACATTGGAAAACCAAAGACGTAAATGGTATGAGAATGATGATATGTCAAAACTCAAAACCAACTATGAGTAAATATTCTGAATTTGCACCAGAGAACGGAGAATGCGACGAATGGTCCGAGGTTGGCACAGATACAACAGCTTCTTTATGTTGGAGATGTACTGGAAGATCAGTAAATAATATTAGATTAAAATAATAAGATATTTTAAGATTCTAAAATTATGATAATATGATATTTTGATATTATCATTTTATTCTACTAATTTATTAAAATATTACATTTCACCCAAATAACATTGATATATAAACCATAAGTTTTATATTTAAACTTGAACGAATAGCTATACAGAAATAATTTATTTTAAGACCAATTCTAACGAATTGGTCTTTTTTTATCTAAACTTTTAGGAATATCTTAGTATAATATTAAAGTATTCACATAATCAAAACACATAATGAGTAACAATAGAAAATCTGAAGATGCTTGGCAGATTCTAAGAATTCAGGGAGAATTCACAAAGGGGTTTGATACGTTTAATGAATTAGGTCCTTGTGTTTCTGTATTTGGAAGCGCTAGAACATTATCAACAAATCCAATGTATAAAGAAGCTGAGAAAATTGGAAAGCTTCTCGTTGAAGCAGGGTTTGGTGTAATCACAGGAGGTGGTCCTGGAATTATGGAAGCTGCAAATAAAGGAGCACATGAAGCATTAGGTAAAAGTATAGGTGTTGGAATTGAATTACCATTCGAAGCTAGCATGAACGATTACGTTGATTTAGGAGTCGAGAACAGATATTTCTTTACACGAAAAGTAATGTTCCTTAAATATTCACAGGCATTTGTTATTTGCCCAGGAGGTGTTGGAACCTTAGATGAGTTATTCGAAGCCATAACACTTGCACAATGCGGACATAATGTAAAATATCCTATTGTTCTTGTAGGTAGAGATTATTGGGAAGGTCTCGTAGATTGGATGCAAAATACTTTATGGAAACATGGTGCAATATGTCAAAAAGATTTTGATTTATTTAGAGTAGTTGATACTGCAGAAGAAGCAGTGTCTAAAATTACAGAGTATCATAATAAGTTTTCTAAGAATACCGACTCCACCAATTTCTAATAAATATAATAGATGAAGTTCAGAAGACTTGCTGATAAGTCGCAAATTGATTTAGCGACATATCTGAAACAATACATAAAAAGAAATTCCAATAATTCAATTCGAATTTACGTAGGATGTGATTCACATGTAAAGGGTGAGTTTACAACATACGTAAGCACGGTTGTAATTCATGTTGGAAATACTGGATGCCATGTTCTTTATAAGAAGGAAAAGGTAGAACCTATTCGAGATATGTGGAGAAAGTTATGGGGAGAAGTTGAAAGATCCGTCGAAGTTACACAATATCTTCGGGATAATGGGATAAATATACATACAATTGATTTAGACCTCAACCACCAAGAACAACACGCTTCTAATAAAGTAGTTAACGCTGCGATAGGTTATGTTAAGTCTCTTGGAATTAAAGTAAGAATAAAGCCAGATATCTTACCTGCAATAGCAGCCGCAGATAATCTGTCAAAATAAACAATTCCTAAAAACGGAGTAAAATAAGTATAACAATTAAATTCTACAATGGCAGAACAATTTGAAAATCCAGGAAAAGGCGGTAAAAGAAAAACACCTTACGTTGATGAGTATGGAGAAGACCTAACAGCTGAAGCTGCAAAAGGAAATCTAGATCCTATTATCGGAAGGGAAAAAGAAGTGTATAGAATTTGCCAAATCCTATCGAGAAGAAAGAAGAATAATCCTATTATTTTAGGAGATCCTGGTGTAGGTAAGACTGCGTTAGTAGAGGCGATTGCACAAAGAATCGTAGATAAGAAAGTAGCAAGAACTCTTTTAAAGAAAAGAATAGTTTCTATCAATATTTCTAATATCGTAGCAGGTACAAAATATAGAGGTGAGTTTGAAGAAAGAATGAAACTTATCGTTGAGGAATTAAAGAATAACAAAGACATCATTGTTTTTATCGATGAATTACATACAATCGTTGGAGCAGGTGGTGTTAGTGGATCTTTAGACGCTTCAAATATATTAAAACCTGCATTAGCGAGAGGACAAGTACAATGTATTGGTGCAACTACTTTAGATGAATATAGAGAAAATATTGAAGATGATGGTGCACTTACTAGAAGATTCCAAGAAGTATTTATAGATCCACCTAGCGAGGAAGATACTATCGAAATCTTACAAAGAATTAAAGGAAACTATGAAGATTATCATGCAGTTGAATATACTGATGATGCACTAGAAGCATGTGTCTCTCTTTCTACAAGGTATATTACAAGTAGAGAACTTCCTGATAAGGCTATTGATTTAATGGATGAATCAGGTGCAAAAGTTCACTTAAGCGAAATCAAAGTACCTGTGCATATTAAAAGAGCGGAGACTGAGGTAGAAGCTTTAACACTTGACAAATTAAAGGCAGTTGAAGAACAAGACTATGAAAAAGCTGCTCACTTTAGAGATAAAGAAATTCAATCTAAGAATTTAATTGAAAAGAAAATATCTGCATGGGAAAAGTCACTAAGAGATAAAAAGAAAAAAGTAACAGCCGAAGATATTGCTGAAACTATTTCACAAGCAACAGGAATTCCTGTAACAAGAATGACAGGTGATGAAAGTAAAATAATCCTAGCAATGGAAACAGAGCTTAAGAAAATGATTATTGGACAAGATCAAGCAGTAGACGCACTCTCTAAGGTAATTAAAAGATCAAGAACTGGTGTATCATCTGCTAAAAAACCTATAGGTTCTTTTATGTTCTTAGGACCAACTGGTGTTGGTAAAACAGAAACAGTAAAGGCGATTACTAATTATTACTTTGGATCAGAAGATCATTTAATTAGAATTGATATGAGCGAATACATGGAAAAGTTTGCAGTATCAAGATTAATTGGTTCTCCTCCTGGATATGTTGGTCATGAAGATGGCGGTCAATTAACAGAACAGGTTAGAAGAAGACCTTATTCGGTTGTACTTTTCGATGAAATTGAAAAAGCACACCCTGATGTATTCAATACTTTACTACAAGTATTAGACGAAGGAAGATTAACAGATTCATTAGGAAGAACAGTTGACTTTACGAATACGATTATCATTATGACATCTAATGTCGGTGCTAAAAAAGTAAGTGAGTTCGGAACGGGTATTGGATTTGAAACTAAGAAATCTTCAATCGCTGGAAGAAAAGCACACACTGAAGCTATCATCGCAAAGGAACTTAAAAATAAGTTTGCACCGGAATTTTTAAATAGATTAGATGATGTAGTATTATTCGACCAATTAAAGCATGAAGATATTCTTCAAATTGTTGATATTGAAGTTAGACACCTGGTAATTAGAATGTTTGATCAGAAATATAATATTAAAGTTACTAAGCAAGCAAAGGAATTCTTAGCAGAAAAAGGATATGATCCTGATTATGGTGCAAGACCCTTGAAGAGAGCGGTTCAAACTTACATTGAAGATCTTTTAGCGGATGCTATTATTAAAGGAGAAATAGTTAGAGGAGACGAGGTGTACACAATCAATCATACGAAGAAAGAAGATAAACTTTCTATTAAAAAGTAGTATAATAATAAACTAATAACTTATTAAATGAATTTTTCAAGTCAATTCTCAAAAACAATTACAAACATAGACGATATAGGAAGTGTATCACAACCACGTGATATGAAAGTAAAGGAATTAGCCCTTACAACTTTACCTATAGATCCTTACATGCCTATTGCTAATTTTGAAAATAGAAAATTCAACTGGAAATACTTTGCAGGTGAATTAACATGGTATCTACGAAAAGATAACGATGTAGATTATATAGGTCAATTTTCAGGATTCTGGTCTACATTAACTAATCCTAATTCAAATGAAATTAACTCAAACTACGGTTCACTATTATTTAATGAACAATTAGAATGGGTTGTAGATTCATTAAAAGCGGATCAAAACACGAGACAGGCGATAGCATTTCTTAATCAACCCAAATTTCAGTTTGAAGGTAATAAAGATTTTGTATGTACTATGTACTTAAATTTCTTTATTAGAAATAATCAATTGAATATGAAAGTTCAAATGAGATCTAATGATGTGTTCTATGGATTAACGTTTGACGCACCTTTCTTTGCATTCGTTCACCAACATGTTCATCTATGGTTAAAAGACACATACCCTGAACTAGACCTAGGAGTATATTACCATTGTGCAGATAACTCTCATTTCTACGAAAGACACTTCGAATTAGCAGCTAAAATTCAACAAGAAATTATAGAAGATTCTACACAATACGCAATGATAATAGATCAACCATTCTTTACCATTGAAGCGGGTAAGATGCTATTAACAGATCATGGATTATCCTTTATAGAAAAAGTAAACGAGACTATAGAAACTGAAAAACCTACACAGAAAGAATTCAGACAAATTCTAGAATCATTCGCAGGTATTATTAATGAAGAAGAACTCATAGGAAAGGATGGAATACCCGAAATTCAGGATTAACACTAGGACGATGGAACTGGGTTCCTTGGAAGATGGCATAGATGACATTGTCGGTTTTCATTTAAATATCGTACAACACATAGAAGATACTATTGATGGAATATCAATGAAAGGAAATATACTATGTAAATTGATAGATGAACAAGGAAATGAGTATGAATCCCTCTTGGATGAAGATAGATATAATAAGTCTTTGCAAAAATCTCTAGAATTTTTTAAAGAAAGAGAAAATTACGAAAAATGTAAACACATCACAGACTTGCTAAATAGAATATAAATTCAATAATGAAGTACGGGCTTGAAGGATTTAATAGAGTCGCTAGAACCACATCAAAATGGTTCTCTCGACTCTTACGAGTATTCGAGAGACAGAAAAGAATTGAATGGACTAAGTATATTGACGACACCGTAGTTATTCATCTAGCATACAGGAAAGATAGATTAAAAATAGCAGAGAAGAGAGCATCTTCCCAAAAACTAAAGGGACGTAAAACATTACTAGATCATTTAAGATTCTTTGACGCAATAGAAGGAAAAAGAATAAAGTGGTTTTCTAAAAAAATACACATTAACAAATATCCATTTTCATTTCACTGGGAAATAGATCCTTCTCCCGGAATGAAAAATAAATTAAAAAGAAATAATAAGATATTATGTTCTTCTGCTGAAACTGGAATCGCATTTTCACACTATAGAATTTGGAAAGAAATTGTAGAGAATAAAACACCAGTCACCCTCATAATGGAAGATGACTTTGAATTTTGTCATAAATTTCAAGATAAAATAGAAAGCATATTTGAAAAAGAACTTCCTAATGATTGGGATTTATTGTATCTTTCTAGTTTGCCAAATCAATTTGGATTTACATGGGATCCTCATTCCCAAAATCTATCACGGTTATATAATGGAGTATGGTGGTTATCTGGTTATGTATTAACATACGAAGGAGCTAAGAAATTATTAGAAGGTTTGCCTATTGTCGGCCCAGTTGACGTATGGATTAATTATCAATTCAAAAACATGCAAGTGTATATGACTAATCATAATCTAATAACACAAGGAGATGATACCGAATCTGATAATACTTATTCTTATGTTGAAACATTTAAGGATAACTTAATATAATATTAAAATAATACACACAAAGAATTATATGAATTACGGAAAAGAATTTGAAAAGTATGCGATGAGTGATCATAATGTTTCATCATCTAAATTAAATTACTATGAGAAGCAGATTGAAAACTCGTTAACTCCATATATCTTAGAAGAAAGAGAGTTAAGAGCTACTCAGATGGATATCTTTTCTAGATTAATGATGGATAGGTTATTATGGGTTGCAGGACCTGTTAATGATAATATGTCTACGATTGTTCAAGCACAGTTGATGTTTTTAGACTCAGTTGGAGGAACAGATATTACGATGCATATTGATTCTCCAGGTGGAAGTGTTAAAAGTGGACTTTCAATGGTTGATGTTATGGATTACATTAAGTCAGATATTAAAACAGTAAATACTGGTATGGCTGCATCAATGGGTTCTGTTTTATTAGGAGCAGGAACTAAGGGAAAAAGATCTTCACTTAGACATTCTACTACAATGTTACACCAATCCTCTGGTGGATTTAATGGTAATATTCAAGATGCTGAAATAGATTGGAAAGAATGGCAAAAAGTAAATAAAGAATTATTTAATCTTTTAGGAGAATATTGTGGAAAACCAGCTGACGAAGTAATGAAAGATGCGACTAGAGACTTTTGGTTAAATGCAAAAGAAGCTAAAGCTTATGGTATTATTGACGAAATCATCGGGAAATCTTAATATATAAATTATATGAAAATTCATATTTACGTAAAAACGCAAGATTTAGACTCTCTTAATAAGATATTAAGTGATCCTTTTTCGGAGACGACGAAAGAGTTTGAATTTTTAAATACACCGGCAAAAGACTTCACCATGATCTCTTTAACCTATGACGAATGGATTAGGTTACAGGATATGGATGCACTAATTACAATACTATCATTATGAGAAACAGAGACATTGAAAGAGAATTATTTATTGAGCTAATCAATCATCAATTAAAAGATCATGGGGTAACCTATGATGATGTTAAGGACAATCCACAATGGTATATGGAATATAAAACTACTCAAGAAAAAGAGCAAAAGTTTATAAAGCATATTACAGAAACTGTTGTTAACACATTAGGATTAGACATCAAACAAGCTGAGAAAGAAGCACAGTGGTTTATTCTACAATGGGGATTAGCAGTTATTCCAACCGAACAAACTCCACCTAAAAAAGCTTCTAAAAAGAAGACATCTTCTAAAAAATAAAATACACGCGTGGAATTTTAGATAAATATTCCATGAATGTATTAGATCCAAATTGGCTCACTATCGAGCCTCATGATTTTGAATTAAAATACTATAAACTCTTAGCAGCTGAGAACACTTTTAATAAGATTCTCAAAGATGGAGGCTTAATATCCATACTCGATGAAGTAGAAGATCATCTACTTGAAATGTATAAAATTAAGCACAGGAAGGAGGAGATAGACGTTAATTTAAGAGTTCTCAAGGGAATCAACCTTGACACAATGTCTTTAGAATATGAATATCCAGAAGGAGATAAACATATAGAAGACATGTATAAGCTTTGTGATAAAGCTATAGATATATTAGAAGATATACATAAAAATGTAAGGGTAGTATTTAGATTAGTCGAGAAGGCTATTAACATTACAGAAATTCCAGATATTAAAAGAACTAAAAAACTAGGATATGCTTTAGTGAAAACTCCTGAAGATATCATGCAAATATATTCTTTTAAAGTTCCTTCTTTATTGACAGAAAACTGGAAAGATTTAAATCTAAAATATGAAGGAGAAACAGTGTATGATATAAGAGCAATTTCTCTTTTTATTACAAAGGTACAAGATGAAAGTTCTGATTATAGGTTTTTTAGATGCAGTGTTAATTCAGAATTCGATATGAATGAAAGGGTATTGCCAGTATTAAAATTTAAGCTTTACAATCATTTAAGAGCAAATTAATCAAGATATATAGTTTATAAAAACAAAATAGTTTAAAAATGCCACAGGTTACGCAAGAAGATATTATTGGATATATTGATAACACAATAGATGTTATACAGGGAGACTCACAAGTCTACACAGTAAAACTATATAGAGATAGGGTAGGTGGAAATCTTAATACATCACTATATTCTACATTTACTATGAATTTATTAGATGAATCGTCTGATTTAATCGCACAATATTCAATGCCTAGAGTATACGGAGTTTCAGGAGATCTTATATTAGTAAATGACGATCCAACTACACAGGCTGTTTTTCAATTTGAATTATCAAAACTACAAACATTAAATCTTCCTGCTGGAAAAATATACGTAAACATAGTAGTGACTAATTCTAGAATAGAACCTACTAAGGTTTATTCTTTACCTAACATGGAAATTGGATCTATTTTATTTAATGAAAACAGACACGATCCTTCTCTGTATAAATCTACTCAAAGAAGTTCGGGAATAGGTGTATCTTCGTCCATGGATCCATATTATAAAGTTCAACATATCGATGGTTCAGTTCCTATTGGACAAGGAAGCTTATCTTTAGATTCAGGATCCCCTGGTCTAGTAACTAAAATGACATTTATGAATAGTGACTACGATGGAATTAGAGTAAGTGTTTTAGAAAACTTTTTAATTAACAGAATAGATAAAGATGGAATTGAAGGTACGATTACATTAATAAACAGAAGCGATACCGCTCAATATTCTATTTTTAATGTAGTAGACTGGTACAGAATCAACTGTTCTTCTGGAGAATGTATTGACGACATCGATGATGCAATACAGGTTATAGTATCTCACGAAATGTCGACTGAAGGACCTGGTGTATATAAAAATAATTGGCTAGTTACGGACGAAGTTTCATTTAAACTAGATGTATATGGTTCAGCATTATCTTCAACTGATCTAGGTAAGAAATCTAGCACAGTACTAGATAAAGAATTAATTCCAAATAATACATCTGGAAATGTATCTAGAACTGGAATCATATTATCGGTTACACCGCAAGATGGCCAATACATTGACGTTGAAATTAATGGTATTTCTATTTCATTAGGAGACGGAACTAAAAACCTAGATGGTTACTTTTCATCAGATGGAGGAACTACTGCTAGAACATTCCAAGATATCCGAGTAGGTGATGAATTAATCTTTAACTCGATAGTCGCGGGATATGAGCTCACTGATGAAGATAGAGTCTCTTTATTCTACGAATCTTATTCTTAATAATATATTATCTTAGTATTATAAGAAAAACGTAAAAACGTAAATACGTAAAATTTAATTAATTTTATTAAGATATTATATACTTTTTTACCCCCCACGAATAAACGTATTAATATATAATCCAATCCTACAATAATGTAGGGTGTGCAAAAAATAATTATATAAATAATATGGCACAAATTCGTTCAAAACAAATTTCTGACTTTCTAAGTTCAATCACATGGGCAAATGTTGTATCGTCTGACAATGTAAAAATTGCAAACGTATGGGACATCAAACAAGGATTTGATACAGTAGACGCATCAGTAAACTCTTTAGAGACTTTCATCGCAGGTGAAGTATCTTCTTTAGAAGCTGTTGATACTGCTTTATCGGCTGAGATCGTAACAGAAAAAGAAAGAGTAGATGCAATCTTAGATTCTGCAGAAGCAGACAAAGATTCATTCGCTGAAATCGTTTCTTTAATCAACGCAGTTGATACTGAAAATGACAATGCATTCGCTTCATTCGTACTAAGAACAGATAAGTCAATCGATTCATTAGAATTAGTTGATGCTGATCTTCAGAGACAAATCACAAGCAATGACTCTGACATTCTTGGTTTAGAAGGTGACATCACTTCATTAGACACTAGAGTATTAGGTGTTGAAGGTGACTTAGCTTCTGAAATCGAAAGAGCAACTGGTAGAGAAAATGCTATTGAAGCTGCTTTAAACGCAGAGATCGCTGCAACTAACGCTGATTTTATCAATGTTAACGCATCTATCGATTCATTAGAAGTTGTTGACAATGGTTTTGCTGGTAACATCACTTCATTAGACACTAGAGTATCTGGTGTTGAAGGTGACTTACAAGCTGAAATCGACAGAGCAACTGCAATGGAAGGTAAGATATCTGCAGAATTATCTGCTGAGATCGCTGAAACTGCTGCTGAGCAAGCTGTTCAAAACGCATCTATTGATTCTTTAGAAGCTGCTGACGCTGGTTTATCATCTTCTATCGAAGAGGAAGCAAGATTAAGAGCTGCTGCTGATTTAGCATTAGGTTCTAGAATCGACGCTAACGATTTAGACAACGCTAACTTAACATTATCTGTAAACTCTTTAGAGGTTGTTGATGGTGAATTAGCATCTGACATCGCTACAGAAAAAGGTAGAATCGATGCAATCTTAGAAGCTTCAACTGCTGACAAAGATTCATTCGCTGAAATCGTTTCTTTAATCAACTCTGTTGATACTGAAAATGATGATGCTTTTGCTGCATTCGTAGTAAGAACTGACGCATCTGTTGATTCTTTAGAAGTTGCTTTAGCTGCTGAAATCGCTTCAACTAACGCTGAGCAAATCGCACAAGACAGATCTATCGATTCTTTAGAAGCTGTTGATAACAATCTAGCGATTGCTATCGAGCAAGAAAAAGAAGATAGAGCTGGTGAAGACGCTAAGTTAAAAGCACAGATCGACGCTAACGACGCTGACAACTTATTATTAACTGCTTCAGTTAATTCTTTAGAGGTTGTTGACGGTGAATTAGCTGGTGACATCACTTCAATCGACACTAGAGTATTAGGTGTTGAAGGTGACTTAGCTGCTGAAATCACAAGAGCTGGTTCTGTTGAATCTGCTTTATCTGCTGAATTAGCTGCTGAGATAGCAACAACTAACGGAGAGGTAAATGTTATAAACGCATCTATCGATTCATTAGAAGTAGCTGTTGAAGAAGGTGGTACGTACCTAAGACAAACTGCAGTATTTACTGCAACTAACTTATTTACTTTACCTCAGCCAGTTGCATTCGGAACTAACGATGATTTAACTGTTTATGTAAACGGTGTATTCGTTGACTTCAGATGTACAGGTGGAACTGATATCGATTTCACAGGCTTATTAGCTTATGACGTTGATGCTAAGGACAAAGTTCAAGTTATGGGTATAAAACTATAATCTAAACTTCGGTTTAAATTATTAGCTTAATGCTTAATTGATTAAAGGCTCCTCGGAAGAGGAGCCTTTTTTATTTAAAATATATAGTAAAACAAAATATCGGTTTAACATGAACATTGGAATTACACTAGGATTACAACAGGATAATGAATCTCTTTGGATAAATGGAATCAAATTAAATGTATTAAATTTAATTGAAACTCTTTCTGAAATAGGAGATCATAGTGTATATGCGTTAGACACTAGTAATAAAGTTAAAGATCTGTCAAAGGTAGATTGGGACACTTCTAAATATCCTATTTATAAATATGCAGATAAAGTAAATTCAACGGATTTATTAATACTTCTAGGAACTTCATTTAGTACCGAGCAAACAGTCGCCGTTAGAAAAAAGAATCCTAAAATTAAGATTATTAAATACTTTTGCGGTAATAATTATATTATAGATATGGAAAGAGTCTTATTTGATTCTAAAGAATCTGTAAGTAATTGGACGCATGGCCACGATGAAGCATGGTTTATTCCACAGCAGGAATATCAAAATAGATCATACTATCAAACAATGGGAAGGCTTTCTGCTGACAAGGTTAAAGTGGTTCCATTTGTATGGAGTCCTAAGTTTATAAAAGAAGAAAATTCTAAAAACGTCAGAAATGGTATGAAAGACGCATTCTATAAAGGAGGCAAGAATGCAGAAGATATGAACCTATCTTCAATGGAACCTAATATGAATGTAGTTAAATATTGTATGCCTCTTATCATGATGGTAGAAGAACTATACAGAAAAAAGGGTAAAAAGGCGTTCAATGAATTTTGGGTAGGAAGTGGTAAAAGATTATTATCTAGTAAATACTTTATTAGTTCCATTAAACACTTAGATGTAACTCATTCCGGTAAATTAAAAATGTGCTCAAGGTACCCAGTAACTAATTTTCTTTCTGAGAAAACGGATATAGTTCTTTCACATCAATGGGATAATCCTTTAAACTATGCATATTTAGACGCTCTTTATTTTGGATATCCTTTAGTTCATAACGCAACAATGATAAAGGATGCAGGGTATTATTATAAAGGATTCGATACAGTGTCAGCTGCAAAGATGTTAGAGAATGTATTAAATCATCATGATGAGATAGAAAAGGAATATACAGCAAAAAGCACAAAGGTTCTTTCAAGATATCTTACAACAAATCCTAACATCGTAGATACATATAAAAAACTAATAGAGAATATTTTTGAACCAGGAAAACATGCTCTATCAAACGAATATGACTGGTCAACAAACCTATATAAATAAACATAATAAATAATGGAATTAAAAGAAGTAATTGAAGCGGCTGCAAAGCCAAAGATTAGTATTATCATGCAATCATATCTTGGTAATTATCCAGGATCTAGGAAAGATTCACATTCTAAATTTTTAAGAGCAGTCCAGAGTTTTCAAAATCAATTATATAAAAACTGTGAATTAATAATAGTAGCAGACAATTGCATGGAAACAAAGTCACTATATGATGCTCATTTTCAAACTGAAGATAACATAAGATTAATATACGTTTCTAGAAACTCAAAAGAAATGAGTACATATATGCAAAACGAAGAAGGCAACAAATATTATAGAGGTTTTCCTCGTAGAGTAGGAGTAGGAGCCGCAACTGGAAATTTAATTACATATATGGATTCAGACGATATGTTATTAGAAGAACATACACTACACCTAATGATAGAGTTTAATAAAAACCCTGACGCTAATTGGTGGATTAACAGATCTTGGTACGATAACGAAGTAATGAAATTTAAAGACGATAAAACATTTGAAGATTCTACAGAATATGGTGAAGAACTTCCAGATGTTGAAGGAAAGTGGAACATAACAAGAATAAAGGAAGGTTTAGTAGTAATGAGTCCTTGGTTGTTTATGCATAAACCATCTGCATCTGTTTTATGGAGAGATACTTGGGGTAACGTAAGTGAAGATTCAGATTTCAACGTAAGATTCAGAGAAAATCATAAAGGCGGAGCAGTAATGAACCGACCAACATACGTAAGATGTCACTTTACAGATAAGTGGGATTTTTAATACGTAAAATAATATCTTATACTATAGATTCTGGGACCTTTATCCCATCAATTTATAATATATAAGATTGAGTGGAATTATTCCACATTTAAAATAAATAAAAAAAAATGTAACTATTCATGTCATTAATTAAAATCAAGCAAATTGACGGCTTACAGGCTGCTCTTGATCTTATTAACACCAGCATTGAATCAGGTTCGCTTAAATCAGCTTACACACAGGAAGACCACGGTTTTTCTGCTGGAGTTGTTATAGCTTATGTGGGTTCTAGATGGGTGTTAGCTGATTCAAGCACTGCTAACAAGCTAGGAAGATTAATCATCGAATCTATTGTAGACGCGGACAATTTTATCGCTGTGCAAGTTGGAACTATTAACGTTTCAGCATGGCCTAAATTGGACCAGTTAGTTCCCGGAGATTTCTACGTTGTAGATAACTCAGGTAACGGTACTTTAGAAGATTACGTTAATACTGGTGATCCAGGTTTTGCATACAGCAATCCTGTTTTACAAGCATTAACAGAAACAGTGGGTCATGTTCTTCCATGGAGACCATCGCAGTCGCCAACAGACCTAATTCAACCAGAAGAATTCACACAGACTTCGTTCTCTGCTGTAACTTCAGGTAATTACTCATCAACAGGACTTACACTAACGTATACTCCTTTCCAAGATTCAACAGTTCAAGTATTCTTAAACGGTATAGCACTTGACGAATCTTATAATGATAGAAACGGAGACGTATATTTCTCAAGAGACGGTGGTGCAACTGCTGTTCCTGCTTCTGACTTAGATGCTGGAGATACACTTTACTGGAACGGAACTCTTGCAGGTTATGAGCTTGCTGGAACTGATCAGTTTGAAGTAGTATACGACAAAAGTAATCTAGACGACTAAAAAAAATAAATTATTAAAACATGGCAAATCCATTTATTAGTACTTCTGGTAGTCAAGGTTATCAAGGTTCTCAAGGAGCTGGCAATGAAGGTGCACAAGGTGCAACTGGAGTTCAAGGTTTTCAAGGAGACAACGGTGAAACTGGCGATAGAGGTATAACAGGTGATCAAGGTTTACAAGGTGATATAGGTTTAACTGGTGCTCAAGGTGTTGAAGGTGGCATTGGTCTTAAAGGAGATCAAGGCGATACAGGCGCAACTGGAGATAGAGGTGAACAAGGTATTCAAGGTAAAACAGGTGATCAAGGTCTTAAAGGAGACCAAGGAGATACTGGTGAAACAGGTCTTAAAGGTGACCAAGGAGATACTGGTGAAACAGGTCTTAAAGGTGATCAAGGTGATACAGGAGAACAAGGTATTGAAGGTAAAGTAGGTGCTCAAGGTTTCCAAGGTATTCAAGGTGAAACTGGTCTTAAAGGAGATCAAGGTGACACCGGTTTAAAAGGTGATCAAGGTGACACTGGTTTAAAAGGTGATACTGGTGAAACAGGTCTAAGAGGTGAAACTGGTTTAAAAGGTGACACTGGTGAAAAAGGTGATCAAGGTTTCCAAGGTATAACTGGTGAAAAAGGTGATCAAGGAGATACTGGTGAAACAGGTCTTAAAGGTGACCAAGGAGATACTGGTGAAACAGGTCTTAAAGGTGACCAAGGAGATATTGGTGCTGATGGTAAACAAGGTGAAACTGGTGAAAAAGGTGATCAAGGTTTCCAAGGTATAATCGGTGAAACTGGTGCTCAAGGTGCTATTGGTGCTCAAGGTGCTGTTGGTGCTGACGGTGAACAAGGTCTTAAAGGTGATCAAGGTTTCCAAGGTATTGACGGTAAAGTCGGTGATCGTGGTGAAACAGGTCTTAAAGGTGATCAAGGAGATACTGGTGAAACAGGTCTTAAAGGTGACCAAGGAGATACTGGAGCTAAAGGTGATCAAGGTTTCCAAGGTATAACTGGTGAAACTGGTGCTAAAGGTGATCAAGGTTTCCAAGGTATTGACGGTAAAGTTGGTGCTAAAGGTGATCAAGGAGATACAGGTCTTAAAGGTGATCAAGGAGATACTGGTGAAACAGGTCTTAAAGGTGACCAAGGAGACGTTGGTGCTAAAGGTGATCAAGGTATTCAAGGTTTCCAAGGTATAACTGGTGACCAAGGTGTTATTGGAGCTCAAGGTGAAACTGGTGTTCAGGGTTCTATTGGTGATGATGGTATACAAGGTGCTAAAGGTGACCAAGGAGATACGGGTATTAAAGGTGATCAAGGAGATACTGGTGCTAAAGGTGATCAAGGAGATATTGGTGAAACAGGTCTTAAAGGTGACAAAGGTGATCAAGGTTTCCAAGGTGTCGATGGTATCGGAGTCAAAGGTGATCAAGGTTTCCAAGGTATAACTGGTAATCAAGGTACAACTGGTGATCAAGGTATTCAAGGTGAAACTGGTGAAACTGGTGAACAAGGTGAAACTGGTCTTAAAGGTGACAGAGGTCTTCAAGGTTTCCAAGGAAACACTGGTCTTAAAGGAGATCAAGGTGACACCGGTTTAAAAGGTGATCAAGGAGATACTGGTGCTAATGGTGAAACTGGTCTTAAAGGTGACAAAGGTGATCAAGGTATTGACGGTAAAGTTGGTACTAAAGGTGATCAAGGTTTCCAAGGTATAACTGGTGATCAAGGTGTAACTGGTGATCAAGGTCTTAAAGGTGATCAAGGTGACACTGGTGAACAAGGTGAAACAGGTCTTAAAGGTGACAGAGGTATTCAAGGTTTCCAAGGAAACACTGGAACTAAAGGTGACCAAGGAGATACTGGAGCTAAAGGTGATCAAGGAGATACTGGTGAAACTGGTCTTAAAGGTGATATAGGTCTTAAAGGCGATAAAGGTGATCAAGGTTTCCAAGGTATAACTGGAACTAAAGGTGACCAAGGAGATACAGGTGCTAAAGGTGATCAAGGAGATACTGGTGAAACAGGTCTTAAAGGTGACCAAGGAGATACTGGTCTTAAAGGTGACAGAGGTCTTAAAGGTGATAAAGGTGACAGAGGTTTCCAAGGTATCGTTGGTGTCAAAGGTGACCAAGGTGACAAAGGAGAAAGAGGTCTTAAAGGTGATCAAGGTGATAGAGGTTTCCAAGGTATTGATGGTAAAGTCGGTGCCCAAGGAGATACTGGAGCTAAAGGTGATCAAGGAGATGTTGGTTTAAAAGGTGATACAGGTGAAAGAGGTTTCCAAGGAAACACTGGAGCTAAAGGTGACCAAGGAGATCAAGGTTTCAAAGGTGACAAAGGTGATAGAGGTATCAAAGGTGACAAAGGTGATCAAGGTTTCCAAGGTCCTGAAGGTAATTTTGGTGGAGCAACATTCTACTATAAATTTAATTCTGGTACCGCAGGCGATCCGGGTGCAGGATATATTAGTCTTAACACTGACGCTGCTGGAAGTGCAACACAAATCAACATTGATGATTTAAATGCAACTAACAATGACGTTCAGCAATACTTAAGAACTATTGACGATTCTACATCTACAATTAAAGGTCATATTAGAATTTCTAATAAATTAGATTCTTCTCAATATATGTTATTTACAATCTCTTCTTTACAAGAGGTTAATACATATTTCCAAGTAGTTGGTAACACATTATATGCTTCTGCAGCTAATGTATTCTCAGCAAATGAAGAATTAATAGTAACGTTCGCAAGAACAGGTGATAAAGGTGATTTAGGTTACCAAGGTCTTAAAGGTGATACTGGTGAACAAGGTATTCAAGGTGTTCAAGGTAAAACTGGTGCCAATGGAGACAGAGGTGAGCAAGGTCTTAAAGGTGATCAAGGTTTCCAAGGTCAAACTGGTTTAAAAGGCGACAAAGGCGACAAAGGCGATAGAGGTTTCCAAGGAAATACTGGAGCTGCTGGAGCTGATGGTGGTAAAGGTGCTAAAGGTGATCAAGGTTTCCAAGGTATAACTGGTGCTAAAGGTGTTGTTGGTAACACAGGTGCTCAAGGTGCTAAAGGTGATACTGGTGAACAAGGTGTTATTGGTGTACAAGGTAAACAAGGTAACACAGGTGCTAAAGGTGATCAAGGTTTCCAAGGTATAACTGGTGCTAAAGGTAACATTGGTACTAAAGGTGATCAAGGTAACACTGGTGCTCAAGGTGCTAAAGGTGACAGAGGTATTCAAGGTATCGTTGGTAACACAGGTGCTAAAGGTGATCAAGGTTTCCAAGGTATAACTGGTGCTAAAGGTAATGTTGGTACTAAAGGTGATCAAGGTTTCCAAGGTGCAAATGGTGTTATTGGTATCAAAGGTACTAAAGGTGATAGAGGTGCTACAGGTGCTCAAGGTTTCCAAGGTATAACTGGTACTAAAGGTAATGTTGGTGCTAAAGGTGATCAAGGTTTCCAAGGTATTCAAGGTACCGTTGGTGCTAAAGGTACTAAAGGTAATGTTGGTGCTAAAGGTGATCAAGGTTTCCAAGGTATAACAGGTACTAAAGGTAATACAGGTGCTAAAGGTGATCAAGGTTTCCAAGGTTTCCAAGGTATAACTGGTGCTACAGGTGCTAAAGGTACTAAAGGTGACAGAGGTGCTACAGGTGCTCAAGGTTTCCAAGGTTTTACTGGTGCTAAAGGTACTAAAGGTGATGTTGGTGCTAAAGGTAATCAAGGTTTCCAAGGTATTCAAGGTGCTGTAGGTGCTAAGGGTACTAAAGGTGATGTTGGTGCTAAAGGTAATCAAGGTTTCCAAGGTATAACTGGTGCTAAAGGTGACAGAGGTATTCAAGGTATTCAAGGTGCTGTAGGTGCTAAAGGTACTAAAGGTGATATTGGACTTAAAGGTAACACAGGTAACACTGGTGCTCAAGGTTTCCAAGGTTCAACTGGTGCAACTGGTGGAACTGGTGCTAAAGGTGACAGAGGTCTAATTGGTATTCAAGGTATAACTGGTGCTACAGGTGCTAAAGGTGATATTGGACTTAAAGGTAATACTGGTAATACTGGTCCAACTGGTTTCCAAGGTGTAATTGGTGTTAAAGGTAACGTTGGTGCTAAAGGTAATACTGGTAACACAGGTGCTCAAGGTACTGGTGGTGCAAGAGGTGCTGTTGGTGCTGTTGGTCCTAAAGGTAATACAGGTTCAACTGGTGCCCAAGGTGCTCTAGGTGCTAAAGGTAACACTGGTTCAACTGGTGCTCAAGGTGCTCTAGGTGCTAAAGGTAATACTGGTAATACTGGTAATCAAGGTTCTGTTGGTCCTGTTGGTCCTAAAGGTAGCGTTGGTAACACAGGTGCTAGAGGTTATCAAGGTTTCCAAGGTTTAACTGGTGGAACGGGTGCTAAAGGTACTAAAGGTGATATCGGTGTTAAAGGTAATACTGGTGCTCAAGGTGCAACTGGCGCTAGAGGTGCTACTGGTCCTCAAGGTCTTACAGGTGCAACTGGTTCAGTTGGTCCTAAAGGTTCTACTGGTGCTGGTGGTGCTAGAGGTTTCCAAGGTATAATTGGTGTTAAAGGTAACGTTGGTTCAACTGGTCCTAAAGGTAACACTGGTAATACAGGTGCTCAAGGTGCTCTAGGTGCTAAAGGTAACGTTGGTTCAACTGGTCCTACAGGTGCTCAAGGTGTTATTGGTTCTAAAGGTAATGTTGGTTCAACTGGTCCTACAGGTCCTAAAGGTAACACTGGTTCAACTGGTGCTCAAGGTTCTGTTGGTCCAACTGGTGGAACTGGTGCTAAGGGTACTAAAGGTGACACAGGTGCTAGAGGTCCTCAAGGTTACACTGGTCCTACAGGTCCTAAAGGTACTGTTGGTTCAACTGGTGCTAGAGGTTATCAAGGTTTCCAAGGTCTTAAAGGTTCAACTGGTCCTAAAGGTACAACTGGTAATACAGGTCCTCAAGGTTACACTGGTCCTACGGGTCCTAAAGGTGACAGAGGTTTAACTGGTGCAAATGGATCTAATGGATCTAATGGTGCTCAAGGTTATACTGGTGCAACTGGTCCTAAAGGTAACACGGGTAACCAAGGTGCCGTAGGTCCTAACACGTCTAACTACAGATTATATTCTAATCAGTATGTTGGTAACTCAGGTGGTGAATATGTGTACTACAATAACAGTAGTGCATTACAACAATTCTACATTAACAACTCAGAAGAAATGAGATTATACAGTAACGGTAACCTTCACGTTGACGGTGATGTTGTTGCATACTCAACTTCTATCTCGGATGCGAGACTTAAAGATAACGTGACTACTATTGAAGAAGCATTATCTAAAGTCTTACAGTTAAGAGGTGTTGAATACGATTGGAATAGCGGTAGCAGAAAAGGTCTTCATGATCTAGGTCTTATCGCCCAAGAAGTAGAAGAGGTATTACCTATGTTAGTAAGAGAACATGAAATGCCACTAATGGATGGTGCAGAAGACGGAACAGTTTACAAAACTGTTGACTATGAAAAAATGGTCGGTCTTTTAATCGAAGCTATTAGAGAACTTGAAGCAAGAATTAAAACTTTAGAGTCTTAATTTAAATCATCAAGATAATTTTAGAAAGGGTCCTCGAAAGAGGACCCTTTTTTTATGTGATATATAGATTGTAATAACTTATTATCTTATTACACTTAGTAAACAATTTAAAATATCTAAGTATAACTAATATTATAGAACACAATCGATGGATAATAAAATCAAACATGATACGTTTAACAAGAATGTAAAATTCTATGTGGAAAGCGTAACTAAGAATACAGACACATATACTCTTAATGGATGGGTTGGATTAATAGGCGGAGAAGCTTTAGGCTTTTCAATGTCAAATGAACCTCTTAAAGTTCAATTTTTAGGTGATAGGCAAGACGTAATGGAAGTATATTCAAATCAGCTTACTAATCAGAATATGTCATTTACTATTGAGGTTCCTTTTGATAAAAAACTAAAAACACTAGTCATCCATACTAGTATTGGAGAAACTGCAATAGGTCCAATCGGACACTGGTTATCGTATCATTCAGGATTTGCAAATACATCAAAGGATGTTATAGTAGTAGATAATTTTTATAATGATCCTGACCTTGTAAGAGAATGGGCAATGAACCATTTAGAATTTACACCTTCCGATTATCACAAGGGCCAAAGAGCAAATGAAAGATTTATCTTAGATGGAACTAAAGAAAAACTAGAAGAAATTATAGGAAAACCAATATTCAATTGGAATCACGACAGGTATGCTAACGGAATATTTCAATTTTGTACAGCAGATCAACAGATTGTTTATCACGTGGATAATCAAACTTATGCAGCAATGGTATATTTAACACCTGACGCTCCACCTACATCTGGAACTGCGTTCTATAGAAGTAAAGTCACGGGTGATTATACATTCGATGACGATAAAAGAAAAACCCAAGCATACATAGATGCATTCAAGGGTAATAGTAATGAAATGAATTTTTACGATGGATCTAATTTTGAAAAAATAGATGAAGTAGGAAATGTGTATAATAGATTAGTCTTGTTTAATGCTAAAAATATCCACGCTGCGACTCAGTATTTTGGAGATGCAATTGACAATGCTAGATTTTTTCACATGTTCTTTTTTGACGTATAAAAACAAATATAAATATGAAGATTAATATTATTACAAGGTGTACCAGAACAAGTAACCTTTTAACAATTAAAGAAGGAGTATTAAATGCGCCTAAGGGAGTAACAGTAAATTGGCACATTGTATTTGATACAGGAGCATTAAAGGATATTGATGCAGAGGTTCTCTCGAACTTAACAGATACTGTCAATGTCAAATTACATTTTGTAAAAGGACAAAGAGGAGGATTATTATATCCTGAAGTTTCTGATATTATTAGAACAATCAAATCAGGTTGGATCTATTTACTAGATGATGATAACATTATACACGAAGACTTTTACAAAACTATTAAAGCGAGTATAAAGAATCTTCCAATTGCACAGGTTCATATCGTTTCTCAATTAGTTGCAGGTAGAGATTTTACCGGACAAGAAATTAGAGTAGCTAGTCGTGAAAATACTGCATTTCAGAAAATTGACATTGCACAGATGGTTATTAATAGAAGCATATTTGATACTCATTCGTTTAGTGCAAATTATGCAGCAGACGGTTTCTTTATAGAAGAAGTATTAAAAACACATGGTGATTCATTCGTATGGATTGACAAGGTTTTATGCCACTACAATTATTTAGAAAAAGTACCAAGTGCAAAAATACCTAAAATAATTTATATAGGAAAAACTAAGCCAGAATTAAAGTCTATAAAATATTTATCGTATGAAGCAGATGAATTAGACGTTAAATACTTAGAAGACGATAGTGAAGTAATTAACGCAGTTACGTCGTTTAATCCTGATGCAATTATTACAAATGGAGAATCATGGAAAGAGTTTCCTAACCTAGCTTCTCTTCCTCTCCAATTTAGAAAAAGGTGGTTTAATTCTGAGAACACGGAAAATATAGGAAACACTGCATATTCCGTAGCAATGAATTCTATTCTATCTCCTTCTAACCTAGAAGATGATCAGATGATTTCATTCTTTACGCCTATATATAATACTGGTGAAAAGTTATGGAACACATATAGATCCGTAAGAGATCAGACGTATAATAACTGGGAATGGGTTTTAGTAAATGATTCCACCGATGGAGGTAAAACTTTAAAGATAGCAGAAGAAATTGCGTTAGTAGATCCAAGAGTAAAGGTGTATGATTTTAGAGAAAAATCAGGAGGATGTATTGGAGAATCTAAATACAGATGTTGTTCTCTTGCTAAAGGATATATTCTAGCAGAATTAGACCATGATGACTTATTGGTTAAAACATGTGCAGAAGATTTACATAATGCTGCACAGGCACATCCTGATTGTGGTATGTTTTATGGAGATACTGCCGAGGTAAATGAAGAGTGGGAAAATCAAAGATATGGAGAAGGGTTTGCATTAGGATATGGTTCTTATAGAGAAGAAGAGTATGAAGGTAGAATGTTGTCACCTGCTAATCAACAGAATATTAATCCAAAAACAATCAGACATATTGTAGGAGTTCCAAATCACGTTAGAGCATGGAGAAGATCTACTTATTTTGAAATAGGAGGACATAACAGAAGTCTAACAATTGCAGATGATTTTGAATTAGTGATCAGAAGCTTCCTATATTCTAAGATATGTAAAATACCTAAACTAAGCTATATTCAATTTCTCTATAATAATCAAGGTGGAAGAAACACTCATGATTTATCAAGAGCAGACATTCAAAGAAGAGTTAGAACAATAGCACAATATTATAATGAACAAATCAACGCTAGATTTATTGAATTAGGAATAGAAGATTGGGCATATAATGAAAGCCCTGACTATCCTATCTCAGCAGAGTCAAGATATGGAGAAGAAGAAGGAGTTGCTAACGAAACATACGCTGAAAAATCAGGAGTTGAAAAAAAAGTAACTAAATTAGAAAAAGTAAAATAATGGGAAAATACGTAGAAATTTTAGATGCAAGCGATTGGGATGCATGGTGTGACAAATACATCGATCCCCTTTTAAGAAAAGGAGAATATGAACTCATAGTTGACGAAGCGGCTCCGAGTGTTTTAGTATTTCCTTTATTTAAAGAACAGTTTTGTAAAGATCTAATTGAACTATGTGAAACTGAAGGAGAATGGACAGTAGATAGACATGAATTTTATCCAACAACCGACATGCTCATTGACAAAGTATGGATGAATGAAATTTACTCAAAGGTTCTTAACGAATTTGTTAGGCCATTAGGAATATGGTTCTGGACTTTAGAAGGAAAGCAGTGGAATTCTATGTCAGATGAAACATTTATTGTAAAGTATACTACAGAAACACAAGCGCACCTTTCTCTTCACCATGATAATAGCCATTTAACAACTGTTGTTAGAATGAATGAAGATTTTACAGGAGGTGGAACTTATTTCCCATTATATAAGGCAAATATTAGTCCTCCTAGAGTTGGAATGGCAGCTTTACACCCAGGTGCAATTACACATAGACACGGTGCAAAGCCTATTTTTTCAGGAACAAGGTATATTACTGTAAGTTTCTGTAAGATGAGTGGATAAATAGAATATGAAGCAAATACAATCATTCAACCAATTTATTAACGAAAGCCTAAACGAAGATACTAATGATCTTTTTAAAGTTTATCTAGCAATTGATCCCGACTCAGGTCACAGGTGGTGGTCTTATAAAGGATTTGCGTCAGATAATTTCTTTATACAAATCAATAAAGACAATTATAAAGACATAGATATTAATCCAGACTATCCTATATTAACCTATAATTCAGGAGTAGTTGAAACCCTTTTAAAGGAAGGATTAGTTAAAAAAGAAAATGTATATAATAGACCAGAATTCATTAAGCAATCTGGATCTAAGGCAGAGTTTCATAAAATAGTCGATGGAGATGAAAACATTCCACAAACATGCCATGACGAGAAAGAAGCTTTAGAAATTGGTTTTCCATTAATTGCAAAGCCAGCTGAAGGACATTCAGGTATTGGAATTCAGGTTTTTAAATCTCAGGAAGATTGGGATAAAGCTGATCATTCTAAATTTGACGTATATTCCGAATTCGTAGATAAGAAATCAGAGCATAGAATAATTAACTTTAAAGGAGATGCTTTCTTTTGGATGGAAAGAGAACCATTAAATGATAAAGCAAAATCAGGTGATGGTGACGGAAAAGAAGAAATGAATTTTAAATATATCAAAAGAGATATTACAACTCTTCCTGAAAAATTTAAAACACTAATAGAAAAATTCTGTGATAAGTTTAAAGATTTACCATATATATGTTTTGATATAATGGAAGATCAAGAAGGAAAATTGTATATTATAGAAAGTAATTCTCAACCTGGAGTTCCTTATGATTCTACTGTGCAAATATACCGTAAAATATTTAAAGACTTTTACGGAAGAGAAGTAAACAAAGATACTGACAAGGCCCTAACAAAATTATCTAATGATTTAGATAAAAAAACTATAGAACTTGACAGCGAACGATTCGAAATAAAAGAATAAATTATGGCATATCCGGATATGACTTGTATGCATGTGAACTTATGGGTTCATCACATGGACATTGACAAACTGTTTGACTTTATAACAGAAAGAATTAAAGAACCACCTAGCTATTGGATTTCTAGAGAATCTTGTCCTTCTACAATTACAGGAGGATATGCAGAAATTAACGTATCATATAACACATATCTTATGATAAGACGTGTTAAAGAACACGGACACTTTTAATTGAAACAATTCCAAATGGAAGTGTATAGTTAAGTATAGTTAATAAACTTCCAAGTATGAATAGATTATGGTTACGATTTGCACTGTGTATTTACGCAATATTATATACAGTGTGTCTGCCATTAATCCTAGGCATAGAGGATAGTTATAGTGATTATCATCAATTAAAACCAATCTTATTCCCTTTATTAACAATAGGAGTTTCATTAGGATTATGGCTTCATCGTTCTATTGAATGGAAAATACCGGCATTCTTATTAATAATCATAGCAAGCTTTAGCGTTGCAAATTACCCTACAATACATAATATATCTGCTATTCTATTTTTTATGTCATCGACATGGATCATGCTCTTTGATAAAAGATTTAAAATCTTTGGAATAATATCTGCAATATTATATCCAACACTCTTTATAAACACTGAACAGAATTTATTCTTGTTTGAAGTGTTACAGATACCTATTCTTTCCTTTTATCATTTCTCTAGAGTAGTATACTTAATGAGATTAAAGAAGAAAATATAAACAATTACACATATTTGAGTATAATCTATATGGCAAAGAAGAAAAAGAAGCTAGAGATTATTCACGTTAAGAAGCCAATTATTGGCGAAACGTACTATTTCTATTTCGCAGGATCATGGGAAGTAGGAAAGTTAGAAGGTACCTCTGACAAATTAACAGAAACATACGGCCATCGATGGTTTACATTTGTTAATGGAAATTATGGAAGACAAATGAGATATCCAGTCTCTATTTATAATATTAGAAAAACTCACCCAAAACAAGAAAAAGATGTATAGTATTTCAGATTTAAAAAACATGTTATTTATTGACATTGAAACGTCAACTGCTGCAAAGGACTTAGATAGCTTTGCAGAGATTATTGGAGAAAATGCATACTCACACTGGGAAAAGAAAGCAAAGTATGGTAGACAAAGTAAATCAGAGTATGAAGGAGTTTCAGATGCTGATATGTATATCAAGGATGCTGCCCTTTATCCTGAATTCGGAAGAGCAGTAGTTATTACAATCGGACAAGTCACCTTCCCAGATGGCATTACACCTACCCCTAAGATAAAGTCTTTTTATGGAGATGATGAAAAGAATACTCTAAAGGAATTTATGGATACGATGGCATTAATCTTTAAGGCAAATCCTAAAATTCAAATAGTAGGTCATAACATTAAAGGCTTTGATATGCCTTACTTAATTAAAAGATCCATTATTCAAGGTGTAGAAATTCCACAACAATTACACTTACAAAAACTTAAGCCATGGGAGAATTGTCTATTAGACACTAATGAAATATGGAAATTTGGCGGATGGAATGGTGCATCTCTTTCTATGATCTGTGATCTTTTACAGATACCTTCTCCTAAACAAAACATGTATGGTGGTGAAGTATCAGAAGCGTATTACGCTGGAAGATTAGAAGAAATTAAAGACTATTGTGAAGATGATGTTATTGGAACTATGAACGTGATGTTAAAGATGTCAGATATGGAACTAGTATCTAAGGTTGAAGCTCCATTTTAATTTAAACTTTTTTGAAAATAAACAGTTAAAAGTTTTTTTATCTCAGAAATTTTGCTTATATTAGTATAGTAATTAAAAATAAAGAAATATGTTTGAAGACTTCGAAGACCAAAACAACGATGAGCACGATGAAATAGCTCAAATTCAAAAAAATGCAGATATGGAAAATAACCTTCACGAACTGAAAGATAAACTAGTTAGAAATAACTGGGATATGATCTTAGAAAAAGGAGTTGACTTTAAATCAATGCAAGACAACGGCATAGAAATAGAACCGATTATCAGAACATTACAGCAAATGTTAGATTGGTTTCAGGAATCTGAAGAATATGAAAAATGTGCACATCTTAAAAATATTCTAGACAATAAATAAAATGTGTATAAATATATCATGGAAGAACAATTATTAAAAGTCATTGCGGAGCAACTTACGAGAATTGCAGATCTTATGGAAAACCAACAGAAAAGAGATGTGGTTGAAAAAAGAAAGAGCATTAAAGTCGTTAAGGAAGCCGTAAAGAAAAGAAAGAATGAACTACTACGAACTGCTGCAGATAGACAAGTCAGCAAGCCAAGCCGAGATTAAGAAGGCCTATCGTAAACTAGCAAAGCAATATCATCCCGATACCGTCGAAGGGGATGAGTCTTCCTTTAAAGAAATAGTTACAGCATACGAGGTTTTATCTGACGAGAACAGAAAAAGAAAGTATGATATTGAATTAGGATATAAGTCTTCTGACAATCCATTTCATAGTTGGTTTCAAAACGGAGAAGGATCCTTCAGTGATATGTTCAATGATGCGTTTGGTTCCTCTTCAAAAGGAAGAGACGTTACGGTTAGAATGACAATAACCCTAGAAGAATCTTATCATGGAACCCAAAAGAGAGTAGACATAGGTTCTAAAAAACTAAACGTTAATATACCTAAAGGAGTTTATGAAGGTATGAAGTTAAAAATTAGTGGAAAAGGTCAACCTCATCCTGCTAATTCATCTGCACCCAAAGGAGATCTAATCATTATAATTAATTTAAAATATGATGATAGGATTATATTAAACGGAAATGACATCTATGTAGATGCAAATGTTTCTTTTTATGATATGATTCTAGGAACTGAAATAGAAATCAATACGCCTTTTTATAAAATAAAGGTAAATGTTCCTCCAAATTCACAGAATAATAAGATATTAAGAATAAGTGGTAAAGGATTCCCGATATATAGTATGAATACTTATGGTAACCTTATGGTGAAGTTAAATGCATTTAATCCACCCCTTAAAGATTCACAAATAGAACTAATAAAAAAAATAAAAGAAATAGACAATGAATGATTTACCAGATTTTGACGAATGGGATAATTCAGATACCAATAGAAATAATCCAGAATTTGAAGTTAACAACAGCGTAGAATCAATCGCGTTTATTGAAAAATTGAAATCATCATCCAAAGAGATAATGATGGACTTAATTTATAAGGCTATAATTGAAAATGAAATGGGAGCATTAAACAATAATTCTCCTAAAGAAGAAAAAATAGCAGCACTAGAAACGGTTATCAAATATTTCGCAGAACAAGAAGAATATGAAAGATGCCATGAACTTAAAAAAATCATAAGCAATATATGTTAATAATTAATGTAGATAAAGGGAATATAGAAAAAGCTTTAAAACAGTATAAGCGTAAAACCATTAAGACCAAACAGATGAAAAAGGTTAGAGATGAAAAGCAATATACGAAGCCCTCTGCATTAAAGAGACTTAAGTTCCAAAAGGCAATATATCTTCAAAAGAAATCTAACGCCGAAAACAAGGACAAGTAGAAATATAATAACATATTTTTTTACTTCATTTTACCTTAGACCTTACCGGAATTAAATATATAAATTGAGATTATTAATATCTCGATATAAAAAAATATACTTTGTAATGAAGGAATCTTTTAGTGATGACAAAGACGCATTGATGAGATCAAGCTATTATACTATCACAAGAAATTTTACTAAAACCATTAATAGATTTGTTGTATTCAGCGAAGGCAAGAATACGATAGAAATCCCTCATGGCGAAGGACAAAGAAGCAAGTTCATAGATATTATTATAGAATATTTTGAAGAACTTGAGGAGTATGAAAAATGTGATACGTTATTGCAGCTTAAAAAAACGGTAATAATGGCAGGAGACTAAAAAAATTAAACTCGATGAGCAGAAACAATTCAAACAATAAATCTTCATCTAGTTCCGATGGACCTAGAAGAAGAAGATACGGAATAAAAGAAGCAGAATTAAAAGGAGTACAATTAAGACAATCCCAAAAGAAATATACAAACACAATACTAGAGAATCAGATAACGTTTTGCACAGGTCCAGCTGGAACATCCAAAACATTTACAGCATGTTATACTGCACTCCTCCTCTTAGCTAGAAAAGAGATTTCACAAATAGTATTATGTAAACCCATCCAGGAAGCAGGTGAAAAGTTAGGATTTTTACCAGGAGATATCGCAGACAAGATAGATCCATTCATGCAATCATACATATCGAACATTACAAAAATAGTAGGATCTGAAATAGCACAAACTCTCGTAGAGAAAGAAGTTATTGTATTTAGGCCAATGGCTTATATGAGAGGTGATACATTTGACGGATCATTAATGGTATTAGATGAAGCACAGAATGCAACGTTCAAGCAGTTAATGTTATTTGTAACAAGAATGGGTAAAGACTCTAAGGTTATAGTAACAGGAGACGTTAGCCAGCATGATATATCTAAAGCCAATGTTGGTTTACCTTCGTTTACTGAATTAATGACAGGTATTAAAGGAATAGGTGTGCATGAATTTACTGAAAAAGATATTGTTAGAGCAAAGATCCTTCAGGAAGTTGTAAAGAGATACGATAAGTGGAAGGAAAACCACGAGCCTAAATAAACATTTCACTAAATGTGTGTATAACTCCTATAAAACTTAATATGGAGAAAGCAAAACACATCTTACTTAAAGGAAGTTATAATGACGATAGAAGTATCGTTGAAGTTGGAATAGACGAAGCAGGTCGAGGTGCCTTGGCAGGCCCAGTTACAGTATCTGCGGTTATTATGCCGTATGGATTTAACCATCCTTTAATAAAAGATTCTAAATTGCTAAATGAATCTCAAAGAAAAGAGGCTAGGGAAATAGTATTAGATAACGCAATTGCGTATAGCGTTCAGCATATAGATACGGAAACAATAGAATCTACTAACATATTAAAGGCTACTCTTCTAGGAATGAAAGAATGTCTAAACACTATTGACAATTCATTTAATTTTATATTAGTGGATGGAGATCAATTCCACGGATATGAAGGAATACCTTTTAAAACCGTAATAGGTGGAGATAATAAATATAGTTCTATCGCTGCTGCATCCATACTTGCTAAAACAAGTAGAGATATGTTAATGAAAGAATTAGATGAAGAAACTCCAGGATATGGATGGAATTCTAATAAAGGATATGGAACAAAGCAACATATAACTGCAATAAAGGAAATGGGAGCCAGTGATTCACATAGGCCTTCATTTATATCACATCTATTAACTACTACTAATTCATTATTCTAATGAAACTTTTTTACGGCTTTTTATTATTCCTCTTAGGGCAAGGACTTATTTGGATTCAAACTAATGGACAATTTGTATGGCCCTGGTTTAAGAAAAACCCATGGCCAGTTGCCATTGGAATGGGTTCTATTATTAGTTACATTTTAATTAAAGCAACACAGATGGTTGTTGAGCACTTTGACGGTTTACTTTGGCCTGGAAGATTCATAGGTTTTGCTAGTGGTATTCTTATATTTACTGCTATGACTTATTACTTTATGAATGAAGGTATCACGGCGAAGACCGGAGTGTCTCTATTATTAACCCTTATTTTAATATCGATACAAATACTATGGAAATAAATTCAGTTACAGTTGTTCTTACCTCATGTGGAAGAGTTGATCTTTTAGAAAAAACACTAGACTCTTTTTTTAAATTCAACACATATCCAATTGAAAGATTTATTATAACAGAGGACTCTGCACAGGAAGAAGTATTTGATGCATGTAATGAGCTTAATAAGAAGTATAATAACTCTTTAGAGTTTATGTTTAATGAAAATAAACTAGGACAGTCAAAGTCAATAGATAAAGCATACTCTACCGTAACTACTAAATATGTTTTTCATTGTGAAGAAGATTGGGAATTCTATAGACATGGATTTATCGAAGATTCTATTAGAATTCTCTCTGCTAGTGAAAAAATATTACAAGCATGGATACGCCCAAAGAACGATAGGATTTTAAATAAAATATCTGAAAGAGTATTTGAATTAAACGGAATGAAAGTTAGAGCTGTTCTTCCTGCCAGTTTTTCAACAGGAGACTTGAACGAAGATGGTACTCCCATGATAGTCAGGGATTATATGGGATTTAGCTGGAATCCAGGCTTAAAAAGAATGAGCGACTATAGACTATTAAATAACGGGTACACGGGAATGGTTAGAGAACATCTCGTAGATCACTGGTATAGAGATCAGGGTTTTATAGTTGTTAGTTTATCAGTGGACGATAATGATGGATATGTCAAACATATCGGATGGGATAGAAGAGCTGGAGATCCTGGATTCGTAGGATAGATATATAGAGTATGAAACATCTAATGACATTCGAAAAGTATTACGCATATAACGATTTCAAAAAGAACTGGGGTTCTCCTGAAGAAATGAAACAGGAAGTTGAATGGATTATGGCGAGATTATTACCTAAGGAAGATATGCTTAAAAGCATTGAAGATCTTTCAACTGACAAGGGTATTAAATTTGAAATCAAATTATCTTCTAAAGATACAATCCACATGTATAAAGTAAGTGGATGGAGAATGCAAGAAAATGATGGATGGGAATATTACTATAACAAAAAGAAAACCATCTATAGAAAATTAAAGAATCAACTAGAAAAAGAAATCTTATCTGATCTAGAATTATTCTTAAAATACTTTAAATCATACGATCTATATGCACAATACATCGATGATGGTGGACAATATAGAGCCGCAAAAGATAACAATTCTTCTATTATAGACAGATTTGACAATTTATCATCTTCTGATAAAAAGAAAGCTAAGAAAGAATTGCTTAAACATTTTAAGGCATCTTATAAAGGAAAAGATATCGTTGATCAGGTAAACAACCTTTTCAAATCCTAGCTTTTTAAAAATAACCCAAATTCATTGGGTTTTTATTATGACTATTTACGTAGCACCTCCAAGGGGAATAAAGGAAAAAGAGGCAATTCGACTCTGGCTTTCACATTACAACCATGAAATAATATGGCTAGATCTTAGACGCAAGGTCAAAGGCCCTTTACTATTATGTGGAGGAGCAGACATTGGAAAAGACGAAGAAAGGGACGCTAAAGAATTCGTATGGATTAAACAGGCCCTGGATTCTAATAATAGAATATTAGGAATATGTAGAGGAATGCAAATCCTAAATCATTATTTTGGAGGAACGGTAGAAGATTTATCTGATGCAATAGTAGAAGATCATAAAGCAGCTGACTTTTCAGAAGACGTTGATCATAGCGGGAAGCCATCTCAATTCCATACGGTTGAAGATTTAAATGGAACATTAACTAGTGTTAATTCTAGGCATCATCAACACTGTAATATACTAGCTAAAAACTTCAAAGCTACACATCTTTCATATCCATTATATTCTGTAGTTGAAGGATTCGAAGACTTAGATAAAAAGATATGGGCAGTTCAATGGCATCCTGAAAAGATGGAGTCAGAAGATAACGAATATCCTTTAGGTAAACTGTACCATAAGTTTTTGTAATAACTTCTGGTTATAACCAAAAGTTTTTTGAAAATAAACAGCTAAAAGTTTTTTTATCTCAGATTTTTTGCTTATATTAGTATAGTAATCAATCAAGCAATAATAATGATCAGAAAAAAACTTCACAAACATCAATCAAATCCTGTAATAATCGACTTAACGGGTCCTGAAGGAAATGCCTTCATGCTATTAGCCTACGCAAAAAGTTTTTCAAAAGATCTTGGAAAGGATTGGGAAACTCTTTATTCTCAAATGACAGGAGGAGACTATGAAAATCTTATTAAGGTATTTGACGAAGCGTTTGGAGATTTTGTAATCTTAGAAAGGTAATGGAAAACAAGGGTAAGAAATTAAAAGAAGTAAATTTAACATTACAAGAGTGGCTTGATGCCCTTCGTATGCCTACTCCTGTGAGAAACAAGAAAAAGTATCGAAGAAAGAATAAGCATAAAAATAAAGAAGATTAAAAATAAACAGTAAAATGTTTTTTTATCTCAAGTATTTTGCTTATATTAGTATAGTAATTAATAATTAAAACAAACACATGAACTTAGAATCAATCAAAGCAAACGGAATTAGTTGGTATGAACCTGCAAAATCTATTATCCCACATCTCACTACTCAAATTGGAATCTTTAAAATGAGACATCCAGAAAAGGATATTTTCGAAAAGTTCGGAGATGGCGAATACTTTTCAGGAAGGCGATTTAACGATAACGGTGATGTAGCAATTAGAATTGGTGGAGCAATTGTTAGACAAGCACAGGAAGAATACATTTATTCTAACATGGGTCGCAATTCAATGACATCTGAGGAAACTCTTCCTCTTTTAGAAGGTATCATTAGCGCATGGTTCGACACTCTCTCCGCTTCTGAAATTGATATGCTTATTGTCGACGGACTCAAGTGTTGTGCAGAAACAGATCATTGGTACGAATTTGAAAAGCAATGGGACTAATGATTTCAATGTATGAACGCATTGCTAGAATCGAAGGCACGACTCATGTCGTACGAATAGAAGACAGTGTAGTATACAGACAAAATGGATATGAAGTAATTGGTGACAATCTGTTTGTTCAGACTGAAGACCGATTACTTTTTATGGATTTCGATGTATTTACGTTAGAAGAAGCATGCATGGCCGAACGAACGGTCAAAGAAGTAAAAAAGAAACTTAATACAAACTCTTAATATAAAATATATGGCAGCAGACTACGGATATTGTTGTATCAACATGACTCTTAAAAAAGAATCGAACATATATGTTGGTAGAAAAATGATTAAAAGAACCTTCATGGAAAAAGGTATTAAATACGCATCAGAACTTGCAGTGTTAAATATCAAGGACATGATAGAAATTATCAAGTGGAATTACAAGAACGACATAACAATGTATCGTATGTCAAGTAATCTATTTCCATGGATGTCGGAATACGAATTATCTGAACTTCCTGATTATGACAAAGTGTGTAATCTAATGAAAGGTGCAGGTAAACTTGCTAAACAATATGGCCAAAGATTGACATTCCATCCAGGTCCTTTCAATGTTCTTGCTTCTCCGAATGAAAAGGTAGTTATCAAAGCCCTTAAAGATTTACGTCAACACGGCGAAATAATGGATATGCTAGATTTACCACAAACTCCTTATGCTGCTATCAATATTCACATCGGCGGAACCTACGACGATAAAGAAGCTACTAAGAAAAGATTTGCTGAAAATTTCAAGCGACTTACTCCAGGTGCAGCGAATCGTCTAGTTATCGAAAACGATGACAAAACAGCACAGTATTCGGTACAGGATTTATATGACATACATCTATTAACGGGTAAAACTCCAATCACATTTGACTATCATCATCACTGGTGCTACGAAGATTCAATGCCAGAAAAAGAAGCTCTAGAACTTGCAGCTAAATCATGGCCTAAAGGAATTCGCCAACTATGCCACTATTCTTCATGTAAACAAATACACGAAGATGCTACACAAGGCAATAAACGTGCACATGCTGATTATGTATATGATCACATTGAAACGTATGGTATGGATCTAGATATCGAACTCGAAGCAAAGGCGAAAGAACTTGCCCTACAGCGATACAAGCAGGAGTTTTTAAAGGAGCTCGTTCTATCATAGATATATAAGTTATGAAGTTTATAAAGACATTTGAAGATTGGAACGAAGTTTCCCCCGAATTAAAAGCTCACATTGAAGAAGGATTAGATCTTACTAATTCATTCTTTCGTTTAGGAAGCGATGCATATATTGAATTATTTGAAGAAGTAAAGCAATATTGGGATAAAAACAATATTATCTTAAAGGGTCCTTCAGGATGGATGGCTAAAAATCTAGAAGTAGGAACTAAAGCAGTCTATAAACCTAGAGGAGGAAATCAAAAGAATGTAAAATTAGATTCACCAACAAGGGGTGGAAATAAGAAATTCATAGTTTACAGAAATAGTGGAAGAACTGATAAAGAAGGAAACATCATTGCTAAGAAATTAGAATGGGGAGATCCTTCATCTACTATTAAGAACGACGACCCGGGAAGAGCAGCTAACTTTTGGGCTAGACACGGTTGTGATAAAATGGCTAAGATGGATCCGACTAAGGCGGGATTTTGGGCATGTTACGGACCTACTCTTTTTGGAAAACAGCTTGGTATAAAAAGTGATCAACCATGGTAGATAAAGATTGTAAATGTAAAAGTTGCGGTTGTGGAGAAATGTCCATGGAAGAAATGATATCCATGGTCGATGATAAAACATTACCCTTTACGGAGACGACTGTTTCAAAAAATATAATCATTAGAGAATTCTTACCAAACCAACCTGAACATCTTTTTAAATGGCACTTCGACGAGGAGGACAGGGTTATCGAAGCTTTAAACGAAAATGATTGGAAGTTCCAATATGATAATAAGCTCCCTATAGAATTAAAAGGATATATAGAAGTAAATGCAGGAGAGTATCATAGAATTATACAGGGTACTTCTTCTTTGAAAATACAAATAACTAAAAAATGAAACACATAAAGCTATTTGAATCCTTTGTAAACGACAAAGAAATTTCTACATGGGAAAAAGAGTTTGGTAAATTACCAATTCCTAAGAAAATTAAAGATATATCTAAAGAAATGGCTAAGGCCGGTTTTATTAGAAAAGATACGAAATCTGTTCAAGCCAAATTATGGATTGGATTAGAAGGAATTTCATGGATAGAAATGAAAGAAAAATTCGGAGACATAGTAGGTAAATTCTATGGTGGACAATTCTATCAAGCAATGACAAACCCTATGGCTGAAAAATCTGCATATTATGCGTATGAAGTTTCTAAACACGTAGAAGATCTAGCAGCGAATGATGAAAGCGTAGAACCTGCGTATTATATGATGAAAAATTACTTTAATTCATTTGAATTAAAAATTGATAGAAACAGGGTATTCGATAGAGCAGTTAAAGAGCTAGAAGCCTGGATGAAACAAAATAAGATTAAAACCCTATAAAAAGGGATATATAGATAGTAATTAATACAATAAAACAAATAAAATAAAAAATTATGGCAAAATTAAAATCATTTGAACAGTTTTTATCTGAGATGGATAGAACTGAGGAGGTGCAACAAGACGTAGTTGCAACAGCTGAGCCAGTTGAACAATCTGAAGAAAAAGCGGAAGAAGTTCAAGGAAACGGTGATGCTATAGAAGAAGCAGTAAACGCATCCGGTTATATTAAAGCTGGAAAATTAGGTTACAATGACCAATTCCTAGGAAGAAGATCTTTATCATGGACACTATCCGTTGATTTAGGTTTAAAAGCATCAGACGAATTCGTTGGACCTTGGTTAGGATTTGATCACGTATCATTATACGCGATTGGTAAAAAAGGAGGAACAATTCTTGATGACGCTCTAGCAGGCAAATATACTTATGACGAATTAAAGGCAGCTGCTGCCGATTTCTTAGGTATTAAAGAATCTGAAGAAGTAATCGAAGATGAAATAGTTGAAAACATCGAAGCAGTAACTGAATCTGGTGAAGAAGCTGGTTTACCTGCTGAAGATTTAAAAGATGAAACTGAAGTAGTTGATAATGACTGTGAAACTCCTGAAGACAAATCAGACGAATTAGAAGCTGAATTAGAAGACACTGTTGATGCTGCTGGAAATGAAGAAATTTCTGAAGCTGAAGAAACTGAAGAAGTTGCTGAAGAAGAAACTGAAGAAGTTGTTGCTGAAGAAGAAACTAAAGAAGTTGCTGAAGAAGAAACTGAAGAGGTTGCTGAAGAAGAGGAAGAAACAGCACTAGTTTCTGATATGTTAAAAGAGGTTTACGAATCTTGTAAAAATGAAGCTAAAGCATGGGAAGACGATGCACATGATGAGCATACTGTTGAAACTTATATGAAAGAAAATGCTGCATTAGTTGGCGGAATGGCTGCTCAATGCCTTAAAGAAATGAAAGAAGATTATTCAGTTGAAGCTTATGAAGCTGCATGTAATGAAATGATCGAAGCATATTCTAAGAAAGTGAATGAGATGAAAGAATCTGATTCAGCTGTTGGTGAGGAAACTCCAGAAGCTTAATATTAAAATTAACAATATAAACTTTTTAAAGGGTTCATGTATAATACATGGACCCTTTTTATTTATAAAGTAATATGCCAAGAATTTCAGTAGACGTAATATACATGCAAATAGCATATCAAATTTCTAAACTTAGTTATGCTGAGAGAAGGAAAGTCGGCTGTATAGTAGTTAAAGACGAGCAGATTGTTTCATTTGGATATAATGGAACTCCACATGGTTTTGATAATCAATGTGAAGAAACTCAAACTAGAAATATAGATAATCCTGATCACAAAGAAATTTTAATAGAAAAAGGATATGAATGTGAAGATACTTGTTGTTCTAAACAAGTTACTAAACAAGAAGTCTTACATGCAGAATCAAATGCACTAATGAAGATTTCAAAATCTACACTTACTTCGAAAGGATCGATCCTATATACTACTACTTCTCCATGCTTTGAATGCGCTAAGTTAATTATACAAGCTGGTGTAGAAAAAGTATTCTACTGTGAAGGATATAGAGATCTGTCAGGTATTTCTTTATTAAAAAAGGCAGGAATTATTGTTGAACAAGTAATCGTATGGAATGAGCATTAATAAAATAAACTTACCAGAAGTAAACCGCCTAGAAGACTATTTAAAAGAACATGGAAGCCATGAGTTTTTTAGAAGGTATATTAAAAAGACAGAGGCAATGATAGGACCATCTACATCCCATGCCTTTATAAACGACTTTATAAAGTTCTATCAAGAAGGAGAATCTAATACCTTCTATATTATACCACAGCTTAAACTTTTCTAAGTTTAGGTGTATAATAATAAAATAGGTTAAATCATGCAAACAACTGAAGAAAAAGATATTGTAAAATATCAGTGGAAAAAGGGAGATAATTTTGGTAAAGTGGTTGAGGTAGAATCTAAAGATTCTGAATTTACTTACTTTAAAGATGGATCTAAAATATTCAACAAAGTATTACCTGAGTTTTTAGAACTAATAACTACTGAAGGATTACCATTTCCTGGAGTCGAGCTTGTAGGAACTACACCTACGCCTAAAAAAGCTCCCGTTAAAGAAATTGAAAAAAAGGTAGAAGTTAAAGAAAATACTTCTCCCCTTGGTCAATTAATTAAAACTTTATCTGCTAAGAATGTCGAATCATTTCAATTAAGCGTAGGAATTAATCTTCCTAAGAAAGAAATATTTAACATGCTAGTTGAAAACTCTGAAGAAGAAAAAGAACAAATCTTAGAAGAGATCTCTAAATCAGCTGTTTCTCAAATAGAGATAAATAACCTACAAGAATTTTTAAACGAACAAATAACTGAATTTGTAACTAATTATTATAAACTATGAGTCAAGCAAGAAAATACAGAAGAGACACCTATAAAAGAGCTGGGTTATTAAAAGCTAAAAACGAATGGGGAAGATTCTCTGAAAAAGGAATAGCGTGGTACGCCATGAAACAGGAGGAAGGAAAACAATTCCAAGAGGCTCATGAGAAAAAAGTCAATGACCAAATTGAAGAGCAGTTAGGTTCAAAGCTTAATTCATTAAAGGAAACATGGACTAAGGTGGGTTATAATAAAGAAGAGATTGATTTATTAGAAGAAGCCTTCGCAATGACTACAATCAAAGATAAAGAAACTTATAGAGCTGATAGAAAAGCGGCTAGGAAAATATACAAGAAAGTTCAACAATCCCTAGAAGAAAGACTAAATGCAGGAGATAACTCTTAAGATAGCAGATAACGGTGTAATTAAAACCGTAACAGATGATAACATCAATGCGGCTGGTGAGAAATACGAGTCAGTTATTGTCTATGATTTTGATAAAGGTATCGATGATAGATTAAATTTTATCAGAGATATCTGTATCGATGTCGGATTAGATTTTGGTAATTCAAAACAATCTAATCAAATAAAGGTGGTCACTGAATGGGGAACTAATTACAGTCCCTCTACCATCGAAACAAAACATAAAATCCAAACTTTACAAACTAAAATTAAAGAATTGGAGAAATTGATAAGATGACAACAACGACTGAAATTACAATAGAATGTGTATGGTGTAATAGTAGAAAGGAATTTAATAAATTCTGTAGAAACAACCCAGGAGAAACGGTTATAGATTTCTATAGCATTAGAAATAAGCTAGTTAAATCAGATCCCTATGACACTGAACCACATCGCTCTGTAATTGGTCTTGCAATAAGAGATTCTTTCATTAATGTTCTAAATAAGAATGCCGACTTAGAAAAAATCATTTACTTATTTAAAAATTTAGATGCAGAAACTATTGACAACTTTAAATTATTTTTAAAAGAAACAATAGAACCTGATGCATCACTAAACTTAACAGTCATTAACAGAGATGATTATCCTAAAGGCGTTCTTAAAAGATTCGAAAGCGTCAAGATAATCGATCTATAATGATAAGGCATAAGTTATTTTCAAAGGGTGAAAGAATACATGCCCTTATATCCAACACTAGACATTCTCACATTGTATTTCCCGTTTATGGAATAATTCATGACGTTAAGTTCGACGAGGATATGCCAAGGTATCAAATAAGAATTACTAAGTTTCATGACAACATAGATTTCTTAAAAAGATATCTCTTCGGTATGAAGTTTTCAAAAGACTTTAATAATAGAACTACAACATTCGGTCTTACTAGAAAGAACTATAAATCTATGAAAGATTTTCAGAATCAAATAGATTCTAAATGGGAATCTTATATGATCTCAGTTGATTCTGTAATGTGTGTTAAAACCAAGACAGAGGTAATAGATCTATTTAATAATATACAAGATTTCTTAATCGAAAAGAATTTTAAAGATATATTTGAACTCTCAAGCAGAAGTGTATATTCTTCTGGCAAATATTATTATCAATCCAGGGGAGTATATGCTGCCCATCTCAAGAAGTTTTTAGGAGATAGAGAACCAAAGACGGATAAATATTATGATAAGCTTTTATATAGACCACAGTCAGACGATCTGGATGACATAGAATTGTGAATATATAAAACCTAGTAAAAACATAATATTACAATATGCCATTATTTGGATTAGTATCAGCGGGAGCCGCTTCCAGTTTAAAATCATCAGTTTCAGGATTTGGAGATAAAGTAGATAACTTCTTTAATTTGTCAAGCCCAGACGGAAAGGGTGCTCGTTCTGCGAATGTAGATCCTCAGAATACACTGCTCGGAACGTTTGATAACCCTAACACAAGAAGTAGAGCTCTTTTAGTGGGTGAGCCTTTAAGTAACGTTGCTCCTGGTGGAAAATCACAATATTATACACAAGAGGCTGACTCAGTAATATATTATAAAAGAGGAAAGGATGGAAAAGACACTAAAGAAAAAATAACGGATGGTGTACATGCATATTCTACTTTTAATAAATATACTCTAGTAAATTATAGAGGTAGTTTCTTTACACCAGGTGGAGCTGCTAAGTCTAAAGGAGTAGACTCTATTGAATATAATAAAATAGACGAGAGAACATTAGATAATCCTACTGTTTCTAAAATAGTAGAAGTTACTAAAAATAATGCAGCCGGTTCAAGTGGATATGGATATATGTATAATTACGCCGACTTTGCAATGTGTAGATATAATGGTAAAATACCTAATAATTATCTACTAACTTTAAGAAGATTTCCATATCCAGTACAGGATGATATTATTACACCAATGGACATTGATAAAGATGGTAAAGTGCGTGAAACAGATCAACCCGATATTGCAAGAGCAGTAACATGGATGAGTGAAGTTACAGGTAATAGTATGTCCTCAATTCTTAATTGGTCACATGGATATAATTGGAAAGATGAATCAGCTTCAGTGCAAACTGTACAATCTAATAACTCAAGCAGAAGAGGTGCATTTGGACAATTCTTAGATTCTAGTGTAATAGGTACTGCAGCGGCTAATGCAGCGGCAGGTGTAGATGGTGTAACGGCACAAAGAAGAAAAAACGGAGGAAGTGGATATGATGCACAAGCAACTACATATCCTAATCATATATTCGGTCCGGTGAATGTAATTAAAGATGTATCTTTTAGAGATCAAGGTTTAACTTTTAATCAAGAATTTAAACTTAAATTTGAATATGAATTAAGATCCTTTGGTGGAGCAAATCCTAAGGTTTTAATGCTAGATCAGTTAGCAAACATAATGGTACTAACTTCCAGTCAGGCTCCTTTCTGGGGAGGATCAGTTAGATATGTAGGAAACGGATCAGCTGGTAAACCATTGGGTGATCTTAGTTTAATTAAATCGGGTAATTATAGTGGATTTATTAAAAGCGTTGCATCTGGTTTAGGAGACATGTTTAAAGGAGTTGCCAAAGATATAGGAAACGCGATGTCTGGTAAAGGTGATTCTAAATTCTTAAATAATATATTAGGAGGTACTTTAATGAAAATGTTTAATTCTCCAGGAGGTGGACAGGCGGCAGCATCTTTATTAACAGGTGATCCTACGGGTTCATGGCACCTTACGGTTGGTAATCCTTTAAATCCTATAATGATGGTAGGTAATTTAACATGTAGAGAAACTAACGTTACCTTTGAAGGAGGTATGGGTGTACAAGATTTTCCAGAAAGAATGACAGTAGAAATAACTCTTAAGCCTGGTAGAGCTAGAGATAAACTGGATATTGAATCTATGTTTAATATGGGTAGAGGTAGATTTTATTTACAGCCTGAAGAAGGAGTTGATGTTAATCAAACTTATATTGAAACAGCCTACGGTGGTAAAGATAAGAGAAAGGCTCTCAATAGAGAATTTAGAAAAATAGCTAACGGATAATGATAAAACTATATAGTATAGATAATAAGAAATTATCTGAGGATAAACTAACAATGGCTTCTCCATCGTTTGTTTTTCTAGACATGACGGAAAGCGCAGTACAATCAATACATATTGTAGAAGCTGACGAAACGGGTAGAATAGATCTAATATCTTTGTCAGAATACGGAACACATGATCGTACTGATGATATTTTAAAATTTAATGGAATTTCAAATCCATTTTCTATCAAAGAAGGTGATGTATTACTAATTCCTAATCAAGATTCTGGAAAGAAGAAATGGAAATTAATGCTTAATGCTACTTATAAAAATCCTATTAGAGAACAGTTTATTAATACAAAAAGACTACCAGTTAAGGATGCTAATAGAATTGAGTATCTATCTAAAAAATATAATAAAGAAATATTACCTCCAAATATTTTAAGATCTGGCGAAACAAATATCGACGTCAGTAACGGACAAGTTAAAATCTAAGAATAAAATAAATAAAAACAATTATGAAACACGTACAATTATTTGAACAGTTCCTTAACGAGGGATTAAAGGTCGGAAGAGACCAAGATCTAGCAAAAGAAATCATCGCAGTTCTTTATGCTGAAAGAGACACACCCGAAGGTGAAGCATTAACGGCAGCCGGTGGAATGGTAGCTGGTGGAAGTACAACTGGAGAAGAAATGTATTTAAGCAAATGGAACAAAGATTCCGTAAAAGCTTTACATGGTTCTAAGGTAAGAGTTCCTGGAAAGGTTATGTTAGGTACTTTAATTAAAGTAGCAGCCGATAATGGAAAGAGTTACTATTTTGATGGTGGCGTATTCGTTGAAGGTGATAAAGACGTTAAAGGAGCTAAGGTAGGAATGGACTTTAGAGATTTTGTAGATATCCTCGTTAAAAAGAAGATCATTAACAAACCCACATATTAAAACTAAAATAAATGCCGATAGATAATCACATTCTAAATGTAATAGAACACTCATTGGAATTAGACACAATAAAGTTTGATGCACATGGTGAAGATGAGGGTGGACAGAAAATGAGCCATGAAATAGGAGGTCCTATTCCAATGGTAGTTATTAATGGAGCTTCATTTACGGGACAAGATGTTAAGAGATTTGAAATTGATTGTAGTACTAAAATTCCTAAATTAGCCCTAACTATAATAGACACTAGAGGAACCTTTGATGCGGATCAAATTCCAAGAGATGGTGATGTCGTTTCAGTTAGAATTGCAGCAAGACAACAAGACACTTTTAAAGATATTAGAATAGATTTTGATATAGATGAAATAGGAGGCCCTGCTACTGGCGATTTGAAAAAAGCCACTAGTGGCACTAAATTTTCTATACAGGGTACGATGAAAGTACCTACATTATATTCAGAAGGATGTGCTTCGTATGAAGGAACATCTAGAGAACAGATAGAAGAATTTGCTAATAATTTAAAACTAGGATTAGCAACTAACATTGATTCATCGGATGACGCAATGAAAGCACTTAATGCATGTCAACCTAATATAGAATTTTTAAATAATTTAGTGGAACATTCATATGTCGGTGAAGATAGTTTTCAGACATATTGTATCGATCCTTATTATAATATATGTTTCGTAGATATTAATGCTCTTTTAAATTCAGAAGATGGAATGGATGAAACACTTATTAACTTTGAAATAGATTTCGATGAAGATGGAGAAGAACAGACTTCAAACGCAATAGGAATACCTAACATGCTAACTAACGCTTCGTCTATGAATTCTACTAATTCATTCATACAAAGCTATAACTTAGTTAACAATTCAGGCGGACTTTCTAAAAAGAACGGCTATAAAAGAAAAATGATATATTTTGAGAACGACTCTGTTGGTGTTGTTGCTCATGAAATAGAACCACTCGCTAGTGATAGTATGAAGGACATTGAGGAGCCGCTAAAGGGAAGAAGAGATGAAGACAGATATACTAAAGAGGTAAAATCAAAATACATGGGAAGGCTCCCTATTCAATCAGATGATATGCCAAATGTACATCTTAACTATTCATTTGCCGCATTAAGCAATCAACAGAATTTAGATGAAATGAATAAAATGCAGTTAGAAATAACCTTAAAGACATTTAATCCTGGAATTCATTTGTGGCAAAAAATACCTATTCAAATATTAAAAAGTGGGTTTACACAAATGACTGCACAGCAGGGTATAGGTGGCGATAAAGATGAAAAGGGATTTGAAACAGAAAATGAAGAAGAAGTTGAAAGCGTAAATGATTTAAACGCAGATCAGGTTAAAGATGAATTTTTAACAGGTTATTATGTAATAGGTGGAATTAAATACATATATAAGGAGTCTACTGGAATTATTCAAAAACTTACTCTATTAAGAAGAGAATGGCCGAGTAGATTAAATAACGTTAAAGGATAATTAAACCCTATCAAATAATAATATATACTATATGTCAGATTTTAAAAGTAAATTAGATTTTCAAAAAGGTAAATTAGCACAGTCGCCATATCAGGATCCGACTTTTTTATCGTTTGTTATATTATTTAACGTAAGCGATCATACTAATTCGCCTCTATTATCTGGAGCGGCCGAAGAATTCTACGTTAATCAATTAGGAGCTACAAAAAAGCCGCCGGAGTCAGCTAAAAAAAGTAGCAAAGACACTAATAGATTATCTGCACTTAGTTCAAGTGCTTCTGCGGGATCAACTAAATTCTATGAAGAAAGATTAGATGCTCTAGTTAAATTTAAAAAGGCATTACTAGACATAAATAGAAATACACCGTGGTTTTTCCAAGGATTACAGGGTGTTGATAGAGCAATTACAAATTTTAATCCTACTACTCCATATTACGGAGGCGATGATGCTAAGTTAACACTAAGCTGTTTAGAATCTATTAACCTTAGAGTTTCTGGTCTTATGCACCTTTATAGAAAAGCAGTGTTTGACGAAGTTAAATGGAATTGGATTTTACCTGAAAATTTAAGAAAGTTTTCAATGATAGTATATGTTACTGAGGTTAGAAAGATCCAAAACATGTCTAAAATTACATTATCAGGGGTTCCTAAAAAGATAGACTTGGCTGCTATTAAGGGTTTTCCTGGAAATATGAAACCAAGCCTAGGAGTTGATAATTCAAACAAAGGTATATCAGGATCTGACAATAGACCCTTCTTTATGTTTAGATTCGGTGAATGTGAATTTGCCTTAAACACAGGTTCTGAAATATTTGGAGATCTTACTAAAAATCCAGGCGAACAGGCTAGACAAACTATTGAAATGCAATATGAAGTTGTAGATAGTATGGATGCAAGAGTATTAAATGGAATTGTTTCTGATACTATACCTAACGCATTATCCCCAGCACATGATTCTGAAAATTATGAAGCTGATGGGATATTAGGTCTTTTAAAAGATAAGGCGCTAGCTAAACTTAAAGAAATAGGAGAAAGAGGTTTAAACGACCTGAACAGATTAGCAAGAGAAAAGAAAGATGAATTAGTTCAAGGTGCAAGGGACGGTATTAGAGGTAGAGTTCCTAATTTTGAAAACATATATCAAGACGCCTTACGAGGTGTTTCTGATGGAGTAGATAATATTGGTTCTAACATCGCAGAGAATGTATTTAATGTAGATACTAGTGCGACAGTAGGAGCTGCACTAAACGATGCAGCAGCCCAATCCCTTGGTAATATAAACGATTAATATATGTCAACAGAAAAAGAATTAAATACTGATAATCTTAGAGACACTCATTGGTTAGGAGAAGTTATCGATAATGTCGATCCTCTTAAACTAGGTAGATGTAAGGTTAAGGTCCTGGGTAAATATGATAATTTACCGGATGATGCTATTCCATGGGCAACTCCTATGAATAGAAATGCAGTAGGTTCACATCATGTTCCAAGAATAGGGGATATAGTTTCAGCTAGATTTGATAATGGAAATTTATATCATCCTGAATATTGGTTTCAAATAGAGCAGAATCTTTTTCTTAAAGAAGATATTTTAGATGGTGCAGGCAATGCTGAAAATGTAATCAGTTTAGTGTATGATGCTGAAAGAAACGTAAGAATTTATCACTCAGAAGAAGATGGTCTTGTAATTACCAGAGGATTTGGCGCAAAAGAAAGACCTATAATTCAAATCGACGAAGTAGGTGATATTAAAATTTCTACGGACGATAGAATATTCATAGATTCAGGAGACGTATATTTAAGTAATACAGGTGAAAGTGGAGAAGATACTTCAGAACCCGCTGTAAGGGGTAAATCACTAGAAGCATGGTTAGACGAGTATTTAACTCTTTTTGAAAACCATATACATCCAACCGGAGTTGGTCCATCAGGAACTGCGGTTTCATTACCTCCTACCCCATCGGGTGTTGCATCTTTGAAAAGTAAACACCCTGATTATCAACAAGAAAATAAATAAGAATGGCTGCAGATTGGACTAATTTTATTAGTGAAGTAGAAGGATTTCTTTTAAGCGCACCTACTGCCCCACCGACTAGTGCCGCAGAATTCGGTAAATTATTAGCCACACAATATACGATTGATGTTAAAAAAGGTTCTGGTCCTAATGCAACGTGTATTCCAGGAATGGCACCTCATGAATCATCACCCGGGGAGAGTGCATTCATAGCAAGCTATGAACATTGGTTCACTGACCTTTTTGAAAAAGGAGAACCTGTCATGGAAACACCAGACACCGAAGAAAAGAAAATAGGAATTGCAACATGGTTGGCGAGTGCAGCTGGCGCAGCTTCCAGGTTAAGTATTGCAGGAAAAGACAATGATCCTGAATATAATAAACTAGAAGGTGAAATTTCAGGAGGTATACAATACGAGCCAACTGAAGAGCTTGACAAGTATCTGGAAGAGTTTAAGGATGACGAAGCAGAAAACCTATATAGATTTAAATTCTTCGAGTTTCATCGCTTAGATGGTAAAGAAACCGGCGATGAATTAGCTAGAATATTTGCAACAAGATTATTAATGCAATTTGAGGATATTTCTGACGGAGATAAAAGATGGGATTTTTGGCACTGGGCGACTTGGATGGGAACTAATGAAATTAGAAGCAATTCCACAGCTGGGGTTGGCGGTTCAGGATTTAGTAATCAAGACATTCAGCAGATGAACAATAACAGGAAGGCAGCCATATCTACACTAAAGGGATTAGACTGGGGTTGGCAATCATTTAAATCTTCCTCGGGTGTTTCAATAAATAATAATAATAGAAATTATGATGGTGAATTTCATCTACTAGTTTCTAAATATGTAATTGATGAAATAAAGAAGTGCCATCCAACTGTAGATAGCGATGGAAAGTTTTTATACAGTGAGGAAACCGCATTAAAGAAAGATTCTATACAAGCTATTAAATATCCATGGCCCTTTGATACTACATTACCCGTAGGATATGAAGAAATGGAACCTGCCGAAAAATTAAAAGTAAGATATCCATTTAAATTAACTAATTTAAAAATACAGGAGCCTTTTGATGAAAATAATAAAATGCCACCTGCATTAACTCAGTATGTTATTACAGAATTTACATGGAACGGTAAACAAGACTATGGTTTTAAAAAAAATAAAGTTAAACCCGTTTTTCTAGAAGATGAATTAAGAAAAAAATGGCAAGGATGTCCTCTTACTGAAAACGACGAAACACAGGATTCTATTGTGAATATAGATATGTCTAAAACGGGAACTTTAGCTAAGCAAATTAGAAATACTTTAATAGTAGAAATGGGAATTGAAGCTGCAATGTTAGCAGAAGGTGGAAGTAAAGATGATCCATATAAAGAACTTGCAAAGGCAACTCTTAAATATTGGAAAGATGCAACAATACAGCCATTTGCAACTGATCCCCCGACACCACCATGTTTATCTGTTCCTCCTTTAGGCGGAAAATACATAGGAGTTAGTTACGGAAATCAAAGGAAATTAGCAGATAATTTAAGAAGAGCTCTTAATTCAGGTAAAGATTATGGATTAGATAGGGAAGGTGCAGCCAATGCAGTGGCTAAAGCACTTGCATATTCTTATTTTACGCATCTTAGTGAAATGAAATTTATTTATATGGGTGGTATACCAGTTCCTACTGTTCCTTACGTTCCAATGATAGGATTTGACGCCACCGTAATTTGATATATAACTAGTAAAACATACATTAACCCTTTTAAAAAACAAAGTAAATGTCAACAAAGACAACTCAAAAACAAAAGAGACCAAGACTCTCGACAACTACACAGCTTACAGAAGCTAACCAAGAAACAGAAGTTAAAGTAGAAACTTCATTAAACGCCGCAACCCCGGAAAAACCAACTCCCGGTCCAGATACAAATTATATGGATGAAAACGGAGAATTCATGTGGGACCAATATGAGGCAACATGTGTAACTAAGCTTAGGAAACCCAATCCACATATTAAAACACCTAAAGGTGTAAAGGTATATAGCAGAGAATCATACGCCCAAGAACTATTTGACCTAATGGAAGGTCATTCACTAACTTCAAATACTTTATATTCTTTACAATTAGGAGCTAGCTATACTGGAAAGGTGTATGCAGTTGATTCCGAATGGGCATCAATTGATGTAGGATATAGAGAATTAATCTATGTAGATTTATCAAGAGAAACTACAGAAGTAAGAGAACTTCTAAAACAAGGAGTTGAAGTCGATGTTCAATTGATCGCCGATACTTCAATGAATGTCAAGAAATATATGATAGGTTCTGTGACTGAAGGTCTTAAGACTAAAGTTATTAAAGAAATCGTAGCATCTATTGACGATGGAAATACAGCATATAGTGGTATTGTTTCTAAAATGATTCCAGGTGGAGGATATATTGTTCAAGTTCAAGGAATTGATTGCTTTATGCCAGGTTCTTTAGCTGGTGTAAATAAATTGCATGACTTTGAATCAATCATCGACACGGAAATGTATGTAGTACCTGTAAGTTATTCGGAAGAAAAAGGAACTGTGGTAGTTTCACATAGAGCATATTTAAGAGCTCTTATTCCTAATACACTCAAAACAATACAAGAAGATATTACAGTTGAAAGAACAGGTCACGTTACTGGTTCTGCAAAATACGGCGTATTCGTTGAGTTTGAAGGATGTTTAACTGGTATGATTCACGTTAACGACTTAGATACTGAAACTTCAAAGGCACATAGAGATAGATCTTTAGAGCCAGGAACAGAGATTAAATTCTATGTTAAAGAAGTTATTAATGAAAGAAAAATTACACTTGTTCAAGGTTCTCCTGCTGAAAAGAAAGTAGATCCATGGGAAGGTATTTCTTCAAGATATACTAAGAAAACTGAAGTGGTAGGAAAGGTAAAATCTACTAAAGACTATGGTTTATTTGTAGAAATAGAAGAAGGTGTAGTAGGACTCTTACATGTATCTGAATTCCCTGAAAACATAGATATTAAAGACATATCAAAAGGTGCAGATATTACTGTTCAAGTGATCAGAGTTGAAGAAGACACTAGAAAAGTATTCCTTAAACTATAATCAAATCTATAATTTAGTTGAAAGAGCCCGATCACTCGGGCTTTTTCACGTTATAGTGTATCTAACAGAGATATATAAACCAACTTAAGTTATATAATTACGTAAATGAATAATATTAATAATTCAGACATATTAAAGAATGCACTGGTAGGTGTTGAATTTGAATTTTATTCTAACAAGGATATCGATACGACTGCTAAAGAGTTAGCGGGTCTTTTAGGTAAAAAGATTAGAGTAGAAGCAAAGGCGCATAGTGATTTTGAAGTTACAAGAGATGAGTTTAAAATTGAACCTGATATGTCAGGTGGTGAAAAACTAATGGAACTCGTAACAGGCGCACAGCCGTATTATGCTGCAAGGATGATGATTATTAAAGTATGTAAATGGATAGAAGAAAATGGATATACGAATGATAGAAGTTCTATTCACTTAAACCTTTCTTTCGATACAGATAAAATAGAAAATAAACATAGAATATCTAAGATGAATGTTCTTAAATTTATTTTAGATTTTAAAGAAAGTCAAGTCTTTAAGTTTTTTCCTGAAAGAAAAGATTCTGCATACGCAAAATCAATTAAATTCGTTTTACCTAAGTCAGATACTTATTTCTATGATGGATTAAATATTACTCCTAGTAATTTCATATATCCTGATTCTAAATATTACGGAATTAACTTTGAAAAAAGACATAAGAATTATTTAGAATTTAGATATCTCGGTGGAAAAGATTGGGAAAAGAAAACTTCTAAGATTCTACAAATGCTAGATCTTTTTATAACTCAACTATGGAATAGCACGGGTAATGTTCAATTTAACAATCTTAATTCAATAGAGCTTAGAAAAATTCTTGCTAAGAATGAAAGAGTTATAAAGGCTAGAAAAGATTGGAAAACCATTAATACAGGTTGGAATCAAGATGTTAAATTAACGGTTGATTTAAATGACAATGAAAAGATAATAGATTTACACTGGCCTAATATTAGAGAAAGAGTTCTTAGATTATTTACACATGGTGAATTAACAAAAGGGCATATTAACTATGATGCCGACAATGGTGTAATTCAAGTTGATCATGGTAACTTATCATATTGTGTAGAATTAGAAGGATATGAATTTGTAAGATGTTCTTTGAGAGGAGAATTCACAAATTGTGATTTCTTCGGATGTGACATAAATGGATCTGACATACATACGTGTAATTTCTATCAATCTACACAGGTTAATTCATCTAAATTAGAAAGTTCATACGTTCACCAGTCTTGTGTATTAAAAGACTGTTACATATACGGAAATGGAATAATGAAAGGGACGATGCAAGGAGGTATATTTAGAGACGGTAAATACGATAAAAGAACTGCAAAGTTTGACAACACTGAAAAAATACTTTATACGGAAGTTTAAAAATAACTAAAACAAAATGAGTGATAATATAATAGGTAATAATAGCCACTTAGATAAACCTACATGGGATGATAATAAATGCTTTAACGACTTTGTAAATGAGTTGGCATCGGAAGTAACAGGGTCTTGTATGATTCCTATGAATCTTCCAAAATCAGAAGTAGAGAATATTGTCAAGAGAGCAAAGAAATGGTTCTATAAAAATTACGAGTATTCGATGAAAGAAAACTTTATGGTTTTACCTAAAGAACTTTTTAAGTCTAATCTTTTTAAATCTAGAAGATGCTTTACTCTTCCAAAGATGGATCCAGTTACAGGTGGTGGAGAAGTTTATTCAGTATATGGATGTTTTGAAACTGGATCAAAGTATGCAGGTGGAACAGATATTAGATTTTCACAAGGTGATTTTGCTATCGAAAGAATGATGTATACTGGAATGTTCAGTGGAGATGGTGTAGTAGATGCCGCAGAGAACCTTCAATATTATGTGGTTAATGAAAGTTTCTTTGATATGGCTAGACAAATTCTAGAAAACCCCATTGGCTATCACTATAACCAACTAACACATGAGATTAAATTTACTGGAGAAACCCCTAACAGAGATATTATATTAGAAGTATATGAAACAATTCCAGAGTGTGCATTATTTGAAGATGAAGCATTCTTTAGATATTGTGCTGCAAAGATTAAAATTTCATTAGGACAAAAGTTAAGTATATTTGGTTTTGCTTTACCTGGAAATATTGAAGTCAATGCAGACGCAATTCAGGGTTTAGGTGAAGGAGAACTGGAAGCAGTGATTGAAGAAATAAAAACAGATGAAGGCACCGATTGGATGATGCATTCTTAATAGAATATATAGTTAAATGGAGTTTTATATAAAAGCAAAAGGAGATCCTGGATTCGATCCAAGCAAATTAGAAATTAGTTCTGAATTAGCTAGGTTGATGACGCAGATAGAAACTGTTCTTTTTACGAGAAGAGGAGATGTTTTAGGTGATCCTGAATTCGGAGCTAATTTAGAAGACTATGTATATTCATTAAGTTATAATGACTATTTATTAAAAAAAGTAGTTGCAGAACAGATTTATAAATATGTTCCTTTAGCTAGAAAATTTAACGTAACTGTTGATGTTGATTTCACAAAAGAAGTTGACAGACATGCAGTGTTTGTAGATATAAGAATTGATAATAGATATCAACTTGGAGTTTACGTATAATAAAACTAAAAATAAAAATGGCAGATAATAAATTTTTATCAACTTCCAGAATAAAAGCTGGAGAAATGATTGACGACATTAGATCCTATATTACTAGGATATATGGCGAGGTAGAAGGTGCATTTACAACAGCCTCTCCGTTTTCACAAATCCTAGACGTTATTTCAGAAATAGGAAGATTAATATTCTTCTACATTGAAGATTCTACAGTAGAGCAAAATATTCTTACAGCTCAAAACCCAGAATCAATATATGGACTCTCAAGATTAGCAGGACATGATTCATTTAGAGGAGCTGCCGCTTCAGGTGAATTAAAGCTTAGATTAGGAGTGCAGGGTTTAGATGATATTGCTGGTGATGCTTTAAACATTCCATCCAATGCTATTATAGAATGCAAAGACAACGGTCTTAAATACACCCTGAGAACAAGTAATGATCAATTTAGATTAGAAAAATCAAACGCAAATTATATTTATATTCCTGTAATTCAGGGAGAATATGAATCTCAAACATTAACCTCAACTGGAGAATCTTTTCAATCCTTTAATGTAATAACTAAAAGCATGATAGACCATGGACAGATTAGAGTAAAGGTTAATTCTAATTTATGGACTAAATATGATTCTTTATATGATATGAAAAAGGGAACTGAAGGTTATTTAGTAAAAACAGGAATTACAGGTGGATTAGATCTTTATTTCGGTAATGGTTCATTTGGTGACATTCCTCCAACAGGTGCATCGATTGAAATCGAATATTTAAAAATAGGAGGTGCTATGGGTAATTTAAACGGTAGAGCTGATTTATCGTTTGAATTCAAAACTGAAGGAACAGATTCATTAGGAAATACGCATGATCTAAATGAATTATTAGAATCTGAATTTACAGTTGCACCTAAAATGGGAGCAAATCCAGAAGATATTGAATTAACAAAGTTAATTGCCCCATTACAGTCACATTCATTTGTATTAGCAACTCCTGATAACTATGAGCACTTTCTTTCAAGATATGGTATGTTTTCTTATTTAGATGCATATAACACTACAGATGATGGATATTTAGACGATGATAATGTTATCTATCTGTTCATGTTGCCTAATACTCTTAAAAAATTACAAAACAATAAAGATTATTTTAGCTTAGATAATTCTGAATTCTTTTTTACTGAAATAGAAAAAGAAGGAATTATGGGATTATTAGAAAAATCAGGAAGACAGATGGTAACAACTGAAATTAAAATAGTAGATCCTTCCCCACAATATTTTAGAATGGATATTAAAGTAAGATACTTTGAAGGATATACAAAGGCTAATCTTGCTACTGAAATTAGATCTAAAATAGCAGAATACCTAATTAACATTACAAGAAGAGATAGATTACCAAAATCTGATATTGTCGCTATTGTTGAATCAATTGAAGGTATTGATTCCGTTAACGTTAAATTCACTTCTGAAAAAGAAGAAACGGCTAGAAGATTAGGATATTATACTTCTAAAACAGTAACGGTAACTCCTTCTACCCCAATCTTAGAAGATATAGGTAATGGAAAACAAAAAATGGTTTTCTTTAAAAGAACAGTAACTGAAAGGCAAATTAATTTTGAACCCAATGCACCTCTTCCAGAGAATGTAATTAATTTAGATTCATTTGGAGATATAATTTTAGAAAAAGAAGAAGTTGCATTATTTAGAGGTGGCTGGTTAGATCAAAATGGAAACATGGTGGATGATTCAGTAAAGACTGGAGAAAAAGCAGCTCTTTCAATTTACTTTGATGAACCAGCTGTGAAAAATAGCATATTCGCTAAAGTTCAGGCTAAAAATAGAAAAGCTATATAATGAGTATTTTTAGTAACCTTTTTAAAAGTAGAAAAAAGAGATTATATTCTATCAGGGAAAATGCATTTGACGATAGAAAAAATTTAGGTAATGATTATAGAAGTAATATTTTGAAAAACTCAATTTCTTCTCATATTTGGAGAAATAATCAAATGAACGACTTTGTTAATCTTATTCAAGATACAATCGCCGATTGGGTAGATTCTGTAAACTATTTAAAAATTTACAAATCTTACACCATGAAAAAAGATGATAAAAAAATTAGATAATAATGCCATATCAAAATCTTAGATTCTTTGATAATAGTTCTAACGAATTAAATTTAACGTATGATTCTACTTTAGAATATTCTACGGGTACTATATTTCTACCTGAAATATCGACAGGCCTATATGAAACGATAAATTTATATGTTCTAGAAGAAGTAAGGGATGAATTAGATAATCAAAGATTTGTACATCCTATATCAGTCGATGCTAATACTAATACTTTAAGATTTGAATTTGTTTCAGGCTATGGAGATAGTAATGATATTTTTCTTTATAGTGGAACAATGAAGAACGGAGACTACGAAGTAGTTGTAGATTCTTCTCAGGTTTCTAAAATGAGAGACAACAGTCACTACACTTCAATTGACTCTGATGGTTTTAAAATAGTTCCTTTAAACGCAGCGGCATTGAATGTACAAGCATGCATCGCCAATATAGCATTAAGTTCAGATAAAGAAGGTTTTCATATTAGAACATTAAATGTATATGCGACCGAAGATGGTAATGAAGTAAAGGTTGCAGAAATTAAAGTTTATGGTGAAGTAGTTGCTGAAGATGAAAGACTAAAAAGTCTTTTAACTAACATGGCATTAAATCTAGACGAAATGGATTATTTGATATTTAGAGATTCTGATATTAAAGACCTTGGTGTAGATTATAAACTATTAAATAGAAAAAGAAAAGAACTTTTATTACAGGCTTCTACTATTAAACCCTTTATAGGAACATATAAAGCCCTATTAGGTGTTATTGATTTCTTTGGATATAGTAATGTAAGTCTTAGAGAGTATTGGTTAAACATAAACGAACAATCTGAAGGATTTGGAAAAATGATGGTGGTTCCTGTTGCTAATCAAACTGAAGTAGGTTTCTTAGCAAAAAAGAGTAGAAATAAGAACCTTCCTAATTCTAATCAAAAGAAAACTTCTAGATTTTCATTAGCATACCGATTAAACGTTCCTACTGGAAAATTAAATGAATTTGATTTACCAGAAGTAGAGGAAATTACAGATTTTTCGCCGGATGAAATCTTAATAAAATTATATGCTTTAAAGCGTAAACTACAGAAAGAATATTTACCGCTTAACGCAAAGATCGTAGATATCACAGCAGAGGGTGATTACTTTGACGGAGTAAATCAGAGAGTTTGGAATAATCAACACCAAATACACGCACAGTATGCTGGACAAGACGTACATTATGATATATTTCCAGATGCTAAATCAATTTATATAGAAGATCTTAGGAAAGTAGATTATAGACTAGAAGGTCGTAATCAAAAGATAGAAGTTTTTAATAAAACAGAAAGAAATGAATTAGAAGATTCTATTAGATCTTTCTATACAGATTGGCACGATGAAGATATGTCTTCACATAATACCATTGCAGGAATTCCAATAGGAGCTCCTATTATTTTAACTGGAACTTCACTTAAAGATACATGGGATGATGCAGACTTTACTTTCATAGATGCAAACGATACTGACGATGATGCTAATATTTTACATTCTCCACCCGGACAACCTCCATATACCACTTTACAAGATCCTTATTTAACATGGGATGATTGGTGGAAAAGAAGTGTATATGAAATTGAATGGATAATTAAAGGTCCTAGAGGCTACTTTAAAACTATCAGAGGATCTATTGACAATTGGTATACACTACCAATAATACTTCCATACATCGGTGAGTACACTATTGATGTTGCTTTTTGGGATTTATATAACATAAGAAGTATTAGTCACAATGAAAAGATAACAGTTAAATCTAAGAATGTTGAAGTATATGGAATGTATCAGAAACTCACGCCTGAATTAGATTGGGCTAATTATAAATATCAATGGGATGAAGCAGGTTCTTCATGGGAATGGGGTAGAGAAAACCTAAACACTGTTGAAGAAAGTATTGCTACATATTATCTAACTCTCGATAGAGCTAATTATTTACACGAAGATGAAGATGGTAAAGAATTCTCAATGGTAAGAAGATTTGCAGATTCTACAACTCCAACTGGATTTAATGAAACGACAGGGCCTTATCAATGGAAATCATTAAGAAAACATGTATGGAATGATGGTCCCGAAATATGCTGGGATCAAACTAGGGTTGGACCAGATTTAAATTCTTCTTTTAAATTAGAATTAAACGGCGCTAATAATGGAACTATTTCTGTTTCACAATTAGATCCTTTTACAGATTTAGAAATAATAGAAGAATATACACCTGTTGCAACATATCCTACGTCTAATACTGATTTTGCGGCTTGGGAAAGCTTAAAGGATGAATTGAATAATTTGAATCCTAACCAATGGCCTATTTTTACTAAATTCAATTGGAATCCGATATATAAAGATACTGATGGAAATATAGTAAATAATTTTGATGGAGCAGATGTATGTAATTATATGCTCGTAGTTTCTAAACAACCCAATCAAGTATATGATTTTTACAATGCTACGACTAGCACTGGAATCATAGATCCAGATAGTTTTGTTAAATACCAAGCATACAATCCTAGCTTCAATGATTCTTATATAATAGACGATCACGGTACTATTAATCTATTAAATCACATGACATTTTCATATGACCTGACTAAAATGCCGGGCATAATAAAACAGAAATGGAGATTGATAAATAATAGTGTAAAAAAAGAAGATATATATTATGATAATCAGTGGCTGACATACTTATTTGACACTAAGGGAGAGTACAGTATTGAGCTTGAATTAACTGATTTGAACGGAAATAAAAACATAACAAGAAAAAACATCTTAACAATTAAATAAAATGGCAAGTATTACAACAATTTTAGGAACGCATTCTCTTTCTTCTTCGAGACTTACTATCAATAATAATTTTGATAACGTAAATGAAGAATTAGGATTAATCGCAAATGTTCTAGACACGACAAGTTCTACGTTATCTTTAACTGGAGCTATTACGGCAGGCACACTGTCCTTAAACACAGGTACTTTAAATACTTTTAACGTAACTGCATCTTCATTAGAGGCAGGCGTTGAAGCTACGTTTAAAGAAAATGTAATTTTAGAAAAAGCACTCCAGTTTACAGTGGCTCCTACTGCTACTTTTCCAGCAGGAACAGTTACTCCTACACTAGGAGCTTATATTTACACTGGTTCAGCTGATGTAGAATTAGGACCTTCAGCAGATGGACAAATTTTAACTATTATTGCATCGACTGCATTTCAAATGCAAGGTACAGGTTTAGACAATATAAATGGCGCTGATACCTCAATAGATGTTTTACAGAACGGTAGTATCAGTTTTATAGGAAGTACGGACGGCACTTGGTGGATTACAGGTTCACATAAAGCCACAATTTCATAATATAAAAATAAAACAGTTAATTAGATGGCTACACCATTAATAAGGATTCCACAAGAACAAGGAGGTACGATGTATGCATTTGCTAATGCAGCAAGGGATTTGACACGCGCTTATTATAATCCGGATATTAACTTTGAATTTTCTAAATTTGCATTACTAGACTTGCCAGTATATGCTGATTTTATTCAAAGTGATCCGACTGATCTATCAGAGGGTCCTAATTATATCAAGTATGATAGACTATTTGAAGGAGGTGGCGGTTCTAATGCTAGTTCTTATAATGATTCGTTACATGATGGTAATGGTAACGTACATTTTGCACAAACTTTTCAAAGTTATGCTCTTAATTTAGAGAACATGCTTCTTAACCCAGAGGTTAATGATGATTTTGATGATGTTTTATTTCAAAGTGATGCTGAAAAAATATTCTTTAAATACTTATATCACATCAATGCGATAAGAGTAAGAACTGCAACTTCACAAGAAGTTTCAACAGGATATTCTAGAATGATAGAGCTAGATGATTCTACTCAAGCCGGTTCTGAATATAGTCAAGTTATAAAATACATTGGAAATATTGATGTAACTAACGATAAAAATTATAAAGGGCAACAGTACAACGAAATATTTGTTAACGTTCCTTCTTCTGTAGGATATACTCCTGAAGTTTTATTAGAAACATCTAAGTTTAATACTAATAATATTAAGTTTGTACCTGGTGCTGAAATTGAAGGAAGAACAAATGATGATACTCACCCAGATCCTTTTTTAAATGTAGAATCTTATGCTGATCAAGCTGACGGAACTTATAATACTGACGAAAATGAAGTTCCAACATTTGGAATTGATTTTAATTCAAGCGCCTACTCTAAAATAATAAATGATCCTAAATTAGATTCAATATTAGATTATTCTAAAAGAGGTGGAGATTTTAGATTCAATGCTATCCTAGTGTATTATGACATATATTCAAAGTCTAACATTGGAAATAAAGCAACAAACCTATACGGTATAATATTATTAGATAACTGGAAAGAAGATACTTCAAATGATGGATGGTATATTCCAGAATTAACTAAGTATAAGCCGAATGAAGTTACCGGTCTTAATGGTAATGCATTTGCACTTAAATTAAATCTTAAATTTAATTCAGCGCTAGATAATGTTGGGATAGAAAAGAATGTTAATGATTATTCTACTTTCTCAATGGACATTTTCTTAGACACAACAAGTGCCTTAGAAAACGCGGTTCAATTATTAAGAGATGCTAATACTAGATACAATGATATTTCTAAGAAAGTTGAAATGTTAGAAAGTTTCTTTTTAAGTTCTGAAAACTTACAAGGAATATCTAAGAGACTAGACCATATAGAACAGGATGTTGAAAATGCTACTATTAATTTTCAAGATGAAAGAAGTCTTTTAGATCTAATAACAAATACCAACTCTAGATTAAATCAGGTTATTTCTGGTGTAATTCCAACAGAGATACAATATAATACAGATGTTTTAGAGTCAGGTAACCCAGGAGTGTCTATTGATAAATCAAACAATGGTAAAGTTAAAATCAGTTGTGTTAATTATGGCTATTCTTTAGGACAAGCTTATGTATATGATACTGTAACTTCTACTAATGAAAGAGAATTATCTGCTGATTCTATGTTTTTACCAGATGAAGCTGGAACAAAGGCGGTATGGCAAAGACTTAAAGAATTTGACAACTTAGTTATGGTCTATACAGATCAGGCACAGGACTTTGATTCTAATCTAAATATATACTTAGATGATACAATAACAAGTTGGAAAAAAGGCCAAGTAGTTAGAGTAACTTTTAAAAATAAAATAAAAAACTTATCAACACATTACATAACACTGTGGACTGATAAGAGTAATGGATGGTCGCAAAAACTTTCTATTTCTTTATCGGACTTATTATCTAATAAACCATATATCGAAATAGTATGTGTAGATCCAGTAAATAAAACGTTTGAATACGATATCTTAAGATAATATGAGCGCTAGCAATTCTATATCACATTTACTCGAACAGTTTCTAGAATTAAACACTAATTCACTAGAAACTTTCGAACGTATCAATGAGGCTATTTCAACCGATAAAGAAACGGTTACAATAGATTTATTCGATAATCGCACAGGAGAAATGACTGCAATTCAAATTCCAGCATTTGGATTTTTGAAAAGAGAAATTGAAAGAATTGATAAGAACATAACTGCGATTAGTGGTTTAGATACTTCCAGTGCAAATGTAAAACTTAAAGATGGTTCTTATAGAAGAATACATACTTCTAAATTAAAAGGTCCTTCTTTACCTATAAAGTCGTTAGCAACTCCAAAAGAATTTAATACACAACTAAACGATTTCTTTGAAGATTTCTTAAATCCTTTATTAACTATTAGTTTAGATGTTAAAGGACAAATTCCAGTAGATACTGAAAGAGTTTATACTGAAAGAGTTATATTTGATCATGAAGACTTGTCTTCCACTGAATCCTTTGATGAAATTTTTAAAGGTCAGAATGATGTCAATTATTCTAAATTTATTTCTAAAATAAAAGAAGATGGTTTAAAATATAGAATAGATGCAGAGACGGTAGATATGCCAGTAAGATCTATTCAGTATAATGGCCAGTTAGACGTATTAAAAGTAGAAAATGTTCAGAAAACATCTCTAATAGACGGGACTAGTCAAACTAAAACCGTAAAAGTATATACTCTAAATAAATTAACATATTCGGACTCTAATAAAGACATGAAAGATACTGAAACTCTAAAAATTGGAGATTCATTGGTAGTAAACACGTCTGAATATAACACAAGATATAGAGTAACCTCTATTGATTCTTCAACAACACAAGTTGAATTGTCACTTTTAGAAGGTTATTCACCGATTAAAATAGGAGCGAATGCTCTCGCTATTTATAAAGATATTGATGCTTCTGTTTCTATAGAAGTTAAAGTTGGATTTAATGAAAGACAAGTAGTTTTTGTTAAACCAATAGATCCTATCTCTAAACTACCAGCTACTGATTTCTCACCAGGTGTTGCATTCTTTTCGAATGAACTTACTATTCAAAATGAAGATGGTATAGTTACTACACTTGCTAAATACTATAAAGAAGAAGTTGCTGATTTTGGTCAATTTATTAAAGCACTTAAGGTTGATTACATTCCACCTGCATCAGAAGGTCTTATCCCAGATGCACCAATCGTAGAAGTAGATAACTTTAAAGTAACACAAATTAATAAACACCTTACTCAAAACGCTAGCGTTGAACAAGTAAAAAAGATCAAATCTGATAAAGTTAAAGCTAAAGAAGTTATTAAAAAGCTTGACACTACAATTAGAAAGAAAAGAAAATTAATTGCTACTAAAAAGTTCTCATCTAAAATAGAAAGAAATAGAGAGAAAAATGAATTAGCTTCTATCATTAGAGAAAAGGCTGCTGAAACTAAAGTATTCTCTTCAAGCGTTGGACAGATTAAAGCGATTGCTGAATCAAATGAATTACCTAAAGTTAATCCTAAATATAGGGTAAGAGGCTTTTGGTCTATTCCGGAGCCAAAGAAAGTTGGTGATGAAATTTCACAAGAAGTAGTTCAGTTTATTGCTAGATATAGATACGTTTCCTCAACGGGTAAAACATCTGTAATAGAGCAAATCAAATTTAATAAAAAAACTGCTGCATTTTCAAACTGGGTCGAAGTTAAAGGTCCTATTAGAAAAAGAGAAAAGCAAGCAGATGGTGGATATAGATGGATTCTAGAATCTGAAGAAGATTCACAGGCTATTAATTTTAACTCAATAGATTTATCTATTCAGCCTGGTGAAAAAATAGAAATGATGATTAAATCTGTTTCTGAAGCAGGTTTCCCACAAACCCCAGTAGAGTCAGAATGGTCAGATATTATTACTATTCCTTTTCCTGAAGGAGAAATATCTACAGACGGAGCAAATAGCCTAGTAAACCAAAATGATTTAGATAATGTTAAGGTTGAAATAAATGATGATTTAGAATCACAAGGATTATTTACACACCTTGATAGTGGATTTACGGCAGGAGATACTTATTATGCCCATGCCGCAGAATCACTAGCATCTGGTTTTTTAACAGGAGAACAGAATCCTATTAGCGTATATGATAAATTATTGGAATTACAGAATCAATTAGAAAGACTACAAGCTAAGGTTGAAGGTGCCGTTGGAGAATTACAAATTAAAATTATTGACGAAGAAGGTGAAGTAACGCTAGTTAAAAATAATTCAACTGCTAAAATATTCGCAGGATATTATGTAGATGAAAAACCAGATGATGAAACTAAAGGATATATTGTTACTAAAAATTATAGAGTAGAACTTCATAATACTAAGGCATCTGATCTAGAATTATGTGCAAGAATTAATGGAAATCTTAAACAACCTGCTTATGTTTCTTCATCACAACAAGAATATGGCCTAGGTATTATTAATTTAGAAACTGGTAATAAACAACCAACTGGAACTACAACACCTGATGTTAAAATAGCAAATGATACATATTATATGACAGAGGCTCAGTATGATTTAGTCCCTGTTGTTTATCAAAATCTTACAGGTGATGGAAATTCATACAATCATTTTTCTGTTGCGCCAGACCAATCATCTCAATTAAATGGACAGTTTATTTATTCTAGATTTAGAAATATAGCTAATAACGCTGATCTTTATTCGATTATAGATCCTGATACTGACTTGTCTAGGGATTCAAACTTAACAGGAGTAAGTAGCGCAGAATATGGATTAACATTTGCAACAGTCACGAATTCTGGAATTGGATCAATTTCTGATAGAACTCATTTAAGAGATTTTACAGACTTTAAAATACAACCACATCAAGATTTACCTAGTAATTTAAACGGAGCTGGTGATTTTATATGGAATGGAACATGGAATAATAATGGACAGGGTGTGCAGAATGAAGATGAAAACGGATTCCAATCTGATCCGAACGTTCCTGAAGCTATTCTTCCGAACTCAGCTGATACAGTTTCTGTTTCTCAAATAACGGCTGCTAAGTATGATTCAGGTCTTTTTCTTCATAAATCACACCCGCTACTTCAGTCTGACATAGGTTTAAATACAAAGGATATAGTTTCAACGGGAATTGTATCGATGCCGAAATATGCTATTAAAAGATCTAACGATAAGAATGGAAAAATTCAAACAGCATATCAACCGCTGACAATTACATTTAGAAGTGACGGTGAATCTGGACCAATAGATGAACAAGGTAATGTAATTGGTAAAAAGTCTTTAAAAAACTCATTTACGGAAGATGATCAATTTTTATTAGGTGGTCTTTCATGTGGTTCTTTCTTATACCTTTCACCTATAAACCAAACTAGTCTATCGGTAGATGGACCTAACAAGTATGGTAAAAAATTAATTGAAGGTGGAAGTCAAAATGCAGTGTCAGTTGATATGGTATTCCAATATAGAATGACAGATTATTTTGGAGAGAGTGAAACCGGTAAAGGTAGAGTTGCTGGAATATATGGAAATGCATTTACCAATTTAACATATTCAAAGAAAATAGGGCTAGACATCATAGATTCTTATAAAACTGAATTTAGCTTCGATGTAGAAGTTTACGCTAAATATAGAGCAGTTGGAACAAATAAAAATAGTATCAACAAAGTGATGCTGAGTAATTATAGAAACTCCCTTGGTTCCGGAAACTGGTGGTGGAATAGAAGAAGATTCTTCAGTGGATATAATGATTTTAGTTCATCTAGATTATACGATTTCGATGCTCGTCCATATAGGTAATATCTCGCTGTAACTAAGCAAGATATATACTCTAACAAAAATAGAGTCTATTTATAAATGGCGATAACGATTAACACACAAGCAGAAGGTATTTCGTATAAGGATAAGTCCTTTGCCCTATTAAGAACTAACCCCAAGTTAACTTCTAATGTCAAATTAATTACTGACGAAGAGGGAGATATCTATTTAAGCTCAATCAAGGCAAATAGAACTCTATCGCAGTATGAATATCAGAAATATCCTATTTCTAGTTCAGGTGAATATTGTAGGGACGTTGCTCAGTTTTACGGAAGATTAAGTAAAGATGAAAGATATCAGGTCGGTAGGGAATTTACAGATCTAAGTGTTTCTAAAGACTATTCTACACAATATGAAAACCTATATAATTACGGAGCTTCATTCAATTATACAAAGGCCTATGACGAGCAATATAGAATATTTGCTCCAATATGGTTAGAAGAAAGTGTTCCTGAAAAATTTATAATTTATAGAATTAAAGATGTAGATTTTAAAGAAAAATCTTTAGAAGATGATCCTAGTCAAAATTCTAGAATTCAAGAAATGTTATCTAATGCGACTTTAATAAAATCGTATGATATGACTAATAACTCTAAGCTAGGGAGATATCTAAATAGTCACGTATCTAATCCCTTAATTCCTAAGTCGCATATTGATTTTAATTTTGAACTGGATGATCCTACTTCCTTTAACGGAATAGACGTAATGTTAGGTGGCTTTGTTGAAAAGTCAGATTATATAGATGATGATTACGTTAAAGAAGACCTTCCCGAAATTTTAGCTAATAATACATTAACAACTAGCTTTGAAAGAAACGGAATTGTTTCTCACAATATAATTAATTTAGAATTTTTATTTGACGATAATGAAGCCGACGACTATAATGTTTATAGATATTTTGGAATTTTCGTAGATGAACATCAAGAAGGAACTGTAGTTGTCAATTCTGTAAATTCAATAGGACACTTAAATTTAGATATAAGCAATTCATCGTCTGACGAATTAGATAAATTACCATCTATAAAGGATTACACCCAGCCGATTCTTGGATGGGTAAAAGATATTAATAATAAATATCATAACGTTTTAAATAGATTTAGAAAGACTAGAATAGAAAAAAACCAAATACTAACATCATATAATGGAGACTCTTCTATTTTTGTAAATAAAAAACAAACAGAGTTTAACACCCCCGTAATAAACAAAACACCATTTAATGGTTTTATAGAATTAAATATAATAGACCAGCCTTCTGATAATGATAAAGTATTTTTAGGAGACTTGCTCGAGATAAGTATTGAAAACTTTAATTTGGGTGATTTTGTTTTAATCGCAGACACTTCTCTTCCAATTGGAACATTTCAAGAAAATAGATATTCTGCAATAGGTAATACTTCTCAAATAGCAGCAGCACTTGCAGCGGCGATTAGAAATGCAGAAGTTATACCGTATAATGCTAGCTCTATAAAGAACAGGGTGATCATAGATGACTACTCACAGGGAAGGAATAAGAATACAACTGTATTTGGTATTAGTTCATCTAATCCGAACCCCTTTATCGATATGCAAAGTTCAACCGACGCAAATCTTGCATTTTCAAATAAGTATAACGACTTTATAAGTGAAGGTGGAACTGTTACGGGTGGATTGCAATTAGGAGACTATGAAATTTACACTATGATTGGTGGATGTTCTGTTAATCAGGGTGTATTAATATCCCCTAACGAAATAGGAAACCTACAGGTAGGGTATTTTATTAAAGAACTTAATAAGGATAACTATGTTAGGATTATAGAAATAATAAAAGATCCTTATTCAGAAAACTTTAGAGTTATTTTTCAAAAACCGGTGGTTTTTTCAATGGACAATGTGATTACAAGTTATGAAACCTATGATACTCCCTTTGGAAAGTTTTCAGCGTATGATTTCAAGGATTTTAATTTTGATTTCTACGATACTTCAAATTCTAAAATAGACTTTTTAGTTTTAGAGAGCATGCAATATAAGAATGATGAAGCTTCGTTTGGAGTAGCAAATGTTTCTTCCATTTACGTCCTCGAAGCCAATGACCAACCTTTTCCTGGAGCAGATCCTTATATATTAATACATGATATAGACGTTAGTGAATTTATTAAAAAAGGAGACTTTGTAAAGGTCGATACGGTAGGTAATCCTGGTGAACAGGAATGGACAGAGGTAAAAGATGTAATCTATACATCAATGGGTACGATGTTCTTTACTAAAATAATCACGAAGGATTTAGCATCTGCTAATTATTTTTTCAACCAGTCTAACGTTGCTGATATCTATGAAGATTTTATATTTAAACCGGGTCCTGGTAATAGTCAATTATTTAAGTTTAAATCTTTATCTAGTATTATTAGAGATGATATAGTTGAAAGTGATTTTATAGATACAGAAATCATTAATGAATATGATAGGTTAAAGGAGAACTCATTAAAGGAGACGAGTGTTAATTCAAGAGTCGTACCTACTATATGTAAATTTAATTTAAAAGATTCTACTAACTCTAGAAATTTATCATACATCCTAAACACCAATGAAGCATTCGGTGTAAATAATTTATCAGCTGATATTACTAAACTTTCAGAAAGATCAGCTGAAAAACTAAATATGGAACACTTCTATATACATAATATTCCTACATATTTATTAGAACCTAGCAGTATTCCATTACTTATGGATTATGTCTATGAAGGGTACGAAAAGCCTTATTCAGAATTAGTCGCAAATTTAAAAAGCACTGACTTTGATTATTTTTCAACTATATTAAACTATACAGGTGCTCATCAAAATGATAGCTCAGGTCTAGCGACAATTGAACCCGGTGAATGGGTTAATTCAACCCCACTTAAAATGTACACTAAAATGCAAGGTGGAGATTCTGTTAATTTTTCATCTACAGTTTTTAAAGGATTAAGATATATTTATAAAGATAGAACTGAATTTTTATCGACTAGCCCGATATCTTTTAAATCTTCGTCTGATGTAAATGATTTTAAAGTTGCAACAATACTTAACTATACTTCTAACGACGAAATAAACAACACGGGAGTAGATATAGAGGTTGTAAGAAATAATAAATTTAAAACTATTAGCATTCTTATAAATTTACAAGTTCCTACAAATGATATATCACAATTAGACAGATATTTGTTATATAATTTAAATGACCTTTTAAATGAAGGAGAAATACTTGATAGTAATATTAGAGGTTTCTTAGAGTTTGGAGGTAGCTCAGTAACAGTATGGAATACTGAAGATCCTGAAATTACAACGATAGTGGAAGCTTCGGTGCAATCAGTTGGCGAAAATACACCTAAATTTACACAAGACATTTTTAAAATAGATGAGCAATATTCATATATATTATTTGAAAGTGGAAATGAAACTTATTCTTTACAGGTTGTTTCGGTGATAGACGATTCACAAATAATAGTTAAAGGTCTTCCTTACCTATGGGTATTAAATCAGCAGACTGGAGAATATTATCAGGATTTAGATGTACCCTATGACGATCCAACTACGATTCCTAACATTATACCTCTTAAATATTATAACGGTGGTAAAAAGGCATGGGATAATGCATTACAAGACGTTTCTTCATTTGGATTTGCAGATAGAATTAATACACATAGAGATATAACGTATACTACTATTCTAGAGAATGGAGATATAGAGTCAGGTCAGTTTTGTTTAGAAATACAAAGCGGTGTTGAGTTTGTAAAAACCTCAATTTTAGACATAGAAATAGATGATGATAAACCTAAGGCATTTAAATTAAATAATGATAATATAGGTTATAATCTGGTTGCAAGAGAAGATGGTGGATATTACACTACTCTTAAAAGAATGAACGGTAGCTATGATCCTTTATTTAAAGATGTTGTAACTTTTTCATCTCCCTATGGCAATTATAAATTTAGAAATACCTTAGATTCTTTTAATGAAGAGCAAGAGAACAGGTTGAAAAAATACAACAGACTGATAGGAGTAAATTGTATGTTTAATTCTAATTTAGGAGTTGATGAAAATTACGGAATTATCAATAACTTTTTCTTTCATAAAGTAAATGAATTACAGCCGAAGGTTATTAAACTAAGTCAAGAATCAGATAAACTACCCCTATATCCATTAATTGGAGAAATAGCAATAGATAAAAAAGATTTAAACCTATTTAAGAGTAAATATGCTAAAGACTATTATACAAGGTCCTTTGGTGGAACAAATAGATCAAAGGAAGTCCATGGAACATTAAGCCCTATAGAAGAAAGATCTTTCTTTGCATCTACAATAATGAAAGTTAAAAATGAATATGATATAACTTCATACAATTTAAAAAGAGTAAGATCTCTTCAAGCGTTAGATGTAATTAGATATGATGAAAGAGAAGATGATGGTGCTTATATTTTTGAAGATTCTCAAAAAATTCACATTGACTTCTACATCGCTAATTCTATTGTAAGAAAATTAAAAGAAGAAAATATAACTGCGTATTATTCAAGGTACGCTACTTCTGAATATTCGTATGGAGATAAAACAACATTGGAAGATGATTCAACAATATACATTGAAGAAAACATTATACCTAGATTTATAATAGATCAAATAAAGGTATATGGAACTGAAATAGCAGGGTATCTTCCAAGTGATGATATAAATCAATCTAAATATAGTGAATTGGAAAGCGTAACTAATATAGAAGATATTACATCTGATGGGTTTTTTGAACTTACTAATTTTGAAATCAGAAGTTTCGCTGAAAAGCCTTTAAATTTCAGATTAATATATAATAAAAAACCAGGGTATCGATATAATTTGAGGGTCCATTCTAAAATAATTGCATAAAAATGAACATAAGAATCAAAGAACTTTTTAAGAGTGATCTAGATCCTAACAGTAGTGAATGGTGGTCAAAGGATAAAATTGATAAAATTAATTTTAATTTTAGACTAATGAAAAACGGAGGGCCAAGTGGCCCTGTAGGAATTGAAGGACCAAATGGTGAAGATGGTGATAAGGGTGAAGACGGTCTACAAGGAACTGAGGGACCACGTGGAACACAGGGTATGATAGGACCAGAGTCAAGTGGAACTTGGAAATCACAAGAGATAACAGATGATAATAATCCAACACAAAGGGTAATATATCCTTCCGTTGCTGTTAATCAGAGTGGAACGGTTACATTAGCAATTGGTGCATCGGCTCATTTAGATAGCAATGGGGAATTAATAAGTCCTTATTATGGTGAATTATCAACAGAGCCTGTCAGTGCTTCGAAGAGCGGAACATTAAATATTATAACAGAAGCTTCAACCGGTTCAAGCCCCAATAACCCCACTCCATCTCCTCAGAATTCTATCATATTTGCAGAAGATAAACATCTCGATAAGTCATATAATATTGGATTAAAAATAGAAGAAGATAGTAATAATATTGAATTTCCTGTTTTAACATTTACTCCGGATATCAATGCTGATCACGTAAATAATAAATTTGCTATAAAATTTGATAGAGACAATAGGTTTTATTTTAATGGAACCATTCAAAACGTATTAGGTGCCGAATCCGTAATTCCGTATGAACTTAATGTAGATGCAACCTCGCCGGGTAGTGTAATAGAATTTAAAGTAGGGGAGATAAAGTATTCTAATCACTCTCCAAGTTTAAATAAATTACTAAAATCACACGACACACAGGGAAGAGTTGAATGGGAAGATGTTTTTAACATGTTTCAAGTATTCCCCGTGGGATCTATAATAAGAATACCCAGTGATACCTTCTTTGGTGAAGAGAACTTTAATCTATCGGATGCCGAGACAGGGCCTATGTTAATTGTAGACGGAGATGAAGTAATTAAAACAAACTTCGGATCAGGTAAACCAACCGGGCTTTATGCAGGATGGTACTTATGTAATGGAGAAACATGGGGTGATGGAGGAATCGTAGCATACGATACACCTAACTTAAACGGGTTTGACTGGGCTATTACTAATATAGCAGGTTTAACGGGAGATTTATCAGGCAGTACAAGTGGAGGTAGCTTAGCCACATATAATGGTAATATACTTTTTTCAGGAGGAGTTAGTGCATTGGGTCTCGATGGTTCTGGATTAAACCCTAATGTCATATCACATTCTTTTGATAATAGTACAGAAGATGTAAGAATATATGACAATGAAAATATACAGTTTGCGCCTTCTGAGCATATCATAATGGGAGAACAAATTAGTATAATTTATTTGAAAGAATATGATTATAAGTGGAGTACGGCCGCCGCCTCTACCAGCTCTTCTAATATACAATTACAATATCACGCGATGACAGGATCTATGGATTCAAATACTATCGCACCAGGCACGTACAGCACTAACATAGATATTGCAATGCAATATGCAACTACATTAAACCCAGAAACAATACAATGGACGGCAGACGGTGCTCCAAGTGATGGAGCTCAATTAGATGCTTATTGGAATAACGATAATAATTTTGCAAATGGTAATGTAAGATGCTATTCAAACGGACAGGAATTAGCAGACGGATGGTTAGCTAGAGAATCTGGTGGACAGAATGGATGGGGCTATGCAAGAAAATATATTAATGGTGTTGGGATATCTTCAGATGACGCTTTAGAAACAGAGCCTAAAGAATGCTGGATGATGTATTCTGAAAGTGTAAATGGAGTTGACGGTACGTATTCTAGCATTGGTATTTCTAATAACGGACTGCTCCCTCCTGTAACAATGACAGAGGCAGATGTAACCGGGTTTACTGGATGGCCAGCCGGCACTTCTTTGGAAAAAGTATTTATTTCTAATAAAATAGACAATCATCCAGATGTCGTGGGATCTTCTAGTGATTTTAAAGATTATGAAAATACTTCACATATATGGAAACGTAATGATGGAAATAATACCATAGATCAATTAACTGATGGTTGGTATAGGAGTGTACCAAATACGGATACGTATCTGGTTAATTTTGGCTTCGGTGGTATGTTAACAATAGATTCTGGATTATATATGGCATGGAGAAAATATTGGTCAGCAAATGATAATGAATTTAAAGGAGATGTTATAAAATCTAGATTTGTACAATGGTCGAGTGGAGACCTTTCTCTTGGAATAGGTGCTACTACGGCATGTGATGCAACTTCAGGTAATGATATATTTTATTCTTCTGATATGTTTGAATTAGGAGAAAACCCTGGATCATGGCGCGTAACGAATTTAGGTGCATCTAATTCAAATGCCGAGAATGAAGGTAGAGTTTCGTCATGGTTGTCAAACCAAATATACGTAAGACAAGACCAGAGTTCTAACACAGTTCTTTATAGTTCAATCGCTAATCTTGGAAAATATCCACTTACATTATTAAAATCAGATACCTTTATTCCAGGAACAAACATCTCGATAAAAATAGCCGACTGGACTGGAGACTCTGGTACATCAGGATATACAGGTGAACATTATAAAGCTATTGATTCAAATAGTCAAGCAACTGCCACTAATCCGACAGAATGCTCGGGAGGAAGTCCATCCGGTGTTATATTTGACTGGGATGACGGAAATACCAATAATACACTTAATTATTTCGGTGGAGGAGGTAATGGAAATGTTTATTTTACGCTTAGTGGCATATCTCCATCCCAGCTTAGTTCTTCTAATTTTACTATAGAGGATCCTAGCAACAGCATGAATTGGGCTAGTGTAAGTTTCAACCCAGGTGACAATTATGTATCACTAAGTATCATGACGCCAATAGAAGAGCCTAGTGAAATATTGGACTTAGATTTTGATTATAGTGGTACATTGAATGAACTCGCTAGCGATACTACTATAGGAATTTCCATTGATCCATGTCACGTTGAAGGTACTGTAATTAGTATGGCAAATGGAACTACTAAATTAGTTGAAAACTTAAAAGTAGGAGATGTATTAGATTCGTTTGATATAAAAGGATTAAGCGATAGTGGTGAATGGAGAAATTTTAAAACTAATGCGATGGAATTCAGGGCTCCTAAGTCATCTGCTAAAATAGTCAGAATAATAAAAGGAACTTATAAGAACTATCAAGATATTAATAACGGATTAACTAAAATAACAAACGAACACCCTATATTAATAAAAAGACCAGATGGAGAAATATTCTTTAAACAGGCTCTTTATATTGATACGACCGACATGATATATGTTAATGAAAAATGGACAAGAGTTAACTCTAATGAAACTATTCACAAAACGGTTAACACATATTCTATTGATGTTGAAAATGAAGATGTTTATATTGCAGACGGTATTTTATGCCATAATGTTGAAGAGCTAGAGGAAAAGGTCCAGTAATAATTAGTTCTAGAAATTAAAGATATATACTAAATAAATAAAGATTTAAGTAATGCCAATACCTATTAATTTAAAGCAGATTCTACAATCTGATACACAACAGGAAAAACTGGATAAAGTTAATTATAACTTTGATCAGTTAGTTGCTAATGGCGGTGGACCAATGGGAGCCACTGGTTCTATTGGTGAAACGGGATTTCAGGGTGCAACTGGTGACGATGGTCCTCAGGGTATTGACGGTCCTCAGGGTTTTCAAGGACCTGCTGACGCTTCTAATAATTCAAAATGGAAAGACGGAGCAATATGGTACAATGGAGCTCTTAATATTAAAACTATAGTACCTGAACATGAGCTGGCAGGTCCAGCAACACAGGTGAATTTCCCTCCAACTAACGTATTATTAGGTTATGCAAGTAATGATGATGAGTATAATGATTTAAATTTAATATCGGGGTATCTAAATAGCGTTTTATTAATTAATAAGAATTCAAATTATCATGATTCTAACATTAGATTAATATCTGAAAAAGGAACAGATAAGTATTTAGACATAGCATTGACTAATTATCCTGCTTTAAGTTCAATTGGCGAACAGTCTGTTCTAGAATTTAAATTTGCATCTAGTGTAGCGGCAGGAGAATATAGATGGAATGCAGATACGTACATAATCAACGATGTCAATGATAATGAGATGATGTCAATGGACGCTATTAACGGTGTAAAATTTACAGGATCATTTCTTTCTACTAACGATGCAATATTTACAGGTAGTATTTTTAAAATTAATAACTCTTACGTAGGTGGAACAACTAACACTAACCCAGATGTAGATAAGATTGCGGTGGCATTAGACAATACTGGAACGATAGGTTTTAAGGAAGCATCTGAAATAGGTGCAAGTGTTCCCATAGGAACAATAATATCTTTTCATTATGACACATATATTGATGTTAGTAACTTTACACAGAATCAAACAATAAATTTAAATAGTGATCCAAGTACGATAGATATTGTAGTTGGAAGAGGAGTTGCAGGTACGCAATATGAGGGATGGTATTTATGTAATGGTCAAACTTGGAAAAATAGTAATATAAACTACACTGTTCCTAATTTAAATTCCTTTTCATTTAATTTTACAACAAACGTAGGCCAAATAACATCACTAAGTGGTGCATCAAGACCTAATTTTATAGGAGGAGGTCTATTTACTTTCTCTCAAGACGCGAATTCAATTGAATATGATATAACTGTTGATTCTACAGAGGCATGGGTAAGTGAGACTTCAACTAATTCTAATTATGCAACAACTGAGTATGCGGTTGTTAAAACTCCTCAATTAATATATTTAGGAGCATCTGATTTATATTATAATGTTACAGGCCCTGCTCCTCTTACATTCCCTGCCATGTATTCTAAATTATTAGATAACAATAGCACAACATATAACGATGCAGTATTTCCTAATTCACCAGATGAAGCAGGAGCAGATAGATGGAGAGAAATAAATTTAGTAGATGCTAATGGATATCAAGGTAATTCGATTATCGTTGGACAGCCACTTCAATCAGCAGGTAGAGAAATTAAAAATACTACAACAGGAACATGGTCAGCAGGAAGTACGTCAGATGTTCAACTCGAATACGGCCAAGTTAATATATTTGACTTAAGATTAACAGCTAGAGGTAAAGATACCTCATGGTCATCAAATCCTTCTCCAGAATCACCACCTAATTGCAATACTGAAAGAGAAGCAGAATCTTATTCATGGTTTACTGACTGGTCAGAAAGATGGAATGGAAATACATCTACTACATCTGCATGGAATTACGTAGGAGAATTTAATCCAAGTTCAACTAGTTCATATTACGAAGGTCAGATTTTTAGTTATCAAAACAACTTTTATACAGTTTCTCCCGGACAGTCCAGTATGGGAATAGATCCGGTGGCTTTAAATATAACAGATCCATCTGCACATATAGTTGCAACTGGAAGCTCATGGGAAAAAGGAGGAAATAGCTGGTATGGTACTCCTCGTTATTTTTATAGATTGCCTAAAGTAGAAGATCCTGAAGAAGAGAGTTGGCACTATAGTCCTATGAATCAATCAAACAGTCCTTCTAATTCTGCTCCTCCGCCGAACAACAGATTTAGTTTAACACTAACAGGAGGTAGAGGAGGATATGGCGATTGGGCTACTAATACATCAGACGGCGCAATAGTACGTCCAATATCGGGAAGCCCTGGTCAATTTGAGCCCGTATGGCCTTCACTTTATGAGCAGGCTAATTCTACCACAGCAAACGCATTAACAAGCGGAGAATTATATGATCAACAGGGAAGATGGACATGGCCAGCAGAGGTCTTTTTAGACATTTATAATGATATAGGTCAAACTGTTGCGATGGTTCAAGTTCCTATAATTACAAGATGGAACAAAGGTATAATAGAAGACCTCTATGATAGTTTAACAATAGACCCGACAACTGACTTTCCACAATATTCAATGCCATATAACTATACAGAGGGTACTAATCACTGGAATACGGCTGCAACAATAGGTACACAAGTTGGTCCGACAATAAGCGGTCCCGGTGGTACCATAGAAAAGATGTATAGCGGAGGATGGGAAAACCCAGGGACAGGTGTATTATCTGGAGAAGATTGGGATTATTGGTATACTGGACAGAATGATACTGAATTTAGAAGATATCAGAGGGTTGAATTTAAAATCCTAGTATCACCTTCAGTTTCAAACGACATATATTCTTATTTAGATAATAATCCTGGTTCTACTATTAAATTTAGAACTGCATGGTGGAGTGATAAGATACAAGATGGAACCGAAGATTATTTAGATCCTGACACTGACAACGGTATATATAATGGCGGTGGAAGTCCGGATTACAGTTCTTCAGCATGGAATAGACAGCCGGCTGGAATGGGATACGATCCATCAGTGTGCGTACAGAACTATAATCCACCTACTTCAGCACTTCAAATACAAGGAGGGTCTACCTTTAATTTGGATGATTATTCCTTTGGAGCGGGAAACGGTAGCGACCAGGTACAGTATATAACAAACGATGCTACTCAAACTCCTATTGTAATTTCAGGTACTTCCCAAAACACTGGAAATGGAACTAGGTATACTGCAACCGTAAATCCACCTAACATTAATACTGGAATAGGAACAATTGATATCCAATCAGTGACAGCATGTTCGCAATTAGGCATGGGATATACCACTAACGATCTTGTAATACAGCATTCAGCGGGTAATTCTACGCAAATTACGTATACTGGTTCTTTAACAACAGCTACATGCCCTAGTCTATGTGAGTCACATGTGGTGACAGCCGGGACTAATTCCTCATCACTTTACTCTTATGAAGATTGTAACGGTGTTATACAGTTTGATACGATCCTGGTAAATGGACCTTCACAAACATTCTGTGCAGCGATCGGTAGTGTAATAATAACAACTCCAAGTTCCGGTGCATCGGTTTCCCTAGGAGGAATGCTGAGATGTGATTAAAATAAAGATATGAATATAATAAACACATATAAACTTTACAAAAACGTAATTCTTTTCGGAGGACTTGCGATTTTGTTGTTTTGTCTTTTACAACAATGTAACTCTAACCAAAACTTAAAAAGAGAAATTATACAAGTTCAGAAGGTATCTGATAGAAACCTTAATAACTATAAAGCCACGCAAGATACTATTATAATTGAAAAGAATAAAAATAAAGAATTAGTTTCTAGTATAAGATCCTTTGAGTATGATGTAAACACCCTAACTGAAAGTAATAAGAAACTAGTTTCTAAATATGCTAATCAATTAAATATTAATAACGAATTAGAGAATGTTAATAGTTTACTTTCAACAACTTTAAACGTAAAAGATTCTATAATAAACGCAAATGGAGTTGTAACCGTTGATACGGATTCTATAAATAATATAGATACGATAACAGTTGACGTAAACGATAAGTGGGAGTTTGATAAATATAACTGGAGAAGATTTCAAGGAAGTATATCTCTTTTAAAGGATAGCACTAATTATAATTTATTCTCTTCTAGATTTGATATTATACAGGGAATAGGTTTAAGTGCTGCCATCATTAATGAAGAAGGATTTGACAGACTTAAAATTACAACTCCATATAAAGGAGTAACGTTCACTAATATAGAAAATATAAACTTAGTTAACGATAGATTAAATAATAAATATGAGAAAAAAGCAGGGTGGTCTATTGGTGTTGGATTTCAATATGGACTTAACTTGAATAACAATCAAGTTATAAGTACTGGTCCATCAATTGGTATAGGAGTATACTGGTCCCCTAAATTTCTTAGATTTTAAAATAATAAATAAACAATGGCACAATCATCCAAATTCTTAAGACTAGATGACGACATTCTAATGGAGTTCATGTATCATGATCAAAATGTTGATTATGTAGATGATGCTAAGATAGAAAACGACGACAACGGAAGTCAATTTAAATTTTTAAACACAGAGGCATCTAACGATTCAGCCTCTAGATTCTTAATTCATGAATTAGGAGCAGATGTTGTTAACTTCAGTGTAAAGATACAAGATGGTTATGTTTTTATTAATGATTTTGCGTCTAGGCAATTAGTTCTTAAAAACGGCAAAACTTATAAATTTAACCTATCTGATTCTACGATAGACAATATAGCTGGATTCACAATAGATGGTTCAACTACCCAATTAATTGGTAACACATACATATATACTCCAGGAACTAATGGAAGATTTGAATATTCATATGAAAATATGGCTGGAGATAGTGCTAGAGGTGGAGAAATAAACGTAGGAAATAGAGCTAATCCTTTATTTGCAGAACCAGAACAAGAAACTGGAAATAGTATTAAAACTGCAACAGGTGAAGTTGGAAGATATTATGGAGTTCCTTCAGAATATGATGGCAAATGGGCTTTACTAAAAAATGATTTAGCATATTTAGATAGTTCATCATGGAATGGAACAGACTCTTCTCTTGCAAACGTAGATGATAGTATAGTAAGTGATGTATGGTATGACACTATAAGATTACACTTAAAGACAGGATTTTCATTTGCAGCTAGAGGTAAAGAAGGTTTTATGTTTCAGGTAAAAGCAAAAAGAGAATCAGGAGTCTATAATTATTTCACATCTATTGTGTATTTAAATCATTCTAATTTTGAAATTAGTAATCCTAATTCATTTGTATTAGGAGATACTTCATATTCTAAATACATACAAATTAAAGTACCTTCTTTAATTTATTTTGATGTTTCAACTAAGAATAAAGATTTTCACGATGCATTCTTTGGAGAAAACGAAGATGCAATATTAGATTCTACTAACTATGAAATAAGTTTAAAATTAATAAACACTTTAACTGAAGAAGGAGATGTAGAATACATCAATGTAGAAGACACTATTGATGTTACAGTCGCAATGGAAGACGAATATGTAGATATTGCAGCAAACGTCGAGGAAGTAGAAGATATGGATTATTTTCAAATATATGGGACCAAGGACGGATCTAGGCAAGGTTTTGAAAACTATATAAATGGAAGAATACAAACATCAAGTGATGATATCATAATATTCCATGACATAGAAGTTAGTGAACAAATAGGTTTAGATTTCTTAGACACATCTTCTATGACATTTACTCAAACCGCAAATTATGAAGCTCCGATACCATTTAGACCTATCATATTTAATTCTGATATTGCAAGTTCATTTTATATTAGACATACTATGAGAATGTATAATGAAACCGATAATACACAGATTATTAAGGTTGCTACTATGACATCATATAATCCTAAGAAATACGGTACTCGTATGGAAAAGATTAATCTAAGAAACGTAGATCCTACTATTATCTATAATAAACTACCTAACACTACAGTAAATAGAGAATTAAATCAATTTGTTAATTCAATTAGACCGAGCGTTGGAGAAACTAAATATGTTCCAGTTGCGTTAGATACTTATGGTATATTAGCATCTGCTACAAACGTTACAACAGATTTAACAGAATCTGAAGAATTAGATAACATTAAGTTTTTTGAAGAAGGTAAAGCTAGCATTAAATTATCTAAAGTATCTGATAACTTCGTGAAATTTAATATTGCTCAGCCCGATGGTGACGATAAAAAAGCGGTTTCATTAGTAAGCGCTGAAAATATAATTTTAATTATTAAAAGCGGATCTATAGAACAGAGAATAGTACATGATCCTTCATTTCCTAATATAGATTTAGGATTAGGAGAAGTATTCTTTAAAATACCTAAAGGCACAGCTGTAAGATTTGATAAAACAGATGCAAATAAGTTCGAAGACAAATTCTATATTAATATAAAGAATGGAGAAACAGAGTCCTTATTGTATCATGGAAAAGTAGAAATAGTATAATGATATTAAATAGTAGAAATAACTTATTTAACTTTAAATTTCCTAGGACATTTATTCCGAAGGAAGTAGCTGACAAATATAGATCTTATTTGGGTAAAATGCCAGGCAACATAATAGAAGAACCTATTGATTTTGTCAATTATTCAATACAGGGTTTAAGTTTACCTGGAATTAATTTTGATCCAATACAGCAATCGCCTAACGACGGAACTATCACATACCATAGAGGGTCTATTCCTATTCAAAATACAGTTGAAAGACAATTCTCTATAGAGTTACAGCTATTAGACGGGTATATTAATTATTGGATAATGCAAGATACTTTATTATATTATTATTCAAAACAAGTTAGAGACCCTTTTATTAACGATCTAAAACTTCAAATAATGGATGCAGAAGGTATACATTTAATGAGTGCAGTTTTTGAAAAGCCTATTCTTAATTCTATTTCTGAATTAGAGTTAAACATGTCAAGTAATGTTGCTGATTTTTCTACATTTACACTTAACTTCTATTATAATAAGTTTAATATTATCTCAGAGATAGACGGTAAATAAACGAGATATATAATCCATAACAATATAGACCAATATAATGAAAACATTTTTTGAATACTTAAGCGAAGAGAATATAACTAAAGAGGAAATTACCCTTTTAGAAGAATCTCTGCAGTCAGAATGGACTGATGAATTAGAGCAAAAAGTAGATGCTGCTTTAGAAGAATTTACTAGACAGTATGCAAATGAAGATGGAACGTTTGATTTTGAAAGATTTAATGAGGAATTAACAAATGAAGGTTTCTTAGGTTCTATATTTGGTGGCCTTACAGGATTTGCTCTAGGTAAAACAATTGGTAAAACAGTTGCTAAAGTTCTAGGAATTCAGAAAGGTATTTTTTACGATTTATTAACCTCAAGATTAGTTGGCGCTGGATTAGGTGCGGCTATCGGAAAATCATTCTAATTTGAATTACGTATCAGTAGACTTTTCATTAAATTCTCCAGGTATTTTTATATACCAAGAAGAAACTAACGAATATCATTTCATATCTTATATTAAAGAAGGTCAAGGAACCAAGAAAGAAAGAGCTTGGCAAGAAGACATATCTCATTTAAAGGGAGTTACTCTTATTAATCAACCTGACTGGGGAAAACATGGTGAAGATTATTCAAGCGTTGAATTAGCAAAGATAAAGAGATACGCTAAAACCGCAGATGACATTATTAATTTAATAACGGATATTACAAAAACAAAGAAGCAATATATTATTTCTTTTGAAGGAACTTCTTTCGGTTCTAAAATGGGAACTAATAATATTATAGATATGGCTGCAGGAGCTGCGATACTTAAAGAAAGAATGCTAAGTCAACTTGAAATCTTAGATATTCAAACCATTGCTCCCACTACAATTAAGAAACACGCTGGAAAAGGAAACATGAATAAGTCTCAATTATGGGATGCCTTTTTAAGTAATGTATTAGGAGATCAAATTTTAGCAGAACATCCTCTTTTAGATTTTTGTGTGAAAGAAATTGGACCTTCTAAAAAAATACCAAAACCCTTTGACGATTTAGTTGACGCTTACTTTTTAACTCACTTCGTTAGAGCAAAGATGTCGGCCACTGAGGAATAGATTTACCACTGAGGCTTAAAGTCTTAAGTTATACTGTCTTTTCCCCATAAAGTTTCATAAAATAAAAAGATATATAAAATATGCAAACAGATAGAGAAATAATACCGGCACACCTATTAAAGCTTAAAGAGATTTTAAGTGATATGGTAACTCAACATAGAATAACAGAAAATGAAATGATAGATATGTTAAGAAAGGCTGGTTTAGCTCGTCTTCCAAACTCTTCTTCAAAGTGGATTGACGAATCTGGATCAACCTATTCAGAGTTATAATTCTTCCCCCTGCCCCCTGCAATACGGATATATAGAATAGTTATTATTGTGAAACCTTTTAGGAATTGCATGTATAACTATTGAAAGTTTTTTAAAGATTAAAGACATTAACGTAAATTAAAGCAATTAAAGACATGGCAGATTTTGACATTTTTAACCTCAGCGTATCAGACGTTGAAACTCATGAAACAAAGAGCTCAAGCTCTACAAATGAGATCTACAAACCATCCGCAGATGATGGTAAAGACGGAACTTACAAAGCACTTATTCGTTTTGTTCCAAACCCAACAAACCCAAGAAATTCATTAGTTAAAAAGTATGTACACTGGCTAACTGACGCTAACGGCGATGGAAGACTTATTGATTCACCTTCAACGGTAGGAGATAAGTGTCCAATTGCAGATGCATTCTTCAAACTTCGTAAGAGTGATTCAGCAGTAGACCGTAAGATGAGCGACAAGCTTAAGCGTAGAGAACAGTATTACTCACTTATCAAAGTAGTGAAAGATCCTCAGAACCCTGAATTAGAAGGTACTTATAAAGTATTTAAATTCGGTTACAAAATTAAAGAGAAGATCGAAGAAGAAACTAAACCTGCATTTGGTGAACCAACTCAGATTTATGATTTATTCGAAGGAAAGAACTTTGAACTTATTATTACTCGCCAAGGTGAATATAATAACTATGATAAGTCTAAATTCTCTGCAACTAGATCAGCTATTGCAATTGATGGAAAACCAGCTGAAAGAAACCAAGAAGCTATGACATCTATTAAAGGTGAATTAGATACAGCGCCATCTTTAGATCCTTATGGATATAAGAAATGGGATGCTGAAACTCTTGACTTTGTCAATGGTATTTTAAGACAATATCTTAACCCTGGTTCTTCAATGGATTCTGTAATTTCTACACCGAAGCCAGCTGCTAAAAAAGCAGCAGTAAAAGAAGCAGCTCCGGTAACAGGAAATGATGCTAACTTTGAATTCCCTGACACAATGACAGCGACTCCAACGGCAGCAGAAACAAAATCTTCAACTGCATCAGCAGATAGCGATGATCTAGATTCTTTCTTAGATGAAATCGGAATCTAAAAAAATCACAGAAGATTTAAAGCAGAAGGTCAGAAGTTTAGTTAAACAAGTTTGTGTAAAAGAACATACTGACCCTAACAAACACATGATTAAGGAAATGCCAGGTCGTTTAAACCTGGCATGCCCTTATTGTGGTGACTCGCATGGTGAAACTCATAAGAAAAGAGGTAATCTATATTGGGCAACGTTACAATTCCACTGCTTTAATTGTGGACAACACTCAGATCTATATGGTTTTTTAAAAGATCATCACCTAAAATTCAAAGATACTCAAGATTCTATTACAATTATAGAATACATTAAAGAACACAAAGTATCTGTTAATGAAGTAGACACTCTACAACATGGTGTATTTAAAACCTTATATGATTTATCACCTACGAGAAAGGAACTTAAAGAAGTTTTTAAACTAGTAGAGATAGAACCAGGAGATCCTGCTTTTTTCTATTTAAAGAACAGGTTTTTACATAAGAAGCTTAATCACTTCTTGTATTCTCCCAGAGATAAAAGAATCTTAGTTTTAAACTTAGCACCTGAAGGTAAGGTTATAGGATTTCAAAGTAGATCTTTAAGGAAAAGTAAAAACACAAGATATCTAACATACGATATAGAAAAGATATATCAGGAAATGAATAAAGAAATACCTCTCCAGGATGAACAGCTTATATCCTCTAAGAAGTTATCAACTTTGTTTGGTATCATGACTGCAAACTTCCAAATGCCCTGTACGGTATTCGAAGGACCTTTAGATGCCTTATTTATGCCTAACTCTATAGCATTGGCGTCTGTAACCAGATCAACCGAAGAGTTAGATGAAATTCCAACAATACGATATATGTTTGATAATGACGAAGCAGGAAAATCAAAGATGATGCAAAAATTAAAAAGAGGTAAAGAAGTATTTACATGGGACAAATTTATGTCTGAATCAAAGATGGATAAATATCCTAGCAAGATTAAAGATCTAAACGATCTAGTTATCGCTGCTTGGAAAACAAAAAATAAATGTTTATCCACAATGGATAAGTATTTTAGTAATTCACGACTAGATGCTTATTACTTATGATAGACGATTACGTACAAATGGTAAATGACGAATTAGATCAATTCGAAGAAGATGGAAAAAGACACAAAAATCTAAAAATGATTATTGGGTTTGCAGCAGCCGATTTATCACACGCTGAAAAAGAAATTAAAATAACTCCTAAATACAAAAAGAAATTTAAGAGTCAAGTTTATATTAAGAAGAATACTAATAATAACTCATTATTCTAAAAAACACCACATGACAGAACAATCAACTAACAAATCTAAGATTGTACAATTAGACGAATATTTAGCAAACCAAAGATCAGAATGGACTTTAAAGATTAAAGAACTTACTGCAAACTTAAAAGAAGGTATTAACCTAGAAGATGTTAGTGCATATACATTAAGTTATAGGCAAATATTAGTTGAAAATTTAGCAACTATCGCTGGTAAAATTAGAACACAGAAGGGAACAGTAGACAAGTTATATAAACAGAAATGGATTGAATATTATAAGTTTGATTATAAGATAACGGATAAACAAAGAGAACGTTTTATCGACGCAGATCTTTCAGATGATAAACAGATTTTGGATTTACTTGAAAGCCAAAAGGCCTTTATTGAAGGCTCAGTAAAAACTCTCGACAATATGGGCTTTGCAATAAAGAATCGCCTTGATATTTCGAGACTGTAAAAAAAGTTAAATGAAAATTGATTTTAACTCTAACAGATGATAATCAATTCTTACGAATTGATGAAGCAGAGGAACTTGAACTAGAGCAGATTAAAATATCTTTAACTAAAAGAATTGATAGTTGGAGATTTAATCCTTTAGTCAAGAAAGGAATATGGGACGGATATGTTTCATACATCAAAGACGATAAGTGGATTCCCGCCGGTCTTTGGAGATACGTTATGCTCATTTGCAAGGAATATAAGTTTGATCTTAAACTTAATGGAATTCAAAGACTATTTGATAGAAACATAGGTGCAGAATCATTTGAAGCATGGGCTTTAGAATTTTTTGAGGGTAGTAAATTTGTTCCAAGGGATTATCAAATAGAAACAGCATTTAATATCCTAAAGTTTAGGAGATGTTTAGCTGAATTAGCAACTTCCGCTGGGAAAACACTTATTAGTTTTTTAACAGTGGCGTATATGTTAGAAAAAGAAAAGGCCGAAAAGATATTATTTATAGTTCCTAATGTTTCTCTAGTTGTTCAGGCCCATGAAGATTTCCACGAATACAATAATAAGAATAGAATAAAACTAAAGATACAACAGATATATGCCGGCCAGAAAATAAAGTCAGACAGGAATGTAGTGATAGGTACATATCAGTCCTTAGTTAAAAAGCCTAAAGAATATTTTCAACAGTTCGATGCTGTTATTGTAGATGAAACTCATAAAGCGAAATCTAATTCTATTAAGACTATATTACAAAAATGTACAAGTGCACAATATAAATATGGTTTATCGGGTACAATTCCTAAAGATGGATCTTTAGACAAGTTAACACTAATGAGTCAAACGGGTCCTGTAATTAGCGAAGTTAAGGCTGCATTTTTACAGAGTCAGGGTCACATCGCTAAATGTAAAGTAAAAGTAATTGAAATGAATTACGCACCTGATTCCGCCAAAAAAGCATTTGAAGAATTAGCATTTAATAAGTATGATAGGAAGGATGTTTTTCAACTGGAACAAAATTATATTATTAATTCTTTTGGTAGACTTAATTTTATATGTAATGTTGTTGGCAAGGTCCCTAGGAACTCTCTAGTTCTGTTTCATAGAATAGAACATGGTAAAAAAATATACGAACAGCTCCGCCAAAACTCAGATAAAAGAGTTTTTTATGTAGATGGAGGAACAGATAAAGATATTAGAGAAGAATATAAAAAGAAAATGGAAGCAGGAGATGAAGTAGTTATTGTAGCGAGTTATGGTACATTTTCTACTGGAATTTCCATTAAGAAAATACACAATATATTCTTTACAGAGTCATTTAAGTCCGAGGTGATCATCAGGCAGTCAATTGGTAGAGGTCTAAGGCAGCATGAGTCTAAAGAAGCTGTATTAATTGTCGATTTTGTGGATGACATTAGAACTGACGAATGGGATAACTATTTATATAAACATAGTAAGGCGAGGCAGAAAATTTATAAACAAGAGAAATTTGAGTATAGTATTAAGAAAGTCAAATTTGACGGAGATATATAGAATAACGAAACTAAATTAAATAAACATTAAAAAATGGCACAAGTTAATAAAATTTCTTCATTTAAATCGTTTACAGAGATTAGAAAACAGGAATCTGTTAGTAAACTTAGAGAAGAAAACAATTTAAAAAGACAAGAATCAGTTGGTAAAATAGCTGCTATTCTAGATGAATTAGGATTAACTTCTTTCGAAGGTTTAGAAGAAGATCAGAAAGAATCAATTATCTCAAAAATATTTGGAGATGTTTCAGAAGAAGAAATAGCTGAAATAGAAGTAGAGGTAGAAGATGTTACTGCATCAGAAGAAGTTACTGAATCAGACGAACCAAAGTGTACTAATAAAAAAGGACATTTATATAAGCAAATTGACAAGGACGGAACGGTAGAATGCGTACACTGTGGTCTAAGAAATTCATTAAGCGAATCTTTAGTTACTGAAGCTAAGACCGTTACTAAAGCAGCAATTGAAGAAATTGGTGATTTTAGAGACAGTGAAGGATATTCTTCTAATCAATACTATATACTAGCTGACTTCATTGATGGAGAAATCACTATGAAAGATCTTTCAAAATTAGTAAAGTCTAAAGAAGTACAAAAAGAATTAAAGGGAGAAGATGAAATCGATATGGAACATATTGAAGAATTTTCAGAATCTTTAGTTACTGAAAAAGCTAAATTTAAAGTAGGAGATACTACTGAAAATTCAATTGGAAGCGAAGTTGAAATAATCGCTATCGATAATTGGAGAAAGATATCAAAGCAATTTAAAAAAGAAATGGGATCAGATGCAGATTCATACGGATATGAAGATACTGCAAAGGGAGATTACTATCTTGCTAAAATTGTTAAAAGTGAAGAAGGTGATGAAGGTGATTTAGGTATATTCCCAGTTGAATACGATCACGCAAATTACTGGGGATTAGGAGAATCATTAATGAATGAGGCCTTAGATATTAAATATAAAAGAGATGCAAAGAAAGTATTAACTCAATACAATAAAATATTTGCAGAACTAGGAAGCTTAACAGCTGATAAAATTTCTCACTTAGGAGCTATTAAATATATTTACGCTGAAGCATTAACTGATGCTAATTTCCATAGAGAAAGAACAGCTACTGAAAAAATTATCAAAGGAAGATTAGGAAGTGTTACTGTTAATCCTTTAACTCTTGGTAAACAAGCTATTATAGTAGGAGCAAAGAAAATATCACAGATATTAGATGAGTATTATTCTAGAATTTCAAATGCTGCCGGATGGTCAGGTATTGGAGTTGCTGAAGGCACTGCTCTATATTTAGAATCTATTGGTGAATCTAAACTTGCTGAAAAATTATTAGCAGGATTTAACGCAGTAGAAGAATCAGTTAAGTTTCAATTAACTGAAGAAGAAATTTCTTTAAAAGAATCTAAATTTAACGAAGTAATCAATTATGTAATTAATGAAGGAACTAGAGGTCAATTTGGTAAAATAGACAAGAAAGGAAATATTACTTCAGTATATACTCACTATGATTCATATCCTGAAAACATGTTGCCTATTATTAAATCAACCTTTAAAAGTGGTAAAAATGTAGATTTTGTTCTTAAAAATGGAGATAATTCAGGTTTAGATAAAGACGTTAAGAAAATTAATTTCTATGGCGGAGATGTTAATCTGATGAAAGGTAATGTTAAGAATATTAACAAATATATTAAAGATGCAAATTACGAAGGTGGTGCAGAATTCGTTTATTTATGGGATGAAGGTTCTAAAAAATGGATGATGGCAGATATCTACGGAGAAACTGGATTAGTTCCAGCATTTGAATCAAATATTTATGAAGGTACTACTACATCTTTAGATGAATTTACAACTGACACTAAAAGTTACTCAGGTGCTTTAGCATATTCTTTTAAGAATCATAAAAAGAATTTTGATAAAAATATTAAAGTAAGTGTTGCTCTTGGAGATAAGTTTAAATTTACAAATGAAAAAGGAGGTATTGTAATGCAAAGGTCTCATGGTCCTGAATTTGACACAGTATGGTTATCAGCTGATAAGAAAAAAGCTCAAAAAGTTGCAGATTGGCTTAAATCAGAAGGTGCTGAGATTGTTCTTTTCGGCCCAAAGACTAGATCATTTGTTGGTAGCAAAGAAGAATTTATCGATAGATATTTATAATAAAAAATAAAAATAAACTGACCTGGATTTTTCCGGGTCAAGTTTTTTAATTATATTAGCTATATACATGGAACTAAATAACAACTTTGTAGATTTTATTCAACATCACGCAGATGCACAAGGCATGACCAGAGAGGAATATGTTGCACATTATATGAGTGAAAATAAGAGTAAAGTTTTATCATTTGACGAATATATCGTTGAAAAATACAATACACTTAAAGAAGAATTAATCTTAGAAGGCGGTGCAGCTGGTCACATGTCTCATCCTTTCGATGAAAAAGATTTAACATTCGCAGATTTTAAAAAGATCGTAACGTCCGGTCTTCAAGGAGAATTAAACTTTGAAGAGGTAGCCACTGAAAAAACAGACGGTCAAAATCTATTAGCAACCGTAAAAAACGGAGTTACGATGTTTTCTAGAAATAAAGGTCAATTAATTAGTCCCGTTGATTTAGACGGTATTATAGAAATGTTTGAAAAGCATGAGGTACCTTTAGTGCGAGAAACATACGTGTTTGCAGCTAAAGATCTAAATGAAGCTCTTCCAAAAATTAAAGATCAGTCCATATTTAATGACGGTAAAGATTTTATAAATATAGAATTAATCTATTCTAAAAACCCAAATGTAATCTATTACGAAAGAGATGTTCTTCAATTTCACGATATTCAAGAAACTGATGGGAATGGTAATATTACAGGATCTAGAAAAATAGCAGGAGAATTAGTCAAAGCTTTAAAGGAAGTAGATGCCGATGTTCAAAAGACATTTACAATAATTCCTCCTCAGATTTTAAAACTAGGTAAAGATATTAATTTTGATAAAAATCAAGCTAAATTTATAAAGCAGATTGAAAAATTAAGAGATCGTTATAACTTAACAGACGGTGACGAAGTTTCTAGATATCATGAAATGTGGTGGAGAGAAACAATAGATGCAAATTTCCCAGATTTACAACAAGACTATAAGGAAGGTTTATTATTAAGATGGGCTTATGGAGATAAAAAGTCTTTAAATATGAGATCACTTGCAAAGGAGATAGGAAAAGATGAAGCTGCTTCTGTTAAGAAATTTGACAAAGAAGATGTTAAAAAGAAATATAAAGAAAACATTAGACCGTTTGAAGATTTATTTTTAGAACTAGGGTCTATAATTCTTATGAATGCTTCTAATTTTGTAGCTGCAAATCCAGACAAAGAGATGCAAAGACTACATAATCAAATTAGATCAGAATCTGAAAAGATCAAAAAAGATGGAAGCGTTACTCAGATCGAAAAGGTAATGAAAGAACTAGAGAGATTAGATAGAATTGGAGGAGTAGAATCTATCATACCAACTGAAGGAATAGTTTTTGTATATAAAGGAAAGACTATGAAACTAACAGGTACTTTTGCTGCTATCAATCAGCTGATGGGAATCATAAAGTACGGAAGATAAATAATATAATATGGCACTTAAAAAACTAAGACAAGTATTTCAGGAAACTAATATCAATGCATTTCAAGATATGTTGAATAGCAGGGTTCTAGTAACTGAAAAAATACAAGGAGCTTCATTTCACGTTAGAAGAAACCAGACTAAATTTGAATATTACAAATCTGGAGATTCTAGAATGAACATGATAGACAGAACAATAGTAGGTTTATATGAAACAGGTGTCAAGCACATCCAAAGTTTAGATCCTAGTATAAAGGAACAAATGCCACATGATTGGAAATTTGGTTTTGAATATTTACCTGAATTAAACGTGTCAGAATATAAATATACTAAACTACCTAAAAACAATTTAATACTTACGCACATTCAAACTATGAATGAGTCAGGTAAGATTAGAAAAACAATTAGCGATCCAATTATATTAAATAAATGGGCAAAGATATTAGAGGTTCAAGGACCTAGCATTGTGTTTGATGGTATGCTATCTCAAATGCAAAAAGAAGAATTAATAAGTGTTTTATCTATGTCAGATAAGGAGTTTTCTGAAGCATTTGATTATGATCCAAATACAGATGCAAGATTACCTTTCACTCAAAAGATGATTAAGACATTTAATCCAAATGCAGTTTCTCCTACGTTAAATGAAGACTTTGAAGTAGAAATTGACGGATTAATAGTTTCTTTTATTGATGAGAAAAAATCTAGATCTTTTAAATTAGAAGATTTTACAAGAACTGTTAGTGAAAATAAGAGATCAAGCCACATGTATCAAATTACTATTGCTGGTCTTATTGAATTTATTTCTACATTTGAAATGAAAGACATTCAACTAAATGAAGAAACAGCAGACTGGAGATATATTGAATTAATGTCAGTGATGTTTAATACGTATGTTAAAGAACACTCTGCTAAGTTTATTGGTGTTAACTTTGAATCAGCTGATTTTGCAGATTCAGATTCCTTTAAACTAAATACTAAATACATTAAGAACGAGACCACTCTTTCTTATGTTGAAAACGAAATACTTGCAGAATTATTTAAAATAACTTTAGGTTCTTTTAGAAAAAAGAGAAGCAAGGAAAGCGATATCATAAATGCAGAAATGTTAGAGCATTTAAATCAAATAGTAGAAACTATAGATAAGAAAGTATTTGTAGAGAATACCGATGAAAATTCCATATACGACTTTAATAATTTCATATTACATAATAAAGTAAAGACAAGTGTTAATTTAAATGAAGCACTTAAAGTAGATCATCCTGAACAAGGAGGAGAATTAGTAAATATGTTTGTTGGTAGATTCCAACCATTTACACTTGGACATGCTAAAGTATTAGAAACTATACACAAAGAAAATGGATATCCTGTGGTTGTTTTATTAGTAAAAGCAAAGAATAAGAAAAAGGAAGATGCATTTAAAAGACCTTATGATGAGAAGACACAATTAGATATGTTTAAGGCGGTTCAAAAACAATATCCATTCTTAAAAGAAATCTTTGTAATTCCAACCGGAGGTATTGATACAATGTTCAATGCAATGAGACCAACTTATGAACCCGTATTATGGGGAACAGGAAGCGATAGAATGAAAACTTACGGATTCCAAGTAAATAAAGATTCTTATAGAGAAGATCTTGGAGTTAGGAGTGATTTTGGATTATTTGAAATTCCAAGAACAGACAATAATATTTCAGCGACTCAGGTTAGAAACGCAATGCTAGACGGAGATGAAGGATTATTTAAGTCAACAACACCCAAAGCATTACATAAAATGTATGGCGAACTTAAGAAAAAATTAGAAGATTCAGTAGGTACTTCAGAATCAAATGAAGTTGCTGAATCATTATTAACATTTAAACAATTTTTAGAAAACAATGGATAGGTACGATTTTGAAAGAGCACTACATAGTGCTGCAAAAACCAACGCTGAAAATGAAGCGTTAATTATAGAATCCTATATTGGAGTTGCAACGACCGGAAGTAAATCTGCCCAACAGAATTTATTTAATTCAATTAATAGAACATTTAAAAAGAATAAGTGTCCATGGCAAGGTGTTAAGTTTACTTCAACACAGGATGTTAAACAACAACCTGATGGCAGGTTATGGCTTTCTAAAATGGATGACGATACATTCGGAGTAGTTTTTCAATATTTAATGTTAAATAAAAGCGAAGCAAACGAATTGTTTAATATTGGAAGAGACGATAATGGAATTGGTGCTGGAGAAATAATGCTAGCGTATATTGTAGAAAATATAAAAATAGGTGGAGGTGCGGCCGATACTGACTTAGAATTATATAATGAAAGGTGGTCACCAATTAAACCACCCCTTGGTAAATGTGAGTTAAAAGAAGCTCAAATGTCAAAGGGCATGTTACAAAATTGGAGAACAGGTGCAAAACACCAGGGAATTAATAGTACTTATGTACCGAAGTTAACGGCATTATATGACGCAGTAAAATATAATATTGAAGAAATCAACCCGGACGGAGATGGTAAAGATATGGCTGCCGGTGGAGGTTGGATAAATGAATGGGGAACTGTAGGTGGAAAAAGATTTAAGCATATTCAAAATTTAACTAAGACAGATATTCAGGCCCTTTCTTCTAGTGAAAGAGATTTTAAAATAGGTCCTGGAGATAAAGATAACGGCGCATTAGTAATTAAATTTAATGACGTAGAATTAGGAAAGCTAAGTGACTCTAAAACTGCAGAAAAAATTAAAAGTATAATAGAGACTGAGCCTTCCGTTAGAACATTTACTGAAATACAAGACGATGTAATTTCAGCAGTAGGAGATATACCTACTCCATTCCTTTTTATAGAGTCTAAAGATCATGAAATAGTAGCTTTTCACTATTACAAGAAATTACCTGGAAAAACTAGCGAATTACAAATATATTCTATTACACAAGGTAAATTTAAATATAAAATAAAGCCTAACCGAGTTTAAATAAACAAATACAAATAAAAATGAGCACTAAAAAAACATTCGAAAGCTTTGTAAATTCAATGAACGAAAACGTTGATTTATATAAAGTATACAAAAAGGTTTCTGGGAAATATTCCTTGAGAAAGCCTTCTTATTGGGGAGATCTATTTAACCAAAGAGCTTCTATTCCATATAGAGAATTAACTAAATATGATAAAGAATTACATTCCTTAGACGTATACACTACTAAAGAATTAGGATGTCATAACGAATATCCATTACAATCTAACTTTAAAGTTCAAGTGCCACAGGTATTTGTATTATATTGTAACACTGAATCAGGTGAGCTTGGAGAGTATTATGGAATGAGTATTCTTGTAAATACAGAAGGAGCAACATATCCAAGATATGCATGTGGTATGCCAGATTTCGAACCAGAATTACATAACTTTGTAAATGGAATTCCTGAAAGCTATTTAAACATTGTAACGACTGGTGCTCAATTGTTACATGAACAGATGATAGTTGAAGGTCAATTTTCATGGCTTACATCCGATACAAACACACAAATAGGTTCTGAAAGACAGAACATGATTACAGTATTTATGTATGATAATATGGGTAACAAGTGGACGGAAAAGGATTATGAAGGATATGGTGAATTTGGTGGAATGGATTATTATGATCTTGTTGCTACAATGAATGGATATACTGAAGAAGATGTTAAAACAATGAAAGGTTCATTTAAAGAATTAAGACAACTTGGTATTGATTTAGCATTCGGTAAAATAAAGACCAAAGATAAAAAGAAAAAGACATTATTCCCTGCATTAGTTGAAGATCCAAGATTTAATTGGAAAAGACATGACTTTACTGAAGAAGCAGAATCTGATCCAAATCAATCATGGTATCAAGAACCTGAGTATGATGATTATGAAGATGATGACGATTACGAAAACGGATGGTATGAATCAAAGGTTACTGAAGCCAAAAAGCTTACAATTAAAGATGTTGAAAAGGCATGGGATTTTTCTTATGGTGAAGATTTTGAATATGAATATGGTAGTGTCTATGTTGAAATCATGGGAAAATATAAAGGTAAAATTACTAAAGATGAATTAGCTAAAATATGGGACGACAAGTATGGTGAAGATTTACAAAGTGAACATGGTGGATTCTTTGATAAGCTAGACGAAAATTTAAATGAAGCTACTGTAGTAATGGATGCAATAGATCCTAAATCAAAAACACTCAAAAAGCTTTTAAAGAAATATAATGTTAAAATGAAAGTTTTAACAATGAACGGCCCTGGTGGCAATTGGCCAGAAGTTGAAATGACAGGTTCAAGAGAAGATTTACAATCAGTATTAGCCGATCCTAATGGATGGGACGATCCTGAATTAGGAGAATACATTGAAGAATCTAATATATTAGAAGCTAGATCTATTAACAAGATTTCAAAGGAATTTGGAGAAACAGTTAATAAGATGAAAGATATTGTAAAGATATACATCGCTGCGGAAGATGGAAGTGATGAGAAAGCAGCAACTAGACAGCAGCTAATAGATTTAACAGCAAAAAAGAAAGCTCTTACAAATGAACTAGATGATGCAGTAGCTGGTAAAAACAAAGATGTAAAATTAGTTATCAGTGAGGGTGTTATGTCTGACATTCACCAAATGATAGGTAATCACAAATCATTTGATACTTTTCAGAAAGAATTCTTTAAAGAATACGGACATAAGAAAGTAATGAAGAAAACTCCAGAGTTTTTAGAATGGTTAAAGGCACTATATAATGATTTTGAATATACGTCAGGTGAAGCTGTTGAAGAAAGGTATACTAAAAAGTCATTATTAAAAAAATTAGGAGATGCAGATGATGCAATGATTCAAACCGGAAACGGAAAAGAATATATCATTTATAATCCTGATTCTAATAACGATGACAATGCTGCAATGTGGCATGATAAATCAGTATTTGCACTAGATCAAGACGGTGGAGAGCATGAAATAGCATATAAGGATATAGGGCTAGTAATGGTAGAATCAGCAGTTAATGAAGATGTGTATGCAGACTTAGAAGACACTATTTCTAATATGGAATTTGATGCATATCAAAACTTAGCATCTGAATTTGGTATAGATGCTGAAGATCCCAACGAAATGATGGACTTTATTCAAAATGAACTTGACAAGAAGGGTGCTAAACTCTTAATCAAGAACATTGAAAAAGGAGTTTATGAATCATTAGTTAATGAAAAGGACGACGCCGGTGACCACTTAGATAATCTTGCAGATTTAGTAGGTAAAGCTAAAGATTTCTTTGCAATCGGTAAAGAATTAAAAGCAGGTAAATACAAATACGACTATAGTGATAGTATGATGCCAATGTATACGATAAAAGCAGATGGTTTTAAATTTGCAATACTTAACAAAAGATATGTTGACGGCGGCGATAGAGAAGTTGGAGAGATTGCTATTGGCCTAATGGAATCAATGGTTATTGAAGCTAAGGGTTTTAAAAACGATGAAGATTTCGAAGAATTTTTAAAAGAAATCGATGCTATGCCAGAAAGAGCAGTTAGAAAGATAATGGGTAAAGAATATATCGATACTCCTGGTTTTTATCAAGATGAAAAAGACAATTATGATGATGTAATTGACTTCATGATTTCAAACATGGGTGCAAATATTTATCACCAATTAGAACAGTGGTGGGAATTAAACGTAATGAAACCGGGTCTTAGAGAATCTAAAATTCAAATAAAAAGAAGATATACCGATAATCATCCTGCACAAACTTCAGGTAGAACTGCTAAAGTCAGAAACGCAATGATCGAGGCATTAGCGGATGGTGTATTAACAGAAGAAGAATTCAATAATATTCTAAAAGAAAAATCAATCGATAATAAAAGATGGATGAGAAGAAATTCTAAATACTTTACAGTAAGTGAAAATGGAATTGGTCTTTCTAAATTTGGAAAAAGAATATTAACTGGAATTAAACCAGTTGTTAGTTTAACATTAGAATCTTTTATTAACGAAGCTAATTATATTAAATTTAAAGGAAAGAAAGTAGATATTAGTTCATTAGAAATGGAAGATGTTGATATGAAAGATTATCCAGATTTCACAGATGCATTCTTTAGTTATGGTGAATATTCTAATGGAAAAGAAATGACTGACGAAGAATTATCAGATTTCACAGATGATAATCCAGACTTAGCTAATGAATTAGCACATGATTCCTTACATTAAAAGATATATACTATTATAAACAAAACAATATAAAATGAAACTATATACTAACTTCGATAATTTTATCAATGAAGCAAAGGTTATGAAGCAGAAAGATACTGCTAAAATAGCAAAAAAATTAGCAGCTGCTCTTTCAAAAGCAGACGGAAAAGAATTCACAATTTCTAAAAATTCATTAGATTCCGGTGGTTTTGATCTAGATATGGATGGAGACGAATATGCAGGAGGAACTTATTTTATTGGTGATGCTGGTGAAATAGTAAACGCAGCAACACATAATGATGTATATGGTCACATGGACGATAGCGAAGCTGAATTAGTTAAAACAATTAAAAAGGGTAAATTTGCAAAATACAGAGCAACTGAATCTTTAGAACTTAATGAAGCTCTAGCTTCTTCCAAGTTAAGAGGATTAATAGACATCAAAAAAGGTGGTAAGGAATTAATTAAAGGTATATACGGTCTTGCTAAAGTAGCACTAGATAAAGTTACCGATGATATGATAATTTCTAATAGCAACCCAGTTGAAGTTTATAAGAAAGCAAAAACATTCGGAAACGTAATTGTATTTTGGATTTCTAGAAATGAAAAAGAAAATGAATATGCTCCTTCTTCCGGAAGATATGTTGAAATGATTCCTGGAAATTGTTTATTAGCTGTTTCTAATGGAAAAAATGAAATGTTTCAGAACGATTCAATATGGAATAGAAACAGCGACACAATAGGTGGTAAGAAAAACACAAGAAGACTTAAGAACATGGGTAAATACCCTGGATCTAAAGATACTGTCGGTGTTAACAAATCACACAACCAATATAGTGGAACGGGATTAGGTAACATTAAAAGAATTGCGGAAATGTCTGACGAATGTTACATTATTAATTTAGACACATTAAGAGCTTCTTTATCTACCGATGATAAGACATCTGCAAGAGCAGAGGCAAAATCTGGAGCTACTGCACTTACAAACCCTAAGAAAATCAAAGAGGATAACTTAACAAGGTATAACGATATTCTTGCGAAGAAAGCTGATAACCCAGATAAAATAGACAAGAAAGTTAAAGAAATTATCGAAGATGCACACCAATTCTTAATGGCTGGTTTAGCTAAAAAAGAATTAGGAAACTATAACGAATTAACAATAGGAAAAGACCCTAAAGGAAGAGAAATTAGACCTAGAGATTTAACCAATTATATTGCAAATATATTGTCAGATTATCAAGGATATGTTTCAGCATACGTTAATATGAAAACTGAAGAAGAAAAATTCGGTTCATCAAGTTCTTGGTATATGAGAGATGCTAAGCGTAAAGCACTAGAGCTTAAGCAAAGAATGGCTAAATGGGATAATAAAAACATAGTTTGGTAAAATGAAAAAAGTAAAATTATTTGAACAATACATTAATGAATCAGCTATCGATTTATTAGCAGATGAAATAGAAGATGCAAAAGCATTTGATGCGTTTTCAGATGGACAATCAGTTCAAGCAAGATCTACTAAAAAAACATGGGACGATGGTGTTCCAGTTTTAAAGTATATTGCTAGAGCTCCAAAAAAATCTGTTAAATTACCTAAGAAATTTAAAGTAGTAGACGACACTAAATATGGATGGTGGTATTTACAAGTATCAGGAGTATGGTATGGCATCGAACAAGATGATTATGGAACTCCACCATTTGAATATTAAGATATGGAATTAAACGAAAACGAAAACTTATCACTTGGCGATATGGCCGGAATGGGAGAAGTCTCTTTACCATCTGAAACATCAGTTGGATCAGGGGATATTCCAGCCGGAAAAGGAGATGCCGAAGAAGAGTATAAGAAGAAGAGAAATAAAAAGAAACAACGCGAAATGAAAAACATTATATCATTTGAATCTTTCGGATCACTTGATGAAGGTAAAACAATATCTTCTTCTAAAATATCTATGATGGGTGCAAGAGTTCTTAATAAAATTAGCATCGGTACTATATTTGATACAGAAGATGGAAACTATGAAATTACGGATTATGGCCGACAGGCAAATGCATTTAAAGAATTTGAAGCAGAACATAATGGTAAAAAAGTAAAGGTAAAATTAACTGCAATGTATGGTGTTAAGTTAGAAGTAACTGACGATGTACGCAGCGCTAGATTTAATAAAGAAGTAAAGCTAAATTCTATTATTTTAGAATCGGTTAATGAAGGTAAGTTTGACGGTATTGCAGATTTAGTAAAATCTTTACATTTTGAAATGGATCCTAAAACTGCCGAAGAAAAGAAGATTGAAATAGGTTACAGACAAGGAGAAGTAACAAAGCGTAAACAAATTGAAGGTGGTAATTATTCACTAAGAAGATTCAGAAAAGAAATTAAATATTGGGACGGTAATAAAAGAGATCAAGAATGGGCAGAAGGCGTATTTGCTGGTCCAGACCATTATAATACTGTAAAGTCAACATTAGGAGCTGGTCCTCATAAGAAAGCTGTTAAGAAAGTAAGATGGACTCAAAGGAAATATGACCAATGGTTAGAAGACGTTGCATCAAACGACGGTTGGAAGAATGCCTATGATATGGCACAAAACGCCCAATTCGAACCAGGTCTTATTGATTGGGTTGAGAAAAACTTTAGAGGTGATGATCCAATGCAAAGAATCCAATGGGATATTGAAGCATTTGCAGAATCAACATCCACTAAACTGACTCATTTAAAATCTATTAATGAAGATGTTATTTTAGATAAAGAAACAGATGATGAAATATTCGATTCAGAAACATACTATACAATAAGTAAGGTTTTAGCTATTGCTAGAAAATCTAAAGAATGTAAAGAAGCATACAAAAGAGAATCTAACTTCGGTAATGGTTTACAAATGGCTGAACGTTTAAAAAAGGAATTTCCAAAAATTCAATTCAAATGTAGAGTTTATAGATCAGAATGGAATTATGGAGGTAACTTATGTTTGAGCATTGAGCTTCGAGGAAAATCATGGAAACATGAAGTATTTAAGTTTCAGTCTAACAACTCAACGCGTAAACCTAATTATTCATTTGCAAAATTATTCAATGGAACCAAAAAAGTATCAACTGGAAAGGTAGAAGATGATTGGGGTATGGGAACTGTACATGGTTCTTATCAATCTATTTCTAGCTTTGATAAATTTATGGATGATGTAGTTGGAGTTTTCAAAGATTACAAAAGAGTAAACGGAGTAGAATTTGACATGAAAACTATCCTAGCAGGTTTTAAAGCTAATGATAAAATATTAGCCGAATGGACTAGATTAAAGCCAAGAATCGAAAAGCAATATGACATCGCAAAGGCAAGCGGAAGAAAAGCACATAGAAGAATAGAATTAAGAATGCCTTATATTAGAACGGCTGAAAAGAAAGTTTATTATAAGACTGACGAGCCAAGAGAATTAAGACATCCTGATGAATATGGAGAAAGCGCTTATAATATTATAGATGGAAGAGATTACGCTAAGTACGAAGCTGCTCAAGCTAAGGTTTCAGATATGATTGAAAAGTTTTGTAAGAAACATAACTTTGAATTTGTATGGGCTGCTAGCTGGTAATCTTTAAAATATTTAAACAATTTAAGAATGCTCTGTATAACTACAGAGCATTTTTTATTAATAGAGTATGGACAAGATGAGATTCGCATTAATTGCGCACGATAACAAAAAAGCAGACATGGTAGCATTTGTATCTAAGAGATTAGATTTCTTTAACAGTGATGCAGTAGACATAGTTACCACAGGAACTACGGGGAAAAAGGTAGAGCATGCTGGAATTGATAGAGTTTCTACTGTTCAAAGTGGTCCTCTAGGTGGAGATGCTGAAATAGCGGCAATGGTAGTTAGAGGAGAAATCACAGGCGTAATATTCATGAGAGACCCTCTAGATAAACATCCACATGATGTAGATATATCAATGCTAATGAGACTTTGCGATGTCCATGACATCCCCTTGGCTACCAACTACAGCACTGCAAGTATTCTTATCAAGTGGTATAGATCTAAATATAAAATATAAACAATTTAGTTTTTTTAAGTATAATACAATATGGATAACATTATCTTCAGACCCGAAAACTTTAACACATGGTCAATTCAAGCGATAGAGAAAATCGAAACTGTGATTGATTCATGTTCTAGTCTTTCCCATCTAGATGGAGCTAGAAAATTAGTTGATAACTTTACTATCATCACTGCACTTGAAGAAGATGATGAAAAATCTATTGAAATAATTATTCACCAGTTGTGGCTCAGAATTAAGTTACAAGAAAATAAAATAAATGGATCAAAATAAAGGTAAAATAGGATTTACAGCAGGGAACTTCGATCTTCTTCACCCTGGATATATTTACACATTCGAAACAGCAAAAGAACACTGTGATTACTTTATGGTATTTCTGCAAAGAGATCCTTCGGAAACTAGATTTACTAAATACAAGCCAGTAATTCCATTATACGAAAGATATAAAACTTTAATGGCTATTAAATACGTAGACGAAGTAGTTACATATCAAACAGAAGAAGATCTTATTAACTTAATGGAATTTTATAAACCAGATGTTAGAATTTTAGGAGATGATTACATTGGTAAAAGATTCACAGGAGATCACATGCCAATTGAGGTTATTTATACAACTAGATCACATAATTGGTCTACGACAAGAATTAAAGATTTAATAACTAAGCAAACCATCTTACAGAATCCTTCTATTATAGAAGAAAACGTAAAGTCATTAACAGCTGATGAAGCGGCTAAAATAATTAATAACAAATGAGAATAATAGTAACTGGTGGATTTGGATTTATAGGATCTGAATTTGTAAACACGATTGGTAGAAAAAACCCAACAGCAGAAATTGTAGTAGTTGATAAAATGACTTATGCTGCAAATCCAAATAACATTAAAACTAAAGTAACATTAATTCAGAAAGATATTTGCGAAGTAACAGTAGAAGATCTAGGAGAATATGATTTCCTTGTTCACTTCGCAGCTGAGAGTCATGTAGATAATTCTATTAAAGACGGAAGACCTTTCGTTAGAACAAACGTTGAAGGAACGTTCAATCTTTTAGAGTGTGCTAGACAAAACCCTAATCTTAGAAAATTTATTCATATTTCTACAGATGAAGTTTACGGCGACATGGACGACATTAGTAAGGACGTAGTAGCGGATGAAGAATTTCCGCTAGTAGCTTCTTCTTATTATTCGGCGACTAAAGCATCATCAGACATGCTAGTCCTTTCAGCTAACAGAACATTTGATCTTCCATATATTATTACCAGAACATGTAACAATTATGGTGCTCATCAACATAAAGAAAAATTTATCCCAACTATCATGCGCTCTATTAAAGAAGGAAAGAAAATTCCTGTTTATGGAGATGGAAAGCAAGTTAGAGAATGGATGGACGTAACAGACAACACTTTAGTTATTTATAACTTAATGATGTCAGACCGAATTAACGAAGTATTTAATATTGGTTCAGAGGAAAGATACACTAATTTAGAAGTTATTGAAATGATAGGAAACATCATGGGCAAAACTCCTGAATTTGAATTTGTAGCAGACCGTCTAGGACATGATAGAAGATACGCACTTAATAGCTCAAAGGTAAATGCTATTTTAGGAGAAATGATCCCTTTATCCTTTGAAGAATTTTTAAAAGAAGAAACATTTAAACTACTAGAAACTCAATTATGAATAAGAAATTAATCGAAATGCTAAGAGCTAGTGCCTTAGCTGAAAAATCAAAAGCACTTTTATCTTTAGATCTTTTAGGAAATAAAGGATCTGGTATTGGAGATCACTCAACTGGTGATTTCTATAAAAATGCAGAAGAAGCTTTATCAATGTTAGTTGACGCTGATGATAAGTTAGAAGCACTTGACAAGTATTTTCCAGAAGATTTGTAAAACATTGCACTTTTTTTGAAAAAAAGCAGCCCGAGATTTTTTTATCTCGGGTTTTTTTGTTATATTAGTATAGTAATTAATAAACAAAGCAATAAATGAAAAGATATTCGAAAGGAATTAAAACCAACGACCACACATTAACAGATGTATTTTCAGCCTATGAATGTAATAGAGAAACTCAATTCGTAGAAGCCTTTTTTGGCAAAGAAGAAATGAACACTGTAATCGAAGCATGTGGTTTATCCAGCATTGAAGATATAGACAGAAAATTAGAAACACCTATCACAATTGGAATGGCAACCAAAAGAGCTGATCTTACGTTTGAAGACGAAGGACAGATGTATTATTTTGAAGTGATGAGTCAATCTCAAAAGGGTAAATGGGACAATGATCACCATGAACAGTTCTATCTTAAATCCAATAGACTTAAACAGGATTACGAACAAGTATATTCATTTGCAATTGCGTTTAAAGAATTCGATGCACCCTATCTTAATGAATTTTCTAAGATGGAAGATTCTTATGCTATACATCTAAGGTTCAATGATCAAGGTTATTTTGCAGATGTATATGGAATAGAAGAAAAGAAGGAAAAGGTTTCAGTTAAACTCGCTTCGCTTGAAGAGCTTGGTTTAAAATGGATGAAAGTCGCTTCATCTGAAATGGGATTCAAAAATAGAAAAGAATTACCACACCGCAGTAGATACCTTTATATTGGAAAGGCTTATACTGGTTCTAGATTGGGTATAGAATGGGTTATTAATCAAAAGAACCATGACCTTGGAATTAAAATATCAGGATATTTAGTTAAAGATCATGGACTTACTAGAATCATAGATGAAACAGGAAAGATAATTGATAGTATAAAATCTAAAGTTCCAGGTTTTGAATTCGTAAAAGAAAGCACAGGTGCAAATGATAAAACAATTTCATTTAAATTTGATAACACTGATTTCTCAGAAGAAAATGTAAAGCTGCTAAAGGATATCACAGTTGCTTTCGCCGAAGAATTAGGAATAGAAAACTTACTAAAATAAAACAAAGATGAGCAAAGAAGACGTAAAGGTATTGGTTAATCTACTAACCAATGCAGCAGATGAAATTAAGTATGCAAACATGGACCACGAAACACAATTCGCGTATAACGAAGGAATTGAAGATCTAATAATTCTAGTAGAATCAAAATTAGAAAAATTAGCCGTAAACAAAACGCATATATAGAGTATAATAATTAAACACATTCTTATGAAAAGTATCTTAGAAGAAGCAAACGAAATTGTAAACAACAGGAGTGAAGAAGCGGATCGTAATTACGGTCCTTTTTCAGAAGGCATGGACAGAGCTGCCCTAATATTTAAAGGTATGACAGGCCATGATGTAAGTGGCGCTGATATGTTTAAAGCATTAGTTGCTCTTAAGTTTTCAAGAGAAAGTTACAATCATAAAAGAGATAATCTCTTAGATGCAGTAGCATACATTCAAGGTTTAGATAATTACGAAAACGGAAAATAAATGAAAGTACAGGTAAGAAGAACCGAGTATCGATATATTGCCGAAGCAACTCCTATCGTAACATTAGACACTGAAAAATTCCCTAATTATAAAGGAGCAACCGAAGAAGAATTCGTTCAATACTTAGCAGAAAACTATTGGGAGCTGGAAGGAATGGACGAATTAGTAGGAACTGATATCGGGGTAAATGACGAAGAAACACATAACGCATTAGGAGATTTAGTCTATTCCGAAATGGACGTATATTCTGATTCATCTGAAAAAGGATATGAAGGAGAAATACAAATAGGAGAAGAAGACCAATCATACAGAAAACATGGAGGATTTAACATAAAACACGGATCACAAATATGAAAATAGCATTAGTATTAGCAAAAGGAGTTGAAGGTTGTGGACTCACAAGACACACAATCGAATTTTATAATTGGCTTATAAAAGAAGGCCATGATGCCACGATTTATGCAGCGGTAGAAAAGAAATGGCCTCGCCATAAAACTACAGATATTGTTTGCACTGAATTTAAAAGAAAGGATATTCCTAATATCGCTAAAGAACTTGAAAAAAGTGATGTAGTATATTACACATCGTATCCGCATAAATCAGTAGGAGATGAATTCAACGAAGATTTTATTGAGCACTGTATTTATGGTTTAGAAAATCCTATTAAAATAGGAAACTGCTTAGATCATAACACTGCAAACTTAGCAAAGAATTATAAGTATTGGGAAATCATGAAATCAATGGACGCTATGTTCAACTATTCTGCAAGATCTAATTTTGCAAATAAATTAAGAGAACATGCACCTGATACTCCATTAATCGAAATGAATCTTAATCCTTATGACTATGATGCATGGTCTAATATTGTGGTTCCAGTTGAAGAACAAGAAAGAAGAACTACATACTTTGGAAGATTTGCTGGATTTAAAGATCCTTTTAGAATGTTCGATATTATGGAACTATTGAAAGGTAATAATTTCGTAACAGAATGTAGAGGAGTTGAAAGATCTATTGGAGCTCTTCCTATGTTTTTACAAGAAGATAGAAAAACTCTAAGAGAAGATATCTTTGAAGTTCATGAAATCAAAAACCCTGTTACATATCCACAAGTCGAAGACAGAATGTATATGTATGGGCCTTATAATTTAGCAGAAGGAATGGCAGAACTTGGAAAATCAATGTTCGGTGCAGAATTCTTTAACTTACCAGAAAGACTCTATGGTTCAATGATTGAATATGCAATGTGTGAGGTTATTGCAGCGGGAACTATACCACTATTTGACAAACACTGGGGAACTCACGTTATTCACAGAACAGAAGGAGTTCCTTTCATAGAACTTGAAGATTTTGCAATCTTCGTAGACAAAGAAGATATTGCAGCTTCTATTCCACAGATTTTAGAATTAGCAAACAATAACGAAAGAAGAGAAGAGTTTAGAAAAAACTCTTTAAGATTAGCTAAATTACACAACGCGCCAGAAGTTGTTAACAATGATCTCTTTGAAGCTATTAACAATGTTAATAAAAGATCAGTAGAAAAACCAGTAGAATTAAAAACAGATTCATTATTTTAAGTAGAATAATAAGTAACATTAAAAAGTAGCGAAAAAATGGCAAACATTGACAACGAATGTAAAGATCTAGAAGTAAAAGATTTTTACGACCAATCAACAACACACTTAGCAGATATCATGGAAAACCAAAAGAAGATGCAAGAGCAGACTTATGGTTTTAACTTTGATAATATGACAATCCGAGAAATTATGGATTTCTGGCACTGTAACACACATGCAGTAGTTGACGAAATTCATGAAATGACAGATGCTCTAGGCGGTATTAAAGACGGAAGTGGTAATGCAGTATGGAAATACTGGAAAAAAGACTTCACTAAGTATGATAAGTTAAAAATTTCTGACATGTCCGAAGGCGACAAAAAAGAATTGTATATGGAATGGGTAGACATTCTACACTTCTTTATTAATTACGCCGCTTCAATTGGGCTAGATGCTAAAACAGCATACAACTACTACTTCGCAAAAGCAGAAGAGAATGTTAACCGTCAGAAAAATAACTATTAATGATATTAGATATTGAACAGAGAGACAGGGATGTTATCATCTCTTACTACGACACCGAAGGTAAAGTAGCATTTAAACAATATCCAATTTCACAGTATCAGAACTGGTATGTATGTAATGATAATGATAAAGGCAGAAGTCTAGATCATAAAAACTGGGATGGCAGATCAGTCAAACTAGGAAGTGCAAGAAGATATAATAAGTTTTCTTTAACTTATTTCTTAGATTCATTACCCGCAAAGGATAAAGAAGAAATCTTTGCATACAATATGCCTAAAACATACTTCGTCGATATTGAAACTGAAATCGTAGATGGCTTTCCAAAAGCTGAAGAAGCTAAAAGTAGAATCCTATCATTTTCCATAATTACACCAGAACATAAAGCTATTGTATTAGGATTGGAAGATATGGATTCTAAAAGCATCCAAAAAATTGAAGACGATACTAATAAGTATTTCAAAGACTTTGATCAGGATTGGGAATTCAAATATCAGAAATTCGAGTCAGAATATGACATGGTCTATACGTTCTTAATGAAGTTCCTACCTAAGTTTCCAATGATGACAGGCTGGAACTTTATTAATTATGATTGGCAATATATTGTAAACAGATGTAAAAGATTACAAATTGATATTGCTGAAGTTTCTATGACACAATCTTTGGATAGAAATGACAGCAGACCCTTACATATTGGAATCTTAGATTACATGCAATTATATGATAAGTATGATAGAAGTGTAAAGGTAAAAGAATCTAATGCACTTGATTATGTCTCAGGTCAAGTTCTTAATGTTAACAAGATTAAATTTACAGGATCTCTACAGGATTTATATAGGGATGATTTTGTAAAATACATTTACTACAATGTAGTCGATTCCGTATTGGTTTATTATATAGATCAAAAGTTGAAATCGATGGAAGTTCTTTTAACCTTGGCAAACATCACAAAGATGCCTCTATATAAAGCAGCATCGCCAGTGGCAGTTACAGAATCTCTGATTGCACGAAAATTATCAGAAGAAGGTAAACGAATTGGATCTGAAAAGAAGGAAGACAGTGAAAAGAATGCACAATATGCCGGTGCTTATGTAAAAGAACCCATTACTGGATATTATGCAGGTGTAAGTGCATTTGACTTTGCATCACTATATCCTTCTATAATGAGACAATTTAATATTTCACCTGACGCCTTTGTTGAAAAGGTAGCAAAGCATGAAGTCGCTGAGCGAAGAAAGGATAAAGAAGTAATCGTTTGTGAAAACGGAGTAGTCTATAAACAAGAGACTTCAATGTTAAAGAAAATTCTAGGAGATTTATATGATCAGCGTAAAGATTATAAACAAACCTCATACGAATATTTCACTAAAGCCGACAGACTTAAAAAAAGATTAAGATAATCTTTTTGTCTCGAGAGGCAGTCCATTATTCTACATGAATATATAGACTACTAACGAGACCAATCTGTTACCAGTTGGTCTTTTGTAGACTTTAGGAACTAGTTAAAAAATTTAAGAAAACATAATTTATGAAACCATCAATATTTAAAGAAAGAATAGAATACAAACCGTTTGAATATCCAGTATATTATACTGAAGGATGGTTAAAACAAGCACAGGCGTTTTGGTTACATACCGAAATTTCAATGCAAGGCGATGTCAAGGATTGGAATGAAACACTTACAGATTCTGAAAAGAATTTAGTTGGAAATATTCTTTTGGGGTTTGCACAAACTGAATGTGCAGTTTCAGATTATTGGACAGGGATGGTTACTGATTGGTTTCCTAAATGGGAAATCAAACACATGGCAATGTTGTTTGGTTCTCAAGAAACTATTCATGCAACCGCTTACTCTTATTTAAATGAAACATTAGGCCTTGAAGATTTTGAAGCATTCTTACATGAACCAACAACAGCAGAAAGATTCGATTATTTAATGAATACAGAAGCAGAATATACTCATGAAGACCTTTTGAAAAATCCAACAGCTAGGAAGGATGTTGCTAGATCTTTAGCAATATTCAGTGCATTTGGAGAAGGAGTTGCATTATACTCTTCATTCGCCGTTCTTTATTCTTTTCAAATGAGAAATAAACTTAAGGGAATCGGACAACAAATGAAGTGGTCAGTTAGGGATGAATCTCTTCATTCAAAAATGGGTTGTCAATTATTTAACCACATGTGCGAAGAATATACTGATCTTAGAGATTCAGTTCAATCTCAAGTAGAAGAAGCAGCTAAGTTAATGGTTGAAATGGAAATGAAGTTTATTGATAAGATGTTTGAAATGGGAGATTTAGAAAATCTTAAGAAAGAAGATCTTAAAGAATTTATTAAGAAAAGAGCTAATGAAAAATTAGCAGAAATAGGATATCAATCTATCTTTGAATACAATGAAGAAAGTGCTTCAGAATTAGATTGGTTCTATCACTTAACAGGTGGACATACACATACGGATTTCTTTGCAGTAAGACCTACTGATTATTCTAAAGCAGGCGAAGATGAAAACTGGGATGAAGACGATTTGTTTTCATAACAAATCAATAATTCTAATATAAAATATATGATGATAAGAAATTACAACGACGCACCAAACCCCGAATACAATGAAAAGGGAAAAGAAAGAAACTTCGGAGAATCTGAAGGATGGAAATTAGGAGTAGACTTCCCAGTATGGGCTAATACTGAAGTTTATGTAAAAACTGTTTCTAAGGGATATTTACTAGAAGGAGAAACTCCAAAGGATGCATACTGGAGAGTATCGACAACAGTTGCACAAAGATTAAGAAAGCCAGAATTAGCAAGTAAATTCTTTGATTATATGTGGAAAGGATGGTTAAATCTTGCAACTCCAGTTTTTTCAAACACGGGTTCAGAAAGAGGTCTTCCAATTTCATGTTTCGGTATAGATGTAGCAGATTCAATTCACGATATAGGTTCAAAGAATTTAGAATTAATGTTACTTGCTAAACATGGAGGCGGTGTTGGTATCGGAGTAAATCAGATAAGACCGGCAGGAGCAACCATTACAGGAAACGGAACTTCAGACGGAGTAGTTCCATTTATAAAAATTTATGATTCTACTATTTTAGCAACTAATCAAGGTTCAGTAAGAAGAGGTGCAGCGTCAGTCAATATAGATATAGAACATGATGATTTTTGGGAATGGTTAGAGGTTAGAGAACCTAAGGGTGATGTAAATAGACAATGTTTAAACGTACATCAATGTATCGTAGTATCTGACGGGTTTATGCAAAAGATCGAGGCTGGAGATAAAGAAGCTCGTAAAAGATGGGCCGCTGTGATTAGAAAAAGAAGAGCAACAGGAGAACCTTATATAATGTTTAAGGGTAATATCAATAGAATGAATCCGGATGCGTATAAGCAAAATGGTTTAAAGGTTTATATGACTAACATCTGTTCTGAGATTACTTTACACACCGATGAAAATCATTCATTTGTATGTTGTTTATCTTCTGTGAATCTTAAAAGATATGAAGAATGGAAAGATACTGATTTAATCTATACTGCAACTTACTTTTTAGATGGAGTTCTTCAGGAGTTTATTCATAGAGCGAAATATATGAGAGGCTTTGAAAATGCAGTAAGATCCGCTGAAAAGGGTAGAGCATTAGGTTTAGGAGTTCTCGGATGGCATACTTATTTACAAGATAGAAATATTCCATTCGATTCTTTGACAGCTCAATTTGAAACTAGAAAGATATTTTCTCAAATCAAAGTAGAAAGTGAAAGAGCAAGTAGAGATTTAGCTACAGAATTTGGAGAACCTCTTTGGTGTGTAGGAACTGGAATGAGAAACACACACTTAAGAGCAATTGCTCCTACTGTTTCTAATTCTAAATTAGCAGGAAATGTTTCACCAGGCATTGAACCATGGGCAGCAAATGTATTTACTGAACAAACTGCAAAAGGAACTTTTATTAGAAAGAACCCTGCACTTGAAAATATGTTAACTAAGATCAAGCAAAATAAGAAAACAGTATGGGACAAAATACTAGAAGACGGTGGTTCAGTTCAAGGCGTTGATGTATTAGGAGAATATTGGGTAAAGGAAGGAAGTAGTGATGCCCCGATTAAGCAAGCCACTTATGACAAATTAACAGATCACGAAAAGGATCTTTATATTTCTGTTAAAGATGTATTTAGAACCTTTAAAGAAATTAATCAAATGGAATTAGTTAAACAAGCTGGTGTAAGACAACAATATATTGATCAAGCAGTTTCATTAAATTTAGCTTTTCCTACACAGGCTGAACCTAAATATATTAATCAAGTTCATTTAGAAGCTTATAAGCAGGGAATAAAAACTCTTTATTATATGAGAACAGAATCTGTATTAAGAGGAGACATCGCACAGCGAGCAATGGAAGATTGTTTAGCATGTGATGGATAAGATTAGTTGTGGTTAAGTCCACTTCTTAGGACCGAGATAGTTCTCGGATCGAGGCCAGGAGTTCGCTACTTCCTGGCCTCACTTTTTTTACTGAAACTATTTGTGATTTTTGTGTAGAATAATAAACAAATAAAAATTATACATTCATGAAAATTTCAATCAGTAAGGTCGATTCAAACAACTTCATCGGCTTCGTTAATAGACTTAAAGTAATTGATTCTTTTGTCTATTTTAAATTAAAAGATGGTGTCGTACAGGCATCCGCTTATTTACCACAAAGAGATGCTGTTAAGCATCACAGAATGCCGATTTCTCAAGTTTTTCAAATCGAAGATGGTGAAATCTCTACAGACAAAGAATTAAAGATTGCATTCTTTGACGCTTCTAAAATAACAGATGCATTCAAACAATTTGACTATGATGCTATTTCAGCTGAAATCGAATTCGTTGAAAACGAAGAAGATTGTGTTGCAACTACATTCAAAATATTTAATGATGAATTAGAAATTACACTTGCATGTTCAGAGCCATCTTTAGGTTATAAAGATCTAACTGATGCACAGATTCAAGGTATCTTTAACACCGAAGCTTCTACTTTTAAATTCGATTTAGATTACACTTCACTTGCAAAGGTAAGAAACCTATTCTCTTTAGATAAAGAAGAAACGTTCTCAATAAATGCAAACGGAAATGGTGTAAAGCTTTTAGGAAAAACCTACAACATGTTAGTAACACCAGATTATGACGGTGAATCAGGAACTAACGTTACATTATTCAAAAAATATCTTAACCTTTTAGATAAAGAAGATTACACTGCCCATGTATTAGACAATAGAGTAGTTCTTAGATCTAATGATTCAGAAACTTTGCTAACGATTGCAACTTGCCAAACAGCAGAGTAATTTATGGATATAAACACACTAATTAACAAGCCCGAAGACGACCTTACACGGGATGAAATGCAAACCTTGGCGGATCACTATCAAACAATGTCCGCCAAGTTTACTGCATACGAACAGGCCGTTAAAGTAACTCTTAACTCGATCTATGGTGCATTTGGTAATAAGTGGTTTCACTTTTTTAATATAGACATTGCAGAATCTATTACACTACAAGGACAGAATGCAATTCTATATTCTGAAAAGATTCTTAATAAATATTTTCAAGAGTTTTGGCCTAAAGATACTGTGGTCCATGAACATTTCAATATTTCTATTAAGAATAAATTAGTAAGACCTTCCGTGGTTTATATTGATACAGATTCATGTTACGTTCAGTTTGAAGAAATGTATGAATCTATTGAATGGCTAGGAGATAATAAACTACCAATTGATAAGTTTATTATGGAATTATATACGTTCAGAATCAAAGACTATATCACGAAATGTATGGCAAAGTATGCCGAAGTTACGAACACAGACAACTTTTTATATTTCGATTTAGAAACAATTGCATATTCAGGAATATGGTTAGCTAAAAAGAAATATTTACAAGACATTGCATGGGAAGATAAGCTCGAAGTAGACGATAGATACCCTTCTCTTAAGAAGATTAAGACGATTGGATTTGATACTATTCAATCTTCTACTCCTACATTAGCAAGAAAGCATTTGACTGAAGCTCTTAAATTGATTTTATCTGAAAAGCCAACTGCAGAGATGTTAAGTAGATTAGTTTCTTTTTTGAAAACGGCAAAGAAAGAGTTTAAGATGTCTAATGTTGATGAAATAGCTTTCAATAAAAGAACTAATAATATTGAAAAATACATTGTAGATGATACGATAGAATTTCAATATGGTTTAAAATGTCCTCCGAACGTCAAGGCAGCAGGATTCTATAACTTCTTAATGAATCAGAATCCAAAATATAAAAACAAGTATAAAATGATTGGTAATGGCGAAAAGCTAAAATTATATCATTGTAAACATAATGTATGTGAAATGTATGCATATCAACCAGGTGCCCATCCTTATGAAATTGCACCACAGGTAGATTATGAAACACAATTTGAAAAATCTGTAATAGATCCTATCAATAGAGTATTATCTTCAGTAGGTCTTCAGAGACTAAACAGAAATCTAATATATTCATCTTCATTATTCTAAAAATAAACAAAATGGATTTTAAAAGTAAAATAATAGAATTGGTTGAACAAACCCCTAATAATTATGAATTAGGAGATAAGGTAAGAAAAATGATTTGGCCTTTAATTTTTAAAGAAAAAACAATTTCAAATGATCCTAAACAAATTAGTATCTTTGACGAAATAGAAGAAAGAAAAAACAATGCTTGATCCAAATAATCTTACGGAAGAACAGAATGTATTTGTTGCAAAATACAAAACACTCTATAATAGGCTAGTTTCTCTTCAAGAAAAAATGGATTCTATGAAAAAGGAATCCGATGTTCTTATTAAAGAACTCGAAACACTAAGAAAACAAGAAAAAAACATATTTAAAAATGGCAAAAAATAAAGACTTTACATTCGACGATTTAAATAAGCAATTAGCTGATTTAAATCCATTAGGATCTATCATGGAAACTTCAAACTTTTCAAAGGTAACAGATTGGATTCACACAGGAAATTATCATTTGAACGCATGTGTATCAGGTTCATTATTTAAAGGATGGCCAAACAATAGATCATCATCTATCGCTGGTCCTTCAGGAACAGGTAAAACATTCTTAATGTTAAACACAGTTAGAGAAGCTATTGATAAAGGATATAGTGTAATTTATTATGATTCTGAAGCAGCCGTTGATAAGGAACAAATGGAAAAGTTTGGAATTGATACTTCCAAAGTAAATTACCAACCTACAAATACAGTTCAAGATTTTAGAACTTCTGTAACTACAATTACTAAGAAAATGCAAGATGCTAAAAGAGCAGGTGGTGAAGTTCCTAAAGTAATGATTATTTTAGATTCAGCCGGTAACTTAGCGACTGCGAAAGAAATAGCAGATGCAGCAAGTGGTTCTGACAAATCAGATATGACTAGATCTAAGGTTTTAAAATCTATCTTTAGAATTATAATGACTCCATTAGCAGATCTTAAAATACCTTTCTTATTTACAAACCATACATACCAATCTCAATCCTTTATTCCAATGCAAATCGCAGGTGGTGGAACAGGACCACAGTATGCAGCATCAATTGTACTGATGTTAAACAAGGCTCAATTAAAGGACGGAGCTGAAAAAGTAGGTATTATAGTTACGGCTAAACCTGATAAAAATAGATTTGCAAAGCCACATCCTATTAAGTTTCACTTAAACTTTACAGAAGGTATGAATCCTTATGTTGGATTAGAACAATATGCTACATGGGATATTTGTGGAATTACTAGAGGAAATATTGTAAAAGGAGAAAAGATTCCAAAGGCAACAGCAAGAACATGGATATGTAAACACCTAGATCATACTGTTGCGAATAAAGATTTCTTTTCTGAAATGGTATTTACACAAACCGTACTAGAGCAAATCGAATCGCACATTCAACCTTTGTTTAATTACAACACTGAAATTTCTGAAATTGACGTAGAAGAAATGTTAGAAGATAGTGAAGCATAATGAAGTTGAACATAAACAAGATAAACGAAGATAAGCTTCCAATTAAATATATTCTGGGAATACAAGAAGAATTAGAATCTTTTCCCGATGCATTTGACATTATGCATATATTTATAACTAGAGCAGTGAGACAGCCTGACAGACAAAAGGCGTCTTTCACCAAACATGCTCTCAATAAATATTTCGCAAAGGGGAAAAATGAAAATGTAGAATCCGGATTAAATGAAGCAATTGGTATGGGACTAATAGAACAAACCAATTCGAACGAAGGTAAAGAAGCTTATAAAATATTAATTAACCCATTCCTATGATAACAATTAGAGACAACTTTATTAAAGATGAAAAACTCCTCAGAGATATTGCAAATGATAACACATTTTTTGCAGATCCAGGTGTTTATTACTGGTGGAAAGGATGGTTCAACGAAGAACCAGGCCATGAACCTACAGTAAAACAAAGGCTTATATCAGCTATTTGGGCAAATGATTGCCCAATATCTGAAGTATGGGATATAGCAGGATTTGAATATTGGACAGGTATTCAGTCTGCTAATCCTACATTAGGACATAAGGACAATTTAGGATTTCATTTTGATAAAGATGAATCTTGGTTCAAGAAAACCAACGGAGAAGAAATAGTAAGACCTGTAATAGGCACTGTATATTATCCGCCACAGCCTGAGTTTGAAGGAGGAGAATTAATAGTTCATACTGCAGGAAAGGATAAAGCGCCTGATGTAATTCAAACCCGACCTAATAGATTAATTATATTTAGAGCAGGTGATGATGTCCATGCAGTCGATACGGTTACTAAGGGAACTAGAAAGGCAATTGCAATTAATTTATGGTCAGATGTACCTTTTGCAAAAACAAATGGTGATTTAGTGGTAGAACAAGTATAAAAACTATAATATGAAATTTGGACCTGATTTTGAAAAAATATTCTTTAAATTATCTTTACAGAAACCCAAGTATCTAGGAAATATTAAACGAGGATTCTACACCTCAGAAGATATTGACTTAATACACTTCCTTGCTACTAAGTTCTATGATAAGTTTCATGAAACTCCTTCTAACGAGCAAATGAAACTGCTTATTAAGAATGATAAGATTTCAGGAAAGGTTGAAGAGTCTATTATAGATATTGTATATAATGTAGACCTTGACCAATATGACGAAGAATGGTTAACTTCTACAGCCGAAGCATGGATTAAATGGCGTAACTTTGATAATACTCTTATAGATACTATCGAGTATATTAAAACAACTGAAGTAACACCGGATAATGCAGACTCGATCATCTCTAAGGTTAAAACTTTAATTAATGATAGAAACTCTATCGTATTTAACTCTGACCTAGGATTAGACTTCTTTAAACCAGAGGATCACTCTTTCGAAGATGCCGTTAAAGTATCTACAGGATATAACTTTTTAGATCGAGCCTTAAATGGTGGTTATGATAAAGATGGTTCTTTAGTTGTTTATGTAGGTGAACAGAATATCGGTAAATCAATTTACCTTGCTAACGATGCCGCTAATTTTGTAAAGATGGGAACAAACACTGCGGTAATCACTGCAGAAATGTCAGCTATTAAATTTATGAAAAGAATCGGTTCTAATTTACTAAGCATAAATATTTCAGACTACGAAGAAAAATCTAAAAATTCTGATTTGATCAAAAGAAAATTAGAAACAGTAGGAGACGGCTTTACTCCCCCTGGTCAATTATTTGTAAAACAATTTCCAACATCACAGGCGACTGTTCCAGATATTGAAGCATACTTAAAGCAAATTGAAGAAGAAAGAAAAATAAAACTAGGTGCAGTAGTTATTGACTATATTAATATTCTTTCTAATTTTAGAAATCCTAATTCTGAAAACACATATCTTAAGATCAAGCAGATTGCAGAAGATCTTAGAGCAATGGGTGTAAGAAACGGATGGCTAATTGTAACAGCAACACAGATTACAAGAAACGGTTATAATTCAAGCGATATCACAATGACAGATGTTGCAGAATCAGCAGGTCTATCACATACTGCAGATATTATGCTTGGTATTATACAAGACGATATGATGAGAGCTAGTTATGAATACTGGCTTAAAATATTGAAAATACGAGACGGTGAAGGTAGAGGATCTAAATGTAAATTAGGAATTAACTATAATTACATGAGACTTACAGAGACCGATGAAGTTACTAATTCTAACATACACAGCTTATAATTATGAGAACAAAAAGAGATAAAATATTTGACAACACTTTCGAAGACGGCGGAGACTTTGAACTAAATGGAACTATTTCATTTAACCTTAATCCACAATACACGGATAACAGAGACGAAGAAGATAAAATAGAAAGTGAACAAATCAGAAATAAGATTCATGAATTAATAGAGGCTTCAAGATTTAAGAAGTTTAATGAGGTAGATGAATTTCAGCAGATAACTAAATTAAGAAAATTAGACATAAATGAAGTGTATGGGTTTATGTATGACGAACTAAGCACAAAGTTTTCTATAATAGATTTATTTTCAGAACTATGCGATTACTTTAATATCAATCCAACTAAATTTTATTCTTCACTAAGTAACAAATATAAGGAAGCCCTTATTCAAGAACTTGACAAGAAAACAAACGTCTTAAAAAGAAAGAACATAAATAAACTTTTCTAAAAATGATAGAGCCAAAGGTATTAGAGAAACCAGTAAATAGAATCTGGATTCTCGGAGATATGCACCTTGGAGTTCGTTCTAATTCTCTGGAATGGTTACAGACACAGAAAGATTTTTACGAAAACCAATTTATTCCAACACTAAAAAGAGATGTCAAAGAAGGCGACATTTTAGTTCAGGTTGGAGACGCATTCGATAATAGACAAAGTATAAACTTAAGAGTTCTGCACTATGCAGTAGATCTTTTTGAAAGATTAGGTGAAATTTTGCCAGTTCATGTTATATGCGGTAACCATGATATATGGGCTAAAAAATCCAATGATGTAAGTTCAATAGATTCTTTAAAGTGGATTCCTAACGTTGCAGTATATAAGGAACCTAGGGAATTTAAATGGGGAGGAAAGAAAGTTCTCTTAATGCCATGGAGAAGAGATTCCACACATGAAGCAGAAACACTTGCACAATTTCCAAATTCAGATATTGTATTTTGCCATTCTGAAGTTTCAGGAGTTTCTTTAAATTCTAAAGTTAAAAACCACCATGGAACAGATACTATTTCTTATAAAAACTATGATGCAGTTTATTCAGGACATATTCATTATAGACAAACTAAAGGAAAGTTAAGATTAGTAGGAACTCCTTACGAATTAACAAGATCTGATTCGGGTAACACTAAGGGCTTTGATATGGTTGATCTAGGAACCATGGAAGAAACCTTTTACGAAAATACTATATCACCTAAGTTCGTAAAGTTTTATCTTACAGGTCTTTACAATGTTTCTCTTGGTGAATTTAAAGATAAGATTAGAAATAATTATGTAGATTTATATGTTCCTTCTAATATTGCAACAACAAGTGCACTGTCAAGATTAATAAACAAAATACAAAAAATAGGTAGAAGAATAGAACCAAACATATATGAATTAGATTCTTTCTTAGATAAGGACTTATATGATATGGATGAAATAGAAGATCTCTATAAGAACTATAACATTCTACACCTATGTAATACGTTCGTTGATGGTCTTCCACATGATGACGAAACTAGAGAAAGAGTTAAGACTAGTTTAAAAAACTTGCATGATAAGTGTGCATATAATTACGATAACGAAGCATGAAAATCAAATCAATAGAATTTAAAAACTTTGCATCATACGGAAATTCAATTCAAAGGATAGAATTCGAAGATGATAAAGCGGAGTTGTTATTAACTCTTGGTAAAAATGGTCATGGTAAAACTACCATCGCCAATGCAATAGTATATGCGCTATACGGTAAAGTTGAAGGTGTTAAGATGGCGGACCTTCCTAATAGAATTAATAAGGAATTATGGGTAAGAATAGAACTTCAATGTAAAGGAACTATAGTAGAAATCGAGAGAGGTTTGATGCCTAATAGATTTAAAGTTCTTTTAAATGGAATTGAATTTGATAAAGCAGGTAAGAAATCAGTTCAGGATTATTTAGAAGAAGAGATATTCGGAATCCCATATCATGTATTTAAAAACATTATAATTTTATCTGTAAATGATTTTAAGTCGTTCTTAACAATGACAAATCATGATAAAAGACAAATCATCGATAAAATGTTTGGATTCTCCATCCTTAATGATATGCAAAAGCAGATTAAAGATGAAAGAAGAGATCTTAAAATAGAATTAGATTCTTATGAAAAAGAATTAAGCCAGCTTAGTGAAAATATAGTTTCAGTTAATATGAAATTAAATCAATTACTAGCAGAAGCTGACACTAAAAACAAAGAAGAAATAGAATCTTTGAAAACTAGTCTTAAAAAATATGATTCTAATAGAATTAAATTAGAAGAGGCAAGCACCAAAGTATCTAAAATGATTACTTCTAATTCTTCTGACTTACAGGAAAAACAATCTAAATATACTTCACTTAAATATGAGTTAGTAGAATTAAAGAAAAAGCTAGCGTTATATGAAACTGATAAATGTCCAACATGTGAAGGCGAACTAACCTCTTCTTTTCACCAAGAAAGAAAAAAAGAAATAGAGTCTAAGGCAGAATCTCTTCCTTCTGATATCTCAAAGGCAGAAACAAAGGTGAATGATATTAAATCTAATATTTCAGATTTAAGAATTAAGGACAAGGCAATTAACGATAAAGTGTCTACTATTAATACTAACATTAGAAATTTAAAGAATGAATTAGTAAAGATAAAAGATTCTTTAAATTCTAATAATGATTTTTCACACTTAAAGCAAATCATTGAAGAATTCGAAATACAAGAATCATCAAAGTCAAATTTAAAGGATGAAACTTCTGGTAACTATAATTTCTTAGAAATAATAGAAGAGGTTCTAGGTGAAGATGGCGTTAAGAACCTTGCAATTCAAACTATTTTACCAGGTCTTAATGCTAATATTGCCGCAATGGGTCAGACAATGCACTTACCTTTCCATATAAGATTCGATGAAAAGTTTAATTGTCTTATTAATCATTTAGGAGAAGAGATCAATCCACTTACATTATCTACAGGTGAAAGAAAGAAGGCAGACTTTATTATAATTATTGCTATCATTAAAATACTTAAGTTAAGATTTCCACAATTAAATCTTTTATTCTTAGACGAGTTATTATCTTCAGTAGATGCAGATGGAGTCCATAATATTCTTAAAATTCTATCACAGGTTATTAAAGATAGTAAGATTAATACTTTCGTAATTAATCACACCGTTCTTCCCCATGAATTATTTGATAAAAAGATACAAATATATAGAGAAAATGGATTCTCTAAACTCGAGATAGAGGTTATAGAATAAAGATATATAAATCAAATAAAAAGATTTCACTTAAACATGAATAATAAAATCTTAAAATACGATCAGTATTTAAATGAAGCTATGAAAACGGGTTCAATAGAACTTGTAAATCCTTCTCTAAATAAAGCAGCTACGATAATCGCAAGATTTGTAAATAAGAAAACAAAGAAGGACTTTAAAAAGTTTCCATTTGAAATGATAACTGATATGGGTTCTGGAGTAATGTTTTACTCAAGTAAAGGTACAGAGGCATTTATGGTAACTCCCGCTGCTGCAAAAAACCCTGGTATTGTAGGTTCTATAATCTATTTCTCAGATGCAGCAGACGCTAAATCTGATTTTTCTATTTCATCTGAAACATTCCCAATTGTTAAATTAGTTGGAGAATTCGTTAGATTAATGGATAAAAAATACGTTGCATCTATACAAGAGTCAATGTTATTAGAAAGAAGAACTAAAAGAGCATTCTCTAAAGAAGAAATTAAAATGATCGAGGCTAAATTAGCAGCTGGAATGGCCGTTAATAAAATAGCAGACGAATTAGAAGTTCCTTATTCTTCAATCATGAATATTAAGAAAGGACAGCAGGTTGTAGTAAAACCTACCGCAGCTGAAACACAAAATGATATGACACTTAATGATAAGGTTAAATATCTTGAAGAAACAATGGAAGATATTTACGAAATATCAAGAAGAGTCGCTGCAGGTGCATTTAACTCTTTATTTATTTCAGGTAGAGCAGGTACTGGTAAAACATATAATGTAGAAAGAGCAATGAAAGATGAAGGTCTTGTTGACGAAGAAGATTACGTTATGGTTTCAGGTGCAGCATCTGTTATTATGATGTATAAGAAATTCTATCAATATAGAAATAAGACATTAATCTTTGATGACTGTGATGCAGTATTTAGAGATGAAAACGGTAGAAACTTAATGAAAGCGGCATTAGATACAAAGAAAGTAAGAAAAATCTCTTATTTAAAAAAGACTAAAGCAGTATATGATCCTAAAGATGTGAGTCCTGAAGAAGCATTCACATTAGAAGAAAATGGAATTGTTCCTAACTCATTTGAATTCGCAGGAAGAGTAATTTTTATTTCGAATTTAGCAAAAGAAAAGGCAGATCCAGATGGAGCTATTAGATCTAGATCTATTTTAGTAGATGTAAATCCTGATGATGCAACCTTAATGGAAAGAATGGAAAGGTTATTACCCCATTTAGAACCTACCGAGATGCCACTTAAAGAAAAGGAAGAAATCTACGAATTTATGAAAAACGCAAACGATATTTCTATGAGAACATTCGTTAAAGCAGCTGGTTTAAAAATGTCAGGTTTACCAAACTGGCAAAGAGCAGCGACAAGATACCTATAATAAATGGCTACATATAATCTTAAATATAACACGGACGATTCTGTAATTAGGCATATAATTATCGGTCTATTGGCAGACTTAAATAATAAAGTTTGGTTTCAAAGACAAGTAAGCGCTAATGAGAGAAAGGATATAGACGTTCCTTTTTATTATTCGATCACAGGAGACGATCAATTTTTAAGAGATAATTTTCTATTTACAACAGCAAGTGGCGATGACTGCTACCCTGATCCTGGGTTTGCAGATGGAAATTACGATGTAATTCCAAGAGGAGTCGCTAGAATTTCTTCAATATCTATAGAATCTTCTAAACTAGTCAATAAAAGAATAATGGGAAATTATTCTAGACTTGATGAAGAAGGAGCTCTACAAGCATATTCTTCTGAATTTGAAATGATTCCAATTTTAATAAATTTTGACATAGAAGTTTTAGTATCTTCAATGTTAGATTCTTTAAAGATTACTGAAATGATAGTAAAGAAATTATATAAATCTAATTACTTTAACATAGAAGTAGGACATCTAGAAGAAGGAACGTACAGATTACCTTCGTATTATTCTTTACCGGATGATTATACAGTGGAGGCTCCAATAGATTTTGGATTCGACGATAAAGACAAATATAAAATAACATTTCCAATAGAAGTAAATTCATTTATACCTTCTTTCTCAAACACGCCAGACGGAAATCCAGGTTCTGGATCATCTGGAGAATCTGGAGAATCTAGAGCATATAGATATGGTTCAGGTGGATCTTCTGAATTTCACGCTGGAAATAGGATGTTTGAAATAAAACAAAAATCAATTACATCTAATAAAGGAGAGGCAAAGGATGAGCAATCACAGGCACAACCTGACAATCCTAACATAATTGATGAAAACGATACAGATATATAGTTAAACAATAAAATTAAACGAATAATAAAATGACAAACATGTTAGCACCTTTCGTAAAAATTGAAGAAAACGTTCAATTCTATTTAAATAATAGAGCTTACGAAATAAAAGAAAACAACATTGAAATTATCGAAAGACCAACTAATAAAGAATTTTTAAACGCAATTTCTGCTTTTGAAAACTTCGATATAGTAGGAAACGATATCAAATGGTATAACAAAGGTTCAAAATTTATTTACAACATTGAAGAAGGAAAGTTCTACAATGGAACATCTGAAATTACTGAATCATTCTCAACATACGTATTAGCCAGCGGACTAGTTAGATATGACAACAAAAATAAAGCTGAATTATTTGAAAGCCTTTCTACTATTGTAGAAAATTTCATGTATTTAGACTTCGCTACCACGTATAAGAAGGGAGGTGTCACTGTTGATTTATTTAAATTAGATGAAAATCTATTTATTTCAAGATTCAACAAAGACACCAAATTAAATAAATTCTTTTCAGCTACCGCTAACGAAGCAGTATCTTATATTAAAGCAGAAACTTCAGAAGACGCTTCAGCTGTAGTAATTGAAATGCTAGAAGGAGAAACTTTAGAACTTGCTAAGAAATCTGAAGAAATTTCAAAGTTTGAAGAAATGATTTCTTTCTTAAAAGATCAAAGAGGTTTATTAGCTGAAGCTGATAAATCAATTGAAGAAATTAAAGCTGCTGATGCTTTAATTAATTCAGAGATTAAAGTATGGGAAGATAAGATCGAAGCTTTAAACGCATAAGACGTATCATCGTAAAATAGAGAAGGGACCATTGGTCCCTTTTTTAGGTTAATAAACTTTTTAACATTTTTGAGTATAATCTCTATAAATAAACCAACAACATTGTGGCTAAAAGAAGAAAATCAAAAAACTATTTAAATAACAGAGACCTCTTTGATCAAATGGTCCTTTCAAAAGAACAGGATAAATTAACAAGAGATGCTGAAAAAATGCTAATTCTCTTGGCAGAAAAGGCGATCAATAGGATGAGGTATGTTAGTGAAGATGATAGGAACGATTGTCTACAATTCGCTATATTAGACCTTTTAAAATATTGGAGAAACTTCAATCCTAAATATCCAAATGCATTTGCTTATTTCACAGAGATAGCAAAGAGAGGATACGCCAAAGGATGGAATAAGATTCACCCTCAAAAATACAAAGGAACTCTATCTATAGACAAAGGATCAGGCAACTCTGAAAATCAAACAGGAATTTATAGCATCTAATGTCAATAAAGAATGTCAAACCAACTAAAAATTCAGGATTTAATCAAGGTTATTATAAACCTAATAATCCTTCTAAATATGCAGGACCTACTCCTATCATATATAGAAGTTCCTGGGAACGTAAGTTTATGATGTGGTGTGACAAAAATGAAAAGGTAAGTATGTGGTCAAGCGAACCAGTTGAAATACCATATTGGTCTAGACAAGATTCTACCAAAAGGAAATATTACCCTGATTTTTATTTTAAGGCAATTCAGCCCGATAAAACTACTAAAGAATATCTAGTAGAAATCAAACCAAAGCAACAGATAATAAAACCAGAGCCTCCTAGAGTAAATTCTAAGAAGGCTCTTAAGTCATATAAATTTTTAGCAGAGCAATATGTTAAAAATATGGATAAATATAATGCAGCTAAAGAATTCTGCTCTCAAAGAAATTGGAACTTCATAGTTCTAACAGAAGAAACTATAATAAATGGGCTACATTAAAGAGGAAATAAAAAAATTAATAAAGGGCAAGGGTAGGGCCAAGGCGGCCAACGAGGCTGAACAGTGGTTTCAAAAAAGTTTAAAGGATAAAAAGGAAAAGGCAGTGGGTTCTATTAGATCTAGATTTGTTCCAGGAAAAATGTATGTATTTGAATATACCCCAATAACAGAGGATATTAAATGGTATGATGATAATCCTGTTGTTCTAGCCTTAGATCCTTATGAAGGAGACGACATAGGAATTAATATAACAATGCTTCCTCCTAAATTTAGAGAAGAATTCTTAGACGAGATATATGGTAGATACGAATCATCTATAAAATCCGCTTCTAAAAAGGAAGACGCTAAAAAACAAAAAGGTTTACCCAGATTTTCATATAAAGGTGCAAAAAGATATCTTGAATCATTTGGATATGATTTTGCAATAAGAAGATATAAGCCTTCTAAAAAAACTAATCAAGCTGTAGTAGCTTATAAAGATTGGTGTAAGATGGCAATATGTGACTTCGATTCTCTTCAGGGAATTGATAAACAGCAGCTTATTAGATTATTTGAAGATCATCGTAGAAAAAAGAATATATAAAGAGAAGTATAATACAATTGTAATTTTAACACATGGCAGGATTTATAGAAAGAAACGGACCATTAAGTACTGGTAAAAGATCATTCACACTAAGTGATACATTAAAAAGACTCTCGTCTTTCGGAATGTATTACGATGATTTAGTCTTAAGACAATCTCAGGCAATAGGCCCTGTAGAAGATGAATTTGGTTACGGCCAAATGAATCAGATGGGTCTAGATGACGATAACATGTATGGGGCATTTGCTGCATTATCGATGGCAGATACCAATATGAGAAAAAATATTCCTTTCTTTGACCAAGGTTATGAAGGTAAAAGAGAAGAATTAAGAAGATTTTCTACACATGATGAAATAGAAGATATATTAGATATCTTATGTGATGAATCTATCGTATATGACAATAAGAACTTTATTGGAAATCCAGAACTTATAGGAATGGATGTTTCAGAAGAAGTTACAAAGTACTTAAATAAATCATACAGAGATTTATATCAATATTTTGGATTTAATTCAGATCAATCGGCATGGTACTTCTTTAGAAAATTCTTAATTGACGGATATCTTTCTTTTGAAATTATTTACAGCCCAGATCAAGATCAGATTATAGGATTTAAGGAAATAGATCCTATTACACTAATGCCAGGTTATAATAAAGATGATGGTAAAAAAGTATGGGTTCAATTTAAGGACGATCCTGTTAAGGAGAGAGTCCTGTATGATTCACAGATTATCTATCTTTCTTATTCTTCAATAACCACTGCCTCGAGAGTAAGTTACTTAGAAAGACTTATAAGATCATTTAACCTGATGAGAATAATGGAACATACTAGAGTTATCTGGGCGGTTACAAACTCATCATATAGAATGAAGTTTATTATTCCAGTTGGTGGTAAATCTAAAACAAGAGCTAAACAATCTCTTGCTCAATTAATGGGTAATTATAAAGAAGTTGTAGATTTTGATTGGGATTCAGCTACATTAGCAACTAATGGAAAACCAATGCTCCAATTTAACAAAGAATATTGGTTACCATCTAAAGAAGGAGAATCTCCAGAGATTGAAACTTTAGGAGGAGACGGTCCCGAATTATCAGATACAGAAGCACTTAAATATTTTAATGATAAATTAAAAATGGTTTCTAAAATACCATTCAATAGATTCATGTACGAAGACGGTGGAGGTGACTTTAACCTTGCAGCTGATGGTATGATTAGAGATGAAATTAAGTTTTCTAAATTTATCAAAAGATTACGTTCTTCTTTCCAAGAAATTTTAGTAAAACCCCTATGGTTACAAATGTGTCTTAAATTTCCTGAATTTAAAGATGATGCAGGTTTTAGAACTCAAATAGCTATTCAATTTAATGAAGAGAATATGTTTGCTGAATTAAAACAAATGGAAATCATGGAGAAACGATTAGACTTTATATCTACAATGCAAGATTCTCTAATGAAAACAGATCCAGTTACTATGGAAGAAATGCCTTACTTTGATATGGAATTCTTAGTAGACAGATATTTAAAATTATCCCCTGACGATAAAGCTGCAAACGAAGCTTATAAACAAAGACAAGCTTCTGAAGAAGCAGAAGAACCTGAGGTGGACCCTATGGACATGGGATTCTAGAAAAAAGAATATATAATTAGCAATGAAACACTTAAAAACATTTAAAAACTACTCTAATTTAACAGAAGATGCACTAGAAGTCGGAGACGATTCAGATGTAATAGTAGATGATATTCTTTTAGATTCAGGTGAAAAGATTAAATCTGCTGAAATTATAGGAGTAATAAATACAAGTAAAACAGAGAAAGAATTCAAAGAATATTTTTATAAAGAATACGGTAATAACGCATTTACCGAAGAAGATATGCAAACTCTAGTCACTTATTATTTAGAAGTTGAAACAGAAGTAAAGGCTAAGGAAACTGAGGAGGAAGAAGCTGCTAAGAAGGAAGAAGGTGGCGAAGAAGGTGCTGGAGGCTTAGAAGATGAGCTAGGAGATTTAGAAATATAGAAAAAATGAAAAATCATTATTCTTCAAAAGATATATAAACAACAAACATAGTATTAAAATATATGAATACAAAAAACAATCTATTAATCCTAGAAAGATCTTCTAGTGAATTAGAATTCAAACAAGATGGTGATGGGGCTTATGTCCTTGAAGGTATATTTGGAGAAATTGACAAAAAGAATAGAAATAATAGAATCTATACTGAGTCAGAATATGTTCCACAAATTGAAGCTCTTCAATCTAAAATAGGTTCTTCTAAACTTTTAGGAGAATTAGATCACCCACAAACATTTGATGTATCTTTAAAAAACGTATCTCACGTTATTGAAGAATTATCCTATGATAGCGAAACAAAACAAGTAAAAGGTAAAATCAGATTACTTGATACTGAAGCTGGTCGTCAGGCTAAAGCTTTGGTTGATGCTGGTGTTCCTTTACAAATTTCATCTAGAGCAGCTGGTACAGTTGAATCTAACGGGACTGTTAAAATTAAGCAATTATTCACTTATGATTTAGTTGCAGATCCTGGCTTTGAAAATGCTGAATTAAAAAGAGTTAACGAATCTTTCGGATTTGATAACGATTCTAGCATTCAAATTTATGAAATTGGAAATACAAAAGAACTTTTAACAACCGAAAATAAAACTGAAAACAAAATGGCTGAATCAAAATTCGTAAGTACTGATGATTTTAATAAATATTCACAGTATTTATCAAGCGAAATAAAAACTATTAAAGAGGGAATGGAATCTTTAAATAGTGATGAATCTGTAAAGTCTGAAGTTGAAAGCGTTAAAGAATATTCAAACTATCTTGCTGAGAAATTAGAAAAGACTATCGAGTATTCTGCATACCTTGCTGAAAACTTAGATAATACAATAACTACAAATAACGAAATATCTGAGAAATTAGATAATAGCGTTGCATATACTGAGCATGTTGCTGAAGGTGTTGAATCAATTAAAGACTATACTAATTATTTAGCAGAATCTTATAATGAAGGTGCAACAACTCATGAAGGCTTATTAAAGTATATTGAATACTTAAAAGAAAATTTAGAAAAAGTTACTGAATACGCAGAATACGTTGCAGAAACAGTTAATTCTAACTTATTACTAGAAGATGAAGCTGGTAAAGAAGTTGAAGAAATTGAAGATGAAGACGATTCTACAGATGTTACTGAACCTACAGTTGATGCTGAAGATAATGAATTAGATCACGGTGCAGAAGTTGAAGACAAATCTGACGAGTTAGAAGACGAATTAGAAGACACAGTTGACGATGCAGGTGACGAAGAAATTTCTGAAGAAGAAGACGTTGAAGCAGTTGAAGAAACTGAAGAAGAAGACGTTGAAGAAGGAAATGCATTTGGTGCTGCAAGAGCAAAAGCAATCGCAGACGGAGAAAAAGAATTTACAGTAGACGGAGAAACTTATAAAGTTGAAGACGTTGATGCTGAAGATAAAGAAAATGCAGAAGAATTCGTAGAAGAAACTGAAGCAGTAGAAGAAACTGAAGAAGAAGAAACTGAAGCAGTAGAAGAAACTGAAGAAGAAGAAACTGAAGCAGTAGAAGAAACTGAAACAGTAGATACATTAGATGCTTACAAATCTGAAATTAGTTCTAAATTATCTGCTTTAATCGAAAAAGCAACTGTTAAAGAAAATACTAACCCTCATTTCTTTAGATTTATTTCTGAAGCTAAGAAAGCAGAATATAACGAATTAAATACTGAAGATCAATCTAAAGTATTAAAATCAATCGAAGGAAAAGGATTCTTAACTGAAGGACAAATTCTTACATTATGGAACTCTTCATTAATAAATAGCGTTAAAACTAACGAACCTAATGTTATTGAAATGATGCCAGAAGAATATAAAGAAGCATGGTCTAACATGTCAGATAACAAGAAAACAGCTCTTATAGCTCAATCTAAATACCATAAACTAGAAACTGCTTACCAAGTAAGAAACTTCTGGCAAACTAGAGATCTTAGAGATGTCAAAGTTGTTATGGAAAAAGTAGAATCAGTAAATGAAGCTGCTCCTGTTATTGAAGACAAAAAACCTTTATATGATTTAACTAATGTTAAGAAGTCTATTAACAAGAGATTCAACAAGTAATATCTTAATATTTTAGGAAAAACGTAAAAAACGTAAATATAATAACAATATATAGTATATCGATAATCAGATAAGAAGAAAAAATCTGACAAACATCGAGAAGATCGTTCAATCGATCAAATTTAAACAACCATTAAAAAAAAACAAATAATAAAATGGCAAATTTAATTAACTCTGCAGAAGTTAGAGAAACTTGGGCTCCGATCATCGAATCAGCTACAGGTATCAACGAAGCAGAAAAACTAGCGTGGATGTCAGAATACTGTCATAACCACAAACTTTACGAAGATGCACACATCATGTCTTTAGGGACTGCTGGTAACATCTACGGTATGGGTAATGTATCTTTACCTTCTGCAACTGCAGACGGTTCAGGTGATAAAGCTCCTACATTATTACCATTAGCAATGCAAGTTGCTGCACAAACTATAGGTTTAGACTTAGTACCAGTTGTACCAATGGCTGGACCAATGGGTCTTTTATCTTACTTAGACTTCGTTTACGAAGGTGGTAAATTAGCTGGAGATGTTGCTCCAACTTACATCAAAACTGACGCTGCTAAAGCTGAGGTAGATGGTAACGAATCAGGTGGATTTACTTTCACTTGGATCGGTTCTTCTAGAATTGACAACATGGATATCTATAAAGTTGCTGAAGCAGCTTCTACTTCAGGTTCTGTTGCTGATGCAATCAACGCATTAGATACTGAAGTTGATGCAGATGATGCTACTATCGCTATTGTTAAATCAGTAGAATTAGTAAAAGGTTTAGAAGATCATATTAAAGGATTCGCTGCTGCTGACGAAGATGGTAACCCATTCTCAAGAGGTGCAGGTGAACAAACTCCTGACAAAGTTATGGGTCTTTCTTTATTCTCAAAAAGTGTTGCTGCTGAAACTTTCCAAGTTGCTGCTGCAGTTACTAGAGAACAAGTACAAGATCTTAAACAATTCGGTGTAGATGCTGTTGCTCAAGTTGAGTCAGTATTAACTAACGAATTAACTCAGTCAATCAACAACTTAATCTTAGCTAAACTTAATTCTTTAGGTAAAGATAACGTTACAGCTGCTGGTGTAAATTTAGACTGTAATTTAGCATTAAATGCTGATTTCGGTGGTGAGACTATCGCTTCTAACCATAGAAGAATCTTAACTTCAATCCTTGCTGCTGCGAACTTTATCGCAAACAGAGGTAGAAGAGGTGCTGGTAACTTTTGTGTTGTAGGTCCTAAAGTGGCTACAGCTTTACAATCAGTTGCTGGTTTCGTTGCTAACCCAATGGCTAACACATTATCACAAGCAGCAGGTGCAATCTACCCAGTAGGTTCTGTAGCTGGTGTAAATGTATACACTGACCCAAGACAAGCATGGGGAGCTAATGATTCTAATTACGAAGTAGTAGTTGGTAGAAAAGGTGACGGTAATGGTCCTGGATTAGTATTCATGCCTTACTTAATGGCTGAATCAGTACAAACAATCGCTGAAGGAACTATGGCTCCTAAAGTAGCTGTTAAATCTAGATTCGCATTAGTTGAAGCAGGTTTCCACCCAGAAACTCAATATGTTACATACGAAGTTAAAGGATTAGCTCTTTAATTAGAACTAACTTTTAGATTTTAATATTAAAGGTCCTCTATTTTAGAGGACCTTTTTTTGTTTCGTTGAAACTTAAACAGATATATAGACTATAAGTTTATAAATAAATCAATATAAAAGATGAAAACATTCGAACAATGGTATAATTCTACAAAAAAGGCTGATTCAATAGATGAAGCTTCTGAAGATAATATACCTGTAGCTAAATCATCAACTTCAATAGAATCAGACACAACTACTGCCATAGCCTCTCCGGAAGCAACGGGAGAAGAGGGTTATTCTAAAATGATGCAAGATTGTGATGATATTATCAATTCTCTAAAAACACTTTCTGATCAACTTACGGAATCAGAAGATCAACCATTAAATGAAGCAAATCCTATGGGACAGGTGCTTATGGAAGATCCTATTATTATGGGAGCAGTTCTAGGATTAACGGCAGTTATTGGTGCAGTTGGTTTAGGTGCAAAGGCTATAAAAGATGGTGCTAAAAATAAAAAGACCATTAAAGAAGCAGAAAAAGATTATTCTAAATTAAAGAAATTAAAAATGCAAACCGTTAAAATGGAAGTTGCAGTATTATCTTTAGAGGATAAAAGAAGAGAACTTTCAACTACTGAATCAATCGAAGAAGCTGGAGATGATGTAAAGGCGAAGGCAAGCGCAGCAAATAAGAAAAAAGCACTTCAAAAAATGAAAGCCAAGTTAGATAATCAAATAGAATCTATGAGGCAGAAAAAAGATGGAATTAATTCAGCTGCTACAGAATATGGATCTTCATTAGAAGTTAAATACTCAAAGGTAAGTGGATTTGGATCTGGAAAAGTTAAAACGTTAATCGCTGATATGAGAGATCAAATCACGACAGAAGTTTCAGAATATAAGCTAGATGCATGGGGAGATAAGATGAGTGCCGAGACTAAGAAAGATTTAAAAGAAAGAATTACAAAATCTAAACAGGCTCAAAAGGAGAGAATGGATAAAATAACAGCTGAGCAAGAGAAAAATGCTAAGAAGTTAGATGATGCAGCTAAAAATGACGAAAAGGTTAAAGCTGAGCTAGAGCAAATAAAGGCTGAAAAAGAAAAAGGAAAAGAAAAAGAAGAAGCTCCAGAGGAAACTCCAGAAGAAACTCCAGAAGAAACTCCAACGGAGACTCCGGAAGAAACTCCAGAAAAAGAAGATGATTTCGATGCATTTGGAACGGATGGAGACGATGAAGAATCTCCTGAAGAAGAAACGGAAGAAGTCGATAAGACAGATAACTCAAAGGAAGGAATGACCAAAAGAGTTGATGCTGTTATTGCAAAGGCAGAAGAGAGTGGAGATGAAGCAAAGCTTAAAAAAGCAAAAGAACTTAAAGCTAAAATTCTTGCAAAAGAATCTTGGCAATTAAATAATACTAAATTAGGGTTAATATTTGAATCCGATCTTAGAAAAATGGAAATGGAATCTTTAATACAAGAGTCTATTTCAGTTAAAGATCGTTTCTCTAAACTAATCTAAATTCTTTTTAGAATTTTTACGAGCTAAATTTAGAAACTCCTGTTGTTGATTCAATAGGAGTTTTTTTATGTGCTTACGGAACTCTATCGATGACTTAAGTATTCTAGCATCTACCATAGGAGCCAGTAATGCATCATGATACTCTGGATGAACAAAGTTTTCCAAGCTAAAGTTATCAGTCTTAGATCTGATAGGTTTACCAGATAGTGCACAGACCCAATCTATTGTGTTATAGTTTTCTTTAAGATCTTCCATCTTCACAAACGAATCAGTAGACCAATCATAATAATACTTATTTTTAGAGGAAGTATATCTATGTTGACATATATTGAATATGATATGAACGAACTGATCGCTTTCACACCTTTCACCTAAAATAGGATTTTCTATTAATAGTCTCTTCTGCTGTCTTGCAAGATTTGATAACTTAATTCCAAATCTATTAGAATAAGGAGAATGAGGGGAAACCCTTTCCAATTTGGGATATTTTTTATTATATGCCATATAGTATTTATTCGTGAAACAAAACAGCTATATTATGTATAATTATTAAACAAATTTACATGGTTCACACACTGTTCACAGAAAAATATCGTCCAAATAACTTAGACGAGTTGATTTTACCAGAAAGAGTAATGTCAAAATTTAAAGATGGTCTAACTCAAAATGTACTTTTGGCTGGAAGCCCTGGTACTGGTAAGACATCTACTGCGAAGGCGATTGTTAAGCAATTCGAACTTCCTTATATTTACATCAATGCATCAACTGATACTTCAGTAGATGTTATTAGAACCAGGATTATGGATTTCTGTTCTACTATGTCTATCTTAGATGATCAAGGTAAGATGAAAATAGTTATCCTCGATGAGGTAGATGGTGTATCTGATCAATTCTTTAAAGCTCTTCGTGCTACTATGGAACAATTTGCATCTAATTCAAGGTTTATTGCAACCTGTAATTATGTAAATAAAATTCCAGATCCAATTCTTTCAAGGTTCGAAGTAATTAATTTCGACTTTGATAAAGAAGAAGAGAGCGAATTGACAAAGAAATATATTAGACGAGTATATGATATATGTGGAAAAGAAGAAATGACAATAGAAAAACCAGCATTGGTTGAATTTGTCCGTAGAAACTTCCCAGATCTTCGCTCGACACTTAATAAATTACAAGGATATAAGTCAGAAGGAACGAGTAAGATTACATTAAATGATGTTAAAAAGTTTAACTCAGTCTATAAAGATGTTTTTGAATTAATCTTTAATGAAACAGACCCTGTTAAAAACTATAAGTATTTAGTAGGTGAATATTCAAATAGAACAGATGAAATACTTCAAACATTAGGAGAAGAGTTCATAGACTATATTCAATCAGAGAAAGGAAATAGCGCAAAGCATATTCCTCAAATTGCAGTAACTGTAGCAGAACATCAGGCACAAAGGGTTCACGTAATTGACCCAGCGATAACCATGCTAAGTTGTATATATAAGCTACAAGAAATAATTAGAAATTAATTGCTGAAATATTTTTTTATCTCAGAAATTTTGCTTATATTAGTAATATAAAACAAAACACATGAAACTAGGAAAACATACATTGTTAATTGACGGTAACTATTTTTTACACAGTAGACTATTCGTTCTACCTAGGCCTAAAGGTAAACAATTATTAGGCGATAAAGAATCACAATCTCAACTTATGAGAAAGCTATGTATTGACTTCGCCTCAGAAGTTCGTAAAATGGCTCCTTTTGTAGACCAGATTGTTGTTGCAGTTGATGCTAAATCATGGCGTAAAGATCTTTTTCCTGATGCACAATATAAAGGAACTAGAACACATGACGATTCTATTAATTGGAAAGCAGTCTTCGGTGTTTATGCTGAATGGCAAAAAATACTAGAACAAAAGGGTATTATTATCCACCAGGTTCAAGGTGCAGAAGCAGATGATGTAATGTACGGCTGGTCTACTCAATTAAATAGCGAAGGTAAAAATTGCATTGCATGGACAGGTGATAGAGATTTAATTCAACTCGTAAACTACAATCAAGCGACAGATGCATATACACTATGGTATTATAATTCTAAGAAAAAGCTTATTGCCTTTGAAGGTTTCGAAGATGTAATGGCATCTAGAAAAACATCTACAATGACCAATGACGAATTGTTATTCAACATTGCCTCAGAAGAAGCAACGTACGACAAGCTAAAGGAAGACTTCCAGGCATGGATGGATAAGAACAGAGTAGAAGTTCAAGAAATTAACTGTGACGACTTTGTATTCGGTAAAATCCTACAAGGTGACAAATCAGATAATATTCCTTCAGTTATTACATGGACTAAAGCTGCATCTAATGGCAAGATCAGAAACTATTCACTTACAGAAAAACATTGTGTAAAGATCTTAGAACAATATAAGAAAGAAGAAAGCGAATTTACAATAGAACACTTTTTCAATAGAGGTCAAGTAAATAAGCTAGTAGATATTATTTATAGAGTTGTTGGTAAATCTGATCCTAAGGAAATCAGAATTAGATTTAATCAAAACTTAGATCTAGTTCTTCTTCACTATAATACTATTCCCCTTGCAATTCAAAAAGGTATTTATAATAATATTGAAGCAGATAGAAATGTTTTACCAGAGTTCTCTAATATCACTCAGATGGAAAAGATCTTAGAAGGAACAGATTGGATGGCAAAGAAATCACAGGGTGCTCCTAAAAAGTATGATGCCTTCGCAGGATTAAAAGAAGATAGTAGCAAGGAAAGACCTTCTACTAAGAAATTGAACGAACTTTTTTAATAAACTTATAGCAAGTTTACAGTATAATTTATATGCTAGACGAAACAAAATTATTTGATTTTGTAAAGATCATGTTTACAAAACCTAATCAATACAAGAACGTAAAGAACTTTAATAAGAAGAGACACCACTTCATGATTAACAGATTTTTTGCTATTAAATATCCATCAAATGCACAGTTATTTAATGTGAATGGAATTAATGGCAATGCAGTTATAGATAGTTGGCACATGGTATCTTCAAGATTTCGTTCAGTTCCAGGGTGGATCTATACTAAAACTAAGAAGGCAGCTCCAAAACCTAAAAAATCAAAAAAAGAATATATACCTAAAGAAGAAACAATTAAATTCTTTTTACAAAGAAATGAAATTGGAATGAGAGAGTTCAATGATCTTAAGAAATTCAACCCGGTTGAATTAAATAATAATCTATTGGAATTAGAAAACACAATGCAGGTATATTAAATGATTAGTTACTACGACTTTAATGATGTGGCTACGGTTGTTGACGCCACCCTATTCAAATATAATTACATCGACAATAAGATTCTTACACTAGTAAAGAATCAATTAGACTATAGGGTCGTTAATGATGGATCTCTTCTAGTAAGTAAAGAGCAATTATCTTTGTTTTTAAAAGAAAACTTTCAATCCGATATTAATAGAATTAATGCAACTGGTTTTGAACAATTTCATAAAGAAGCAACTACTATCTATTTTCTACATAAGATTTTAAATGATTTTACAAATCTAGAATATGTTAAACTGACTATCAATAAGAATAAATCTTATAGTAGATTATCTGACATAGATGGAATTAAGACTCTTAGATTTAATTTTAAAGTATTGGCAGGAACATTAAGGCTATATGATATATTTCAACAAGAAAAAGATTTACAAGAAATAAACTCTATTTTAATTTCACTAGGTCTTATGAAAAAGAATGTTCCTTACGCAAGGCACAATGCTTCTCATATATTTAATGCCTTAGATTCTTTTGTAAGATCGAGAGAAGGTTCAGATGGAAAAGAATTTGATACTGCATTAGATCTAATGGACTGCATAGAAGCTAAGATCCAAGATGATAATCCCAAAATAATGTTAATCACTGATTACTAGCTTTCTTTAACGAATATATAGACAAAAGAACTAGATATTAAATGGTAACAGGATATACTGCAAACGCAAACGGAGATCAACTCATAGCATCCCTACAAGATCCTTTTCAGAACGTAATAAAGATTACGGATTGGGAAATTATAGCAGGTTTAACAACACCACAGACAAAGGGTGTAGTTATATTGAATGCAGGATCTCCAACAGTAATAGGAATGGGAACAGATTTTACATTTCTAGCCAATGGTGATGAAATTGTATTAGGAAATAAGATATTTCAAATTAGTTCCGTACCAGACGCATACACCCTGGAATTAACAACGTCACCCCAGTTTTCAACACAACCATCTGGAATAGAATTTTTCTTAGTTCCTAATGAATTAAATAAATTTGATTATGAATTTAGATGGTCACAGACTGGTGGATCTTTTTCAGAATTTTCAGAATTAAATAAAACTTCAAACATCGGAGATTTATTCAGTTTAGATTTTAATAATACACTTCCACTTTACATTGACCTAAAAGCAGAAGTATCTTCATTATCCGGAGGTAACTCTTTATCTCTTATTTCAATCACATATACTACACAGACTGAAGACGGTATTGTTGAAGCATGTCCTAACTTTTGTGTTGAGTGTTTAGATCCCTTTTCAATGGACGGATGTGCAAACATTATCGTAGAAGAATGTAATGATAATTTATTTAATCCATATAATTTAAGTAAATCTACTAAATTTGTAAAACAAATCACAGGATTAGTAAGCAATATATTTGGCCATGAAGTAAACTATTTTAGAACTGAACCAGATATGAGAACAGAAGATGTTACTCTTATGGAATATAGTTTACATGATGTAGTAGATAATAAAAACATAAAGATATTAGTCCCGGGAAATGAATTTCCTGAAGAAAGTATAACTTTCGATATATTCGGAATGGATTTTGCAGACTTTGAAATTCACATTACTCAAGAAGAATTTGATAGAGCGTTTGGTGAAAGAGATTCTCAAGGAAATTTAATAAAAAGCAGATATCCTAGATCTAAGGATTACATGTATATTCCTATTATTAATAGAATGTATGAAGTTCATACCATAGCTTTAGCTGACGAGTTTAATAAGACCAATTCATACTGGAGAGTAATGCTGAAGAAATATCAAGAAAGAACTTCAGTTAATAAAAATACATTCAACGCCGCAACTGACACGTTAACCACTGGAATCGAAGAAGTTTTTGGAGAAAGACAAAGGGAAGAGCAGGAAAAGGTTTCGAATCCGCAGCAATTTCAAACAGTTATTTCTACACACAAGGATGGTATTAGAAATTTCTATAATAAAGATTTACAAATAATAGATTTTGAATTAAAAAACAGATGGACAATTGTTAGTAAAAATTATTATGACTTATCTGGAGTAGCGGAAGGAGATTTATGTATCGAATATGATGCACCATCTAGTCTAGAAACAGGCAAAAACATGGCAATTTCCGGATGGTTTAATCCACAGTTTGAAATTGGAAGTGGAGATCATTTCATAATAGGAGATCCAACCGCGCTTACAGGATTTAAAACTTATTTAAACGATTCAGAATTTAAAATAATGGTTAATGGAAATACAGTTACATTTAACCACGGCCTTTCTTTAGAAAAAAGATGGTATGGATTTACTTTAAATATAAGTAATGAATTTTCCACAACTAGTTTAAGTATTTATAACTTAAATGAATCTGGATTACCTCAAAGCGCAACCTCTCAATTAACTGAAGTGTTTAATGAAGTTAAACCTTCGGGCTTAGTTTGGAACTCTAATTCTAATTTCCAAATAAGAGGAAATAGTATGTATATGACCAACATTAGAGTATTCGATCAAATGATAGAAGAAGAACAAAGATCTAATATATTAAATCAATATATAGTTAGAGATAATCAACTTGCTAAATTAATAGACAATGCAATACCTAGTATTGGGTTTCAGAAATTTAGACACACTAGGTAATTAGGATATATAATCCTATAAAACAATAACTTATGTCAGAAGAAAAGAAGTCAATAAAAGACCAAGCAGAAGATATTAGAAAAGAGCTTGATGAACTTATTGGTGAAAGTGTAGATATAACAGAGGCTACGGATACTGATCCAGCGTTTCTTCCACTTCAACCAAAGGAAGTTCTTCCATCATTTGGAGAACTTAAAACAAGATCTACTAAAACAGCTAAGAAAACTATAACAGCCCTTATGAAATTTTATCTTGCAGAAGATATAATTGAAAAGGATGAATATATCGCTGCTAAGAAAAAGATGGATGAGATGACAATGTCTTCTTTAGTTTATCAATTACAAGCAGGTGAAAGAGCTCTTACAACACTATTAGAAACTATCGAAGATGGCGAATTAGCTCCAAGAATGTTTGAAGTTCTTGCAACTTTACAGAAATCAATGCTAGATATTATTAAATCCCAAACAATGTATTTAATGGCAACTGAAGAAAGTGCTAAACGAATTTCTAGAGATATAGAAATTTACAAGAAAAGAGATGATGTTAGGGAAATAGAAGAATCAGGAGGTTCCACTGGTGATTCTGCGGTTCAAAGAGGAACTAAAGATCTTATGAGAATGATTCGTTCTGGAATCGATTCAGAAACTCAAGATATCGAAGATGTAGAACCTAACGAAGAATAACAATGAGCGATTACGTAGGAGATAATATGTGGATTCCGAAAGGAGACAAAAGCGATCCTGGTCAAAAGCTGGTATGGTCGACTAAGAATGTTGATGATCTTTTAGTAGCACTAGATAAAGGATATCGCCCACAAGTTTCTATGCCCTTTTATGAGGGTAAGCAGTTTTTACGTAAGGGTAATATTGTATTTGAATATACTGAAGAGGAAATTGCAGAGCTGGCTAAATGCGCAAATGATATTGTTTATTTTGCAGAAAAGTATGCAGTAGTAATGACAGATGAAGGTATTCAACAGGTGAAACTTAGAGAATATCAAAAAGAATTATTACATAACTTTCAAAACGAAAGATTTAATATTGTATTAGCGGCCAGACAAATGGGTAAAACTGTAACGGCTTCTATTTTTAATGCATGGTATGTTACATTTAACTATGATAAAACTACTCTTCTTTTAGCTAATAAATCAGATTCAACAAAAGAAATTATAGATAAAGCAAAGGTAGTTATTGAAAACCTTCCTTTCTTTATGAAACCAGGTATTATTAAGTATGACGTTATGAATGTACGTTCAGATAATGGATGTAGATTAGTAGGTCAATCAACTACCGCAAAATCAGGTATTGGTTTTACTATTCATAACTTATATCTTGATGAGTTCGCACACATTCATCCAACTATAGTTGATTCATTCTATGAAAATGTATATCCTACATTATCAGCTTCTAAGGTATCTAGAATTAATATTACTTCAACACCGAATGGATTTAATAAATTCTATGAAATTTATGCAGGTGCTGAAAAAGGAGAAAATGAATATACACCAACGAGAGTTGATTGGTGGCAGCATCCGGATAGAGATGATGCATGGTATGAAAGAGAACTTGGAAACTTAGGTTCTGAAGAAGCCTTTAATAGACAATATGGAAATGAATTCGTAAGTTCTTCTAATCTATTATTAAGCCCAATGGTTATGAAAACCATGAGAAAGAATTCACATGAATTTATATGGCATGATTTAGAAGATTTCGAAAATATACAAATAGATACAAAGGGAGTTTTAGGATTTCATAAAGACTTCGATCCTGAAGGAGCAAAAGAATCTAATAGATTTTATTTGTTTTCAGTAGACATCGCAGAAGGCAACGGAGGTGATTACTCTGTAATTAATGTTTTCGAAGTAGAACCAATGGAAGATAAGGACATTATTGATGCAGTGACACCCGGTGCAATGTATGACTTTTTTAGATTGAATCAAGTGGCAGTCTTTAGATCTAATGAACATGTTATTGAAGATTTTGCAAAGGTTCTATATACATTAGCTGTTGAGATATTTAATCCTGAAAATGTTAAGATGATTATAGAATTCAATACATACGGTTCTATCTTATTGAAATATTTACAAACAGTTTATCCTTCAAGAAATGAATTTGAAGACGAGATGGTATTAAGGTTTAAACATAGACATGATTCAAGAGCCTTAAAACCAGGTATAAAATTAAAAGCAGATAACAAATCAGTGTTTTGCCAAAATTTTAAAAAATTAATTGAAAATAATAGAATAAAAATAAATGACACAGAAACTGTAAATGAAGCAAGTCTTTTCGGTAGTCTTAAAAATGGAAGCTATGGTGCTCAAATGGGTAATGATGATATCATTATGACAGGAATCACTGCCACTGAATTTTTTAACACTACAGATTATGCAGATTACATCGAAGAATTGCTAGATTTTATAGATCCTGAAAAGTATAAATTAATGGAAACTACTCTATATCAACAAAACGATTCAGCCGGAGATATGCAGTATGATATTTATGATCTTATATAGACTAAACTCCAGATTTACACGGATATATAGATTAACAAATAAAAAAATAAAATTAAATAACTATGGCACTAAGTCCTCAATTATTACAATTCAAGAGTTCAGGCGTTTACAGATTGGAATTTGATAAATCTCAAACTGCTAATATTGACGTTTCTACTCTTAGGCTGGTTGTTGGTCACTCAAGAAAGGGACCTTATAATACACCAGTATTAATCGAAAACGTTGAAGCATTCATTCAAGTATATGGAAACATTGACAAATCGTTAGAGAAAAAAGGAATGTTCTTCCACAGATCAGCTAAAGCTGCTCTTTCAAGAGGACCTATCCTAGCTCTTAACCTTGCTCAATTTGGAGTAAATGATTTAGCTTCAGCTGCACAAATTTCAACAAACGGATCATATGAATCTGATCCAGTATCGAATAGATATTCAGCGCCGCTTCCAACGGATGTAGCATTTGAAGTAGGTGATCCTATTCCAGATACAGGATCTGTTCCAGTTGCAACTGCTATTACAGACGCTGCAGCAGCTACACTTTCAGTAGACGGTTTAACTTTAACACTAGCAGGTGTAGATTTAACATCTAGCCTAGCAGGTACTTTCTATTTACTTTCAGATGCAGGTAATGAACCTCATATTGCAGCAACAGCTGCGTTTGATGGTACAGATACTGTAATTACAGCTTTAGCTGCTATCAATACAGCTCACGGTGGTGGTTCAACAAGTTTTGATATTTATGACAGTGCAGCGACTATTGCTCCCGATCAGTATACTCTAGCACAAGTTGAAGCTGATACGTTTTATACTTATCCTTCACTAGGTCATCAGACTGGAGACTATACTTATTCAAGTTTCTTTGACACTGATAAATTTATGATTCCTTCTGATGAGAAATTATTACAAACATTAGGTGAAGATGCTAACCAAGTTTTAAACTTTGTTAATATTAAACAAACACCAATCACAGTTTTCACAAGAAAAGCGCAAGATACGGCTGGATTTGATGTTACTGCAAGAGAATGGTATGGAGAAGGAAATGTTCCAGCATATTTAAATGACAAAGATTTAATGTCAGATTATATGATTGATGTATTTGTATTCAAAGGTCAATTTGATGCTGCAGCAATGGACACCGATCCAGTTTATGGATTTTACTTCGACAGTAAAGGTTTAAGAAAAGAGCTAATAGAACAATTTGCAAATTTAAGACAAGTTGAAATGATAGGTTCTTATTCTGGTTCAATGCTTCCAGGTTTTAAAGACTTAGAAGGAAGAAACGTATATATCGAAACAATGATTAACGCTGAAGCAAGAAGAACAGGTTTATTCTGTGCAATTGCTGAAGATTTAGTAACTGATGAATCTGGAGATACTCCAATTGATTTAGTTGGTCACACATTTGACGAAGACGGATCAGATCAAGTAGTATTATCTTACGATGTTGAAATGAGATCAATAGCATTACCTAACGCTGATGTATATGCCGCGGAAGGAGAAGATGCAAAATTTACTTTTAACGATCCTAATCATCCAAAGCCAGAAATTACAAAAGGAAACTATATTAGAGTAGGTGAAAGATTAGCTTTAGTTAAACAAGTATCAGTTGAAAAAACAGATTTAGTAACTATATGGACTGTTAAATTATCAGAAGCAGCTCCTTTAGTAGCTCCTTCAGTTTATGTTGAATCTTTAGAAGATGCAGCTGAGTCATATACTCCATTTGTATTAAATGGTGCTCAAATTGAAGCAGAAACTATTTTCTCATGTTTAGAAGCTATTAAAGTAGGAACAGGATTAGCAACTGGTTTAGTAGATAAAGATGCAATCGAATTTAGATATATTGTTGATACATTTGGTTCTTTTGATAATCAATTAAGAGATAAAATCCAATTATCTCAATTAGCAAAAGAAAGACAAAATGCATCAGCTATATTAAATGCACCAATGGTAAAAGATTTTAAAGCATCTACGGATCCTTCATTTATCAATGCATTTAGCCAGTCATTCCAAACTTCATACATTCCAGAAGGAGGTAACTTAGATTTAAATCCAACATCCTTATACACATTACCAAGTATCGCAGATGGTGCAAATTACGCATTCTACTACGGTCCTGGTCTTATTGTAAGAGAAAATGGAAAAGACATCATGGTTCCACCAGCTGCGTATGTATCTAATAACTATATTGATAAATACACAGATGCTTTACCATGGTCAATTGTTGCTGGTCCTAGAAGAGGAGTTGTTGCTGGCCCTAATGTTGTAGGTGCTGAATACTCTTTTGACAAAGCAGACAGAGACATTTTAGAGCCATTTGGTTATAATCCAATTGTATTCCAAAGAGGAGTTGGTTTAACTATCTTAGGAAATAAAACTGCACAGCAGTCTATTAAATCATCACTATCTTCAGCTCACGTTAGAGAAGTGTTAATTTACATTCAAGATGCAATGGCAGATATCCTTAAAGATTACGTATTCGAATTTAACAATGCACAAACTAGATTAGAAATCAAAACTCTAGCAGATTCATTAATGGAATCAGTTAGACAAGATGGTGGTGTATACGATTTCAAAAACGTAATGGATCAATCAAATAACACAGGTGAGGTAATTGACAACAACATAGGTATCATAGATACATTTGTTGAGCCAGTTAAAGGTTTAGAAATAGTTGTGCATAGAACAACAATTTTAAATACTGGTGAAATTTCAACCGGAAACTTTAGTTAAGAAGATATATAATAAAAAATAAAACAATAAAGACTTATGGCTTTACCACACTATTCACAAGATCAAACTAGTAAGGCGGGTAGACAATTCGAACCAGTACAAGGAAACTTATTTGAGGTAACTATTTTACCTCCAGCTGGCGTTTCTGATGCTCCACTATTACTACAACACGTTAACACTATTGGCGGGTTGGAATTATACAAAGATGCAGGTACCGTCGAACAGAAATACAAGTTCTCAAAAAGATCTTATGCTGGTATGCCAGATGATACTTCACTTACAGTGGCTATCAATTTCTCTTTGAACTTAAACGACGCTAACCAAGCTTATTTATATAAAACAATGAGACAATGGTATAACTTAGCTTACAATCCACAAACTGGAGAAATGGGCTTAAAGAAAGACTATACTGGAACAATAGTAATCGTTCAATTTAACAGAGCTGGAGATATTTTCAGAACTGTAACATTAGAAGATTGCTGGATTTCTTCTGGACTTCCATTCACTAACGACTTAAGTTATGAATCTCCAGAAGCTGCTGCTTTAGACGTATCATGGAGATGTGATACCTTTAAAGAAGTATTAGCTTAATTTATTAAAAGTAGGACGGCTTTAATTAGTTCGTCCTATTTTTATGAAACTAAAATATAATATAATGATATAATAATATGTCCAGTAAACTAACGAAGAAATTACAGGTATTACTCTCTGAAGAAGAAGTGTTTATCATAAACAGGATTATACTAAACGAGGCGATTGAAAATGGAGAGAGACCGGTTTCAGTTTCGGCGTTTATCAGAGACTTAATAAGACAAGAAATAGATAAAAAAAGCGATCTTCAAAAGAGTTGGGATCGAAATAGAATTAAACAACTCAAATCTAAATAATAAAACATGAGCAAAGACAAAAACAAAAAAGAAGAAGAAATCAATTTAGACGATCAATACAAAGCTATTGTTGAAGCTAATGAGAACGAATCTTCAGTAGAATCAGAAGAGCCTAAGAATTTAGGTAAAGTTGATATGTCTAGATTTCAACCAGCTGAAGCAAAGGAAGCTGATTTTCATTTAGGATATCATTCAGTTAAAATAGATTCACTACCGTCAGGTGGAATGTTCTATACTCCAGATACTGAAATTTCTATTAGATCTGCAAAGGTTGCAGAGATTAGACATTTCTCTACCATGGACGAAACCAACATTCTAGATGTAGATGAAAAATTAAATGCTATAGTAGAGTCATGTCTTAGAATAACTTCTAAGAAAAAAAGACTTTCATATAAGGATATTTTAGAAGAAGATAGATTTTGGTTAATTTTAGCAATCAGAGATTTAACTTTCCCTGAGCCTGAAAATGCATTAACTGTTAAGTATCAAGATAAGAGAGGTGTTTCTCACGATGCATCAATTGATAAGAAATATTTTCAATACTTTTCTATTCCAGAAGAATTAGATAAATATTACGATCAAGATAAAAGAACCTTTATTATTGAGACAAAATCATTTGGTAACATTGAAATGAGACCTCCTACAATTGGTCTAATGCAAAAGGTTACTAAGTATATTAAAGAAAAGCAAGAAAAGGGATTACAGGCTGATCAGTCTTTAATTCAATTAATTCCATATCTATATACAGATTGGAGAGGCTTTGATGATAAATCAATCTTTAATTTTGAAGTAGAATTAAACGGATGGAACAATAGAAAATATGCTTTAGTATATAAACTCGCTGAAAAAATGAAAGTCGGAATTCAACCTGAGATGTTGGTAACGCATGAGGATGACGAGGTCCTCGTTCCGATTGGGTTTCGTGACGGAATCAAATCTATTTTCCTTGTTCAGGATATCGCTGGAGAACTTCTTTAAAACTAAGTTCTACCTTTATAAGCATCTTTCAATACAACCCTCTGAACTTGAAAACATGGAATATTATGAATTCCATTATATTGTCAAGGAGTTAATTGAAATGATTAAAGCTGAAAACGAAGCGAACAAAGGGCAAAATGATCAAACTAACGAGATGATGGGAAGTATGAAAATGCCTTCTTTCAAAATGCCAAGTTTCAACATGCCTAAAATGTAATAGAAAAAGGAGGTCCTAGATTGGACCTCCTTTTATTTAGATATATACTAAAAGAAAATAACATATATTGCGATGAAAAAAGTAAAATCATATAATAATTTCGTAAACGAATCTTTAATTACTGAAATTATAGATCCTATCACCTTAACATTTGCTATAGCAGGAATAGGTATAGCGTTTGGACCTGAAATCATGAAAGCATATAGATCGAGAAAAATATCTAATGCAGATCTTAAAGATCTTACGAAGATGTTATCTAAGGCTAAAGCTAAGGCAAAGAAATATGAAAGACAAGGTCTAGATCATGATTCTGCAGAAGCACAGTCTGAAGTAGATCATATTGAAGCAAGAATAGATGATCTTCGAGGTGAAATGAGTAACCATGATGAAATTATTAAAGATTTTGAAAAGGATAAAAAGACACATAAGGAACTAGAACAGGAACTTAAAGATGTTGATCCTGAAGTTTTAAGAAAGGCATTAAGAGATGCAAAGAAAGAAGCTTCTAAATTAAAATAAAAGCCCGCAATACCTAAATGGCAAACACCAACTCCGAAAAGGCGTTAATGGGATTCGCAATGAGTTCCAACTCGCTTCTGCAGAAAATAGAGGCTATAGAGAATCAAACCAGAGATACTTTATTTAGAATAGAGAGTATCATGGTTACGAGTTTCTCTGTTACACAGGGTATTGCCGCAAGTCTTACTGAAAACAACAAAATACTTAAAGAAATAAAGGAAATCATTTCCAGAAAAAGCGAGGCTGAAAAGGCTCAATTTGGAGGTGGTGGAGGAATAAGTAAACTTCTAGGACTAGGAGGGTTTATCGCACTTACAGGAATAGGAATGTTCGGTCTAGCGATGGCATTTCAAGAAGCAGGTAAGGTAAGTCCTACGGCTATAGTTTCGGGTGTTGCTTTATTCGCAGCAATGTTCCCTATTGCAAAAATCCTAGGAGCTATAATGGCAGATCCTAGTAGTGGTGGAGTTTTTGGTCAAATCAAGGTAATGAAAAAACTAGTTTTAACAATGGGTATGTCTATGTTAATGTTAGTTGCTATGTCATTGGCATTAAACTCAATGGCACCTGTAAGTGGTGATAAATTAGTGGCCGCTCTGGCAATCGGTGCAGTTATCTATATAATGGGTCAAACTTTCGTTCAATTAATTAAGGCATGGGAATTTTCAGGTATTATGAATTTTATGCTTAATAAGAATAACACCGATGATATTATGAGGGCCATGTTCCTTATGACTATTCAAATGGTTGTTTTAGCAGCTGCAATGAATTTAATGCCATCTGTTAAAATGGATGATGCATTTAATTTTGTAATAATATCAGCAGCAATGATACCTCTTGCAGTTGCCCTAGTTGCAATGAGATTTGCACTTCCAGCTATTGAAAAGATAAAGGTAGGCACTATTGCTAAAGCAGGTTTAGCGGTTGCAATGCTAGGATTAGCTCTAGTTCCTGTTGCGATGGCAGCGAGGCTAGTTGGTAAGGTAGGAATATCGGAACAGGAAATTTCTAGATTAGTAAGTATTACAATGGCACTTGCACCTTTAATAGCTGTAATAGGAGTTATCACTGCAATTATTAATTTTGCAAAAGAAGGTAGAGTTAATAAATCTGCAAGTGGAGGTAATTCTCTACTTAAACAAGATAATTCTAGAAAGAGAAATCAGAAAATGAATTTAAAAGGAATTGCAATATTTGGTCTACAAGCCGTTGTTATTCTCGGAGTATTAGCCCTTACTGCAGTTGCCTTCAAATTTGGAGCGCCAATGATAGCAGCGGGTGCACAAGCCGCTAGGCAAATTGACATGATAGGTGTAATGAAATTAATGTTTACATTAGGAGGATTATTATTAATAGGAGGTCTTGTAATAGGGATGACAATTAAAATGATGAAGGGTAAGCAAAAATCACAAAAAACTGGACTTATACCAGGAATGGGATCTAGTTCAGAAAAACCAGGAGCATTATCAAAGCAAGATTTAATAGCATCCATGGTAATATTACCAATTATAGTATTATCAATGGCAGCAGCAGTTATGGCATTTAAATTAATGCCATCTATTCCTAAAATAGAAGATGGATTCTTATCGTTTGTATTTATTACAGGTATTGCAATATTTATATACGGATTTGCAATGGCAAAGGTGTTTAGCGCATTAGCAGGTAAGTCTAAAGGTCCAGGTGCAGGAATGTTTGGTTTTGGAGGTTCATCTAAAAGAGGAAAATTAGGTATTAAAGATATATTACTAGCGGCACTTATGGTTCCTATAGTAGCATTAGCTATTGTCGGAGCAGCTTATGTATTTCAAATGATGCCAGCTACTTCTGCGGAGATGGCACCTGATTTGATGTGGGCTTTAAAATCATCAATCGCATTAATGATATTTGGTGGAGCGATGATAATAATTGGAAAGCTTGCTAAGAATATGGATTTTAAAGCAGCAGCTAAAGCAATGTTAGTAGTTGCTCTTGCAGCACTAACTATATTATTGGTTGCATTTGCATTTAGTCTCGCTGGAGACATATCTTACGGAGAAGCGCCACCACTTCCATGGTCAGTTGGTGTAGGAATAGCTCTATTTATATTAGGTGGTGTAATTTTAGCCCTTGGTGCAATTGCGACAGTAGTAACTCCTGTAGGGATATTATTAGGTGCTCTTACCGTATTAGTAGGTGCAGCTGTATTGTATGCTGTTGCATGGATATTTACACAAATTGGTAAAATTGACGGTCTTAAAGAAGCTGCTCAAACAATAACCGATGTTTTATTTATGCCATTTAATGCAATGGTAGATTTATTTAAAAGATTTAAAGATGAGATAGGAATAGAAAACATGGGAGGACTTGCAGCTGGTATAGGCCAAATAGCACTTGCATGGATAGGTCTTTCTATGGCACTTGCTGGTTCTGCAGCATCTGGATTATTTTCTAAGCTAGCAGGAGTTGGAGGAGCAATATTAGATGGTATAACATCCTTTCTAGGAGGAGATGTAGAAATGACACCATCTCAATTATTAAAATATTTAGTTAGAAATGCTGAAAAATTAGTAGTTACTGGAAATGCAATACAAATGGTATCAAAGGCATACACTAATGTAGCGGGTATGAGTGAGGCATTTATTGCTGGAATAGCTCCATTTGGAGAATTCGTAAACAGGTTGGGAAGTTATACCGGTACTCTTGCTAGCGAAAATATGAAAGGTCTTTCTAAAGCTTATGGACAATATGCTAAAGCTAACAATTCCTTAGACGTAACTAAAGTTGAAGCAACTACAAAGATGTTTAACGCACTTGCAGATCTTGCTAAAAATAATGGTGAAAATGCAATGAAAGTTCTTGCTGATCAATTATTAAACGCAGTAGCACAATTATCGGATGCTGTTGCAGATCTAGATAGAGCAGTTGCTAAGCAAGGTAAATCTACTGGCGGATTTGGAGATGCAGTTTCTGGAGCTATTGATAAATTTAAAGAAGTAGTTACTGGAAATACCAAAAAGGTAGAAGCAATGACTCCAAAGGCCGGAAGCAATGCAGATATCATAGAAGCGATTCAAGATTTAGAAGATACATTAGTGGCTTCAGGAATCAAGATCAAGCAATCTGCATATTAACTGAAACAACCCCCTCTTATTTAGTATAATTAATAGTTCTTTGACAGCTATACTTAAAAATAAACACAAGTATATGGAAACAACTATTATTACATTCGGTCTGGGTGTGGTGCTAACTCTAATTATTTTAGGCGCAGTGTCATTGTTCAGGTCAACTAAAAAAATCAGTGAATTAGATTCGTTGATTAATCACATCGAAAGCGATATTCAAAGTAGAATAGATTCAGTCGAAAACTATTTAGATAATTGCATAGATGATCTAGATAGAAGATTAGATTCTAGAGTAGATAGAGCAATTTCTCAATTTGAGAAAGAAATAGAAGTAATGGATTTAAGATTAGATAAAATTATTGATAGTTTTAATCTTCAAAAATCCAAAGAAAAGGAAAACATTCCTAATTAATTTAAATAAATAAACATTAACCCATAGTTGTTGAAGAATAGGAGAAGTGGCAGAGTGGTCGAATGCACTGGTCTTGAAAACCAGCGAACTTCACGGTTCCAGGGGTTCGAATCCCTTCTTCTCCGCAATTGGTCTGGTAGTTCAGTTGGTTAGAATACATGCCTGTCACGCATGGGGTCGCGAGTTCGAGTCTCGTCCAGACCGCCACTTAGAGAAGCACATGAAACATTGTGCTTTTTGGGGGTATAACTAATATAGAAAACAATTTAAAATGAGAAAAGTACACAGAGGTAGTCGAGGAATGGTTGCTGGAGTATGTGATGGTTTAGGATATTATTTTGGAATTGATCCATTAATATTTAGACTTTTATTCACATTAGCATTCTTTACACCTACAATTCCAGCAATATTAATATACATTATATTTTGGATAGTAATACCAGCAAATAAAAAAACAAAAACAAATGACAAGAGCGCAAATAGTTCAAAAGCTACTAGACGAAAATAAGATAACAACAGCAGAAGCTGTAGTTCTTCTTACACCAGAGGATTCATACACTCGTCCTACAACTTATTTACCTTACCAACCACAACGAGGAACAGATCCTTATTGGTTTACAACATCGACACATGATAACGCCTAACTACACCTTTAACGCAAAATTAATTAGAGTAGTAGACGGAGATACTGTATGGGCACATGTAGATTTAGGATTTGATATTTGGAAAAAGGTAAACGTTAGACTACATGGAATCGATACTCCTGAAACTAGGACTAGAGATCTAGTAGAAAAAAGAGCAGGTCTTAAATCTAAAGAAAGACTAGTGCAATTACTAGAACAAGGAAACAATGAATTCGTATTGGTTTCTAAAGAAGTGGATAAATATGGAAGAGCGCTAGGAGAACTATATAATGGTTATCATGAAGTTCATGTCCATGAAGGTGAAACTAGACCTATATCAATTAGTATAAATCAAGTATTATTAAACGAAGGTTTAGCAAAACCTTATAATGGAGGAAAAAGATAAAATATGAAATCAAGAAAATTTAGCATTTCAGGATTATTAGAATTAAGACCTGGAAAATTTGAAGATGAAAGAGGAGAGTTTATAGAAACATTCAAATCTTCAAAACTTAAAGAACTTGGAATTACAGAAGAATTTCTACAAGATAATCAATCTGTTTCTAAGAAAGGAGTATTTAGAGGAATACATTTACAAACCGGAGATAGTGCTCAAGGAAAATTAGTAAGAGTTTCTAAAGGAGCTGTTGTAGATTTCGCAGTAGATCTTAGACCTGGTTCCCCATCCTATGGAGAATGGACTTATGTATTATTAAGTGCGCACGTAGGAAATCAATTTTGGATTCCGGCCGGATTTGGCCATGCGTTTCTTGCCCTTGAGGATGATACAATCTTTTCATATAAATGTACTAAAGAATATGATAAGAGTGCAGAGGAGTGTCTCCTATGGACCGACAAGGATATAGATCTGACTATAGATAAGAGTATACTTACACAATTCAATATATCAGACATCTTAGTCTCCGAAAAGGATAAAGAAGGTATTACGCTAAAGGAATATACTAAAAAATATGGCGTACTGGTTTAAAAGAAAATACAGACAAATTAAAAGAGTCTTAGATTACTTGCCAATTATTTGGAAAGGTTATGATTTTGATTATAGATACGCAATTGATTTATTTAAACATCAATTAATACGTACTTCTAATTTTATGGAATCAGATAGAGCGTATGCCATCGATTCCGATATGAGAGCTAAGAGAATTAAAACCGCTATCGAACTTCTTGATAAAGTTTACGATGAAGAATATGGAATGGAATACCAAGATCAGATGAAAAAGATTTATGGCGATAACGTATTAGATTGGAACTTTGAAGATACTGGAAGGGGAGATGGAACTTCATATATTAATTATGAATACGAGAAGTGGGAAAACAAAGATAAAGTTAAAGAAACCTTTGATAAACTATTTAAACAGTCTAAAGAAAAGCAAATTAAAGCAGAGAAATTAGTATGGAAATTTATATCCCATAACATCCGAGGATGGTGGGATTAAAATAATTTGAAAATAATTGCCTAAATATTTTTTTATCTCAGATATTTTGCTTATATTAGTATAGTAATAATCAATAAAGCAAAAGATATGTCACTTAATTTAAACTTAGAAAAAGCTTGGGTAACCTTCTTAAATGATGGTTGGGAAAGCGTTTGGCATCCAGTAACAGACGTTCTTGGAAACCATTTAGACTGGTCAGACGAAATCATGGACCATTGTAGAAAACAATTTAATGACTCTGACAATTGGGTTAGTTTTGGAATCGCTCCTACTTCTCAAATGTTAATTAAAAACTCAGTAAGAGATAACCTTTAAAAATATAAAAATGAAAACAGTAATTTTCGATTTAGATGGAACTCTCGCTCTTATCGACGATAGGAGAGCTATTTCCACAAAAGATAATGGTAAAATGGATTGGGACACTTTCTTCGATCCAGCAAACATTCAATTAGATAAACCGAATTGGCCAGTTATTCACATGGCACGACTTCTTAAAAAAGATGGACATCGTGTTGTAATTTTCAGTGGAAGATCTAAAGCTACTAAAGACGCAACGAAAGATTGGTTAAACGATCTTGATATTCCATTTGATGTTTTAAAGATGCGACCAACTGCTGGAGGTTTTAAGTTTATGAAAGATGATGTATTAAAGAAAAAGTGGCTTGATGATTTATTTCCAAACACTGACGATATTACATGTGTCTTTGACGATAGAGATAAAGTAGTTCAAATGTGGAGAGATAATGGTATCACTTGCTTTCAAGTAGCTGACGGTAATTTTTAAAATAAAAGATATGAAATTCAAAGATTTAACATTTAACAAACAAACACACGGTGGTGTAGGAGCTACTGCAAAATTCAAAGAAGTTACAGTGAGTATTCAGGCTGGTAAGTTTGTTTACAGTAATCCTCGAGAGGATGGCTTAGACTCTACACAATACTCTTCATTCGAAGTTGCTATATGGGAGAACTCCAAAGACGGAAGTTTTGTCACTTCTAAATTTATAGATACTGAAGACGAAGTTGCAGGATGGACTTCTAAAAAAGATATTGATAATCTTTTACAAAAATTGAAATAATGGGAATAGAAGGATTATTTTTAACAATTTTTTTAGGAGCATTTGCATTCGTAATGGGATGGATGAAAGGATGTGAAGACGAGCAATCGAGAATTAGAGAAGCTTTCAGGTCAGAAGAATATGACTATGAAGGCTTCTTTAACGTTCTTGAAAAATACGAAGAGGAGAAGGAAGCGGCTAAGCAATGGGCTAAGTTTAATAAAAAAAGAAAAAAAAATCAAAAATAAACAGCCTAGAATTTTTTTATCTCAGATTTTTTGCTTATATTAGTAGAGTAATAATTAATAAAAGAAACCATTATGGCAGAATTAAAAAACAAACAATATATGTTCACCTTTGAAGGTGGCGGTTGGAACACAGTGTGGGCCAAAACTAAACGCGGTGCAATTAAAGCCGCTCTTAAAGAATACTCAGATTCAAATACTTTGAATCCACGTATTGATTCTTTTCATAAAGCTACCGAAGAAGGTCTTCGAAATGCAATGTCTCTTTTCTACTAAAAAAATAAAAATGAATAAACTACAATCACTTAAATGCGTTGAAGTAACTTCACAGACGCAAGCCGACAATGGAACTATTTGTTACCATGACCCTATCACGAATACTGACTATCTTTCTTATGAAAGTGGATATATTCGTAGAGCATATACCCGTAATTACGAAAATTACAAAGGATATGAATGGTCTCATCGAACGATCTATCAATTAAATCCTACTAAGAAATCAATGCATGAATGGAATGGAACCACATGGCCTTCAACTGAAAGGATTATGATCGAAGATCCAAGCGAGCGTTTAGACAGACTTGCAAAGGCTGTAGTTAATTATAGAAAAACTCTTAGTAAGAATGCGTAAACTAAAACATACACTTAAGCAGATTGATAGCGTAGACATCGTCCTAATTACTGCATTTGGACTTTATATGATTCTACTTGTTTCTAACCTTTTAAAAATGGTAAACTAATGAGATATACAGTAACATTTGAAGTATACATTGATGCAGATAACGATAAACATGCTCTTTCAAAGGGTGAACTTATCGCTGACAATCAAGAAAATAAGTACGGCCAATCATGGGATGTAACTGAATTACACCAAACTCCTTTCGCTTCTTTTAATACAAAAAAAGTAGATATTCAAAAACTTAGAACGGAGCAAATGATTAAATCAATAGAAGAAGATCCATTACCGTTTTAATATGATAACTTATCTATTTATTGGGGTAATTTATTCTTTTATTATGCACCTTTCATGGGATCATCATAGAAGAAATGATAAAAACTTTGGATTAGAAAAGTGGACACTTAAAGAATCTTTGGTATTAACGGTAATTTGGCCACTATACCTTCTATATTTCATTTATTCTTTTTTTAAAGGATTAGGAGATTAAACTTTTTATAAAACTCATATATAATCAATATGCCAGAATTAGCAGAATTAAAATTTACAGCAGATTACGTTAACCAAATGTCGGAAGGCATGAAATATGTTAACGTAGTAAAAAACCCAGAACATAAGTGTGAAGATCTAAATATACCCTTTAAGTTTTTTAAAATTAAAGCAGAATCTAGGGGTAAGGAAATGGTTCTTCTTATTTTAGATAATGATTCTGATAAAATTATTCCAATTCGAATGACAATGGGAATGAGCGGGTATTTTAAATTGACTAATACTGGCGACGAAGCAAAACATTCACACCTTAAATTTCATCGCAAAGACGGAACAACCCTTTCATTTGTAGATATGCGTAGATTTGGCAAGTGGAAGCAGGGTTTATGGTGGAATGATACACGAGGGGAGGATCCAACGACCTCCTTTGATTCTTTTTGGAAAGATATAATGACTAATCTAACGTCACGCGCTTTCAGGAAACCACTCTATGAAGTCCTGATGAACCAAAAATATTTTAATGGAATAGGAAATTACCTAAGAGCGGAGATTATTTATAGAGCCAAAGATGTAGATCCGTTTCTTCCAGCTGGAATGCAACTAGCAAAATACCCTAAAATACTAGAACTATGTAAAGATATTCCAATGCTAGCATACGCAAAAGGAGGAGGAAGCATTAAAGATTGGGATAATCCATTCGGAACAGATGCTATTCAAGAAAAATTCATGCTATGTTATGGAAATCCTGTTATGTCGAAAAGAAAAGATTCGAATGGAAGAACATTTTGGTATGATTCTAAATGGGACAATGTTCCTACAAGTAGAGACGATTTAAAAGAATATTTCCATGGCGATAGAAGCTAAGAAGTGGCTTAACGAAAACGAATGGCCAGATAATAATATAGACAGTGATGCATTTTCTCATTACACTAAAATGAGCAGTATCATGGAACAATATGCCAGAGAATATCATGCTAAGAAATTAGAAGAAGCTCGAAAAAAAGAAGTAACACAATTTAAAAAGTTCTTATGAAGAAACTAGAACGCATGCAAAACTTAATCGTAGTTGGACATCCTGATAAAAAATCATTTTGTTATAACGGAATTTTTAAAACAATCCAAGAATCTCTATTAGATAGTGATTACCTAAATGAAATACAGGTAATAGATTTATATAGAGATGATTTTTCTCAACCAAGAAAAGATCTTATTAAGGAATATCAAGATGCTGTAACATGGGCGGATAGAATTTACTTCGTATCTCCTGTTTGGTGGTTTAGATTAACACCTAGAATGGAAATATTCTTTGACGAAGTATTTACCCCAGGTTTTGCGTATAAGTTTGTTCCCCTTTTCGGAGCATACGCGTATCCAAAGCCATTCTTAAGTGATAAAAAGGTAAGGACATATATAACCCATGGAGCTCCTTCATTACCCGTAAGAACTCTATATTTAAACTCAGTTAAATTACGTTTAGTGATGGGAGTATTTACATTTGTATTTGGATGGAATATTTCAAGATGGTTAAAGACAAAACAATTTTGGTCAGTTCCCTTCGTGAGCGATGCAAAAAGAAAGAAATATTTAGACAGAGTTAAAAAAGATATTAAGAGAGATCTTAAAAAACATCAAACATTACCTATGCAACATGAAAGTATATAGACCCACAAAAGAAATGAGAATTAATCCACTTTCCTTACAGGAGGGAGGATCTACAGTAACGGTGATTTACGATAATTACGCCGTTGAATTTACAAACATTAAATCTCCTTATTCGTATATTTCTTCTATTCGCTTTGCTAAACGCAATGATATTTCTCTTAGAGGTTTTTTAATAAACGGTGAAGTATATGACATGTGTAGTGGTAATAAAGAAACAAAAATAAATAAATCAGTATAATATTATATGAAAAACGTATTAGTCACAGGTGGTGCAGGATTTGTCGGAAGCAACCTCATTAAACACCTACAGGAAACCTACCCAAAAATTAAAATAACTTCATTAGATAATTACTTCACGGGAAAAGAAGAAAATCATGTTCCTGGCGTAACCTATTATAGAGGACATACTTGGGAAGCAGATACTATTTTTGAAAAATTAACAGAAGAAAATTACTTTGACACTGTATTTCACTTTGGAGAATATAGTAGAATTGTTCAATCGTTTGAAGATATTGATTTTGTTCATAGGTCTATTCTATCTGGAACACCTGTTATATTAGAACTATGTAGAAAATGGAATTCAAAGTTAATTTATTCTGCATCTAGTTCTAAATTCGGTAACAACGGTGAAGATGAGAATCTTTCTCCTTATGCTTGGATGAAATCTAAGATGGTAGAATTAATCAAAAACTATAATACATGGTATGATCTTCAATATGAGATCTGTTATTTCTTTAATGTATATGGACCTGGCCAAATTACATCAGGTGATTATGCAACAGTTGTCGGTATTTTTGAAAGACAATTTAAAGCAGGTGAAAAGTGTTCAGTAGTTTCTCCTGGAAATCAAAGCAGAGACTTCACACACGTTGAAGACGTAGTTACAGCTCTTGGATTAGCAGCACAGAGAAAAGACAATCACGAATGGCACCTGAGAAGCGGAGTTAATACTACAATGATAGAATTAGCAGAAATGTATGGTGATTGGGTAATGATTCCTGAAAGAAGAGGCGAAAGGTTTACAAGCGAAGACTTCCCATCAGACACTGAAGAAAAATTAGGCTGGAAACCAACTTGGAAATTACAAGATTGGGTAAATTTAGTAACATCATCAAAACAAGAAAAAATTAATGCATAAAAAAGGTAAAATAGTATTAGTAGGAAAGGCAGCCGCTGGAAAAGATTATTTAAGAACTAGATATGAAAATAGAGGTTTCGTTTTTGGAGTCTCTTATACTACTCGTCCTCCTCGTAAGAAGGCAAACGAACAAGAAGGAGTAGACTACTATTTTGTAAACGAAGATAGCTTTAAAAACATGATCGATAATGATGAATTCGTTGAGTATCAAAAATTTAACGGATGGTATTACGGAATCACAAAGGAAGAATTTGAAAGATGTGACGTAATGATTTTAAATGCGGAAGCAGTCGATTTATTAAATGAAGAATATCGAAGCAGATGCTTTGTAACTTATATAGATATACCAATTGACGTAAGAAGATCAAGGATCATAGAAAGAAACGACCCAGATGACAATTTTGAAAGAAGAATTCAGGCTGATGAAGATCAATTTAGAAACTTTTTCAATTATGATTGTAGAATAACTAACCACAACTTTTAAAACAACAATAAATAATAATAAGATGGCAGATTTAAAGATGAACTTATCACAACTAGAAACAAAGAGAGACGAACTTATCAAAGAAATTGATGCGACTTCAAAGGATATGACTAATAAAACCTATGATGTTGATTTCGTAAGTAACGCTAATATTAACAAAACATTATCTCATCTAGATAAAAATTACAAATGGACAGTTAAGAATGCTGCTCTTTTAATTAATCTTCACGAAGCTCTAAAGGCTGAAAAAACTAGAATTTCAAAAGAAGGTGGCGATGCAATAGTAGCCCTAAAAACAGTTCCACTTAATACACTATACAGTGCTCTGACAACACTTGAAGGAACAGGCGTATCTCAGGCAAAAGCATTTACAACTCTTCTTACACAGGTAGGTTTCAATATTAGTGAAGCCATGAAAACTATGCAGGAATCAAATAAAGAAATACAAACTCTTCATGTTTCTTTAGCTGAAGTTGAAAAAGAAATAGAAGAGAATAACGTAGAAACAGTAACACCGGATGAAGTTAGCAAGTAAATCTAAAAACAGATTAGAACTCTTAGACGTAATTCAAGAAGGAATTACGGTCGAAGATACGACTCTATCTGTTGAAAAGATTAAGCAATTAGCCTATCCTAGCCTTTTAGAAAAGGTAAGTGGATGGGTTACTGAAAAGAAAGGTTTTAGCGGAGGTCTTGCAAAAGAGAAAGCTAAAACAATGATTAAATTTGATAGTAGTAAAACAACGGGTGCAAGAAGCATGCATTTTATGGGAACTACTAACAAGCCCACTCTCACCGTAGAGAGTGCTGGAATTAAGGTTGCTATAGAATTTATTAAAGGAGATAGAGGCTCAGATTTAAGAGAAGCCATCGGACAATCGATGATATACTCAACAGCGTATGATTTTGTAATGTGTGTATTTTTAGATTCAACTGATGATAAAAGAATTAAAGGAGGATCTTCTTCAATCACAGAACATTATTTTTTAAACAACCTTTGGGATAATTTTAACGTAAAGTTTACATTAGTATAACAAACCATATATGCAAATATTCGTAACATCAAACCAACAGTTTGGGAGACCTGGGGCTATCAAGAAGTATGATAGGCCCTTTTCTTCGCTAGAAGAAATGAATGAAACATTAATAGAAAACTGGAACCTTACAGTTTCACCCGAAGATGTAGTATATGTTTTAGGTAATTTTGGATGGGATCCGACCACCGTAGAGAACTGTATTAATACATTAAATGGCCATATATATTTTATAGAAGGAGAATTTGATAAAGCGACTGTTGACGTTTCTATGCTTCCTAACGCAGATAAGAAGATGGAAGAAATAGGACAAATAGACTTTTTACCAGAAATGGACGCATGTATGTCTTATTGGCCTCTTTCAATTTGGCCTGGTAAATACTTATTAAGCGGTCATCCTTCTAAGAAAATTAAAACAAGTCCTTCTAAAAAGATAATTAACGTATCATGTGACCAATGGTCTTATAAACCAGTTAACATAAAATCACTGATAGGGTTGTTCGAGGAAAATAATTTGAAAAAAAGTGAAAATAAACAGTAAAAAGTTTTTTTATCTCAGATATTTTGCTTATATTAGTATAGTAATTAATTAAAAACCAAAAATATAACGTATGGCTACCTACAAACAACTAACTCAAAACTTTCTAGAAACAGGATCAGATCAAGACTTCGCAGCTCTTTACAACAAGATAAAGCCAGGTCTAACTTCGTACATTTACAAAATAGTTAAAGATCGTGAAATGGCAGAAGACATTGCAGTAAACACATTAACTAAGATGTGGACCAAAATAGAACAATATAACCCAAGTTACGGAATTACTACTTGGTTATATAGAATCGCATTTAACGACTCTTTAGGTTATATTAAAAAAAGAAATCAAACTACGTCTTTGAGTAAATTATCAGAATATGGTGTAGAAGTAAGTGGCACTGGATCAGTTTCAAATACTCTAAAAGATTTAGTCTTAGATCATGAAGAAAAAACTGAACAAGATTATCTAGAAGAAGATGACGCTCTTCAAGACAAATACATTAAAACTCTAGAAGCTATGCAAAATCTAAAAGAAATGTATAGAGATATTCTAGTAGACAGAATGGTAAATCATATGAAATATGACCAACTAGCAACTAAATATAAACTTCCACTGCAGACTATTAAAAATAGAATTCGTAGAGGTAAAGCTTTAATCGTTGAAGCTGTAGAAAAATAAATATGAAAGGAAGCACAACATGCAAGAAGGAAAGAAGAATGACCCAGAGTTTGTGTTCTGTTATTGGGACGAATTTAAACCTAACGTAGAAAAAGATGATAGTAGTAGTTTACAAGAAGAGCAAGACGGCAAAGAAATTATACATGACGGTATTCGAAAACGAAGCAACACCGGACAGGATAATAAATGCGAAAGCAAGAAAGCCTCTGATTCCGAATGAATATGAAATCGTAGAGTTAGGAATGGGATCAAGTTTTATTAAGTGGTATAAAGATAAGCATAAAATTAAAAAACATGAATTGGCGTAATCAAATTGACGAATGGGACGAAGAATTTTACGAAGATCGTCCTAGGAAGGGTAAATTGCCTAAAATGAAAGACGTTGAAAAATCGCTAGCAAGCAAAAAAAGAAAAGATATTGAAAATAAACAGTAAAAAGTTTTTTTATCTCAGAAATTTTGCTTATATTAGATAAGTAATTAATTAAACAAGTAATGAATCATCAAGAAACATCAATAGAAAAATTAGAATCAGCTCCTCAAAGTACAACTGAGAAAGCAATCGATACTCTATTTTCTGTACTATGTTCTTCTTCTAAAAAAAGCAAGAAGATAGTTTACGTGGATATGGATGGCGTCTTAGTAGATTTACATGCAAAACTCAGAGAATATCCTGAAGACGTTGTAAAATCTCTAGGAAACGATATTGATAAATTACCTGCTCTTTTCCTCGATCCTCCTCCAATGGAAGGTGCGATTGAAGCCTTTAACATTCTTTGTTCTTTATTCGATGTGTATATTCTATCAACTGCACCTTGGGATAATCCTGAAGCTTTAATGCACAAAAGACTATGGGTTGAAAAGCATCTAGGAAAAAATGCATATAAAAGATTAATTCTTTCTCACAACAAACATTTAAATGTTGGAGACTTTTTAATCGATGATAGAACTGCAAACGGAGCTGGTCAATTTACAGGAGAACATATTCATTTTGGAACAGAAAAATGGCCAGATTGGAAGGCTACTTTAGACTATCTTATACCTCACGCTTAAATATAAGCTTAATCCAGTTATATCTTTTTCTGGATTCTAAGTATTTATAATTCTTTTCATTGGCATACGCTTCTCTTTCAAATGAGATGTTACGGTATGCTCCGGTTCCATAGATGAACAATTTTATAAACCATTCAGTAACATATAGAATATAGAAAGGAATCACTAAAAGTTCTTCCTGCTGCTTTATATGTATAGATTCATGATTAATAATCCTCTTCGCTCTTCCTCTCCACCATTTACCAGAATCATACTTTTCTCTTAGAACGATAAAGGGCCAAAGGGTAATTCCTCCAATTGACATAAACCAGCTTACTGCGTTTAAAAATCTGTCACTATATTTAATAATCGGTGTTTTCATATAGTATATATCAGATATATAACCTAAGCCCACGTCAGAACGCTGACATTTAACTTCTTGGGCAGAAATCTATTAAACACTTTTTTTACAAATGCTGAAATACTCAATGATAGCCTTTCTGGGGCTTTTCCTAGTTACTAGCGCCTATGCGCAAACCTGTGATTTAACACTCATAAGTCAAACACCACCTGCCACAACAGAAGATGACCATTCTTTTGTAATTGAATTTGTTAATGCAGAAAATTGTGGATGTAATGAATTTACTCAATACGATGGAAATACTTGCGATGGCAATGGGTCTAGTTCCGTAAATAATAATGAAAATGTATCTCATCTTGTTTTTGGTATTCATTATGTAAATGAAATCACTGGAGAAGACTTAGGAGAAAACACAGATTGTACTTCTACAACATTTCATCCAGGTTGGTCATATACTAATGTTACAAATTGGGGTGGTTGGGAAACTGGCGATGTTGTTACTATTAATATAAATCCACCATTTGCTTGGGAATGTATTTTAGCCACACCTCTTGAGGGATATTGTTGGGAAGTAGTAATTTGGCAAATTAATTTATCACAAACGGCAGGTTATGATGATTTTCCAGATAATGGATGGACTGTTGGCAATAGTTTTAATCAGACACAGACATATCCTGATATTAATATAGATGATAATAGAATAGCTGTTTGCTACGATCCTTGTGTACCTGACACTATAATCGAATACATTACTGATACGATTTACATAGAAACTATCGATACCCTTTATGTAACTAATACTATTATTGAATATGTAGACAATTTTATTACTGATACTCTTTATGTAGAAACCATTGACACGGTATACGTTGATGTTGAAGTTTTCGTTGAGGTTTTTATCACCGATACTATTACTGAAATTGAGTACATTACAGAATATGTTACTGACACTCTTTTTATTACAACTGTCGATACAGTTGAAGTTATTGTATATGAATTCTTAACAGATACGGTTTATGAGTATATTTCTATTGATTGTGAAACTGGATTAGAATGTATTGATGATCCTGGATTAACTTGCCCAGATTGGACTTCAGTTTATCTTCCAAATACATTTACACCAAATAATGATGGTTTAAATGATACATGGCAAATGGTTTATGATTTAGAATGTTGGGTCGATGTAGAATTTAAAATATTTAATAGATGGGGTGACATGATCTATTCAGGTATGGGTGATTATTACGATTCATATCCTTATTGGGATGGAAGTGTAAATGGTGGTAATCACTATGCATCTGATGGCGTTTACACATATACGTTCTACGCAAGAAAATTAAACTCAACCGAAATCTTTCAAAGACACGGACATATAACAATATTTAGATAACATGAAATCATTACTTATTTCCTTATTATTTCTTTTACCATTTTACACAGTAGCACAATGCAATCAACATGTTTTTTCCTCAGTCGGAGCTGAGAAATGGACTAACTTCCAATATCAAGACTGTGATGGATGGAATCATTACTTTGGTCTTCCCGCTGGAGGATATACTATAATCTTTTGTGCAGATATTGGCACCGCTTTTGTTTTAAATGGGGATGGATTTGTATTTCCTTTGGCGAATGAACACCCCAATTACGCTTCCTGTATTCAACCAGAAACTGAATGTGAAGGTGATTTTGATGGAGATGGAATAGTAGGAGCAGAGGATCTTCTTACCTTTTTATCAAACTACGGTATGTGTGAATAAATTTCATTTTTTTTGAAAATAAACAGCTAAAAGTTTTTTTATCTCAGAATTTTTGCTTATATTAGTAGAGTAATAATTAATAAAAGAAACAAACCATGTACACAGAACTTTCAAACAGAAACAAAGAATTACTTTTAAACGGAGCAAAAACAATAGGATCCTTTACAGAAGGATATTACTATATTGAAGAAAGCCTATATAGCGATGAAGCTAATGAGCTTTATTCTTTTTGTGAATGGATCGACAATATTATTGGAGGTGCAGGCCCTGCAAACATTGAAACTCTATGGTTAGGATTTAAATATCCTGAAGTAGATGCATTTTCTGAATCTTGTGTCTATATAAAAAAGCAGATGGACAGAATTAAAGCATACTCTATATAATGAAAACATATAAAATCCAAAGACAACCTCCATTCCGAGATTTTGCGATAGTTAAAACCTTAAGTGGAACTTATGTGTGCCCTGGATGGCATCCCGTTGAACCTGGAACTACACGAGAGCAGATAATCTTAGTAGAACCTGAAGACGCTCCAGTTATTAACAAACCTGTTAAAAAGTTAGTCACAAATCAAGTGAAACAAACTAAAACCTTTAAGGTATTATCTAGTAACGGTAAGTCATATTACAATGTTCAATTTAATGGTAAAGATTGGAGTTGTGATTGTCCCGCAAGTAATTTCTTTCGAGGTCCTTGTAAACACATTAAGGCAAAGAAAGAAGAATTAATAATTTCTAAATAATTTATATGAAAAAAGTTTTAAGTATTTTAAAAAGCATTGTAAGAGGATTGTCAAACCAATATTTCAGATTAATGGGATTTTTATGGATTTTTGCATCTTTTGCCTATATTGGAGACCCTGAATTCTGGACAGTTTTAGGGTTTGGGACTGTATTTACAGGTATTCAAAGTATTATTGAAAAATAGTAAGATAATAATCAATAAATGGTAATTATCCAAGAGTAAAACAGATAAATACTCTATAACAATTTTAAAAAAATCATAATTTTTAATATGGCATTACAAATAGGTGGGCAAATTAGCCTTTCAAATATTACCGCAGAAATGGGACAAATTAATTCAAACGTTAGTTTGGGTGGTTTATCAACTCATTCAACTCTAAATGATCAGAGTCCAAGTAAACCGAATGAATCACAGCCACATGCTATGTCTGAGTTCTTTGCTTATGACCATTCCTACTCAAGTCTTAAAAATCTTATGGGAAGTTCAGAAGTTTCCACACGTGTTAAATGGTTTGATGTATGTTTAGAAGATATGAAATTCTTCTACTTCCATAATGGAACCGGTAAATTACCGTTAGTTGGAAATTATATTTACACAAATCAATCCGGCTCGTTGACCGGGACTGCTCACATTAAAATACAAGGTGTTGAAGATTTCGATAAAGCAGAAATTGTTATAGCAACAGTTTCAGGTGGAAGAGTTACATCGATTAATTCATGTGAAGGTATTGGAGAAGGACCGAACGATCCAGGTTTGAATCCAGGACCAAGTGAACCAAGCGAACCAGGCTCAGGCGACGAAGATCCATTCAGAAGATAGGACAAATAATATAGCTATTATTTAACATTAAAGAAAGTGAGATTTATTCTCACTTTTTTTTTGCTAAACAGTGAAACAAACACACCCTCCCTGATATAAATACAGTAACATGAACAAATTGAAAATCAAATTGAAAATGTGGATTATAGAAAAAACTATTCCAATTTGGTTTAGAGGTTTAAAGAAGCCTCGTTTGTGGAACGTTCTTTGAATTATAGGTTGTAAGTACTAAATGCTCGAGTGGTGGAATTGGTAGACACGATGGACTTAAAATCCATTGAGCAGTAATGTTCGTGCGGGTTCAAGTCCCGCCTCGAGTACAACATAGAAAAGCAAGAGATAAAGGTAAACTCCATATACACTATGGTCCGGCCGAAACAGCGTATCAAATTCTAACAAGGAGACTGACGAGTCTCGCGCTTAAGGGTAGCTTCTTTTCTTTATAATTCACAAATCAAATTAAACTTAACGAATGGACTAGTAGCTCAGCTGGATAGAGCATCGCCCTTCTAAGGCGACGGTCGTAGGTTCGAATCCTACCTGGTTCACAATGATCTCTTAGCTCAGTTGGTAGAGCATCACACTTTTAATGTGAGGGTCCAGGGTTCGAGCCCCTGAGGGATCACGAATATATACTCTTGTAGCTCAATCGGTTAGAGCAGGATCCTTATACGGTCAAGGTTACGGGTTCAAGTCCCGTCGAGAGTACCCTTTAATATGAAAGAATTTAATAAAGAAGAAATTAACAGAATAATAGAAATGGCATGGGAAGACAGAACTCCATTTAGCGCCATAGAATTTCAATTTGGTATTAAAGAAAATGATGTTAGAAAAATAATGAGATCTAACATGAAAGAATCTTCATTTAAGATGTGGAGAAAAAGAGTTAAGGGTAGAAAAACCAAACACAACTTCTCTCCTTCTGATTTTAGATTTAAATCAAGCAACCAAAAAAATTAAATCTAAGAATGTACAAGAAGGAAATAATAAAATTATGGAATCATTTTAAAAGGTGGTTTATTTCTAAAGTCTTAAAAAAGAAGATAACATTTACAAGTGACGATTGGACAGGAGAAGTAGAAGTGTACTATTATAAAGGTGAAACTAGAATGACATGGTCTAGGGGAAATAACGCAATGCCAGATGGTGTTAGAAATAGAGCGTTTATCTTTTGCCATTCAGATACTGCACGTCATATACCTGAAGGATATTGCAAGTTCTTATACACTATAATAATACCAGAAGGATGGACAAACTCTGGAGAACAGTTTACGGTAACTAGGTATATTAAACATTCTTAAAATTTGGAGTATAAATACCATGACAGGAACAGAATACATGGATTTATCCATAGAAAATACATTTAACGTACTAACAGGAGCTCAAACCTTCGAAGAGATATTACTCAACGCAACAGAACCGCCTATATTCTTTATAGAACCTGGTGAAGGCCTAGATAACGATCAAATAGACGTAATGATAGAACATTATGAATATTTTGAACAGTATGAGAAGTGTGGTCTTCTACTTAAAATGAAATCTTAATACTATATCATTCTACTCTTTTACGTAAAATGACTCTTATGGAGCTACTTATGAATATATAAGTTATATGAATGCACAACGCGTTCATTCTTAAAAATAGTGAAAGTCATGAAAAAACTTATAAGTTGGATTAGCCAAATCTTACGAGACGAAAGAGGCAATCCATCATCAAAAAGAGTTGTTGGCGTACTAGCTGGTCTTAGTTTATGTGTTACATTAATAATGAACCAATTTACTGATATAGCAATAGCGCCCTCAGACACACTAGTTAATGCAGTTGCTGCCCTTGCTTTCGGAGCCTTGGGTTTATCTTCAGCTGATAAGATTTGGGGTAAACTCCAAGGAAAAGAAGAAGCTAAAGAAGAAGCTAAAGAGGAAGAACTTTAAGAAAGAAGCGTAAGCGATTAGCATAATCTAAATAAAGGGACAGAGAAATCTGTCCCTTTTTACATTATATTCATTAAGATATAATTATTCGTATATGAAACATTTATATTTAGATGAATATAATTAGTAACAAAACTAATAAGATGATAGCACACGTATTCGACGTAGATGGGACACTAACCCCAAGCAGGCTTTCAATGGATCCTAAATTTAAAAAATACTTTTTAAAATGGATGAAAGGTAAAACTGTAATATTCGTAACAGGATCAGATAAAGATAAAACAATCGAACAAATAGGATTAGATGTATGGAATGAAGCAACTGCATGCATGCAGTCTTGTGGAAATCATATATTTGTTAAAGGAGAAGAGGTTTCTAGAAATTCTTGGAAAGCCGATGAAGGATTGATTTCTTTACTTGAACAATTTTTGGTAATTTCTAAATATAGAAAAAGAACATCAAACCACATTGAACACAGAATAGGACTTTGTAATTTTTCAGTAATTGGAAGAGATTGTTCTCAAAGAGAAAGAGAAGACTATGCAGAATGGGATGATTTCAATAAGGAACGATTAGATATGGCACAACTCATTAATGAAAACTTCCCTGAATTAGAGGCTTCGGTCGGTGGTCAAATCTCAATAGACATACACCCTAAAGGAGCAAACAAGAGTCAAGCTAAGAAATGGATCTTAGAAAATATAGGAGAAGATACGGTTATTAGATTCTATGGAGATAAAACTGAAAAAGGAGGAAATGACTATGACCTTGCTAATGTTTTAAAATTACCTCATGAAGTATTTCAGGTTAAAGATTGGGAACATACTTATAGAATATTAAAGGACAGTAAGAAAAGAGATAAATGGCTCGTAGACCAATATAATAGAAATAGATCTTCAGCAGATCAGATTAATAACATTGATGACATAAAATAATGGTTATAAAAATAATATTAGGTGCATTTGTAATATCATGGGTTGGAATAATCTATTCAATGATAACCGCCCCTCTAGTTGATGAAAACGGCAATATCATTAAAGAAGAGGATAAATAGAATATGAAAGCACATACCTTTAAAACACCTGAAAATCATGCAACTGATTTCTATTATTTTGATAATGGATTCGATTCAGCAGAATTAGAGAAAATATCTAAAATGGTAGGAGAACTCCCGTTTTATAATGCAACTACAGCTGCTGGTGAAATAGACTCAAGAAAATCTAAATTAAAATGGATTCCACAAACTAAAGAGTGGGATTGGCTTTATGAAAAATTAATGATGTTTGCAGAAACAGCAAATAATGAAATGTGGAATTTTGATTTAATATCTGCACCTGAAAATATACAATACACAGAATATCATGGAACTAATATGGGTGAATATGGATGGCATCAAGATATTGGACCAAATGAATTATCTGTTAGAAAAGTTTCTATAACAGTTCAATTGTCAGACGATACTGAATATGAAGGAGGAGAACTATTATTTTGGATGGGTGGAAACAGCCTTGAAAATAATAATTTAATAGCACCGAGAGGAAAAGGAACCGTTGTCCTATTTCCAAGCTATATGGTCCATGCAGTTAAGCCAGTAACTAAAGGAATAAGAAAGTCATTCGTCCTGTGGTTAGGAGGAGGACATTATAAATAAACAAATGACAGATCCTGAAGACGAATACGACGACATTGAAAATACCGAATATGATGGTATATCAATAAACAAACCCACTGAATATAACGATGACGATTATGACTACTGATATGGAATTAATATCAACACATCCAGTAAAAAAATCAGACCTGGGTTTTCACGGAAATCTTTTTGGAGGTAAATTATTAGCATGGGTAGATGCAGCTGGAGCTTCTTATGCTTCACAAGTATGTGATACTCCTCGAATGGTAACCGTTCTTATAGATGAATGTGTTTTTAAAAAACCAGCAAAGGAAGGACATCTACTAAAAATATATGGAGATGTAAAGAGCATAGGAAGAACGTCAGTCACTCTTTCTATTGAAGCAAGATCACATAATGTATATGACGGAAGACAAGCTATTATTCTAGCAACCAATATTAAATTTGTTAGAATAGATGAACAAGGAGAAGCTATTCCAGTAGGTCAAAAAGTTAAAGATAAATTTAAAAAATCAGAACAAAATTAAAGACACTCTGATATATACCCTAAACAAAATTATAACCAAAGAATGAGAGCACTTATCGTAATTGCACAACCAAATATGAATAGTTTCGAACAGACTACAATGTTAAGAACTATTGCAAGAGTATTTGACGTATTAGAAATAAAACATGAAGTATTAGATCTTTATGTAAACGGAAAAGTAGGTCCTGAGGCTAAGCCAAAAAACTTTAATTTAAGAGTTAAAAATGCAACACATGTGTATATCATCGCAAATTCTGCATGGTTACCTTTAGTTGATTTATTCTTAGAACCATTTGATTTTGAAGGAAAGCATATTGAAGCTATGATTTCTCATAACAGATCTAAAAGTATTTGGAGATGGTTAAGTGCAGAATCTAGATTAGCACAATCTGCGTTTGGTTCTTCTATTAAAAAATTATTTAAGATTAAGGCAAGTCACCTATGGGATGTAGATGAACTTACTAGACTTGAGAAGACAAATTATATTAAACAGATTAGAGAAGAAATCTTAAATGATTTCGATGCAAAGTAATCTATTTTATAGTATATCAGAAGGGAATAAAGCAATTTATTCCTTTTTGGGGACTAAATTGAAAATAAATTGAAAATAAACAGCTAAAAGTTTTTTTATCTCAGATTTTTTGCTTATATTAGTATAGTAATAATCAAACAAACAAAATATGTCAAACATCCTAACATTCGTACTTAGAAACTCTATGGGAGATTCAACAAACAATGGTCTATCTTCAAGAGAAGACTCTATTATTCTGCACTATGGCCCTGATGCCGATTTAGCAGATTTAACCTTAATTCCAGATGATGAATTGGTTTTAGTAGAAAGACAGCTATTCGGAAAGGAAGCATGGTATGCAGTTCCTGCCGGATTATACAAGAACAATAAACACACAATGTTTGGCGGCAATTTTATTCACACTTCAGACTCAAGATTTCCATCTTCTGCACCAATTGCAGTTCATGACAGAGTAGAATCTAATAACTATTAATATGAAAGAATTAAAACTTACACAAGAATTTGTAAACGAATCTAATTCAACAAATTCAAACACGGACAAGATTAACGTAATTAAGAAGTATTCTAATCAACCAGATGTTCTTAAAGTGCTGCAGTATACATACGACACGTTTAAACAGTATTATGTTACTTCAAAAAACTGTAAGAAGAGAAGTGATCTAGTGCTTCCTTTCGGATCTTATACTGATATCTTCTCTTTGTTAGATGCATTGAGTTCTCGACAAATAACTGGTCATTCTGCGATTGAAGCGGTAAATACATTTGTAGAAGAGAATAAAGAATACTCTGATCTTATTTGGAATATCATTGACGGAAACCTAAAAACTAGGTCAACTATTTCTATGATTAATAAAGTTGTACCGGGTTTAATTCCAACCTTTGACGTAGCACTCGCTCAAGCGTATGACGAAAAGACTAAAAAGAAAGTAGATTGGAATGACGGATGGTATGTTAGTCGTAAACTAGATGGTGTTAGATGTCTAGCAATTATTGATGATAAAGGAGATGTTAATTTCTATAGTAGAGCAGGAAAAGAATTTACAACACTAGATTCTTTGAAACCTTCTATCCAAAGATTAGGTCTTACGAATATGGTGTTTGATGGTGAAGTTTGTATGGTAGATGAAAATGGAAATGAAGATTTCCAAGGTATCATTAAGCAAATTAAAAGAAAAGATCATACTATTACAAATCCATTTTATCATATCTTTGATTTATTGACCATTAAAGAATTTAACGATAAAGAATCTATTACCTCTTTTAGTGAAAGACAATCTAACCTTAGAGCGTATGTTCTAGATGGCGATCAATTTATTAGCCACCTTGTTCAAATGTTAGGAGATGATCTTGTAATGGAAAGAATGATGGAACTATCGAAAGAAGGAGGATGGGAAGGACTAATGCTTCGTAAGAATACAACATACCAAGGAAAACGTTCTAGTGATGTTCTTAAGGTTAAGAAATTCTATGATGATGAATATTATGTAGTTGATTTAGAGAATGCTCTTAATAGAGTTATCGTTGACGGGAAAGAAGTTGAAGAAATGATGCTTAAGAATGTTGTAGTTGAACATAAAGGAAGTAGAGTTCAGGTTGGTTCTGGTTTTTCACATGAACAAAAAAGATTTTATTTTAAAAATCCTGATAAAATTCTAGGAAAGCAAATCACTGTTCAATATTTTGAAGAAACTACAAATCAACATGGAGAACATTCACTTAGGTTCCCTGTGATCAAAGCGGTTTATGAAACAGAGCGTACCTTTTAAATATAATTAATTAAATCCCATATATGACAATAGTTTTAGGAGACGGTTTATTAGCATCAGAACTTATAGGACAAACAGGATGGTCTTATATTTCAAGAAAACAGGACTTTTTAAATTTTAATAGTCTTAGTAGTGTTATTAATTTAATTCCAAAGGACTGCACTACGATAGTCAATTGCATTGCATACACAGACACCTATTCTGATGATAAATCTAAAATGCTTCAAACTAATTATCATTCAGTTGCAAACTTGGCTGAATTCTGTAATCATAGAGGAATAAAACTAATTCACTATTCTACAGATTACGTATATGCTGGTTCAAATCCAAATGCAAGCGAAGAAGATATTCCTATTCCTGATAAAACATGGTATGCATATTCTAAATTATTAGCAGACGAGCATATCATTAGACATTCAGATGATTATCTAATCGTAAGAGGGAGTCACAGAATTAATCCATTTCCTTATGCAACTGCATGGAACGATCAGATAGGAAATTTCGATGATGTAGATGTATTAGTAAATCAGTGGATCAAGCTAATTAAAGCAGAGCAGAAAGGTGTATGGAATATAGGAACACCTTCGAAGAGCGTATATGAATATGCATCTAGAGAAAAAGATGTTGATTCAGCACCTGCCCCTGATCATTTCCCAAAGGATACGACAATGGATCTTACGAAACTTAATGTATTTTTAAAAAATTATGAAATATAAATCAATAACAGATCATATATGGCGATGTGGATGTGGCTCAATGAATTCTCCTTATTTAGAAAAATGTGGATTCTGCGGCACTGATAATAAAAATCACAATGCGTTTATAGAAACAAATTCTCAAAAAGAAGTATAAACTACATGGCAAGAGAAATAAAGTTAACAGTATGCTCGGGTTGTATCGAAGATTTTCCAGATGGAGATTTATATACAGTAACGAGATACATGAATAGATCACTACCCGATAAGACTAATATGTATTCTACGCCATATTGTGAAACTTGTATCAAAAAAGACAAAGACGGTTATGTAGATATTAAACTTGAACCTAAAAACGTTTTAAAGGAAAGAGCAAAGAAAGAAAAAGAAGCACTTAAGGCAAAGGAAGCAAAAAAGAAAGCAGCACTCAAAAAGAAAAAGAAATGATAACAACACAAACTAACTTATACGACTCTTCGACTATTGTATCGTCTTCATATATTTATAAGACAAAGGAATTATATGTTGGATTTAAACATGGAACTTATTTATATAAAGAAGTAGAAGAAAACGACTACCATGCCTTTAGAGATGCAACATCACAGGGAATTGCCCTTAATAATATAATTAAAGGTGTGTATAAATACGAGAAAATAGAAGAAGAACATGCAAAATAAGAGAACCGGAATTACATGCTCTACATTTGATCTGTTTCATGCAGGTCATGTAAAGATGCTAGAGGAAGCTAAGAAAGAGTGCGATTATCTAATAGTTGCTTTACAAACAGATCCCTCAATTGATCGACCTGATTCCAAGAACCCTCCTATCCAGTCTTTAGTCGAAAGATACATTCAAGTTAAGGCTTGTAGATATGTAGATGAAATAGTCCCTTACCAAACTGAAAAGGATCTCGAAGATATTTTCGCAAGTTTCGATATTGATTGTAGAGTAATAGGTATCGAATATAAAGATAAGAATTTTACAGGAAAAGATACATGTGTAAAGAGAGGAATCGAGATCATATATAATAAAAGAGATCATGGTTTTTCAAGCACAGAACTCAGAAATAGAGTATGGGAAGTAGAGCATGTAAAAAGTTTAGAATTAATTGAAAAAAAATTCAATAAAAGTTGAAACTAAATTAAAGATATTGGTATAATTACCGAATAACAATTAAATATTAAAAATTCAAAGAAATGACAAATTTATTATCACAAATCCAAGAAACCCTGGATTCAATTCAGGACGACGCTACTAAGTTTAACGAAAAAGGAAACAAAGCAGCAGGAACAAGAGTAAGAAAAGGAATGCAAGCTATCAAAGCGTTAGCGCAAGATGTAAGAGTTGCAGTTTCTGAAGCAAATAAAGCAAAAGTCTAAGGTTATATACTAACCAAGGAAAACGTTCTTTAACATATTGTAGAAGGCACATTACCAGATTGATCATCTAGAATGTGAGTGTATTGCCGAAAAAATCCTAATGGAAAGAGGGATTAAGGCACACTAAGACACCGAACAAGTTTCGGCTCGATTGCAGAAGTGAGTAATTGAGACTCGACAGAGTAGATAGTGGTAGATCGGAAAAGATAAATCTAAACTGATTTTTCCGAGAGCATTGCAAGCAGCCGAAAGGAACCCTTGCCGTAAACTGACTGAATAATCCTATCTTATAGGGGATAAAGTACAACTAAAGCCATTGTGGCGCTATAACGAGATTAACCATCTTGAGTAGAACTTGAAATAATAGTAAAGTTAGTTGGTATGCAGTATATCATACAATAAGACGATCTTCTAAGGCTAGTATACCTTAGTACACGATCCTTCTATGTTATAACCCAGAACCTAGTGAAAGCTAGGTTCTTAGGGGGTAAGTAATGATAAAAACAGTTTAAATCATGAACAGTGAACAGTCAAACAACGGAAACACTCAGATAAACCACGAAAGAGCAAGTCTGAATAGTAGAGTTTCTAGGTTTAGAATTCTTGGTCAAACCAAGAAAGTACAATGGGACGGTAGAAGAAGAAACCGAACTATTTAAATATTATTAAAAGATGGAACTAATCTTAAACGTTCTTACGGTTTTTTTAACCCTGTTTGCGGTTATCGATATGCCAGGTAATGTACCACTAATCATCAAGCTTAGAAAGGAGAATGGTGAAATAGAATCGGCGAAGGCTACGTTAATCGCAATATGCATTATGATATCTTTCCTATTTGTAGGTAAAACCCTCTTCATGTTATTAGGTATTGAAACATTCCACTTTGCATTAGCAGGTGCAATGCTTCTTCTTTATTTTGGTGTAAAGATGGTTTTAGGAATCGAATCCAGTGCCGAGACAGAACCTATGCCAGCAACTATATTTCCAATAGCATTTCCAATTATAGCAGGACCAGGAACCTTATCAACTATCATGTCCTTAACACAAGATCTTTCAGATTTGGTAATTATTATAGGAATAGTTTTAAACGCAATAGTAATTTACGTATTTTTAAAATCTGCAGACTGGATTCAACGTAAAGTTGGTGTAATAGGAATTACAATAATGGAAAGAGTTTTTGGTATTATTCTTATCGCAATAGGTATGAAAATCTTAATCACTTCCCTAGTTTTAAGCATTAATGACGTTAATGCCTCCTTAGTCACCAATATCTAGATATATAAATAAATAAAATAAACGACTTAACAATGAAAAAGAAAATGATTGCATTGTCGTTAAGTTTAATTTTATTATCTAGCTGTGGATCAAGCAAATCTACTTCTGACTCTCAATATGAATCTGAGCCAATTACTGAACAGGAGCATCATGAGAAGGTTCTAAATGGACTCTTATTTACGATTATAGTTTTTGCTATATTTAGTGCAATAGGAAATAAACCTTAACTACAATTTATTTGAAAATAAACTGCCCGAAATTTTTTTATTTCGGGTTTTTTAGTTATATTAGTATAGTAATTAAATAAACTAATATGAAAATAACTAAGAAGATCAAATCAAAACTGTTAACGTATCTATTTAACGATTGGGTAACCACTGAAGAAGATGTGGAAACTCTGTATTTAACTAAGATGATGATTGAGAATAGGACTAATAAAATCTGTCCTCCTAAACAAGTAATTGGATTTAGAGCAAATCGCTAAATTATTTGAAAATAAACAGCCTAGAATTTTTTTATCTCAGAATTTTTGCTTATATTAGTAGTATAATTAAAACAAACAAATAAATGAAAGGTACAATTTATGTTTTCTCATATCCAACTTATGTAAAAAACAAAAAGTGGTTTAAGATTGGATTAACTAAGCGTGCAGCTAGCGTAAGAATTTCTGAACAGGGTTCAGGTATTCCAGAGAAAGCTCAGGTCTTTAAAGAATATATTGTAGAAGTTGAAAACACTTTAGAACTACATAGATTAGAATCCAATATTCACAGATCATTTAAACTTAAAGATAAATGGGTTGAAGAAGGTGGAGGTAAAGAATGGTTTGGACCTACTGATCTAGACGAAATTCATACCGTAATAAATGAATGTATTTCTCAATTAGAAGTAGAAGAAGAAGTAGAACTTATTGAATATTCTCCTAGAAAATGTCAAATAAAGGGAGAGCCGGCTTTAAGAAAAGGCTTAAGAAAATATGATAAAGTTCAAATAGCATGTGCAACCGGTACAGGTAAAACTATTTTAATGTATTCTATAGTCAGAAATACAAATAAAACAGTACTTTTTCTTGCTCCTACTATATCACTAGTAGAACAATCATACCGCGAATGGAAAAGGTTTGAAAATATCAATGCAATGATAGTATGTTCAGATGAAGATGTAACTGAAGATGATGTTATCATTTCAACTAAAGTAAATCAAATTGAATCTTTCTTAAATAATAAAATTGATTCCCAGCTTAATGTTATATTTGGAACATATCATAGTGCTGATAAAATTGCACAAGCACAGGATCTTGCAGATGTAAGATTTGACATTGCCTTTTATGACGAAGCGCATAAAACAGTAACTAATTCTAATGGTAGAAATCATATGCCAGTTTTAGATAATGTTATTAAAGCAGATAAAAAAGTATTTGCAACTGCAACTCGTAAAATAGCAGATCATGATAGAGGAGTAAGAGTATCTTCTATGAATGATGAGAACATATACGGTAAATTAGTTTATGAATTAACTACAAAAGAAGCTATTGAAAAAGGATGGTCAGCTCCTTTCGAAACATATATGATTGAAGTAGGACCAACACAATACATAAACACACTAGAACTCGTTATTGAAGAAATAGAAAATAATGAAGAAATTTATTATGATAATGAGTTAATGAAAGCTAGACACCTTTCTTCTTTAGCATCTATAATCAAAGCATATTATGAATTGGGAACTAAAAAGGCAGCAACCTTCCACACCTTTAATAAAAGTGCTAAACAGTTTGCAAAACTTATTAAAGCTTTAAAAGAAAAGAATGTTCTTCCACAAGATCTTTTAGTAAGAGAACTTACTAGTGAAAATGATGCTTCTTTTAGATCGAGTTATCTTGCTAACGAATTTTGTGATTCAGATAATGCCATTATTACTTCTGCAAAGTGGATGAGAGAAGGTGTAGATATTCCATGTCTAGATACTATTATTTTAGTGGATCCCATTGGAACTGGAATTGCATGTCAACAAACAGTGGGTAGAGCTCTTAGAATCGACGAAAATAACCCTAATAAAATAGCAAAAATTATTATTCCCGCTATGATAGGTGAAGATATTTCTACGTTTAGAGACACTACTGCTCTTTCTGTTCTTTCAAATATGTATAATCTTGATGAAAATGTAGTTTATGAGTTTCAAACTACATCAAGCAACGGACAAACTTCAATTTCAAACACAACATTTAGAGTTATTGAAGACGAAGAAGTTCCAGATTCAAGAAGAGTAGAACTTCAAGAATATTATAATTCTATTTCTCTTAGATCTTTGGGTCTTGCTAATGGTAATAAAGAAAAAACGGAAGAAGCTATTGATGAAGTCAAAGATTTGTTTGAAAAATATATCGAAGAATACGGAATTAAATTTCCTTATGTTGAAGATAAGAAAGTAACTGGTCCTCAAATTAAAGAATTTATTAAGGGCTTAGATTCAGATCTTACCGTTAAAATCTGGACAAGACACGCAAACAATGAAAAGAATTTTATTTACAACCTTTTAAGATCAGGAGGATGTTTTACTAGAATAAAAAGAGATGGCCATAGATTTAAAAATAATGTAATGGGAAAATTAGGAATTAAAAATCTTATTGTCGAAGGATATTTAAATTCTATATTTAACTATGATATCGTTATGTCAGGTAGAAGTTCAATGTACGTTGAAAAATTGGTAGATAATTTGAATAAAGAATTAGAACCTCATAATTTAACAGTTTCAGTCTCTTTAATATATCAAATGCTTAAGGCCAAGATCATAGAGAAAGGATCTGATAAGCAAAAACTATTAAATTTTGATTTTAATAGAAACTACGATTCTTTCTATAATCTTTTAGTTAAACCTGTAACTAAAAGAAAAACACTAGACAGAGAAGATTTTAAAGATTTAGTTTATGATACCTTTGAATATGAATTTGCAAATAATTTTATTAAATTCAATAGAGCTTTAAAGCATGTATGTAATGAAAAAAATATTAAAATTATTACACACAATGCCATGTCTATTAAATCTAAAAAAAGAAGAGGAAAAAGAATGAAACAGTATTCAACCGAATTAGTATAAATAACAATATCAAAGTTCTTACATTTATTGAAATTTTCATGGGGAATTAGCTCAGCTGGCTAGAGCGCCTGCCTTGCACGCAGGAGGTCATCGGTTCGACTCCGATATTCTCCACGATGGAATTCCTAACCTACTTAA
>Ga0228642_1000012_pt1 | contig 83049 bp, 90 predicted proteins | sample 53DmetaG_FD_190071 | JGI IMG/M metagenome (GOLD analysis project Ga0228642, IMG submission 190071) | Seawater microbial communities from Monterey Bay, California, United States - 53D | ecosystem: Environmental > Aquatic > Marine > Coastal | place: USA: California | collected 2016-09-29
GTATAGAAACTGCTTGCTTGAATCTTTTCAGTAACGATGCATTTCTGCGATAGAAGTTGTTTTACGTCTTCTAATTCGTTAGCTTCAAAATAATCTTTTAAGTCTTTTAGTGCCATTTTATTTTTTTATAGTTAATAAATTTAATTTGTTTATACTCCATTCATTATGTCTTCTAGAAGTTTTGCAAAACCTTTCGAAAACCCTAATCTACGGTTTGATAATCCTATTGTAGAGTAATTAGACCCATGGTCATAATCAAAAGCTATTCCACCATCATTACTATTCCATTCTTCAAATACAAAAAAGAGCAAATACAATTCTTGCATTATTTTATCTTTTATTCTTTCATCAATTCCACTTCCGATAGTTACTCCTATTATATAACTCGTACTTCCATTGTTGAAATTTACTCTTGGTCGAATATCTCCACTAACAGTCGATCTCATTGTTCCAGACCAACCAGCTGATGCTGGAGTACTAGACTGCTCAACTTCATCTCCTTTATATTTCTTAATAACTTTTGCTATTTCTCCTGCTAATAATTTTGAGCTGTTAGGGTTGAATATTTCAAAGTCTGCTCTTTTTGGAGAATATTGTCTAGCAAAATCTCCCATGTGTTTATCATATCGAATATTGCTAGGCTTCATTTTTTCAAGTTTTGCGACTATTTTGTCATACCATCTTTCTCCTGCTGCTGCCTGGTGTTTAGAGTATTCTAAAGATGCTTCTATTTTAGCAGCTATTCCTTTTTTACCAAATTGAATTCCTTCGTTTATAAATTCGTTGAATGATTCATGTAATTTCATTATCTTCCGTATTTTATTATCCCCATTAACTGATTTATTGCAGCAAATGTTCCTGTTAATTTCATAGTCTTTCCTTTGTACTTAAATACAATTCCCTCTGTTGGAACTATACTTTCAATACCTCCAATAGTTTCCAGTCTATTAAGTTCACTTTCTATTTTTTGGACCTGCGTAAGGTCTCCATTTAGTTTTATATCTTTAGCAGCTTTTCTAATCTTATTATGTAGATTTTCTTTTTCTAGATCAGGGTTTGCTGCTACAAAATTACTTGCATTTTTTAAAACATCAGCGCCTAACTCTAAAAACAAATTCTCAAATGGCAATATATTCTGCTTGTATTTTTTATGTCTATCTTTATCAAAGTCTTTAATTTTAGATAAAACATCGGGTTCTACCATTTTTTTGATAGCTACCATATTAAGAGTTTGTTTGTCTTTATATGCCCATCTTAAAAATAAACCTTCTTTTATTTTTGAATCTAAATCTTTAAATTCTTTTTCTATTTCTTTACTCCACCATGCCTCATGATATTCTTTTACTTCATCACCATCTTTTAAACCAAACTCATCTCTTAATTTGTCTAACTTTTTAAAATAATAGTCTCTTCTAGCCTCAAAGTCAATATCTTTTTGAAGTTTAATAATTTGAGGTGGTATGATTGTGAAAGTCTTTTGCACATCTAATTCGACACTTTTAATAATTTTAGCCAATTTTCCACCAGCTTTGCCGTCTTCTGATATAATTTTTCCAGTTTCATCTACTTCTACCATTCCATGAAATTGAATTAAATCTCTATCATAATTAATTACATTAGGATTTTTAGTGTAAATGATTTCCATATTCAAGAAGTTTGTTCCTTCTTTAAAATCTGAAGTATCTTTAAGGTTAGATAGTGAAGCATCTAAATCTTTAGCTGCTAAAACAAAAGTTTCTTCTACTAAAGAGGATGCATGTCCTTTAAACATATTAATAATGCCAGCCAAATCCATTGGACTTATTAAAGTTCCCTTGTTTCTAGCAAAAAGCACTTTACCATTTTTAACAGTTGCAAATAAATTCTGACCATCTGTTTTTTCAGTAGGTCCTTCTTCAAATGTCAAACTGCCTTGTAAACCATCTTCTACAATTCCTTTGAAATCTTTAAATGTCAAATCATGAAAATCAAACGGATGAGCCATATGCCCAGCAGCACCACCTTCTAAAATAAGCTGATTTTCTGCAGTTTGATATTTTTCAATTAAGAATTCTGTATAGGTCTTAAGCATTAGTATATTATATGTTTATACAAATATAATAAAAAAAATCAACCCAAAAAAATCTGGGCTGAATTTTTTTAAATTATTTTTAACCTACTGAAGACTGCAACATTCCAATTGCTGCACCGTAATCTCCATCGGCTTTTTTCAGCATTCCTTCTGCTGCTTCTTTTGCTTTTTCTTCGTCGTATTTATCACCGAACGCTTTTTTGTAAATAGTGGTTGCCATTTCAATAAAGTCTTCGTCTGATTTAACTTCTGCTTCGTCAAGATTTGTAGATTCACTTAATGAATTTTTTAAGCCGCAATGTACACATTCTACTGTTCCATCTGATTCTATTTGCTTATATAAATGTCCTTTTCTATTAGAACATTTTGGCTCGTCTGATTCAAAAGTTTTACTTTCGTAAATTTCCATAACACCGTCTCTAGTGACTCTTATTTCAGCTCCTTCAAATTGTGCATTGAATGCATTTAACATTGATTGAGCAGTTGAATCATCTTTTAACATTGTTGATATGTAAAGAGCACATCCTTCTACAATTGCTTGGCCTCCCCAACCAGCTGCTGCTGAAATATCTGAAACGTGATTAAATAATATTTCTTTAATTCTTCCAGAACTAATTTTAGCATGATATCCTCCAAGACCTGGTAATTTAATTTCAATACCTTTAATATTAGCGCCTTTTATTGCTTTTAAGACTGCTGGTTTTTCAGTGTGGAAGTTAGCATCAGTCATTGCTTCTCCGCAAATATATTTTACACATCCTAGCATTCCTTCTTTTCCAAGTTGACCTAAATCTACTAACTTTTTAGTAAAAAGTCTATTCAGTTGAGTAACTACTTTTTTAGCAGCTCTTTTTCTCTCTACTTGAATTGCTTCGTTAATTTCTACCTCTTCAGTAATTTCTGATTCAAATTTATGGCCTACAATTATACAATTTGCAACTCCAGGAAAGTATTCTCCTTGGTCTGTTTGTATTCTTCCGCTTGAACTTGATTTGTGAGGTTCAGTAAAACTTTTGACCGTAATTGGGTCTCCTCTAAAGTCTTTAGTCTTATATGGTAATTTAACAATCTTTCCAGTTTTTTCATCCATTAATTGAGCAGCTTCTTCTACTTTATAAGTTTCGCCATCAACTTCGAATTCTTCTTCTCCGTCTTCTTTAGCTTTTTTAACAGCAGCTCCAAATTTGTTACCTTCTACTTGATATTTCTTGCCATCAACTTCGAATTCTTCTTCTCCGTCTTCTTTAGCTTTTTTAACAGCAGCTCCAAATTTGTTACCTTCTGTTTCTAAATCTTCGTTATTATTAGATAATGTTGTAAAAAACTCGGTTCTTTTTTCTTCATCTAGTTCAGCAACTGAAGATACGTTATATTTTGATAATAGTTCAGTAAATCTCTGTGCTTCAACTTGTCTATTTACAGTAGCAGCCCATTTCTCTTTATCTTCAATAATTCTTTTTCTAGTTTGAGAAAAACTAGCAAATGTTTCTAATTTTCTTTCCATTTTTACTTATTTTTATTTCAGTTTTATTATATATCAATAATTTATCCATCAAATTGAAATTTCTTAATCTCATACTTGAATTTCTGATCTTTATAGATTTTCTGTCTAACCTGAGAATGCTTCATTAGATAGTTTTTCCATTGATCCGTACATAAATCATCTACAAAATCTATGATTAAAACTTTATCTTTTGACTCATGTTGTCTTAAACCTCTACCAATACTTTGTCTTATAATAACCTCCGATTTAAAACTTTCTGTAAAGAATATATTGTGTATCTTTTTAATGGAAATACCCGTTGAAAACGTACCATAACTTGCTACGATGACTACGTCATCTCCTTTTTCCATTTTCTTTTTATATTCTTCTCTAATATCCTTATCTATACCTCCATCTACATAGTAAATAGTCTTATCGGTATCTTGTCTAAGTTTATCATATATCTTTTTACCATGTTCTATTCTATGAAATAAAACTAAACTATTTTTAGGTATTTTACCTATTACTTTTGTAATAAAATCCAATCTGGCTTCTGACTGTATTATGTAGTTCTGTTCTAATTGGAATACATCTTTGCTTTCATATCTGTTCTGAGACATTTCTTCAAATGCTTTTTTAGCTGATTCAGGTGCATAATTCATTTCAATAACTTTTACGAAACATTTTGCTATATGACCTTCTTCCTGTAAAAAGTGTGCATTTACCTCTGATATCAAAGGTCCTGTATGTGCCATTAAAGTTAATCTATCTAAAGTTCCCTCTTTTGGAATTGTACCTGAAAGACCATATCTATATTCTGCATTTGTACATTTTGAAAGAATAGTCTTGATTGATTGGCTTTTCATTTTATGACACTCATCAATAATTACAGCATCGAACTGATCGAAGTACTCTTTTTCTTTTTTAACAAGAGATTGATAAGTACCTATAACGACATTTCTACCATCTCTTATTTTCTGCCCACTATATATTTGTTGAACTTTTATATTTACTCTATTTTGAAAATTATAATCATTAAAGTCTTCGGTTGCTTGCACTACTAAAGATACATTAGGAACTATAAACAAAATCTTTTTTGCTTTTTCTCTTTCTAGAAGATATGCAACTGTAAGAAAACTTATCAGTGTTTTTCCTGCAGATGTTGCAAGTTCACTTAAACATTTTCTAAATTTTAGTATATTGTATGCTGCTTCTATTTGATAGTCTCTTGGTGTTATTTCGTTTCCTTCAAAAAACCCTAAAGCCCATTTCTCGAACCAATCTGCTGTTATGTTTTTATCAAACAGTTCAGTGACTCCTTCTATTTTTAATTCGAATTTGTATTCTTTACAAACATTATAGACATATCTCCAAAGTCCAGCTGGAATCCATTTGTTATCTTTAAAATAAGAAACGTATCCATCCCACACTCCTCTCTTTACAAGAGGGTTAAATCTCCAACTATCTATTCTTTTAGTTAAAGAAATATTAAGTTGTTCTAGTTCTAATTCTGTCGCCTCGTCAACTCTTAAGAATTGCTTATTCTCCGTTAGTGTTAGTAACATTATTCATATTTCCTTTCTTTATCATACCAGATCTTTTATCGCCAATCTGTTACGAACAGCAAAACCCATATTATCTAGAGTTTTTACTGACTCTCTATAGAAATCTACTTGATTTTCTAATAGAGATAAAATCATTCTATCATCTCCAAGTTCTGCTTCGATAAACTTTTCTCTAATCTTATCAGTTAACTTGTAATCATAATTGTAATATCTTATCCAAGCATCTTTCCACTTTATGTCATTTCTTCTTTTTTGGTCTTTTTGCTTTACTTGAACATACATTAACTGCTCGACTAATTGTTGTCTAACATTTAAGATATCAGAAATAACGACTTCCATTCCTGAAAGCGTTTTAATACCGTTTGCCAGTACAGTTATTTTACCGGTCCATGCAGCTCTTTGTTCTCCTAATTTTCTATCTAAAAGTAATACTCTGCTTTCTTGTGTTTTTGCTCCTTCTTCCATTTAAAATAATGATTTATCTTTGTTATTTGGCCTTATAAATTTGGCCGCTTTTAATTTCTTTTTATGTTTAGGCTTTGGAATTTCAAATCCAGTGCTTAAATATTCTTTGTCTTTAAACTCAAAATCTATAAGATGTTTAAGATTTTTAAATCTATCACCATCATTATAGAACTTGTCTATTTCTTCTTCCATACTTAAATCAAACATACAACAGATCTAATTTATTATTCGTGAAATAGTTATTTAATTCAGATAAATTTAACTTAATCTGGTTATTATAGCAGACTTTTATTAAATCATTCAGATCTTTTATGTTATTATATTTATCTAATTTTTTATCTTTGATATATTTTGACCACATAAATACGGTCTTTCCTTTTTTAAGTTTTTCTATGGTCTTTTTAAGACCTGCACTATCGTTGTCTAGCATATATCTTACTGATTCGATAGCATCTAATTTCATAGTATCTCTTCCAACTGTACAGAGTGCTATAGAGTTCTTCATAAACATAGCATCCATTGGTCCTTCAAATACAGTTACAGGCTGCTGAAAGTTTACGTTTAATGCTCCAAAAAGAGTTGAAACGTTGTTGATTCCTGTAAGTGTTTCTTCTTCTAGTTCTAAAGGCTTATTTAAAATCGTTTCGTATATTTTTGAAATATCATAAGTTAAATATCTAGAGCCTTTTCCTTTCATTCTTCTTGCTTGTGCTCCGACAATTTTACCTTCTAATGTTTTATTTAATATCCACAGTCTACCTTCTCTTTCGTTATATAAGAACCTATCTAGTTTGTGGCTTAAAAGTCTATTTTTTAATTGAAACCATATCCAATCTCCTGGAACTATTTTCTTAGAATTGGTGGCTTTCATAAAATCTTTTTCTTCTACTGCAAGATTTATTATTTTTTCATATACAAATGGAGTAAACTTTTCGTACTCTTGAGTGGCAGCTTTATTTACCTTTATATAATCTAAAACTTCTATAACGTCCATGTTTTCTGACATTCTAATTCCATGGTCTTTTAAGAAATTATAAATATCAGAATGGTGGTCGCAATTAAAGCAATGATATTGTAAAGTGCTCCAATAAACGTTACCTCTTTTTAAGGTGTCGTCTTTAGTAGAGTCTCCACAATAAGGACATGCCAGGCTTAGTCTACCTGACATGTCTTTTATCATTTGCTTGTTGTGGCTTGTGTGTTCTTTAAGAACTACCTGCTTTAAAGCTTTTTTGATTTTTTCTTTAAGTTCTAATGTAAGTATATTAGATTTCGAGGTCATTCAAAAAAGATTCTAAGTCAGCACTAGATTCTCCACTTCCGGTTGGTGTTGTTTCCGGGGCAGCTGCAGCTTCTGTTTTCGGAGTTGCTTTTGCAGCTGGCTTATCAAAAGTTTGGTTTGTAACTTTATCCATTGCGTCTCCTGGATTTAAGTACATTTTGATAACGCTATTAACGAATTCTCTAGTTGGCTCATCCCATGCTCTATACTCAAAAGATGCAAGTGAAGGTGCTCCTTCTAGTTCTGTTTTAATAGTAGCCATATCTTCTTCTACTCTTTCCGCTGGTTTAGACTTTTCACCAATAACAACTGCTGATTTTGAAGATGAAAACTTAGACGTGTCATAATTATTATAATCATTCTGTCTAGTAATTACTAATTCAAAATTCTTACCTTCAAATAAATCGAACACTTGCGTTGGGTCACCGAAATTAGGCTTTAATTCAGCATCGATTTTTTCTTTGATTTTATAACCAAATTTAAAAATCTTGTAAGTTCCTTCTAATTCAGGATGCTGTGGATCTTTGATGATTTTTACAAGAGAAACATATTGCTCTCTTCTTTTTAATTTATCAGAAGCTTTACGGTCTACCGCTGAATCTGATTTTCTTAATTTCCAAAAAGCGTCTGCTACTGGGCAACTTTCACCGATTGAACTTGGAGAATCTACTAATTTTGATTCACCATCAGGGCCTGTTAGCCAGTTGACGTATTTCTTAATTAAACTGTTTCTTGGGTTTTCTACGTTAGGTACAAAACGAATAAGAGCCTTATAGGTTCCGTCTTTACCATCATCCGCAGTAGGCTTATACATTGTATTTGTGCCTGTGTTTTGTGGTTGTTCATGCGTATCGATATCTTCTACACCAATACTAAAAATGTTAAATTCACTCATAATCTTTAATTTACTTTAATTTACGTTTATTACTTATAGTTATATAGAAAACTTTTAAATTGTTTAAATATGAGCTTTTTAAGGGAGTCTATCTGACTAAAGATTGCTTTCTTAATGAAGCCTAAATTATTATGTTTTAAAGCCCAGTAATTTTAACTAATTTACTGTTTTCCATATTAATTTATATATCTTTATTTTGTTTTGTTTATATCCCACTTAGACTCTCCTTTCAGTTGTAGGCGTGGATAATTGCGGATTGCTGACGCCTCGTTGTTCGGTCTTTTATAACCTATCTAAGAGCTGGGGAGTGACGGAATCGAACCATCATCTACTATTCTACACCTTTTTCCAAATAAGTGATCTGCTTATTCTTCTAGCCTGATCAGGGCTGGGTTCAATAAGAATAGTCGCCTTGCCATTTGGCCAACTCCCCGTATTTATTTTTATATGCTACCTAGACAAAGTTGTTTCACTCATCTTTGTTTTGGTTTTCTATCATTTCTTTGAGCAACTTTTTTTGTTTATAGTAAATTCTAGTTTGATAAGCTACTAAGCAAAATGAAGCTGTTACTAATGGTGTCTGAATAATTAAATATAATGTTGCTAAACTCATCTTTGTTTTGGTTTAAATAATTCTGTTTTAGTAGTTGTTTTACCGCATAATTTACATTTGACGTTTTCACTATTTGATTTTAACACATATGCTGGTTCATATACCCATATATGAGTGTGGTTTTTATACCAGAAGCGATACATCCAATCGGCTATTTTTCTTTTAATCATCTTTGTTTTAGTTTGTTATAGTATAAATATAATCATAATAAACGACAAATAAAAATCTGAGGGCATTTATTTTAAAAAAAGTTTATTATTTTTGAAACAAAAGCCGCTACGTGTTATATAACTTAAGTCTTTAGGAAGGAGAGGTTAGATTAGCTTTCAGGGTTCTTAACAAACTATTAAGATAAAAGGCATCTACAAGGTCATCAAAGGGTTTAGGAACAGACTTGCCCACTTCAAGTTTTTTCGAGAACTTCCAAAAATTATTCTCTTCTAGAAATTCCTCTCCTGTTCTATTTTCAACAAAGACATCCCAAAGAGTTCTCTTATTCATATTGCCCTTTCCAGCATGTTTCTTAATTGTTGCAGGAGAAACTGTTTGAATATCTTCGGGTTTAAAGTATTTGAGAAGTTTTATCTTGAGAATAGATGCAGCACTCGCCATATCAATAATATTATTAGTTCCTCCTTTAGACCCATAACTGACTCCTTCAAAAGCAATCATGAAACCATCATCTTTAAAAGTGTTTTGTGTAATAAGATTAATAATGTCATTGGACATAACATCATACCTTTTAATTTTACCTAACTCTACACTAGAATAATCTAACTCTTTTTCAAAATTAGGTTGAAAGACAAGAGTAACCTCTTCTAACATTCCTAATTCTTCTTGTAATTTTATAGCTTTTTTAGAACCATTCTTTTTAACATACGAAATAAAGTGATACTTCTTACTCTTATCATTAAAAATACAGATTCCTGGAGAATTAAGAGAAAAGTCGATAGTAATAAAATTCATATTAAAATCTTTTTCCAATAGTAGCACCTAGAGCGGTACCTACAAGTCTTGAAGTTAATAAATCATAGAGAACACCTTTGTCAATACCTAAAACTTTAGCAATCATTTTACCCATGGACTTTCCTAAAGCAAAACCAGTAAGACCACCAACAATAGAACCGAAGAGACCTTCATTTGTCATTTCTTCATTAAACCTTTCTAAATCTAAATCTCCGTTTTCATCACGATATTCATTTAAAAAAGAATCAACTGCCTCATCAACTTTAGCTTCTAATTCAGGCGTCCATTCTTGTTGAAGTCCTTCATTAAGAAGTTGTATTTCTTTTTCAGTTACCTGATTTTCTTCCAAGTATTTTACAAACGTTTTCATAATTTATATATTTGTTTTTAATCTAAGTCTATTTTTATGTTAAACATATTATAGTAGAAATTTACTTCAAATGTATTAAACTCTGCTACATTTTCTGCCAAGTTTAAGTTTAAATCTGAAATAGAATTCATGATAGGTTTTTCAAAACCAATACTAGCAACTCCTAAACCTTCAGCATCTAATATTCTTAATTTAACATCTGGGATATATTTATCTGGAGTTTCATCTGCATAATAAAATAAAAGAGTATCAGTTAATATCCAATAATTTAAGTAAGCATCTAACAATTGAAACTTTACAGTAAATTGCCTCTCAATAAGATTTTGTATTGGAAGTCTACCTCTATGATATCTTGTAGTTCCATCATTATCAGCTTGAGTTACTGGGTCGAAACTTATTCCTGGTAAATTAACCTCCTGTATTGTGTAATTGATAAAATCTATAGGGTTTTCTAACATGTTTCCTGGAATTTTATGCAAATACTTTTTATACTTTTCCGCTACTTCTTTTGGAATAAAGTTTTTAGGAAACCTAAAATCAAATAAATTATTTCTACTGTTTAAAATCATATTGCTATAAATGTACCTTTGTAAATCATAGTTTCAGTTGAACCATTATCTACAGAAAGATAGTAATTTTTATTGGTGAGCGCTTGAACTTTTAAAGCATTGGCTTTACTTATTTGAAATAAAACTTCTCCTTTGCTAGCATCAACATCTTTAAATGTAGTTACATTATTAAAACTTAAACCTGAATTAAATGTCATCTTTACATTTCCTGATTCTAGGAATGATATTGCCTTAGTTTCACCATCTTCTATTTTAGAGATAGAAAACTTTATATAAGTATCGAAAGGTCCTATATTTAAAATCTCTTCAGTTCCTAAAGTTGTAACTGTTCCATCTTCCAATGTTATTTTTTCAGGAGTTGCTGTAATTTCCATTCTTTCTATAAAAGTAGGAGTATATTTTACCTGTCCCTTTGGAAGAGCACTGTTTAAAACCTGTGCAGTATTTCTAGTTGCTTGTCTATCTGGTAATGTATTATAGATTCTAGTTAAATTGTTAGTAGAGTTTATATTTACTCTCAATAATTTTTTACCATATTTAGCAGCGTTTGTATATGTTAAACTTGCATTTTTAACTATTTGGGTATTGTCAGTTTGATTATAGATTCTCATAACAACATCAATAGCAAAACTTGTCGCTGTATTTGAGAATTTAATAATAGGTCTAAACTCTATAGGTTCTTCCCAATCTTCAACTTTTGTCATTTGTGTAGAATAAGTTTCTATAAAACCAGTACCTACGTTTTCAAAAACGGTAATGTCAAATATTACTGAAATATCCGCAGTTGAGTTTAATATTCTATCAATAATATACGCTTCGAAATCAGCAGCACTTGCATCTTTTTCTCCAAATATTTCAAAGTAATCTCCATCTGCAGATTCTTGAACTTTTACTGTAAAATCTTGGAATTCATCTTCTCTACTTATTAAAACATTTTGTTCTTCTCCTGTATAAAAATAATCTATACTTGCATTATCTTCAAGGGTATTTATAAGTTTAAATGAAATATTATAATTTGAAGTAGGAAAAACATTACTAGAGCCTAATGTTCCATCACCATAAAATATATCTTCAAAATCTTGATATTGACCAACTAATGTTGGAACTTTTACCTCAATAAAATTAGTATAAAGAGTTTCTGATATGATAAATGGTTTTGGATTTTTTGTCTCAAAATTAGAAGTGTTTAAGTAAACTAATTGAGTTAAATAATTTTGAACCTCATTATCTCTATCTGTTTTAACTTCGAATAAAAATCCCTGCTTTCCTCTAGCTGCAAAACTAAAGCCATTTCTTAAATGAAGTCTTATTTTATCATATCTAATAAAATTAACATTTAAAGTAGCGTTTGCTTGACTTGCTGCTAAAGCAGCAGAATCACTACCCAACCAAGAAGGGTCGTTTATAAATGAATTCGTGCTATCTAATAAAGCATATTTGTTTTCTCCAACTGAAACTCCATGATATCTTCCAATTGTTCCAGAACCTGTTTTTATACTATTTCCAGTTTCTTCATCGGGAGTTGCAAATAATGGGTTAGCTGTATTTGCAACTGTAACTTTTCCACCAGTTAAACCAGTGATTGAATATAAATAGGAACCTGTAATGTTAGGTATATAAGTATAAATTTGAGTAACTGCATCGTATGGAGTACCAACACTATTTCCAGTAATATCAAATGTTAAAGGCAGTGTAACTGCACTTAAATTAAATTTATAAGTTTTTCCAGCTTCTAATAATAAAGTTCTAGCTGCAAAGTTTTCTATAGCAACATATCCACCTGATTCAGTAACATCGAAATTTACAACATCACTTCCTAGTTCATGTATTAAATGTCTTGCAGAAAGATAGTCTCCGTCAACAGTATCTAAAACTTTTATTTCGCTACCATTATCATCAACATCAATATCATAATCAGTAGCATTAGCCTGATCATGGTATATAAATTCTAAAAGTACGTCTTCGTCTATCTTGAAATATCTAGATGATTGTGCCATATATTATTTATCTTTTTAAAATTGTAGCCATTTAGGTGAATAAGTTAAAAATAACCCGACTTGTGGTCCATGGTATATAGTATTACTATTACCAAAAGTTATTCCATAACCTCCTCCAACTCCTAAAGAAAGTCTACCTCTTTTTTGTTTTTTAATTTTATTAAGTTCATCTTCTACTATAGAAATACCCTCAATGTTTTTAAATGTTATTCCAGGATATTTAGTAGAAATATTAACTTTTTTAATACCATCTACAGTCTCTATACCTGCATATAATTTTATATTTTGGTCGTAATCAAAAGTTCCTATTGCTCCTTTAATTACAGTGTCGTTCAAAGAAACATCTACAGTAGCTGTAAATTTTCGCCAATTATCATCTTCATAAAATGTAGAATCTGAAAATATAAGAGTAGTATCGTTTTTGACTATAGCCCAAACAGTATCTACGTCTTTTATATTTATTTGAGCCTGTAAGAGTTGATTTAATCTTTCTAATTTTAAAGCATCTTCTAACGCGTCCTTGTATTTATCTAACAATTCAACATTTTCTTTTTTCAATTCTTTAACAGTAAATTGATACCCTTTTATTTCACTAATATAAAAACCATTATCATTAGTAAAAACTTCAACAGTATCTACACTTGCTTCAACATTACCTTTTATTCTTTCAACTTTATTTTCTAAAGCAACATTTTCTTGTTTAAGTTTACTAACCCTGTTACACTGCATAAGCATCAACAGTAACAGTACTAGTATAGCTGCTATGAAGTGTATTGGTTTTATTTCTATTTTCTTAAACATTTATTTTTATTTTATTATAAACCAACTGGTGCGCCGCCCGCTGCTGTATCATAGTAGGATCTATTATATGAGTTATAATCAACTGGTATTGAAAACTTAAAAGAATAATGAATAAACTGATCATTTGGAGTACCACTGTCTATTAAATCTTCAGCTCTTATTGGTTCCATAAAATATGTTGCAACCCCACCAATTTCTTTAAATCCTTTATTAAATAAATAAATTTCGTTACTTCCTGGGTAAATTCTACCAACTTGAGTATAATCAGATACAGTATAATCGGTATCTGTTGATGGCGTAGTTCCTTCAGAATTTAAAGTAATATCTACATCTATATAAAAATTAGCATCATTTGTATATGGAAAAGTCTCTACTCCAAAAATATCAATTACTAATGGATTTGAGTTTGATGCCCATGTACTTCTATTACTGGCTTTTACTTCTACGTTTCCTTTACCCCAACATTCTACTTTATTACCAACCTTTATGTAAGCCATTTCAGAAGCATCTGAATTTGTTGGAGTACCTGATGCTGTAATATTGCCATAATTTGAAAAGTCTCCAACATCATTCCCACTACCAAATGGTAAACTAACAGCACCATTCGCATTTTTAATTACACATGAATCTATAATAGATTTTTCCCAGTAATAATCTGATAAAGTTCTTTCAGCATCAGTAGAACCATTATTAGGCGCAGCGTAATATCCTGTAGTACTATCTATTTGGTTATATGCCCCTCCTTCTTTCCATCTAACGCCATCTCCAGAAGAATATGTACTATCATGACTTCCGTCAGGATCATCAAAGAATATACTTTCTGAAGAAGTGTTAATTCCACTGGATACTTTAAACTTATCTACACCGTCAACTTTTAAAACGTTATATGATTTCGCATCAATTACATTAATACTTGAAGGACCATCTGCAATTAATCTATTACTACCTTGATATCCCGATGCTGTTAAAGTATTCGTACCATTTGGCGTTGTTGTATTTAAAAAATTATCAGGTGCCACTAAAGTGTTGCTTACTGTAGAAGTGATAGTTGCATTTTTAGAGTTTATTGTAGTATCTTCAGTAGCAGTTAATGCTATATACTGTCCTGCTGTTATAATAACATCTTCTTCTGCAAAAATATTAGTAACAATGTTTCCACTTAATGAACCAAAGGTTATGTCTCCATCCCCTGTTGATTTTATTTCTATATTTCCATCAGCACTTGTATAGATATCAGCAGCTCCTGTTATATTTATGTCACCTGAAGTTGTTGTAATACTAGCATTTCCTGAACTCAATGAAATCGTTGTTGGAATATCTATTATGAAATTAGTTTCTCCTGGTGTAGAATTTCCTGTAATTTTAAAAGTTGTATCAGCTCCGACAAATTCACTTCTTATAGCATATTTAGCAGCACCTGTTGATGAATGAAGTATTTCAATATGGTTAGAAACTTCTGTATTTCCAGAAGGGTCTTGTGGTATTATTAGATTTAAAAGAGCAAGTGGTTCAAAATTAGGTAAATTTGCAGCAGCATTAAATGCGCTTTCATCTCCTAAAATCATTCTAGTTTTTAAGTCTGTTGTAGGAGACCCGTCTAAATTAAATGGTCTAATAATATAATAGTCAGATGGGGTTGCTCCACCACCATCGTCATATTCTTGATCTGTGTCCCATACGTTTAAAGATACTCCGTTACTTCCATCTGCTCCTGCAGGTCCTTGAGGTCCTGCAGCTCCAGTTGAACCTACTGGTCCAGCAATACCTGTAACACCTTGAGTTCCTTGAGGACCTTGAGGTCCTCCACCATTTGATAATAATTGATCGAAATTATAATTTAACTTGCTTATTCTGATAATTTCAGAATCGCTTTCGAATATTTCTTTTAAATTTAATGCCATCTTATGACTTTATTTTTATAACAGGTCTAAGCTTTGCTTTTAAACCTGCTTTTTTATTATATATTAGTCTAAAATTAAGTGGGTTTCTAGGGTCTAATACAAAGCTGTAATTGTTGTCTAATTCATAACCACCATTTTCGACATCTGCAATGCTTGCTGAAGACTCAATTGATGATGTAATCTTTTTACTGCTAAGAACATATAAATCAATTGAACTTATAGAAAAAAGAGGTAGGATATTATTAGAAACATATTCTTCAATATCGTCATCTAATGAATCTATTCTACCAAAACTATCTTCCAATGCAACATGTTTTGTTATAGTGTCTTTGATACCTTCATTTTTAAAGAAACGAACTGCACTTTTTTCTAGATAAAAGTCTATGATTAATTGTGATTTAGTCTCTGTAAAAGCAACTTCACTCTCAACATTATCTGATATTTTAGCATCTGTTAAAATGTCTAAAGTATCAAAGTATTCAGAAGTAAAATCAAATATCTGATATGAAGTTCCAATTTTAGGAGTATTTGAAGAAAGATAACTTTTTTCTTCAATTATATTTTTAGTTCCAGGAACCAATGTTTTATTAGAAGCAGATTCTGCTCTAACATAGTATTCATGTTCCCATCTTGACTTAAATATATTAATGTCTCTTTTATCAATAGCAATTTCATCAATTAAACTATATTTAGGCAAAAGTGAATCTGACTCTGAAAGTTTAATAACACCCTCTGTGTCTATTTCATTTACTTTGTGATAAAAATAATTTTTAATTCTTCCATAAGATTCTCTAAATTCACTATCTCTAATAAATGTTAAATCGTAAAATACTCCTAAATCATTTAATTTTTTATAAAGAGCACTTGTAAGTTCATTTAATTCAGGGTTGCTATAATCATAAGTAGAACTTGGCATAGCCGGAGTTTCTGTAGTCCAATCTGTATCTATTTTATGTCTAGAAAAAGGTTCTCTAAAAGTTACTATAGATTTCATAGCTGGAGAATATCTACCGTTATGTCTTTTTAAGAATGTAAAATACTCATTTTGTGCTTTTTGAATCTCATATCCTATAACTGAATTCGTAAGACTAAATGCCTTAGGCTTATTTGTGTCTACATCTGCAGTTAAGCTAGAAGTTTTTATGACTTCATTTCCGTCATCTATATTTACAACAAAATTATTTTCAACTATAGTACCATCTGACTCTACTGTAATATATTCTGCGGCGTTAGACTTATTTAATATTTCAGCAACGTTACCTGCTGACAATTGATTTAAAAGCTCCCTATGTGCAAATATTCCTCCACCCTCATAACTATATTCAGCAGACTTATATTGTGAACTTGTATAAAAACCAGTAGGTTGAACAATTCCAGTAGAAAGTTCATACATTGCACCTTCTAACTGAATTGTAGTATTATTAATAACACTAGCGATCTGAATACCATATTCAATAATCCCTATTTTTATTTTTAAAACTCCATATAAACCAGTAGTCGGATCTTTTAATATCTGGTGTAGAAATTCTGTAGTTGAACCATCGGCATGTGGTACTGAACTTAATGTAGTAAAACCAGAAACTGGAAGCGAAACTGAAGATAAATCTAAAGCACCACTTACTTGGGCATCTGCATAATCTCCACTTTCTAATTTATGGTCTAATTCATACAATAATCTCCTATTCAACCAATCATAATTAGAATCAGACATTTCTAATTCTAACATTAAAACAACATACTTAAATTTCTTATTTCTAATAACTCTTACACCTAAATGATTTGGTTTAGAATCATCAAACTTAGTTTTCATAAAAGCTGTAAATCTATAACCATTAAACTCAGTAGATTTAATAAATTCTTTAGTTATTGAATTTTCTGCTTTCTTTCTAGATTTCATAGAGAATTTCAAACCTTTAAAAATAGTAGACGCGAAATTTTCTTTAGTACCCTCTTCTATAAAAGTATATTTTCTCTTTTTAGGTAAATGACTCCATCTATTGGCTAAATTACCTTGCAATAAAAAGTAAGATTTAAAATAATCAAAATCTATACTTTTAAAATCATCAAATTCTATAGGTAAATCACTCGCATTCTCTAAATAACTAAATTCTTCTAAAGGTGTCATATAGTAGTCTGGTCTTTTATCTAAATAAAACCATTCATGTGTCATTTTTTTCGGATCTCTTTCTAAACTTTCTAAACTTGGTGAAAAGTTAGTTTCGCCAAAAGTTTCTGAAACATTTAAGTAGTAAGGATTTTCTCTAACGTTAGTTGAGTTTATTAATGACCATTTATTAATACTAGGAACAACTCTAGATTTGGTAGCAAATTCAGTTGTAAAATTCTCTTTTAACCTGTCAAGTTCATTTTCTATAGTTTCATTTTCAACGTCTTCAGTAGATTCTTGTTTTAATAAAGGTATAAGATTTGCATAATATTTTTCTGGATCTAAATATAAGTCTTCTAAATTCTCTTCTGAGAATGCAGTTTTAGGAGAAGGTATACTACCAGGATATCCAGAAGTTCTATCTCTATTTAATTCTTTCAAGTCAGAATTTGAATTATCAAAGAAGTCAAAGTTAAAATCATAGATATCATATCCACTAAAATAACCCCAAGAAAGTTTAAATTCCGAATAAATGCTTAAAACACCAGAAAGTTTATTTTTAATCTTATGTTCTAAAATAATCTTCTTATATTCGGAATTAATCGTTCTAGAATCTGTTACTTTGTCTATAACTTTATTGTAGTTTCCTGAACCATCTATGAAATACTCTCCGATTGAAACTTGGTCTTCATCATCTAAATTAATATAAATAGATTTGTTTTTTTCGTTTCCACCCTGTAAATAATATGCAGTCTTGGTACTTAAAAAGCTAGAACCAATATTTAAAATATTAGAAGTGTCTTCTCCAAATTCTATTTCTAAGAATGGAGCATTTGAATCTGTAAAAAAGAATCCAAAATTATTTAATTTATATCCTTTTATAGGTGACTTAACGTATATTGTTTCACCATCTATTAAAGTTTCAAATCTAGTATTTTCAGTTATAACTTCTGAAATAGCATTAGCAATATTCTTATTAGTTCCTAAATTAGAAAAAGACTTAACATTTGTTCTAGCCTTTAATATCGTGTTATCTGCATAAAATGTATTTGCTGCAGTATTTACTGGATAAACATTTCTTTGTATCGATAAAAATGTAGGAGTATTATTTAAACTTATAAAACTATGGTCTTCCTCCATACTAACAACATCTTCAAATACATCTATATACCATATATTATCTTTAGAATTATATTTTTGCAATAAAGAATATTTTGCAAAAGTTCCTATTGAAGGCCATGCTGCTATAATATTAAGAGAAGTCTCTTCAGAAGTAGCTCCTGAAACTGCTGTAAAAGAATTTGAAAGATTATCTTCAATTGTTATTATTTCTCCAGCTGTATTTTTATTTATAAATATAGAAAAAGACTGTTTCTTTAAATTTACAAGAGTAAAATTATCGTTGTGATTTGGAGTTCCAACAACTTTTAATTTTAGGAAATCTCCTTCTGCTGAATCATTTATAAAAGACTCTACATTTCTATCAGTTCTCTTGATTCCAAAAAAGTCAGAATAATCTTGATTGTTAGAGTCTATTTTTATTTCTAGTTTAGATATATCCCAATCAACTCCATTTTTAACATTATGATATCCTCTTGCTGTTTTTACCCAGCCCAACATTGCTTTATCTTTAAAAAATTCAGAATAAGGAAGTGACCAATAATCTGCATTAGTTGTAAAGTCTAAGTTATGGCTTATTTCTGAAAAAGTAACAGTATCATTTATTAATCTTTTTACTTTACCTTCTCCTATATCATGAGAGTCGACATATAAACCAAAATATCTATTGATAGAATACTCTTCAGCTTCGTCATCATTAAACATAAACTCAAGATTGAGTAGATTTGCACATGCAATACCATTTCTAGAAAAACCTGAAGTAATGAAATCATTGTATTCTATAACTGGTTTATCAGTATCTAAAGTATCTCTATATTGATATTCACCCTTACTTACAAACCCACCTTTCTCTAAATCAATTCCATTATATAAAGTTTTTTCATCTTGTTCAAACGAAACTGTTAATGGCGATTTTGGAAAATCTTCGGAATTAACGTGATTTCTTACGTATGTACCTATGTTACTGTCTTCTGATAAATCTATAGTTTTTATTAGAGTAGCATTAGTCATGATGTCATTTATTCTATCTGCATTATTAGAATAATTTATGGAGTCTGCATCTAAAGGGTCTTTTATTCTAAAAATTAAAAACTTAGAAGGTACTTTTTTATCTAACCATATAGGTGCAAATATTTTAAACTCTGAATCATATAGTTTAGAAAAGTTAGAACTAGTTCCATAATTATAAGTTTCTTCAAACTGCTTAGAAAAATCATCAAGTATAGAAAAATCACTGTACTCTCTTTTTACATTAAATGCTAACTCTAAAGGTGTTGAGTTTTTTATCCAAAATCTAGAAAGGTCATAAGAATACTTGCCATTTTTGCTGACTCTCTTCTTCTTATATTTAAAATCAGATAGCTGTTCAGATGCATCAAAGCTTTCTAAGAATAATTCATCATCCTCTACTACAATCTTAACATTAGTAGAAAGTTTTGGGTTTGTTCTTAGAATGGGTCTAGATATAAAATCAGATCCATTATTAACTTCAATATCCGTTCGAATACTTCTAGGCATTAACTATTTATATTTTTAGTTTTACTAATTATATATCTCTTTAATATACGCCTTAAGTTCAGAAATTATATAGTCTTATTAAGAGTTACAGCTTTGATATTATTAAGATTAAATCCTTTAGGTTTGTACTTAGCAAAAACTTCAACATCGAAAGAAAATTGGTTTTCATTCGAATCAAATAAATCTATACCAATTGTTTTTGAATACGTCAAGTTATTTATTTGAGAAGTATTTAAACCACCAATTCTACCACTTGAAGTATCAACTCCTCCTGCAGATGTAGTACCAAAATAATCTGTCATTCTATATTGAAAGACGACATCTAAAGTTAGATTAGGAGCTTTAGCAGTTGTAGAATTTACTTGCTTCTCATCTAATTTACCTATTTTTCTTTTACCGAATTTATTATCACCATCTACTTCTAAACTTCCAATTCTAGTTGGAGATACAAAAAGATATGCACCGCACGATTTACCTCCTAGAAGATATTGGTCATTGTCACTAAAAGACATTTTCATACTTCTTTGGTATGATGAGTCATTATCATATCTATATGCGTTCTGTAAATTAGAGAATGCTTCACTTTCTTGTAAAGTCGCTAATTGACTCATATTAGTATTTCCTGGAGCGAAACCTGGAGTTCCTATTTGAGGATGGTCTATATGAACATAAAGACTATCATCATAATCCCCGGATGTTAGTGACCCAAGTGTTACAACTCCAGTTGAACCGTCCCATATAAAGTCAGAACTTGGTGCTCCTACAGAACCAGCTCCTGCAATACCAAAGTATTCGAATCTATTTGAGTTATTAGTTAAAGTAAGGTCTGTTCCATTAAGATAATCTAAAGGAGCAACTGCATAAAGTGGGTTTTCACCAGAAACATCCATATATCTGCTATAAATAAATTGACCTTTTCTCTGTGCTGATTGAAAAGGCGACGCATTATTGAAAATTTCAGCAGCTGCCTCGGCACTTGACATATTTTGATATTGTATTGGCACTAAGTCATATTTAGCCTCTACTGTATAATAAGTATCATTTTCAACTCTTGATGCTAATGTTGGTGATGGTGTAACAGCAAAATCATTTGTTCCCATTTCAAAATCAACTTCAGTTCCAGTAGAAGAAGAATGATAAACTGCATCGGATCTTTTACCAATAACTCTAGCAACTAATTCTAAATCTGTCGCTTTTGTATTTTCTAATAAAAGTTTAAAAGTCTTAGTAACAATATGACCTTTTTTAATATTTAAGTCTGCAACCTCATCAACATAATATCCAGCAAATACTTTTGCTGTTTGGTTAGCTTCTATCTGAGTAGTAGCTCCTTCTTCATCAACTAAAGTAACTGTTAATTCTCCTTCTGCATTTTCTATAACTCCTCTAAGAGTTTCTATTTCTTTTTGAAGGTCTATTAATTTATCAAATAATGTTATTGGTGTTTGCTCTCCAGATAAGAATCCAGAATTAATATCTTTAGCACCATGCGCAAAGTATTTTTCGTTAGCAATAACAGATTGTGCAATATGCTCATAAAAACCTTTAGATTCTAATTCATCTAATAATTTTACAAATGTAGTTTCTTTAGAATTTTCTTCAATTAAATTAACTATATTTGTAGTATCTAAAAGACCTTCTGGAAAATCAATTTTAGTAATTTCACTCCAATCAGATTCTAAAGGGTTAGAAGGATATCCTGCTTCAGAAATAGATTTTATTCTTATTTCTACACTTTCTCCTAAATTAATTGGAATATCTAATTGGTTAAAGTTTATTTCTTGTCCATCTTCAACTGATTCAGAAACCCAAACATATTTACCTGTTACAGAATCTCTAAGTCTTTTTCTAACAGGGGTTTCATATTGATTCCAATTAGAAAAACTTGCTGTTGTAGTTTGTCCATTTGTTTCAAAAGGAATTTGCTCTATGTTAGAAGTTTTTCCGCTAGATGAAACATATCTATATTGAATCTTAAATTGAACTATTTCTTGTGGTAAAGTATCTTCGTTATCTTTTGCTTCTGGAATAGCCCAAAAACCTCTAACTCTATATTTTGCACTGATATCAGCTATACCTTGGTCAGTACTAATACTTTGAATTTGATTTACTATTGAAGTATAAAGTTTTGCTTCTCCACTTCTTTTTTCAATTAGAGAGTTAAGATTATTTTTATCTTTATTTTGCTCTATTTTAGAAGTGTATTTCTTAGTTGCTATCTCGGATCTTTTATTTGAAATAGTATCATCTAATTTTTTAATTGATTCTAAAACAGTAACTTTATCACTTGATAGTTTTTTGATAGAATCGAATGCATCATTAGATGTTAAGTGAGTATTTACTTGAACTACTGAAAAATTACCTGGTAATAATTCAACTGGATCTGGAACAATTCCTACAGTTGCAGGTGGAATGAAATCTTCTTTAAGTGATTTAATAAATTGTCCGAAATCAGCTACATTATTTCTATAATATGCTGCTAAAGTTGAAGTACTTCCATCAACCTCTTCAATTGTTAATTCGTTTGAATAGAACCCAACACCAGGTGACCAGTTTTCTGCTATAATTTTAGAAGAAGGGTCAATTGCTTTAAAGAACACAATTTGTCTTTCATTAAAACCTACATTAATACTTAGGCTTACTGAATCTTCTAAATTTTTATAAATTTTTAAAACATCAGCACCAATAGATACAGAGTCAAATCCTTCTATCAGCTTTAACTCCAGTTGACTTGTACCTGAATAAATGTTAGTTATCTCATACCTTGTGCTATTGTTACCAGAATTAACCAGAAGATTATCTCCTATACTTAAAAGCTCGGTATCTTTTAGTGACTTTTCCCCATCATTATATGTTAATTTATTAAGTGTAAATAGTTTTACGGTTCTTGTAACATCTTCTCCATCAACTTGAAAAGTTCTAGATACATTTTCTACATTGATAACATCAAACCCACCATAATATTGAGTAGATTTAAAAGGTAAATCTCTTACTTGCTCATCAATTGTTATATTTACACCATCTGAAATAATATCACCAAGAGCAGTTTCATAATCTAACTCTTCTAAATTCTTGTAATTGTCATCAAAATAAGAAGGTGCAAAATCATCTTCAGCTGGAAATATAAATCTTTTAACTAAAACCCTTTCAGTATCAGTGTCAATTTGACCACTAACATTAAATTTTACAGTTAATAAAGGGTTAAGAAAATCTTCAAAAAAGTCATTATCTGTAGTTTCAAAAGAAGTTGGTAAATCAATAACCTCTAAATCATTTGCAGGTGTCTTTAGTTTTTTAGTGATAACTCTTTGAAAGCTGCCATCAGGTAATTGAACTGTTGCATTTGAAGTACCAACACCACTAAGCGCTTTGATATTGTTTTCAAGTCTTTTCATTTCTTTATTTAAGAAACCAAAAGAAGGTATTTGATAAGTCTTTATTGTAGTATTACCATCCTCGTCTGGAGTACCAAATAAATCTATGGAAACTGTTATTGATTCATCTTGAGTTGTTACTGCTTGATTAATTCTTTCAAAAGTTTCTAAAGCATTTGTGTTCATTTGAGTGAACTGTCTAATAACGCTATTTAATGAGTTTTGTGTGTCCATTTATTCTTATCTTATTATATCAATTTCGAAATCATAACTAGCAGCATTTACGCATACTATTTCAAAATAAGGGTTATCGCTCAATTGAGCATCTGATAAACTTCCAATTTGTGTATTATAATTGTTTAAGTAATTTGTCCAAATATTTATTGAATATCCATTCAAATCTAAATTTTCAAAAACAACTTTAAAACTTTGACCATCTGACCATTTAATAAGTTTATCGTCTAAGTATATATTGATATTTGTATCAGCACTTCCGGAAGTAACTTTTCCTGCTAATCTTAACTGATTTGAAAAATCTTTAATTTGAGTCCAAATACCATAAGTTGAAGATTGTGTCGGATCGTATTGAGACGCCGCTGAAATTTCAGTATATCTTGTCAATGTGTTTTCGTTAAATCTATAAGGTCTATTTAAAGAATATCCTTTTAAATTATTATTGACTTTTATTTTATTTGGTATACTTTTATCTAAAAGAATTCCATTTCCAGCAGCCAATACATCAGTGTTATATTGAACCTCTGTAGGAATAGTTCCATCAACTATCTGATTGATTCTATTATTAGCGCTTGTGATTAAGCTGAGTAAACTGTCTGCATCAGCAAGGTTTAGTGAAGCATTTTCTAAAGAAGATTCTAATTCGTTTAACCTGCTAATTATTAAATCAGTTCCTTCTGTTGTTGCTATTAAGTTTTCAACCTCATCAACTCTTGAAGAAATTGTGTTATATCTAATATTAGCATCTCTTAAAATCTTAGTTGCTTGCTCTAATGAACTTGTCGTATCCATAAATAAGTCCATTGAGAATGTCGTAAAGTCATTTACGTTTACTTCAACCCCAACATTATCTAAAGATGAATTAAATTTAAGATTTAATTTAAGACCAAATGCATTACCATTTAAACCAGTAATTTCATTAGGTTTGTATTTTACAATTTCAGGAATATATGAACTACTTGCTGCACCTGGATTATCTTGTGGGTTATCTAGTATTAAGATACCATAAAGATTTGTTGACCTGTTAGAAGGTACTGATTTGCTATAAAGGTCATAATAAATTAATACAGCATTAAATCTAAAATCTTGACCAGTTTTTGCAAAATCTTCTAAAGTTTGTAATGTTGAAGAATTTACAATATTAGCATAGTTATCAGCCTCCCAATCAATTCCATAATTAGAAGATGTTGGTCCTACTAAATATTCACCAGAAGCGACATCAGCAAGAGTTTCAGTATCTAAGTTTATATCTGGATGTGTTGTTCCAGCTCTACCATTAATATCAGCCTCTCCTAGAATAGAAGTTTGTGTAGTATTATAGTTTGTATTATTGAATAAAATAGTTGGTGTGTAACCTATGCTAGATGGTACATTTATAAAAACTTCTTGATATGCTTGTCCTTTATAGTTGATATCATTTCCAACATCAATAGTACCTAAATATTTTACTACTCTTTCATAATCTGTCCCAGTTCCAGAAGCATTAAATTCTTCTGTAGAAAAACCAACATTTGCAGCTTCATTAGAATCGGCAGTTTTGAATCTAATTGCTCCGGTTTTTTCCATCCATTTAAAAAATATCTTTTCTGCATCTGAACTAAAAAGAGTAGAATCAAAATCATCATCTTGTAAAAGTAAATCTTCCAAGTTAAGTGCATAATTTTGAAAAGTTTTAGCAAATTCTACAGCAGCGTTAGAAGAAGGAACGTAAGCCGCTCCTGAATAATCTATTAATGAATCAAACTGAATTGTATTTTCTCCACTCGAAGGTGCTTGAAAATTAGGCAAATCTAAAAGAGCATACTTTGAAAAGTCAAATTCAAGGTCTGCATTATTAAATGCCCTTGTTAAATCTCTTGTTCCATTTGCGAAGGCATACATTGTGCCTCCTTGTACTTGTGGTATTCTTACTAACGGTGTAGCCATTTACTTATTGTTTTTATTAAGATATTGTAACGCCATGAGAACCTACAACATACCAACTAGAACCTAAGTATCTTAGTGATAATGTACTCCCTACGCTGTTTAATGTAATATTAGTAGCTGCTGCGACGCTTGTTGCATCTACATCTCCTGCAACTCCTGCTATTAATGTAATTTCTTGACCTTCTGAACCTGCAACTAATGTTAATGCGACTGTACAATCAACAAAATAGTTATAATCTGTTAATGTAGCTGGTAAGGTTGCTGAAGGTGTTGCGATATCCTGATAAGAACCAGACTTTATTACGCTTCCTCCCAAATTACTTTCGCCAGTATTGTCAAGTGAAGTTGAACTTAATGTTGCTAGAGTAGTAGCACCAGATACAACTAATGAAAGTAAATTTGCATTAACTCCCGTTAATGTGTTTGTTGTCGGATCTAATAATGCTTTGATGTCTACTATCTCATCTTGTAAAGCATTAAAGTTATCATTAAGTGTCGTTCTTGACGAAGATAATGAATCTGTTCCTAAAATTTCTATAACTGCCATTTTTTATTGTTTTTTTATTTTACGTTTATCATATTTCTTTCGATACTATTCTTATTACCGTTACTGTCTTCCAATTCTAAGGATATTCTATAAGAACCTTGTTTTTGAAATAAGTATGGTAACCACATATTATCATAATATATATCACTGTAATCTGCGTTAGTATCTTTATATATTTTCCATACTGGATTTTTAATACCAGGCATCTGAGTTTTATCAACTGAAATAGTTACATGTGTAGACCTTTCAATATCAGCGCTGCCATTTATAATACGAACACTATCAAATGTTGGGTTATAAGAAGTAAAATGAACTTCACCTATAATTAGACCATTTGCCGTACCAGAACCTATGCTGAAATATACACTATCAAAGTCATATGAATAAGAATAGTTTTTACCTACACCTAACATAAAATTAAAAGTATCTACCGCACCGTCGTTATTAGTATCTTCAAATACTGGATTGTAATTAAATTTAGAAATTATTTCATCTGTTGATGCGTTTAATTCATCAGCAATTGCTTGCCATCCAGCAATGTCTCCAGTACCGGTTGGTGTGGAAGAAACAATAGTATGATATCCAATTTTATTTTCTTTTGTAATAGGATCGAAATGCTTTATTGTTAAAACATTACCTTGATAAGCATCTGATATTTTAAAACTAGCTGCTAAATCTGAACCTATTCTAGTTGAATTCCACCAAGCATGTTTAAAATCATTCCACCTTACTTCATCAATTGCATCCCATGTATATGGTCCTGTAGTTTCTCCATAACCTGTTAAATTAGAAGGGTCATTGTCTATAAATCTTCTAACCGTTGAAAATTGCTTTCCTTGAGATTCATCATATAGATAATTATTTCTATCCATTGTAAGATATAAACTTTGAAAACTATCTCTAACTTTTTCTAAATTTTCAGTAGGCAAATCCCAATATCCTCCAGTATTATCCCATGAAGTTTTCCATTTTCTCCAATCAGTATTTTCTTTCCATTGATAAATTCCATACAATTCAATAGGTTTAACTTTAACGTTAAATACATCTTGTTTTTTATGGAAACTTGTAAAACCATTTAAGTCAGTAAGTCTTAATTCAACTGCATAATCTCCAGTATATGGTACTATAATTGCAAGTTTTAGCATTTCTGGATGCCATGTCAAAATTTCATCAGGTGAAGTAAGACCATTAGTTTCCCAATATCCAATGTCTCCTTTAAAAGATTGAGAATATCCTCTAGGACCAGTTACTTTCCATTCAATTTCATAAACATTTCTTTTCCACCAGTTATTCCATGTAATTTGAGGGTCTATTGCATCTGCCCATGGAAAATCAGCATCTTCCCAAGTTTGTGGTAATGAAGTACATTCTAAAATTAATGGAGAACCAACAGGTACGTCATAGTACCCAAGAACACTATTGTTGAAACTATCTTTATCTTCTTCGTAATATTTTAAATAGAAATTTTCAAAGTCAGAAAGAAGTAATTCTCTATCTGATTGAGATATGTCATCAAATTCTTCCAGTCCTATAATAGAACCAGGAGAAGTTCCAATAAGTATATTAGAGTCTGTTAATAGTTTATAGTCTTCTATGTACAATTGTTTATTTTCCGGAAAAACTTTAAAATCAACATCTTTTCCTTCATTAAAAAGAGCAATAGGCTCTTGATTATTCCAAGTGTTTATGTTTTTTTGGTCAAAAAAGTCTCCTTCTCCGGTAATATCTACAATCTTTGCCTGTAATGGTAAATAGTCTCTTTGTAATTTACTCTTTAGACCATATAATTTTATTAATACTTCTTCAGGTGTAAAATCAAAAGCCTCTTCCACTTCTGGAATATCCCAATTATCAAACCCACCAGTTGGGTTATTTAATTTGTAAACTAAAGAAAATCTAGAAGTCTTCTTTAAATTAGAATTTGGTAAATTAAACTTTTTTCGTTTCTTATATGAAAAACCACTATTTGTATCAGGTACTGGAACTGCTTGTAATTTTCCAAAAGCTCCGCTCTCTTGATTTATATTTAACCAATATTCTTTTAATGTGATATTGTTATATCCAAAAAAGTCAATTGCATTCAACACTGCTTTATATGTTCCTACAAATGGTTTTATATTATGTAATTCTAAAAGAAGTTCTCTTCTTTTTTGGTTCATTAATTTCCAATCAATTCCATACTCATTAATATCATGCTCTTTAAACATAATAAAATCGCCATCATCTAATGTGCCTCCTAAATTTTGTAAAAGGTCTCTTAATCTTTCATCTTCGCCGATAGTTTCGCCATACACTAATATTTCAGCCAAAACAGTATCATCAAAGGTATCAGATATTCTTAAAACTTTATCATGTCTACCTTCATTTGCAGAAGATAAACCAATATTAATTTGCATAGCACTATTAATATAATCAGAAACTTCTTTAAGACCTGTAACGTCAGTAGATACTAGGTTTGTATGGTCTAAAGTATCTAAAGTTAAAGTATCTAATTCTTGAATTTTTACAGTTTCATCTTCTATTCTAGTACCATAGAAAAACAAGTCATTGCTTGAATAAACATCATCAACCCATTCAACTTTAAATTGAGTTGATCCGGATTCCCCAATTGGAGTACCCCATACTGGGTTTCCTTGAGCATCTTTTTGCTCTTCAAGAATAAAAAGGTTTGCAGATTCATATAAACCTGTAGAAACTTCTGGTAAAAAGATTGAACCTTTTAAAACTCCAGAAACTAAATCTTCTTTTAAATTTAGTTCATTTTCTACACCATTAAAAAATCTTAAATAAGGATATTCTGCCATTATCTTACGTTTTTATCATCTTTATCGACCGTAAAGTTTTTCCAATTTTTCATTTTACGGATTTGTTTTATTGTATTCATATAATAATCTGTACAAAAACCTATAAAATCTCGAATAGTGTCATTTCTAAAAATATGACTAGAGATATTATTCCTAATAAGGTCATCAGAATAGTCATAACCTAAATTAAGTCTATTGTCTTTTCGTACCTTCTGGTAATTATATCTTTTTTCTCTTTTATATCTATATAAATCGTCGTATAGTCCCATTACAATGCTCTTCTATTTCCTGCTTGAATTCTACTATAAATAGTTCTAGGAACTGGTGGATTATCAAAATAAATTGAAAGTGAACTCATTTCACCAATAGCTGGAGTATCTTTTACAAGATTCCCATCTCTATCTTCCCAATTTCCTCTAAATACAGCAACTTCATCTTTATCTAAAATAATGTCACCATACTTATCTAAACCTATTTTATTGTACCAATCTTCTATAGCCTTATCTCCTCCTGAAACAGGAATTAACATGTCTGGCTGGTCAAGCGTTATTTTTTTAATTTCTTCTGTTCTTTTAAAGAACACTAATCTTTTTTGGTCTCCGTCGTTGCCGAGGAGTTCAGGCGTTGTGGGGGTAACTGTAATCTTTTTATAAGTGTAGTATCCATTTCTTCTAGCCTCTTCTTCAACACTCGAAACAAATTGAACATTTACGGCATCAACACCTTCAACATCCTCGATTAAGGCAACGATATCACTTTTAGGAAGTTTATCCCTTCTTGTAATTTTTATAAGGTAATTACTAACCGCAGCTCTGATGTCATTAAAAATATCTTCTTGCTTAAATCCTTCAAACCATCTTATAGATATATCCATTCTATATTTAATAGCTTTAGGCTCTACGAATACAGCTTCACTTGTAACCATTTGTTGACCACTATCCTCTATAACACCAATAAATCTATCAGTTTCTTCTTTGCTGAAAAAGAATTCTTCTTGCGGAACTGAAAAATAATCAGTACCAGACAATAATCTTTTTTCTAAATCTGGAATAGCAAAAATATAAATAACGTTGTCATCATCTAAATAGCCGTCTTCTGTTGTATTATATGCATCTAAATAACTAAATTGACCGTATTTAGATAAGAAATATTCATAGTTGTCAGGATTTGACAAAACATAACTTTTGCTAGCCATTGGTGTTAGCATTTTTGTAAATTCAGTAGACTCTGGATCTGCTCCCATAAAAGGAGTAATCAATACTTCAGAATCTAGTAGTTCATTTAAGTCATAATCTTCTCCTGTTGAATCAGAACCCTCTTCAATCCAGTTAAAACTTAAATCACCTGATTGATTTAAGTTTCCTGCAGCTCCATCACATTTTAAATATTGTATTTCTATTGCTGCTCCATTTTGAGGTATAGAACCAAAATTACCAGTTCCAAAGTAAATATCAATTCCACCACTAATTCCGCTTTTAATCAAAACTCCTTTATCTGTAGGTCTCATTTCATATAGACTATCAAATTTAGTCCATAATTCGCCATTTACAGATACTTTAACATAGTTGTGGTCTGTTGTTCCGGGTACTTTAATATTAAAACTTTGCATCTTTTCTCCAGTTCCAGTAACTGTTTGAGATTCTAATTCGCCCTGCATTATACTTGCTTGAACCCAGCCATTTGAAGATTTAGGTAAAAGAAACTCATCTTTTTGCGTTCTTAAGAAATAAGTAAGACCATTATTTTCAAATGTAATTTTAGTATTTACAGGTATAATTAAATTGTTTCCAGCAATATCATCTTTAGCACCTGGTTTCCATCTAAACCTAATTTCTCCAGTTGCTGCAAACCCTCTTGTTGGGTCATGACCGGCAAGTCTAGCAAGTCCATATATAGATTCAGGCTGCTGTGCAGTGTAAATGTTTTGCTCTACTGTAGAGTCTTCTATATAGAACATAAGCATTTCATTCATCTCAGACATTACTTCTAATATTTGAGCAAATGGTGAAGCTGTTGTAAAAAAGTCACCAGCTCTTCCATAGACTCTTCCAATATAATTAGAAGCATCGCCATATATTTGCTTAGCATTAACTCTTGCTTTTTCTAAAAATTTTAATTCAGCCATTTTTTTATTTATTATTCTATCCTGACCCCAACTAAATATTGAGAGTCAATTATTACATTTAAGTTTGCAATATCTCTTATTTCTCCTCTTTGAAAAGTAATATCTACTCTAGTATCATACTTTTGTGCTAAAGGGATATACATGTCTATTTGCTCCTTAACAAGTCCTTTAACTTGCTCTTCATTTGCATTCAGTTCATATATTAAAGTTTCTAAACTTGCACCAAATCCAGGTTCTCCTAAAACGGTACCCTTATCTGTAAAAAGCATAGTCTCAATTTGAGTAATAAGTTGTGATATCTCATTCTCAATATGAACCGTATTTACATTGTGATTTGGGTCTTCTATCGTTTTAACATATAATTCCATAGATTATTTATCTTATTTTTTAGGAGTGAAACATCCAATCTACTCCTTCATCTCCTTTTATTTCTTCTTTAACACCTTCCAGTTCTTCTTGTCCCATTGATAAAATACCATCATAGTCTATTTCAACTCCACCTGGTAGAGAAAACTTAAACACTGATAATTTAGAACCAATTGCAACTTTTACTTTAGCTGCAACATATCTAAAAAAGATTTCATCATTATACAATGCACAATCAGGAATACTTTCGTAAAGCTCTAAAATAACATCACCTTTAGGAGTATCTCCCATAAATTTCAATTCACCAGTTAATTGTGAATAATGGAAACTTAAAGGATTCTCTAATATTTGTCTAGCCATATCAAAGTAACTTTGGTTAATTACATAGTATTGTAACTCTTCAGCAGACTCTGAAGCACCTGAACCTTCAAATGCATTTCTAAATAACATTTTATCAATAGCGAAGTCATTCCCTTCAGTAAATCTTAAGTCAAAACCAGACGCTCCTGAATTCCAACCAGATGCTAAATCGTAAACTCCATAAATAGAAAAAACTTCACCAGAACCATCAAGTTCCTGTGGTCCAAAATTTACTGATCTGTTATCTTTAAAATAATCAGATGAAAAAACTTCAGAAGGAACATGATAATAGTTTTGTCTTAAACTATATTCGTAATTTTTTCTAAACCACTTAATAGCCCTTTTAGTTATATTTTTAACTTCAGGCTCTGGTAAATTTAAAGGTACCATACATGCACCTGTAATTTCTGAACCAATTTCTGCTAAAAAAGCAGCTAGACATTCTGCACCATAGTCTCTTTCATTTTGAAAATCTAAGGGTTCTCCTGTTCTTATTTTTGCCATTTTTAATCTATTTTTTTACTATTTATTATTTCAGTTTTATCAAACTCTGCAGACTTGCTTATTTTGCCATGTCTAAATATACCACCAATCATTCTTCCTTTAAATATTGAATCCCATTGGAAAACATAACAGTTTGTAAGTTCACATTCTCTACTAACATAACAAGATTCTACTTTAGAACCTGAAACCATAGTGTTTTGATAAAGGTTACACCTTAACATATTAGCATCTTTTATTTCAGATCTAAATATATCACAAAAAGAAAAAGTTCCAGATATCTTGCAGTCTATAAAGTCGTAATTATTCAAATCGAAACAATTCGATAGTTCACCTTCTTTAACCTGAACTCTTCCAATGTCGCTATCATAGTTAATATAACCTTTCGACAAAGAGCCATGGCTGATTAACTTAACTACACTAAACTTAATCTTGTCCCAATAAAGAGATATGATTTTATCAGATTTCTTTAAATCAACGGTTAACTCTATTTCTGGAAAAAACTCTTTAAACCTTGTATGGTCTTTAAGTACTGAAATATATGGATTGTTTTTATTCAATATTCTCTTTAATTCTAAAAGATTTAATTGAGTGTATGATTTACTTTTTGCAGTATTCCATAATTGAAATAAAAATCTTTCTAATAAATAAAGAATATTTGAAGTCTTCTTTTGATAATCTTTACCGCCAATATATCTAAACTCTAAATATCCTTTTTGTAATTTTTCAAAGTTTACTCCATAATACTTTTCATTAGGAAAGTCAAATGACATTGGGTTAATATGCTGTCCATTAAAATAAGTAGATTCTAATTTAGGTACTACCCACTTAATTGATTTTGCGTATACACTATTTTCTCTATTTGGAAACATTTTGTAAACTTCAGCCTCGTTAAAGTCTAATATAAACTTTAAAGCATCCATTCTTTGAATAAATTCAGGGTACTCTACTTTGTCAGAATCAAAACTTACATTTAAGTGTATTGATGACTTTTCAGTAGTATATCCATTCTTATCGATCCATGCTAACATGTCGATAATCATCTTTCTAGCATCGTTATAAGGTATGGCTCCAGTAACTAATTCGACCAAGCCTTTACCACCTGACATGTCAGGTTCTAATTTAAACTCTTTTTTAGTTGGTTGGAAGTCACTATGCGCTTTATCTTCTAACCTAACCTTTTTACCTAAAAGAGATGCTATTTCTTTTCTAGTATCTTCTAAAGACTTGTTGGAGTAAAATTCGAATTCTACTCCAACTAGCCCCATTTCTAGAATGTCTTCTTTTCTATCGTCATTAATAATTTGATACGTGAGCATGTGATAAATTTACTTTCTTTATATATCACGTATAATCTAATAATCTAAAAATAGATTTTACTCAGCAAGTTTTAAGAAAACTTTCTTTGTATCTTCCTCTATTCTAGTTATTGTAACGTTTATTTTATGCTTAGGTTTATACGATTTTAAAGCTTCTGTATTTTCAAATTCACTTACATGTAATAAGCCAACAATACCTTCCGCTATTTCAATAAACAATCCATAATCTTTACATGATTTTACAGTTGCTAAAACATCAGAATTAGGTTTAAACTTCTCATTGATTTTTAACCAAGGATTTGCAGCAACCTCATCTTTTTGAGTAAGAGTTATTTTATCATTTGAAATAATATCTTTGATTCTAAATGTAATCTCTTCTCCTGGAACTATTTCTCTATTCTTATGTCTTACTAACAAATCAGAATCTAAATCATTTACATGAATCATACCAGTTAAGCATTCATTAAATTCACAGAATACTCCATACTTGGCTGAACCTGTAACGGTACCAGTAATTTCTTGAGTTAAATTTTCTTTAAGTTTATCAATAGTACCTGGAATCATAGTCTTTAAATAAGCTCTATGTGAAACTACAATAGTTCCTTTTTCTTTAGAAAAACTTACTGGAACAACATACATGTCAGTGTCTATAATACTAGAGAAATCATGTAGTTTATTAATACCAGCTAAACTACCCGGCATAAAGCAGTCAATTCCATTTACACGAACAATATATCCTGCTTCTTGCATCATTTTAGTAACATTACCACTCCATGCCGTATCTTGTGTTTCGATAGCAGCTTGCATTTCAGTGAATGTCTTTTTTCTAGCTCCTTCAGTTAATGAACCGTATAGAGATACTGAATCATCAAAAGGGTCAGAAGTAATTGTAACGTCTACTTCAGAGCCTATTGTTTTTCCTAATTCTCTAAATGCAGGGTCTTCTTTTTGTAGATTAATAAAGACAAGTTGTCTATATCCAATATCGACAGTAGATGTACTGCCTTTAGTAGAATAAACAGTACCGGTGTATTGAACGCCGTGTTCAACTTTTGACAAAGTATTTGAGTCTTCATCATGTTTGTTGTACTTATCATAAAGCTCCTGTGCGTAGCTTTCTCTACAAAATACTTTGTGTTTTGGATCGTTTGTTTTAATGTGAGGATTTCCCTTCCTAATTGCTGATGGGCAAGTGGCTTCATAGCCATCCCAATCAAAGTTACCGTCGGCATCAAACCAATCGGCGTCAGATTTGTTAATCATTTGTTATATTTTTAAGGTTTAATTATATATTCTTTTAATTATTTAAACGAAAAGTTCAATGGGTTAAGTGTAATTGGTGCTGCATTTGTAGCTGGACCTGCTGGACTCTGCAATTGTAAAAACCCTGGAGGTATTGTCAATTTTATATCTGCATCTTTTACATAAGCATCTATCTCTTCGGCTATAATTTTAGAAAGTTCTTTTGATAAGACATCAATTAACTCTTTTGATATTTGTCCCGATACTTCATCTGCAAAGTTTTTCCACTGCTTCTTTTTAAAACTGTTCTGATCTATTCCTGGAGGCTCTAAATTATCTTGATACCATTTATCAATATTTTTCTGAGCTTTGTATAAACCAGCAGGTGGCATAACTAAATCTTCAGTATCGAATGCATCTGTTACAAAGTTAGATACTCTTACTTTACTATCTCCACCTGCAAGCTTTTTAGCAAGTGGCTCTTCTAACTCTTTAATTCTTTTTTCTATTTTAGATTTTAATCCGTTTTTATTTAACATACTATTGTGTTTTAGTGACTTGACTTAATTCTGCTCCATTTAATAATACAATTGGAGGTGTTGTTGGCGTTCCTGGTGATGCACTACCATGTGTATGTGCATTAAACAGCGCTTGGAATGTATTTCCTTTAATTACTTGTTCTGCAGCAGCTTCTCCTAATTCTATATTAGGACTGTTTACATATACCCTTGGGGCTTTTACTTCAACTTCATTTTCCGTAAAAAGATAAATTCTATTTTCAGAGTCTAGTTGAATTAAAGGAGATTCTTCAGCACCGGCCCCTGTAGTTACTATGAATCCTTTTTCAGGACTGTAGTACGCTCTTAAATTTCTGACAGCATCATATACTAAAGATATACAATTTTGAGGAGCTCCACTTTCTGATAAAATATCAGATTTAAAATCAGAATTTTGATTAACATGGTAAATATATTCAGGGTGGTAAATATCTCCATTATCAAAATTAATAGCAACAATATCACCAACTCTAGGAACTGCATGGGCTCCTGGTGTATTTCTATTTGAAGGCGTTGCCCAAGGAATAGAGCTTGTAGGAATATTATCAAATTTTCCAAATACCCTTACTCTACATCTACCATCTAATAAAGGGTCAGAATTATCTACAACCTCACCTATCCAGTGACTATCTCTTAAATTATCTATATTTAATTCTTTAGAATCCATATTATATTTATCTTATTTTTTAGACCAATTCTTGAGAGCATCTTCTATCTCAGTACTATAGTTTAAATAAAATTGTAAATATTCAGGTTCACGGAGTCTTTCAAATTCACCATTTATGATATGTTCGCAAATTTCTTTTATTCTTGCTTCAGTGTCTTTATCCATGTATGTTTCCTAAATTAGAATCCTTTTCAGGTGGAGGTGATTGAATATTGTTAGTAGGTTTAAGTGGAACTTCAGGAATTGATTCCGGAAATACATTATCTCCAACACTTGCACCGATATTAGAATTTTGAGATGAATCGTCTGTTAATGCCTGTGCAGTTTTTACTGCTAAATTTCTAAGTCCGTTTAAACTTCCAGCAGCAAGAGCATCTTGTATATTAGAAGCAGCATTTAAACCATATACGTTTCCTAAAAGAAGTTTTGCTAAAGTATCTTGTTTTAAACGCTGTCCAGCACCTTCAAGTTCTGCTAATGCATCAGCAAGTAAGTTTTCTCCTAATCTTCCTGGACTACCAAATTCAATGGGGTTTTCTGTGTTTTGATTTTCTCCAAAACCGTCTATTCTTTCGGTACTTAAAACTTCTTCAAGTGGCTGCTGTTCAAAACCGTCTATTCTTTCGGTACTTAAAACTTCTTCAAGCGGCTGCTGTTCAAAACCTTCAACCTTTTCTACAGTTTTACCGGTAAAAGTAACATTGGTCGTATCATTATTAGATTTAGTATTAGATTCTTCTTTGCCACTTCTTTTATCACCCTCACTTGAAGGCGTTGTAGTATTTTCATCATTTCCTGCAGTATTAGGAGTATTACTTCCAACTTCAGATAGTTTATTTTCAGCTAAAGTACCCTCAAATTCATTCAAGTATTGTTTACTGTAATACTTTACTGTTTGATACTTAATTTGAATTTGATTTTCTGCAATTTTAGGCTCTGAAGTCGATAATCCTCCAAATATACCAACTCCTGAATCTGTATGAAAAGAACATTTTCCTAATTTAACAGCAAAATGTGATTTTGCACTATATGCAATATCTTGATTTATTACAGTATACTCTCTTTCTTCATTTTGAAAATCATTAGTTTGATTTTTATTAGTATTTAACTTTCTATTAGCAATAGTTCTACATTCTGAAACAATTATGGTAAGACTAAAATAAGTCATATTATGTGGTAAAACTTCGCACCACCTATCCATATCAAATGCAACATCTCTATACATATCCATTAAACCAGCAACCATTAAATCTAAAGTTTCTATGGTTTTTATTTTTATACCGTCGTCAGTACCTCTATATGCTTCTTTTAAATTTTCAAATTTATAAACATTTTCAAAACCCTCTATTTCATAAAAATACCAAGGCATTTCTCTATTCAATTTTTGTAGAAGTTTTGTAAACCTTACAAGTTTATCAGCTCTTTCCGGTTCGAATAAAACATTTCTTAAAAAATCTTCGGCTACTCCGTTAAAAAGAGGAGATTCTCCCCAATCAAACATTAAAAAGAAGCTAATATATGTTGGGTCACCGTATTGGTGTGATCTGTAGCCCTTTTGCCATTTATTTCTAGTAAATTTATCCATGTTATTTATATTTAATACTATTTGCTAAAACTGGCCATTCTCTTCTTAAAAGAGTTAATTTTTGCCTAATCGATGGTTCTCCAGTCCTGTATATATATTCTATACCACCTATGATGTAGTGACCAGAAACAAAATCATCAAGTGTAACTTCTTGACCTTCATCTGATTCTCCTTCATCCTTAAAATCAAAGGCTTTTTCTTCTGCCTTTGCCCCTTTTTCTTTTAATACTTTATCAGTCTCTTTATTCATTGCAACCTTAGTTGGCTCAACATTGTACATTATAACTGGAATTTTTTGATATCTATAAAGTCCAGGATTAAAAGCTTCTAGCTCTACTGTTAATTGTATTTTTTCTAACTCTCTTAAATTTTGATAGTTATTAAGCATCGAATATTTGTGGTTAGAATGCACATTACCATTTAAAGAATAGTCTTGCTGTCTACCGATATATTTATGTTTTATGTGACTTTCGTAGTGAAATTCATCTCTTCTACCTTTAAGAGGTTCTTCAGTATCTCTTAAATTAGTGCTTGTATATGATTCAATATCGAATTCTATCAGCTTTTCTCCCTCAAGTTCATCGTACATCTGTAGGATTCTTTTATATCCATTCTTTAATGATATTTTGCTAGAATCATTACTTAAAGCCCATTGAGATATTTTATTACCAGTGCCGTCTGCTGAGTGGTTGTTAGTCAAATATAGTTTTGAAGTTATTTGGTCATTATCTTCATTTGTACTTTCTTGAGAAACTGACCTACTAAATGAAGTTATAAAATCTTGACCATCTTCTCCTTTAACATTTTTAGAATTAAAAATTTTGTTTACTTCTATAAAATTCAAATAATAATACTGGTCTATATAAAAAGTCTGAAATGCTTCTTCTTTTATATATGAAGCGTTTACAACCCCTTTCACGAAATCAACAGTTCTTTCATAAGCCTGAATTCTTACTTGCGAATCGTTTGCTGAATTAATATTTGTAGCCATTCCCAAACCTAAATTAGAAGAAACCTGCTGAATATGCTCTAAACTATTACCTTCATCAAATGCTCTACATTCTTCTGTAAAAAGTCCAGGTATTTTTGCAATTCCAGTAAACCCATAAGTTCTTTCACTATGAGGTAAACCTTTTCTAGGAGAAGTTATAGAAACTATATCAAAATCCATGTGAATACTTTTAAATGTATCCTCATTTTTTGAACCAATGTATATTGTAATAGCGTCTCCATCTCTTGGATATTGAGAAGTATCAAATGTTCCTTGAGAATCTTTTAATCTTACAGTAAGTTCAGGTATTTCATCAGTTATTGAAAGTCTAAAAGACATAATATCATGGTCTTGAAAATCATAACCGTTTATTGTTACAGTAGGAACATCAATTCCAAAAGTTTTTGTTTGCTTATCTCCACCTTCATCTTCATCTAATCTAGGTACCTCGATTTTATAAGGTCTAATAGAAGGTTCAGATACTACTAATATATTATTATCTAATTCTGCCATTATCTCTTCTTATTACGTTTACTCCTTCTATCGCTCTCTTTTTTCTTAAGAATATCTTTTTTCTTAAGAATCTTTTTATTCTTAAGTTTTTCGTCTAGTCCTTTTTCAGTATTCTTAGACTTTTTCTTTTGCTTTTCAATATCTAAATTATTAGACTTATCACCTGCTAGTGAAAACGTAGTTTGCTGACTTGTTTCTATAGTACCATCATATTTTACCGTAGTTTTAGTAGTAGTTGTAGTCTTTTTACCAGCATCGTATACTATAGATTTTTTAGTAGATTCTTTACCAATTACTTTACCTTTATCATCAAGTACATCTTTAACATCTGCCTTTCCAGAAATACTTTTATCACCTTCTAATTTAGCAGCTTTTGCTTTTTCAAATTCTTCTAGTGGTATTCCTGCATTTTTAAGTATATCTACTTCTTTTAAAGTTAAATCTTTCATACCTTTATCAAATATTGCAGGATCTACTTTTTTCCAATTTTCATCAGCAACATTACCTAAACCTTTGGAAACTCTAATTTTATCTTTTTTAGGTTTTACTGGTTCAGGTAACATAGCGCCCATTCCAAACTCAGTTGCTTTTTCGCCATCTCTTTCTGTAAATTTAAAAGTTTTATATCCTGTTTTAAGAACATTAGGTGGTAATACCTCTTTAAGTTTATGTTTCTTCTTAAGAAATTCTACTCTTTTTTGGTCTTTTGGCGTCAATCTTTTAGTATCTAAAAATTCTTGCCTAACTATATTATCTTTAGATTCTTCAGGTCTTTCTAATGCTTTAAAATTATTACCAATAACTGGTATTTTTAGAATGTCACCTTCTTTTATAGAAAAAGGGTCAGATATTCCATTAAATTTTAAAAGATAGTCCATGTGTTCATCAGTGTTATAATAATCTAAACAAATTAAATCTATTCTACCTTGTTCATCGCTGGTAACATAGTGTTCTTTTATAACCTTAATATTTCCCTTGTTTATAAACAACATTGTAGGCTGAGTAAGAATCAATCTACCAGCCTCAACTATTTTATCTAATATACTTCTAAGTTCCATTATCCGTTTGCAAATTTTGCCGCAGCTCTAGCTAAGTTTCCGTTTTTGTCTCCCTGTACTTTACCATACGCATCTACATCATAAGTTACACCAGGATCTAATACTCCATCTTCTGCCAAATATAATCTACCTCTACCAGCGTTAAACATTGATTCAATAGCACCTTTATCTCTTGGCATACCTGGTTTTAATTTAATAGTTACATTAAGTGTAGTTGGAAAATCTTCGTAACCCAACGGCCCTTCAAATTCAAATGTAGTATCAGTACATGCTAAATTTCCTATAACAGCGATTGGGTTAAGAGGATTTCCTACTGTAAGGTGCCATGGTCCTGTAGGGTCTCCAGTTAAGAATGCTGCCGCTACTGTACCACCTTGAGGTCCTCCTAATAAGTCCATCATAGCTCCACCCAAAATATTATTTAATATTTTACTATCTCCACCTTTCATAATATCTTTAACACCCTTTGTAATAGTTCCTGCTAAATCTTTAACAACACTACCCATAAATCCTTTAATATCTCCGCTTTGTAGTTTTTTAAGGTCTCCAAAAGGTTTACCTTTTTTACCACCACCTGTATATCTTACAGCTCCACCCCAAAACGGCGCTTCATTGTATGTTAAAATTAAAAGGTTTGCAAGAACATCTAAAAATGCAAGTTTAGGACTTACACCAGGAATACCCTTTAAATCATATTGAAATTTTAAAGAGAATTCTTGGCTAAAATTTAAACCAGCCTCTCTCATATTAACTTTCTTTATTATATTTAAAGGTGAAAATTCATGATTAGGATATGTTTGTTTTACAGGGTCATAACCGTCACCTTGTTGCTGTCTTATTCTAGTTTGCGAAGCACTTTCTCCCGCAAGACCTCCTTGTATATTTTGTGAAAAAGGCATGGAATCTATAAAACCGCCAAGTTTACCTCTATCTCTAGGTTGACTATTAATAGTTTGTAATTCTGAAGTAGCTTCTTTCCATTTAAAACCAACTGTAAATTTAAGTATTTCTTTCATGTTATTTCCAGGCTTTTCACCCATAAAAGTTACAGCTTGTGCAAGTGCTGGCTGTAAATTTTTAAATGGTTTACCATCTGCATTAAATTGAACAGGTCTTATAATATTATCCATAACTGGAAATGCAAATCTCCTAAGAGTAAGCAACTGGTTATTAGGTATTTTTCCATAATATTTTGTGTAAATAAAATCCTCATATCGATATTGATATCCTGGAGAACCTGTAAGTTTTCCGCATTCTTCAATAATTACTTTAGCAGTTGGGTTTTTAGGAGAACCGGAGTTTCCTATTCTAAAAACTTGAGCCTTTGTGTAACCAACTTTTGGTATACCTTCATCATTTCCTATACCCTGCATTGGAGTACCTCTGTATCTAAATAAACTCCATTTATTAGCTATAGACCTTGGCGAAGTTCCTTTTTCTTGAAAAATCTCTATTTTGTTTGTTTTACCACTGATATTATATTTTGCAGGTCTTTTAAGTTGGTCAAAAGCAGGAGGAATATCTCCTTTTTCTGATGGACTATCTGCAAGCTCAGATGTGTTTCCTAATAATTCAGCATTAGCAGCACGTTCTCTTTCAGCTTTACTTTTTGCAGGATTTCCTTTAGCACCTTCAACTCTTCCAGATTTAGCTTCATCTACTCCGGTTTTAACATTCGTGTATATCCATTCTCCTGCTTCCTGTGCCTTGTATACTAAATCGTCAAAGAAACCCATAAAATTATAAAAGATTTTTTTATTATATATCTAATAAATTTAGATATGTTTGTCTAAATCTTCTACGTTGGGCTTTTCAGTTAAATTATCAAACCATGCTTTATTATTTGGAGCCCTTTCTCCTAAGAATTTTTTAAGGGAATTAATGAAATCAAATCTAGTATGAAAATAGAGTTCTCCTTTGCTATACTGGCTTCTGGTACTCATATCATATAATTCTTTAAGATTTTGTTCTATAAGGAATGTTTGTATATTATTAAAGAAGTCTCTTTGCTCTTTTCTTGTTTTACAACAATATACACTATCTACAACAACTAGATACTTTTCCCAATTATCACCATTATATGTTTTTTCTACAAATTCATCTATGGTCTTGATGTTTTTTCTAACTAACTTGTATCTAGTGTCAGCACCTTCAAAATCTCTAATAGTTCTACCTTTAATCAAAAACCTTTTTACAAATGCAACATCTTCGTACATTTTGTCTATTTTAATTTGGTATTGTGGATTGTATTCATCAAACTTGATGTCATAAATAACTCCTCTAACCGCGAATAAAATATTAGGGTGTGTTGTGGTAGAGATTAAAGCATGTATTGAATCTCCTTTAGAAAAGAGTTTATGCCTGATCATTATCTAAAAACTTAACGTTATCAAACTTACTTAATACAGAAGGGTCTAAATTATCTTCTCTACTAATAACTACTAAATCAAATTCTAAACCACCTGAGATATCAGATAGAAAGTTTTTAAAATTTAATACATTATCTTTATCTAAGTTTTTTAAGAGATACGTGATAGACGCAGTGTCTTCCTCTTGATAAGTTTCTGATTTTTTGTTTTTTTCAATTAAGTTTCTTATCATCTTCTGTATTTGTAAAGAAATCAAAGTATCAGAAGGAACGTGTCCAAATGGGTCACTTTTAGATAACCTATCACAGACTTCGTTATAAGAAATTATTTGGGTTTTTGTTTTGTCAAAATCATCTTGCTTTCTTATTTCTTTAGCAAGTTTATTGAACTGTGTTTTATTTTTGCACCAGATGCAATCAACTTTTAACTTCATATTTGGTAAGTTGTTTTTTATACCTATCAAGAAGTCTTTCAGCGCTAGTTATTCTAGCTTTTAATTCTACTGCCGTTAATTCTTCTATTTTTTTAGGTTTTGGAGTAACTTTAACTTCTAATTTTTTAGGGTCTAAATCACTACCTTTTTCTAAACCAACATCTAAACAAATATCATTTATGAATTTTAATCTATTTTTAAATTCCGGATCATCTTCAAAAGGATATACAGTGCTGGTAGTAAATACTTCACCAGCACCGTTAATATTATCGTCTTCAACAATTTTAATAACTCCGTTATTTGCTAATTCTATGTTGATGTTAATCATTACTTTTTATTTCTATTTTCCATAGAAGCTAAAGCTTCAGTTTCTAATTCTTTTGCTTTTTTTCTATCTGCTCTATAAGTTTCAGTTTTTACAGACTTTAAAGCGAATGCTTCCTCTAATAATGTAAGCTCTTTAGTATTATAACCTTCTTCTTTCATTTTAGCCAAATATGCTGCTGACAAATGCTCTAATCTTTCATATCTTGCATTTTCTAATTCTTCAACCATTTTCTCATGTTTTGCTTTTCCCTCAGCTCTATTTCTTTTTCTAAACTCAACTTTAGTAGGGTCCATGAATTGTAGTTTACTTAATTTTTTAAGTATCCCTAATTGCTTAAACATTCTTCTCTTTTCTCTTCTATTACTCATAAGTTTTTGATATTTGGGTTTTTACTTGATTTTTAATATCTTCGATTATATTATTTATTTGATTTTCTACATGATAGTCTAGTCCTTCTAAAAGTTCTTCTTCTCCTAATTCTTCTTTTAAAGCATTAAACACTGTTTTTCCAGGAACGTTAACTCCTATTTTAATTTCAAAATTTGTCTTTTTCTTTTTACTTAGCTTGGAAACTATACTCGATATAATAGAGCTACTACTAGCAGCAGTCTCTTCTTCGTTTACATATTGCGGGTTATCACCGGTTACATGGACCTGCCTACTGATTTTATTTGGGCTTTCAACTTCTTTTATCATTTGACTTGGAGGTGATGTTGGTTTTTGAGGTTCTGTAGCGCTTGCACTTAATATGCTTGAATTCTCTTCAGCTTCATCCATATTTTCACATAATTGTAAAAACTCATTAACTAATTTAGGGTTTATTCTAGACCCATCTGTAAAATATAACCAGCCGTCTCGTGTAGAATCTTCTACTACTATTTTACCAGCACGCTCAGATTTTGTCCAAACATATATTTTACTATCGACTTGTTCTTCAACTTGTTCTGTCATTGTTCTATTTTTAACTTTATATTTAGTTTTTCCAAAAAGTTTCTTTAGGAAACCCATATCACATTTATTTAGTCTTCGTTTTCATCTCTAACTATCCAACCTTCGATGTTTTCTTTTAAAACCTCGTCAATAAAGTCTATTCCTTCTTTATTGCCTATAAAAGCATCTCCTTTTACATAATGGTTAAAGAATTTCTCTCTACCCCATTTTTCATATTGTTTTTTAACAAAATCAAGACTTTCTACTCTGTATCTTCTTATACTCATATTACTATATTATATTATTACTTTATTACTTTAATACGATTCTTTAAATCTTCTGATAAAAAATCGGTTTTATGCATTATATTATTAAAACAGGCATCTAATATGTAGGTAATTGCCCAATCTTTAGAATTCCTAACAGATCTACCAATGCCCTGTTCTATTGTAACTCCAGTTTTCCAATCATACCACCCTGGAGAACCTTTCATTTTTGCAATCGTTAAAGGGTCTCCCAATGAAGGAAACGGTATTTTAAAGAATATTTGAAATCTACACGATTCATCATTAAAATCTAGTCCTTCTAAAATAGAGGGCCCCATAATTATACCATTAACACCCTTCTTAAACTTTATTAATGCGTCTTCTTTCTCAGAAGAATTCTTATATTCTATAATTCTTCTAATATGATTTGAGTGTTGTTTTATATATTGCGTAAACTCGTAGCTACCTGTGTGGATAAGTCCTCTCTGGTCCTTATGTTTACTTAGTATCTGATCTAGTATCTTAATCGCTTCAGGAAGACTTTTCTCTTTATGTTGCATTGACATCTTAAATCTATTAACAAATATAATAGGTGACTTCTCATAATTAAAGTCGTTTGATAGTTTAATGACGTTAGCATTTTCTATACCCATAACTTTAATATAGGTTTTAGGGTCTCCAATTGTTGCTGACATAAATACCTTAAAGCCTGCTCTCTGATGTAGATGTTTTCTAATCATTGCTGCCTCACTAAGACACATCAACTTTATTTCACCTTCTTGGATATTTTTACTAAAGAGCATTGATTGAAGCCCTTCTTTTTCTATTATTTCTAAATAGTCTTCTAATTTGCAATGAACATCTTTTATGTAGTCAAAATGTTTAAAAGCCTTGTTCCATTTTTTAGGAAGTGGTTTATCAACATTTCTTCCAAATTTATGCCTACTTACTTTTTGCAAATCTTTTCTTTTTGAGAGAACACCACTTAAGAATGTCTTGAGTTTATTTAATTTAAAGAACATTCCTTCATTAGTCTTCTCAAACAAGATGTCATCTATTAGACCTTCAATGTATGCCCTTCCAGCTGTTGAAGTTCTTATGCCCTCTGAAATCAAGAAGTCAATCAAATCTACCGTTGAAAAAAGGGGAAATTTTTTCAAAATTGGAGAAAAATGTTGCTGCACTATTTCGTCTACTTTATGAGCTTCATCAAAGAAAGCAAAGTCCCGTTTACGAAACGGAAAAAAATTATCATATTCATCCAAATCTATGCTAGTATCAAGGGCCTTCGGCCCAGTATTGGATTTCTCTAAACTTGCCTGATGCTGCGCAATCTTAAGATTAACATAATTCTGTTGTATTAGCCACCAACTGTAGTTTGCTAAAGTAACGGGACTATGGATTGCTTTTTGGCGACCAATAATATATCCACAGGTGGATGAACACTGAAGGGCCAAAGACTGTTTCATACTGTAACCTCTCATCTTGCACTCTCCCATACTATAAGAAAGTCCGTTTAAGTCACAAGTGTAATTATCGATACCACGTACTGAAGCCCATCCAGTTTTGAACCCAATTATGTCTTTTTCGTACTGGTCTTGAAGTGATTTGTCGGAGGTTAGTAAATATCCTGAATTTCCTAATTCTTTTAATACGTATGAAGACCATAAGGCTATTATAGATTTACCTGTACCTGTAGGAGCATCTAGTATTACAGTACTTTCTTGGTCTTTGAGATATAAATCGCATATTGCTTCTATAGTTTCTCTTTGGTTAGTTCTAAATTTAAAGTCTTTACCAAATAGTTTCTTATCTAGTGCATTGTCTATTATCTCTTTTATATTACTCATTAATGTTTAAATCTTTAGGATGAATTCTTTCTACTTCTATATTTGCTTTTTTTAATAGTTCTATACCTGATAGGTCTCTATATGCTTCAGTCCAATATACCTTTGTAATTCCTGATTGTATTATCAGTTTTGAACAGTCAAAACAGGGAGAGGTAGTGACATATAGCGCCGCCCCTGTCGAACTTATCGTAGTTTGGGCCACCTTTGTGATAGCATTAGATTCGGCATGTAGAACTTCTTTTTTAGTTACTTGTTTAGAACAACAACCATCTTTACATTCATATCCTTTATCGATTAATACTTGTAAATGATCTGGGTTATCGACAAGTCTAGTTTGAATTTCTTCGCAATCATTGTCGAATCCATTTGGTGTACCGTTATAACCAAAACTAATTATCTGTCCGTCTTTTACAATAACGGCTCCAACCTGTCTCCTTTCAGCATAGCTGCATTTAGCGAACTGATAGGCTACTTTCATATATACTTTATTGATTTCTAATTTTGGCATAATTTTTTACATTAAAAAAGCTAACTATAATTTATATAGCTAGCTCTTTATTTGTTTATTGACAGTTGTAAGTTTTAATCTTCTGTATCATCTAAAGGTTTTGCTCCATCTTCTGTATGTGGTTCATTTTCTTCAGATTGAGGTTCTTTTATTTCAGTTCCTTCTGCTTTATAAGCCTCGCATGCCTCGTCTAATTTTTTAGCATAAGCTTCTTTTAAAGAATTACATGTAGCTTCATAGGCTTCTTTAGTGTATGTTTCATCAGCTTCTTTCATTTCTTCTAATGCCTTTGCTGCAACTCCACCAATTAAGGCCGCATTTTCTTTTAAATAAGATTCAACAGTGTGCTCATCATAGTCATCGCTTTCATAAGCCTTTGCTTCAGATTTCATCATTTCTTTTACTGATTCCATCATTTCTGCAACAGTTTCTGAAATATCTTCATCATCATCGTCATCATCGTCGTCATCGTCATCGCTGTCATCATCGTCGTCGATCACCTCCTCGGCAGATTCTTCCTCCGCTTCTTCAGTTTCTTCTACTTCTTCAGCAGATTCAACATCGTCTATAACTTCTTCAGTTTCCGTAGTCTCTTTAGAATTTCTAGATGAATATTCTTCAAACGATAATACTTTTGTGTTAGTACCTTCCATTTTATTATTTATTTTTACGTTTAGATATTATATATCCTTTATAATATATTAATATTTTTAAGGTCTCACAACAGGATATTGGTCTACTAACATAGGGTCTATTGAAGATATTGACATTGGAAATTCATTTCTTTGATATTCTATCAATGCAAGCTCTTTTGCCTTTGCCTCCAATTCAATATCAACATCATATCCAAAAGTAGGAATATTTTCGTAAATATAATCAGCATGTGCTCGATTCATGACACTGTTATCTTCATGAATTTTTTTACAAGAACTGTAGTGAGTACATTGTTTAATTCCTTCTGGCCAAGTAGAACGTGCAAGTTCAAACGCTTCTTTTACTGGCATTGGGTCTTCATAGCACCAATGATGGTGATAGTCAAACATGACTGGACAACCAACAACATCTGAAATTCCTTCTTTAAGGTCTTTAACACTGTATTGTGCTTTTTTGTCATCATTTTCTACGACTAGTCGCTTTTTAACAGATTCATCTAGCATTATGAATGAATCGCAAAATCTTTTCATAGCATCTTCTTTTCCTCCTTGTGCACTGTTAATATGTACATTTATTGGATAAGCGTGTGTTCTAGGAAAACCCATTAAGTCCATAATTTCACCATGTTGGTTAAGTTCTTTCATAGATTTTTTAACAACATTAGGGTTCAGGCTTGCTATAACGCAAAAATGACCTGGATGGAATGTGATTCTTTGTCCACCTTTTTTAGCGATATGGCCGGCACCCATCAACAAATTTCTTATTCTGTAATAAGTTGGAAGGTCTTTAAGTTCGTATTCAGACATCCATGGAAACATATTGCTTGACATTCTGTACAACTTTACACCATTTGCATTATTCCATTTAATAATTTCAATAAGGTCTCTGATGTTATGTAATGCAAGTTCGCCTGCATATTCAAGTCCTTTTTCATTAAAAGTCTTTTTAATCATACTTCTACCGACTTTGATGCCTTTTTCTCCAAGCGTAAGGTTTATGCAACAATATCCTAAATTTACGTTACTCATTATCTTCTATTTTTGGTGGGTTAATAAATACAGTCCATACAAGAAATAGTACAACTGCTGGCCATGTAAAAGTCACCATGATTTTTGTGCGAGTGTCCCATGGAACATGAGAATCGACTTTTATGTCTAGGTAACCATATTTAAAAAAAAACCAAGTCAATGCGTCTATGAATAAATTAAACACAATGCCTAGAGTTATGTATAAAAATATTGAATTGAAAATCATAATTAAGATAATTGTTTTTTAGATGAAAAATCGTCTATGTAGTTTTTTTGGCGATCTATTTCTTTAACTAAGTGTCTTTGTCTTTTTTCAAAGTCTTTAAGTCTTTTAGCAGATTCTGAATCTGGGTTTTTTTCTACAAAAGTTTTAAACCTAGCAAGACCTTCTGTTCTAGAACCTTTTCTAGTCCATGATATCTCTTGTTCTTTAATAAAATCTTTTTTAGCATTTTTTACAGATTCTAAATTTTCAATAGTTTCTTCTAATAAGTGGTGTAAATGGTTTAAATACTTTAAATCGCTCTCTTTCGTCATAGTTACTTTATTTTATTATATTTATTTAATTTATGTTGTTTCATGTATTCCTCAATAAAGAATGTGCCTACTCCAACGTCTTCTATTACAAAGTTGTTGTCTATCAAGGGTTTTCTTTTTTTAGTGATGACATCATCTACATGTCTATTGTAAATAACTGTCATGTATTTTTTATTAGCTCTTTCGCTTTTTTTATAAACTACAACAATTGGTGGTTTTGATTCTGCCATTATGCTTTAGTTTTTTGAAAGTCCATATACCAACTATCATTATATCTGTGTTTAATAAACATTGCTAAATGAATTCTAGTTATAGACTGTCCTTTAAAAATTACTCGAGAAGATTGCTTTCTTTTAATGAACCATCTCCAAAGCATGTCTAACTCTTTTTCTCCAGGAGATTTAACGTTTGCTTCTATAGATTCTAAAAAATCTTTTACCATAAAATGTTTCTCTATTTCTTGAAACATTATTTCTCTTTGTTCTTTTACTGTCATATTAAGAATTTAAGTCTTTTTTTAATTCTTTAATCTTTTTCCTTACTTGGTACTCTTTTTCAAGTAAATTATCATACATAGTAATATCAACCCAAGGGTTGTTTTGTAATTCTATGATAGATTCTAATACTTTTTCAAAATCTTTCAATGTTTTTGGCGGTTCAATTATTGGCATTTTTTCTTAGTTTTAATTTGTTATAGTATAAATATAAGAATAAAAAACGACATAAAAAAATCTGGAGTGATTTATTTCCAAAATAATTGAATTAATATCAGAAGCGTCGTTAAAATCAAACTTATTATTGTTTTTAAATTTATAGCTTCTCCTAAGATAAACCAAGTAAGAGCAGCAAAAACTAACATTCCTGCTGAAAAACCTATGAATCTTCCTGGCCATACTAAACCACCATAATGAGCAGCAACAAATTTTGTTCCAAGAATAAATATGTATGTTGTAAATCCTCCAAAAACCATTGAAATTATTAAAGGATTGTTTTTAGCCCATGGCCATATAAATTGACTGTTGGTCTGAAACCAAACCATGATTTGAGCTAAAAAGTAAAGTGATATGCCTATTATAAGGCCTTTCAAAATAAATTATTTGTTGTAGTTAGCATGTGACTAATAAAGCTGTGTCTATGTTGAGGTGTAGGACCATGTTCTTTAATAGCTTTGATATGAGCTGCAGTACCGTAACCTTTATTGCTATTCCAACCATAAGGTTCATTACCCTCATTCAACTCCTTCATAATTAAGTCTCTTCCTGTTTTAGCAAGAATAGAAGCCGCTGCTATTGATGTATATTTGTTATCTCCACCTGGAATAGTTTTAAATGGAACTCCATTCCATCCTTTAAACTGATCTCCATCTACGAGAATAAAATCAAATCGGAAGTTCCATTGAGCCATGTTATCTAAACACGTCTTCATTCCTTCCATTGTAGCTCTTAAAATATTCATTTCTTCTATTTTATCTACATCAATCGCCCAAGTCTGATGTGCTATTGCATTTTCTAATACAAGTTCTCTAGCCTCTTGTCTTTGGGATTCATTTAAGAGTTTACTATCTTTGATTAAAGGGTGATTAAAGTCTTTTGGCATTATAACAGCAGAAGTAACTACTGGACCTGCTAAGGCTCCTCTTCCTGCTTCATCTAAACCTACCTCTATTAGGTTTTCATTTAAAAAAGTCTTTAATCTAATGTGTATTGGTTTCTCCATATAGATTATATGAAGAAAATGCAAAAAGTTTACTTATCAGAATTATATTTCCATTTATCATACTTCTTAACAATATCTTTTAAGATTTTAGCTCTAACAATATCGTTTTCGGTAAATGTATGCATTCCAACGCCTTTTACATTTTTAATGATTTCTATAAATTTAGGAAGACTAACTTTATTTTCTTTAATATCATATTGATTAATATCACCAGCAACGATACATTTACTCTCTTTGCCCATTCTTGTTACGAATAACATAAGAGCTTTCATTGGCGCATTTTGAGCTTCGTCTAATATCATTAAAGACCTGTCAAACGTATCTCCTCTCATAAAAGCAAGTGGTTCAAAACTAATAATCTTTTTCTCGAAAAGAATATCACTTTCTTCTTTACCTATTATCTTTTCTATATTAGACTTATATGATTTTACCCATGGTGCTATTTTTTCATCCATACCTCCTGGAATATATCCTAAACTTTTACCACTTTCTTCAAGAGGCTTACATAATATAATTGTGTCTATTTCACCGGTTGATAACATTTTTAAACCTAAATAACATGCTGTGAAAGTTTTTGAAGTTCCTGCAGGACCATGGCAAAAAACAATTTCATTTTCTTCTACTTCTCTAACGTAGTTTTCTTGCGATTTTCTTAGTTGTACTCTTTTAAGGGAATTAGCTATTTTGCTTTTTAGAGACCCTCCGTTCCGGTTTATTTTACCCATTCATTATATTATTTTTAGTCACCTGCCATTTCGACAAGTTCTTTAAGTTCTAGAAGAATTGTACATTTTTCATATTCTTCTTTTCCAGTAAAGTGTTTGATTAATAAATCTATGTATTTCGATCTTTGCCCTATACCATGTGGAATTTCGATAGATTGAGTTCCTTCCTTATAAACAACAAATCTATTTACGCTCTTTGTTAAGTTCTTAGTAAGAAGAACAAAAGAGTCTGATAGTAATTTATCATGGTCGTCATTGTTTAAATAAGGTAACATAAATCTTTTTTTATTTATGATTTATATATTTCCCAATAGCCGGCGATGTTGTCCCTGGAAGTAAATTAAGAGATTATAATAATCTCAAACTTATTTATCTTCTAGATTTCTCGTCTTTAAACTTATGTTGAACATATTTTGCTTTACCTATTTCAGCTCTTCTTTTTACACCCTTTTTTGTAAATTGTTTTCTTTCGTTCAATTTACGATTCTGTTTAGTTTTAATAACTTTTCTCTTTAAAATCTTTAGAGCTTTTTCGATATTGCCATCTTTATTGCTTGCTAATAACATTATATTCTATTTTTTATTTTATCTAAAAACTGACATTTTTCGAATTCATCTGTTTTTATAAAGTATTCTATTAAAGACTCGACTACTTTTATTTTAAGTTCTTTAGGATAATCACCGTACAGTACATAGTCTTCATTTTTAACGATGGCGGCATATACTTCATCATAGACTTCTGGACTATTTACTGTATTGTCAATAAGCATTTGTAGTAAGTCACCATGTCTTGGTTCATTTTCAAAAAATATACTCATTTTTTATCTTTTATTTTTTTAATTAACGCTAAGTCATCATCTGTGATTCCATCCCAATTTGGGTTTAATTTCACTAACAAATTTCCTTTATTATTACTATTATATATCGGATATCCTTTTCCTGCTATTCTTAATATTTTTTCAGGTATACTTTTTTCAGGTATCTTGATGATAACTTTTCCATCGGGAGTATCTACTTCTTTTTTACAACCAAGAAGTATATCATACCAGCTTAAAGTTAATTCATACCATAAATCATTGCCTTGTAATATCCATCTAATATCATGTAATACCTCAACATTAATAATTAAATCACCTTTAGGTGCATTTGGGTTATACGGATTTTCTGCTCCTTTTTCAGCAACTCTGAATTTTTGACCATTTTTCAAGCCTGGTTTAAAGTTCATTGCTATTTTACCAGCATTTCCGGGCAGATCTATGTTTTTTCTACAACCAAAATAAGCCTCATCAAAAGTTACTGTTAATATTAGAGTTATATCATGTCCTTTTCTGCTTGCACTAGACCCAAAACCTCTACCAAAATGTTTTTCAAATAAGTCTTCAAAACCACCAAAATTAAATCGGTTACCTGAGCCCATTCCAAAATTATCATATTGCTCTTTTTTCTGGGGGTCTCCTAAAACCTCATAGGCTTCAGAAACTTTTTTAAATTCTTCTGCATTACCATTAACATCTGGGTGATGTTGCTTTGCTAATTTTCTATAAGCCTTTTTGATTTCAGATTCAGATGCTCCTTTTTTTAAACCAAGAACTTCGTAGTAATTACTCACCGTCCTTTGGTTTAGAGTCTTCTTCTATTTTTGTAGCAAGGAATTCGGTAACTTGAGTTACCTTTCTTTTTTCTTGAATTTCTTTTAGCTCTAAAGTGGCTTTTTTCTCTTGGATTTTTTCAAATTTAGCAGTTCTTTTTTGAGCCGCTTCTTCTAACTTATTAGAATGCTCAATACCGTCTGCAATTCTTTTTAAACTTTTTAAAAGTTCTTGTGTGAGTTTATTGTTTTCCATATCTATTATTTACAAGGTCTGATTTGCCATTTTGAAAATCTTGGTAAGGTAGACTGTCATCTTTTTCGCCTTTATTTGGACCGTTAACCATTATAGTATCTTTATAAGGATTTGTTTCACCAATCTTAGATTTAAAATAATCGTCGAAATCTTTTACACTTCCTTTAAAGTTTCTTATATTATATAAAGAGTTGTCTTCTCCAGTGGAATCTCCAGTACCTTGGTGTTCAAACATTTCAAAATCTTTTAAATATTTCACAACTTGATTTCTAATTTTATTTTATTTAATATAGGTCTAAGAATCGCGCACTTTTCGTATTCTTCTCTTTCTTCAAATGTGTGTTGCATTATTTTAATAGTTTCAACTACCCTTCTTCTGTCTTCTTTAGACTTGGTTTTCAATTCCATTATATCAATACCATGAGTTTTAAGATTTTCAAAATTATCATTCATTGATTTTTCAAATCTAATATTTTCTAGTTTTCTCATAATTTCAGAAAACTGGCTATCTGGATCTAATAAATCTTCAGCTTCAAATTCTTTCATTTTCTGAATTTCATTTATATCATCAATAGGATCGGCTTCCCAGTTAAATTCGGAATTATCTTTGTTAAAAAGGTCTTTAAATTTATTTAACCATTCTTCATTGCCGTCATTGTTAAAATCTTCTGCATCAAAATCATTTTCAAAGTAATCTTTCATATTTTATTTATCTTTATTTATTTTTGTTTTATTATAAACTCATTCTTTCATACATTCCCAGATCCTTTTTACTGGTAAATCTATTCGATTTTGATTGTCTCTTATATAGAGTGGATCTTTTTACCCAGTTTTTACCATCAAAAACCTTATCTTGTTCTCTCATTTTTTTGCAGTGGTTACTTACTTCTATCATGCGTTATTATTAATTTGTTATAGTATAAATATAATCATAATAAACGACATAAAAAAATCTGGAGTGATTTATTTTCACTCCAGATTAAAAAAGTTTTATTAACTATTTTACTTAGCCTCTAAGATTGGTAGACCAGCTTCAGTTGAGATATAAATCTTATCTCCTTTATCGATATTTCTAACCCATAGATATTGGATATACTTATCGGTAAGTTTACCATTCTCGATCTCCATTGCCTCTGCCATACCCTCTGCTCGAATCTTTTCAACGTTCTTTGCACCAACTGCTCTAATGCTATCAGATTCTGCTAGCATTTTTGCTGATTGTAATTTGGCTTTAGCATTTTCAATTTGAATCTTCTTGTTTTGCTCAGCTCTTGCAAGTTCAGCCTCACCTTGTAGTCCACTTTTATAGACTCCATATTGAGGACATCCTACTAATGTTCCTAGCAATAGTAGAATTGCAATAACTGCTCCAAAAATACTATAAAATCTGGTTTTAAATTTCTCTTTTGCTTTTCTAGTCCATGTTTCTGAAGCCTTCGTTTCTAATTCGCTTTTCATTGCGTCAAACTTACCGCCTTTTTCAATGATTCTTGACATTGTTCTAGCGTCTGTTTTGTCTACTAATTCTAATAATTCTTTCTTTGTCATAATGATTATTTTTAAGTTATTAATTATAGTATAAATATAAGAAAAATAAACGACATAAAAAAATCTGGAGTGACTTTTTTTTATTTTTTTTAAAAAAGTACCCCAGACTTATTAAGATTTATTTAATTGTAACTTTCTTTTTTTCAGCTTTATTACCAAAATCAATAGTCAATAAACCATTTTCCATTTTTGCAGTAAGAGCGTTACCATCTACATTTAAAGGTAAAATATAAGATTTTTCAAAAGACCTATAATGATATGTCTCTTTTTCTTTTTCTACCTCAGATGAGATTGTTAATGTTCTGCCTTCTACCTCGATATTAATATCTTTTTTAGAAAATCCAGGTAAAGATAGTTCTAAATTGGTTGCTTCAGCTTGATAGTTTTCATGTGCATCATTAAAGAAATTATCGAATGATGTGTTAAAAAAATTAGTGTAAATCATTTTATTTGTTTTTAGTTTATATTACTGTAGCTCCGTTTTGTTTTTAGCTACATATAATATAGTGTCAAAAACTGTGCCAAAGTTATTTTTATGACAAAATGTCATACTTTATGCCACTGCAAGATAAATTATTTCCAATTATTGATAAAGAAACTATTGTATTTTCTTATCCACATTAACTGCTCTCCTCCTCTAGTATTTTTAATCTTTTTGCTTATTTCACTTTTAAGTTCTAAATGTCTTGAAAATGACTTAATGATAGTTTTTATAAAGAAGTCGGGAGAAGTTCTATAGTCTAGTATAATCATGGTATATAGAACCGGCTATTTAGAAGCGTTTGAATTGCCCTTCATAGCAGCACTTATAGCAGCAGCATGATCTTTAGATTTTGTAGACTTAGAAAGAGTTTTACTGATATTCTTTTTATGGTCGTCAGATTTCTTTATTCCTTTTAGACCATCACTGTGCTTTTTCTTTAGTTTATCAGACGGTTCTTTTGCAATTCTTTCATTTTTAAGTTTTCCACCTTCTGATTTTAATCCATGTTTTTTGGTTAGTTCAGCTTCTTTTTTAAGAGCTCCTTCTTTAGAATTAAAAGTTCCCATAATTTCTAGTTCAGCAGTTTTACCATGCTTTTTTCTGAAATTACTCAATGAAGATTTGGTTCTAGCTGCAGTTCCGTAACCAATATATTCTGGTTTTGATTTGTCTCCTTTATGAATAAGATACGTGTAGAATTTAGAATCATCTAATTTTTCTAATACTTGCCAATCTTCGAATTTTAGTACTGTCATACTTTATTTATCCCTGTCTTTTCAGTAATTATATCATGTTGAGACAATCTAAGTAAAATATTAGCAGTTGCTTTAATGTCTTCTTCGCAATAATCTTTAAGTTCTTCAAGTTTATCATTCCAAAAAGCTCTAGCAATACCACCGTGTTCATTTTCGTAAACTTCAGCTTCTTTTGGATTGTCTACATTTAATAATATAGTCAAATGTTCTAAAGATACGTAGCCTATACCTGATGACCTCCAGAGATTAAGAGTATCTACTAAACAGTTTTCCCATGGTTTAACATCATGAAAATGAAATCTTGCAGGTATTTTAATATTGTAGATAAATGCCTTTTTCATTATATATGGCATGTCAAAATTCTTAACGTTATGTCCTACAAATTTAACATCTGGAACTTTATTGAAAATTGCCCTAGAAAAATTAATAAAATCTAATATATTATTTCTTTCATCTTCTCCATAAAAAGATTTTGCTAAAAATTCAGGTTTATCAAACTGATCGAATCTAATTTGTCCTATAGAAATACAAACAATTCTTCCAAATTCTGGATAGAGAGCGGCATGGGTTTCGTATAATTCAGAATCTGTCTTATCTTTGAGGTCTTTAGTATCTCTTAACTGTTCAGCCTTTCTATTCCAGAATTTTATTTCTTTTGGATGTCTCGCCGAAAATGTTGCATAATCTTCATATCCACTTGAAGTTTCAATGTCTATAAAAATAAGTCTTTTAAGTTGGTCTTTAGTGTACATATATCTTATATGCGAATAAAGATGAAAGTTTATTTTTCTACTGAAAATCTACCTTTATCATACTTTCTATAACCATCTATAGTTTTCTTATTCATGTGGTCCGCACATTTTTGAAGTTCATCACAGCACTCTTTACTGGGTTCTCTTTTATAAAAGTCTTTAAAGATAAGTTTGTATGCTTCTACTGTAGAATCAAATGGAACTCCTGGCATTGCATTAGTTTCAATTACATATACTTTTCCAGATTTATCTTTCATCATGTCCAAACATAAATAAGGTAAATCTTTAAAAATTTTAGAAACCTCATCAGATACTTTTTGATAATCTTGTGGTAATTTTTCTAGTTTTCTACGTTTATAATCAAACATCATTCTTTCGTCTGAATCTCCTTTACCAGTTTTTGCTTTATCATTAGTTGGAGTTCTTTCTTGCCAAAACCAAATCTTACCTTTAAATACAAAAAATCTATGCTCTTCAGTTTTATCAACGTATTCACTATAAACATCAAGTTTAGAATGATCTGCACTGTCGAATTCTTTTTGATTCTTTAACACTGTAATTCCTTCTCCACTATGACCTTCACTTGGTTTTGCTATCATTGGAAATCCTATATCTTTGAGTGCTTTTTTAGAGTCGTGACATGTTTTAGGAACCCATGGTGTACCATCCATTAATTTATGAAAATTATCTTTATTTGATTGTTTGACGGCATCCGGTAAATTATATACATTTTTAGGGTCTATTTTACCATCATCAATTAATTTTTGAGTAAAATCAGCATTGTAATTTAAAACAGGTAGAGACTTATCTACATCTTTATTTTTCTTGTATTCTTCTGGAGTTAATTTTACAAAAAACTTATCAGTTGAATAGTCTTTATAAGACCAAAATCTATGCCCATAATCAGGATCGTACAATAAACATACTTTAAATAAATCTTCGTCTTTCTTTTCGTTAAGATATTGTTCAAATAATTTTAATTTTTTCATTTTATGATATGATTATTATTTTATAAGTTCCAGAAGAGCCAACTGTTATGTCCACTGAATTAGATTTGAAATTGTTAATAGTAGCATCTACTACACTGCCTGATGGGTTTACAACTTGAACTATAACATCCTCATCATTCATATCATGAGTTATAGTAGTTACTGAAGAACTTAAAGTTTCATTAAATACCTTTTTCTTAGAATTATCTCCATCTGATCTTAGCATAGTTTCCATTAACAATCTAACGTCAATTCTATTTTGAAAGAAAGTAAGTTCTGCATTTAAGTCTGGTATCAAATAATCAGATGCTGACCTTCTTAAATAATAGCTCATCTTTTCTGTAGAAAAGTTTGCACTATAACCGAAAGAATGTTGAATAGTTAGAATAAAGTGACCTTCGTTAGAAGAATCAACATCTGATCGAATTGATATTATATTGTATTTTGCTATTTCACCGGAAGAGGTTTGTATGATTAAAGTGTCGTGTTTTTGAAATGATTCTAGGTTTGTAAACCTATTTCCGGTAATTAAATCTTTTGTATGAATAATAAGTGTAGTAGCTAAGTTTGCAGTTTGATTATCTAGATGTGCCTCACCTTCTCCAGGAGTTCCTAATGTATATGTGGTTTCTCTGTTAAAAACATCAGAAGCCATATATAAGCGAGAAATATCAAAGACCAGATCTTCAATCTGTTTTTGCCTAATATTGTTCATGAAAACTTGTACACTTTATTCTATTTGTTTATATATCTTTTTAATTTAATATATAATGATATGGCTCAAAAATCGAACTTCAAAAGACTTGTCAGAAAATATGAATATTTAAGTGAGGAACTTATAGATATACAAGAAATGTTATCTGAGGCAACAAGAAGTTTTAATAAAGCACTTTCTGGTTCTGATAATGCAGATCAATATTTACCGGATGGTAATGATGAAGATGAAGATGAAGAGAAAGAACATGTTGAAATGTCTTCTAAATATAAAAAATTGTTTAGAAAAATTGTTTTAAAATGCCATCCTGATAAAATATCTGAAAATTTATCTGAAACTGAAAAACTAGAATTAAGGTCAATATATGAAATATGTACCGAATCTTATGACTTAGGAGAACCTACTCCATTAATTGTATGTGCTGTAAAATTAGACATTGATGTTTCTGACTTCGAAGAAGATATTGAAGAAATAGAAAAATCATGTATCGATATTCAGAATATGATAGATGAAATTCAGGGAACTGCAGCTTGGTACTATGAATTTGTGTTAAAAGAAGAAAAAGAAAAAGAAGTGTTTATAAAAAAGTTTGTCGAGCTAACAAAAGGTAAAAATCTAGAAGATTTATAGTTTAAATTTTAAATCATTATCTTTTTTAAACTTTTCCCAATCTGATTTTAACATTAAGTCCGGAAATTTACTACCACCATTACATGATGAATTAGAATATAGTCTTCCTGGTACTCTACAACCACAAACCTCACATGTTCTATTTTTCAAACACGTTTCTTTGCAAATTTCAGCTCTATACAAAACCTGCTCTTTTTTATGGGTTGCTAGAAAATTAAACTGGGCTCCTAAAAATCTAGAATTACCTTGAACAAAATCAATAATGGACTTTATAGAAATTTTCATGCTACCCCAAATCTACTAGGTATTCCATTATTTACCCATGGTTTTCTATAAATATGAAGTTTTACTTTAGTTTTTAAACCTATAAAGCTGGCGTCTATTGTATCTATCGGGTAAGTGTTTAATATATCTTTGGTAGTTATTAAAAGTTGATTAGGTTTTAGACAACTCCAAACATGATTTATGATTTCGCTGTTGTTTGTAAGAGAATCTACACTTATATTGACGCTTGCAAATTCTTTTATTTTAAAAAAATCTTTACTATTGCCGCTCCAATTTTGGTCAGATTCTAATTTTATTTTTTGGAAAAGATCAGATACATTCTCAAATAAATCTTTTTCATAAATAAAACTTATTTTCTTAAAAAAACTATTAGCACTTGATAAATGAGCAAGTGTTTTACCATATTGTGGGTTTAAATCAAATATAGAATTGTTTGCACCTATTGAAATTCTATAAGCATCTAATTTTCTTATTTTAATGATAAGTTCACTTACTGTTTTAGAAGTTAACTCTAACTTTAATGGCAAGTTAGATTTTTCGTATATCTTTATAACGTTCTCTTTATAGTCTTTCATTTTTAGTTTGGCCATACATATTTATTTTTCATGAAATCAAAACTAGAATCAAGCATTAAATTTTTATTATCAAAAAGATTTTTAATTAACCTATCATATTGGGATACCATTTCACCAGAAACATTATCAAATCTTTTGAATACCTTTTCTTGTCTTTTATTATATTCTTTATCTTCATCAAAATGCTCAATAACATCTTTTAATTTTTTAGCGCCGGATTTGACTTCATTTCCGTGATAATAATATCCTAAATCTTTGACATATTCTGCGTTATGAATTACAGGATAGCCCATCCAAGCTGCATCTAAATATATGTAATTTAAAGGGTTCATCATTTGATGACATATTAAAATGTCTGAATAGTTACCTAAAAATGAACTAGTAACCTGTCTTCCTTCTACAAACAACTTTTTATCTCTTTTTAAATCGAATGTATTTGTGACAGATAAGAAATTCTGTTTTTTACTCATTCTATCACCACCGACAATATTAACTTCCTTTATTTTTTCTGGATTGCTTCTATAGTATGTTTCTGCTACCATTAGGGGATACATTGCATATTTTACTATATTCATATTAGGCTCCATTATAGATATTCTCTTAGGCTCCCCAGTATTGCTATAGTGCATACTTTTTTTGTAAATCTTTTCTTTTTTCTCTATATCTTCATTTAACCATCTTGGGCTATAGACAAAAGGAACTGGTCTTGCTTCTGTTCTATAAAGACACTCAAAATAATTTTTATTAGTTTCATGTTGTTGAGGAACATACCATATTTCATCACAACCATATATACTTTCCAATTGCCCATTTTCTTCTAAATCTTCACCAAATAGATTTTTTTCAAGATTAACTATAAATTCATTCCCACATTTATAAAAAATGACTTTTTTATCTTTTTGTCTTTTAAAAGCGTCTACATATTGTTTTTGAATTCTTCCACCCAAAAATACAAGTAAATCAACATCTAAATACTTATCATATAAATAATAAGTTGGAAATTCTTTAGTAGACCATGGAATCTTTTCTTCAGAACATTTAGCTATATTTAGAAAACAAACTTCAACTCCTTCTATTTTAGAAAAAGTTTCTGCAAGCATTAGCGCATTTAATTGAATACCATTTGACCATATCGAGTAGTCTTCATGGAACGAAATTGTAATTCCTATCTTCATAATTATTATATGTATCATGGTATTTTTGTTCATAAAAAAAGGGGCCCTAAGGCCCCTTCTCCAGTTTAACTTAAATATCTATTACGATAATTTAGTGTATCTGAAAACGATTTCATCGTTTGAATCTAGGTCGAATCTAGCAGGGTCTACTTTAATAGTAGTATTCCCGTTAGCAACAGTTACCTGTATATCTCCAGTAGCATCTGTACCTTCGAAATACTGGATTCCGTTAATAAAGACCTCTAAAGATTTAGAGATGATATCTCCAACAACTACTTCAGTAACAGCATCACCGTCAACAGTTGGACCATTTACCATTTTCATGGCAAAATCACCAGCAACAATAATGTCTTCTTCGATATCAGAAATTCTAGTATCGATAGATGTAACATCAGCGTCAGTTGAAGCAATCTCAGCAGCTAATGCAGCTTCGTCAGCAGAAACTCTTGAGTCTAAAGACGTAAAGTCAGCGTCAGTTGCAGCGATTTCAGCAGCTAAAGCAGCTTCTTCAGCAGAAATTCTTGCGTCAGATGATAAGAAATCAGCGTTAGTAGCAGCAATCTCAGCAGCTAATGCATCTTCTTCTTGTGAAACTCTTAAGTCTAAAGAAGTAAAGTCAGCATTTGTTGCAGCTATTTCAGCAGCTAAAGCAGCTTCTTCAGCAGAAATTCTTGCATCAGATGATAAGAAATCAGCATCGTTAGAAGCGATTTCAGCAGCTAATGCATCTTCGTCGTTAGAAACTCTTAAGTCTAAAGAAGTAAAGTCAGCGTTAGTAGCAGCTATTTCAGCAGCTAAAGCAGCTTCTTCAGTAGAAACTCTTACGTCTAATGAATCAACATCAGCGTTAGTGTCAGCTATTTCAGTAGAAACTCTAGTATCTAATGAAGATACAGAAGCGTTAGTCGACGCGATTAAGTCTGTAACAATACCATCATTGATAGTATCGATAGACGTAACAACGTTTACCATTTCTACGAAACTTTCAACAACACCGTTTCCATTCTCTCCTAAAGAAAGAACGTTATCAACTCTATCGTTTAAGTCACTAACATCAGTGTTAGTTGCAGCGATTTCAGCAGCTAAAGCAGCTTCGTCAGCAGATACTCTTGAGTCTAATGAGTTAACATCAGCATCAGTAGCAGCGATTTCAGCAGAAACTCTAGCGTCAATTGAAGTAACGTCAGCGTTAGTTGCAGAAATTTCAGCAGCTAAAGCAGCTTCTTCAGCAGACATTCTTGAGTCCATTGAAGTAACATCAGCATTTGTAGCAGCTATTTCAGCAGCAAGTGCAACTTCATCGTTAGAGATTCTTAAATCAATAGATGAATTGTTAGCAACAGATGCAGCTTCTTCAGTAGAAATTCTATTCTCTAATGAAGTATCGGCGTTAGCTCTTGCTAATGCTTCAGCTGTAATGTTTGCTTGTAGGTTATTATCTCCAAGAATTCTTGCAGCTTCTTCGTCAGCAATTGCTGTATCGATTGAAATAACGTCAGCGTTAGTTGAAGCAATCTCAGCAGCTAAAGCATCCTCGTCTTGAGAAACTCTTAAGTCTAATGATGTAAAGTCAGCGTTTGTTGCAGCAATCTCAGCAGCTAAAGCAGCTTCGTCAGCAGAAACTCTGTTATCAACTGAAGTAAAGTCAGCGTTTGTTGCAGCAATTTCATTAGCTAAAGCAACCTCATCGTTAGAGATTCTAAATTCTAATGAACCATCTTTTTGACCTCTTAAAACTTCTTCGTCAGAAACTCTAAAAGTTAATGAAGAAACGTCAGCGTTAGTAGCAGCTATTTCAGAAGAAAGCGCTAATTCGTCTTGAGAAACTCTGTTATCGATTGAAGTAAAATCAGTGTTTGTAGCAGCGATTTCGTCTTGTAAAGCAACAACGTCAGCAGAAATTTTAGCCTCTAATGAAGCATCTTTCTGTGCTCTTAAAACTTCCTCATCAGAAACTCTAAAAGTTAAAGATGAATCAGCAGCAGCTCTAGCAACTTCTTCGTCAGAAACTCTTGAAGTTAATGAAGAATCAGCAGCAGCTCTAGCAGCTTCTTCAGTAGAAACTCTTGCATCAGATGATACAAAGTCAGCATCAGTAGAAGCAATCTCAGCAGCTAAAGCGTCTTCATCGTTAGAAACTCTTAAGTCTAAAGAATTGAAGTCAGCGTTAGTTGCAGCTATTTCAGCAGCTAAAGCAGCTTCGTCAGCAGATACTCTTGAATCAACTGATGAAAAATCAGCGTCAGTAGCAGCTATTTCAGCAGCTAAAGCATCTTCGTCGTTAGAAACTCTTAATGATAAAGATAAAACTTCAGCATCAGTAGCAGCAATCTCAGCAGCTAAAGCAGCTTCTTCAGCAGAAATTCTTGCGTCAGATGATAAGAAATCAGCATCAGTAGCAGCAATCTCAGCATCTAGTGCATCTTCTGAATCAGAAACTCTAGTATCTAATGAAGATACAGAAGCATTAGTTGAAGCGATTAAGTCTGTAACGATGTTATCATTGATAGTATCAATTGAAGTAACAACATTTACCATTTCTACGAAACTCTCTACAACTCCGTTGCCATTCTCTCCTAAAGAAAGAACATTATCAACTCTGTCATTTAAGTCAGTAACATCTTGGTTTGTGTCAGCTATCTCAGAAGCTAAAGCAGCCTGGTCAGCAGAAACTCTAGCATCAATTGAAGTAACATCAGCGTTAGTTGCAGCTATTTCAGCAGCTAAAGCGTCCTCGTCTTGAGAAACTCTTAAGTCTAATGAGTTAACATCAGTGTTTGTAGCAGAAATTTCAGCAGCTAAAGCAGCTTCGTCAGCAGAAGCTCTTAAGTCTAATGAAGAAACATCAGCATTAGTTGCAGCTATTTCAGCAGCTAAAGCGTCTTCGTCATTAGAAACTCTTAAGTTTAAAGAAGTGAAGTCAGCATTTGTAGCAGCAATCTCAGCAGAAAGTGCATCTTCGTCGTTAGAAATTCTTAATTCTAAAGATGAGTCAGCCTCATTCATTTCATCAGCTAGGGCCTGTAATTCAGAATACATATCATCTTCAAGGTCCTGTACTGAGGTAGCTAATGAAGCATCTCCAGCAGCTCTAGCAACTTCTTCGCTAGAAACTCTTGCATCAGATGATACAAAGTCAGCATTTGTAGCAGCTATTTCAGCAGCTAAAGCAGCCTCGTCAGCAGAAGCTCTTAAGTCTAATGAAGAAACATCAGCATTAGTTGCAGCTATTTCAGAAGCTAAAGCAGCCTCGTCAGTAGATACTCTTGCATCAATAGACGTGAAATCAGTGTTTGTAGCAGCGATTTCGTCTTGTAAAGCGACAACGTCAGCAGAAATTTTAACTTCTAATGACTGGTCTCCAGCAATTCTTGCAGCCTCTTCAGTAGATAAAGCAGTGTCCATAGATTCAAACTTAAGTCCGATAGTCTTTGCATCGATAACGAAAGAAGCATCTAGGTTAGCCCAACTTGATGAAGCAAGTAATTGATTGGCACCTGATTGTCTGTACGCGTTTAATTGTTTTGCACGTATTAAATTCATATTTTATTTTTGTTTTTTTTATTTCCACGTTAGTGTGGCTTTTGCGACAAGCGCAAAAAATTAGCCACAACGTTATTGTCGTGACCAACTATTTTAAATATATTAAGAACAATTTCTTGTAAGTATTTATCCAACGGATTCGTGTAATTTTCTTTGTTGTTTATATATTAAAACATTTCGCACCGGGGCACTAGAAAATCAACTTTAAGATAATCTTAGAATACTATATTCTGAAGTTTTTAAGGGAAGTTTGAGGCAGATGCCTGATAAATAAAATCTAAGTCATCTCCTGAGTCTAATTCAAAGCCAACAAAGGTTCCATTCCAATATAATTCATCACCTGCTTCAACGTTGTCAAAATCTCTAACTATAAATCCGTCTGGGCTAAAATAGCAACTTTTTGTTTGATAGTTACTAGAATCTCCTAAGTTAGCATCAATACCGTTAATACGTATCTCAACTTTAGAGCCTAAGAAAGGTGTATATGTAATAAACAATCCAGTTGGTGAGTTATTTCCATTAGTTGTATTAGGTGACATATCATGGTCCTCTCCTACATTAACTCCAACGTCTGATGAACCTCCATCTGAAGAACCTTCTATCATCATTACAATTGCCGGGCTTCCAGATGATGATGAACAAAAGCCATCAACATTTATGTAGCCACCGCTTGGTGAAATTACATTACCTACTTTAATACCACCTGTTATTAAAATATCTCCACCATCCGCTCTTAATAATTTTAAGAATGCTTGAGTTCCAATTGGTGTATTTAATTCTAAACCTGAGATAGAACCTGGACTTGCGCTTCCTGCAAAACTTGTACCAAAAGCATCTGGTGAAATATTGGTTATAACTATAGAAGCACCATTCTGTCCTTGTATTTTTAAAAAAGGATAATTTTTATTAGGGTTTACAAATGTAGAAGCTACTAAATCTATTCCGTTGTTTTGAAATTCAGTATTTAAAATAGACTCAATTTCTGTAGCAGTAATAACTAAAAATTGAGTAGAACCGTTATAACCAACAGTACTTAGTCCATAATTATTAGGGTTTAATACAATATTAATCGATGTTGTTCCATCACTTATTGAGAATTCAGGATATGTATATGTTGTTCCTGAATCAGAAGATAAAAGAGCTACCGCTTCTCCAATGGAACCGTGTAAATATGTTATATTAGTTTCAGTGTCTATATTTGCAATACTTGCTGTTGATGAAACTCCAGTTGCTGACGATTGAGCATTAATCATATTCATTAAGTCAATACTTGAACTTACACTATGCCCTATAGTTCCATCAAATACTGTAATGTTATTAATTAAAATAATATCAGTACTTCCTGGTAAAGCAGTAGCAGATGTAGAATTAACTTCTGTAGGTATTGCATCTTTTAAATGCATATAAATGGCTTTAGATCCTGGAGATTGAGACGTTGTAATTTTTCCAGGATTTTGGACATCAGTATAGTAAATATCTCCTGGAGAACCAGTTAAAATACTAGGGTCTGGATAGTTTTCTATAATTTTATTAAATGGTTTAACATAAACACTTTTGCCATTTCTTGATGTTGTAATAACAGTACCTACTGGTAATTCTCCAGCACCTGTTGTTCCATGTTTTACTAAAGAACCGTAATCATCCACTGTAACTATTTCTCCTGTTAATAAACTTGTTGGAGAAGCATGATTAAATCTAAATCTTTCATCATGTTCATCAATTGAAAATCTAGATTGAAGTTTATCCATTGCATTACCAACAAATGAGTTTGCTCCAGCACCTGCAAAAACAGGTAGACCATTTTCACTTAATTCAAAAATAACAACATTTGAAGAAGGTGCTAAAGTATTTGAATTGTATGTTCTATAAGATATGCCATCAACATCTTCTAATATAACATCAATACTCGATGGGCTTTTTGAAATGACTGTCTTTATCCTTAATACTATTTCTCCATTAGTATCGGTTATATAATCTCCAGTTTTTATATCTATTGCATTATATAGATTCGACTCTCTTACAGATTCATCGGAAATATATTGTGTACTTATTCCATTGATTATTAATCTATATTCAATATCTACTCCATTTAAGCCTGTTTCATCTATTTCATTATATTGAGCTACCGCAGTAGGTGGAGTCGTTTGAACTATTCCTGTTAAACATAGGGCCGGATGTGTTGGGTCGTATTTAGCCATTTTTATATTTTATGAATTAAATGTAAATAAAACGTAAGCATGTCCTAATTTTGTAGAACCTCCAAAACCTCCTGCAGTTTTAGTAACGTTAAAATTCAATCTATCCATATCTATTTTTATTTTAGAACTAGAGAAATTACCAAATAAATTTGGCTCGTAATGGTCTGTAGATCCGATTTGAGATGTTGTAAAGTTCGTTAAATTATATAATTCTTCATCTCCACCTGCATTTAAGTGTGTTATATTATATCTACTAGCAACTGAATCCCAACCATAAACAACAATGCTGACAGGTGGGTTAGATTCATTTGTAAATTCAAACTCGCAATTAGGAACACTTACAACAGAAGCACTAGTGTTTGATGTTACGTATGCTCCATTACCATCAGGATCTACAAAAGAAATTGAAGATGGAAGCTCACTAGAATCATAATCAACTCTTGCTAAGTATAAAGTACTAGAACCTCCAGATCCACTACCTGCAGGACCTTGAGGACCTTGTGGACCAGTTTCACCTTGTGGACCTTGTGGACCTATTGCACCATCAGCTCCGTCAGCTCCTGCTGGACCTTGTATACCCTGTATCCCTTGTGGACCATCAGCACCGTCAGCTCCGTCAGCTCCTGCTGGACCTGCTGGACCTTGAGGTCCGGTTTGACCTGCTGCGCCAGGAGAACCTGCTGCTCCGGGAGAACCTGCTGGACCTTGTGGACCAACTTCACCTTGAGGACCTGGAACTGTAGAATCAGCGCCTGCTGGACCTACTGCTCCATCAGCTCCTGCTGGACCTTGTGGACCAACTTCACCTTGAGGACCTTGTGGACCTGGAACTGTAGAATCAGCCCCTGCTGGACCTACTGGACCTTGAGGACCTACTGCACCATCAGCACCGTCTGCCCCTGCCGGACCTGGAACTGTAGAATCAGCCCCTGCTGGACCTACTGGACCTGCTGGACCTTGAGGACCTACTTCGCCGTCTGCTCCTGCTGGACCTGCTGGACCTGGAACTGTAGAATCAGCTCCTGCTGGACCTGCTGGACCTTGAGGACCTACTGCACCATCTGCTCCGGCTGGACCTGGAACTGTAGAATCAGCCCCTGCTGGACCTGCTGGACCTTGAGGACCTACTGCACCATCTGCTCCTGCTGGGCCTGGAACTGTAGAATCAGCTCCTGCTGGACCTGCTACACCATCTGCTCCTGCTGGACCTTGAGGACCTATTGCACCATCTGCACCTGCCGGGCCTGGAACTGTAGAATCAGCTCCTGCTGGACCTGCTACACCATCTGCTCCTGCTGGACCTACTGCTCCGTCTGCTCCTGCTGGACCTGTTGGACCTGTTGGACCTGCTGGGCCTTGAGGTCCTGTTGGACCTGCTGGGCCTTGAGGTCCTGTTCCGCTACCTCCGCTTCCTGATCCTGCTGGACCTGCTGGACCCTGTGGACCTTCTGGGCCTGTTTCACCTATTACTGCATTTGGTAATGATGGTAATATTCCTGCAGAACCTAAAACTTTACCTATTTTTATTTTAGGCGTGTGTAGTGTCTTAGGTGTAGGGTAATAATCTGTCCATACTAAACCTACAATTGCATAAATATCTTCACCTACAAAATCATTACTATTTGCGGCTGGAATTATAAATTCTATAAAACCTTGCTCACCATTCTGAGCATCTCCTATTAATAAGTCTAATGATTTTCCTGGTATTCCAGGCTCGTGATATGTTAAAACTCTTCGACCTACATCGTCAAAAAGTGTAACTGTTATTGAATCAACTTTAGATAAATCTAGTTGAGTTGTTAAATAGTCTTTATATAATATGAGTCTGATAGGGCAATCTACACCCGCTGAAAATTCTAGAATTTCTTGAACATATAATATAACATCTTCTCTAGTAACGTAAGCCATTTTTATTCATTATTTTTTTATTCTAATGTATATATTCTTTAAAACATATAATCTTTCAGTAATCTATAGTAAACTTTACAAGATAGTATAAAATCTATTGATTTCATGTTTTTAAAAGATTCACTAATATACCCACTTAAAATCACATTATTTGCTTCGTTTTCTTTTAACACTCTTACAAAATCAAGTATTTTAGATTGATTGTAATCATGTGTAGAATACCAATTTAGTTTAAATGAAGTCCAATCCTTAAAATTTTCAGGGTTTTCAAATGTATATAATCTTGTCCAATTCTCATCAGGATTGGAAAGAAAAACATGACCTGGCTTTAAAAGTGGGGGTTTTTCAGGCATGTATGATAATTTTATAGCATCATCAATATCTCTCCATTTAATTCTAAGGATAGAATGTAAAGCTTCAAATTCAAGTACTCCTAATTCAGCAACATCACATAATATGTCTATTTCTTTTTGCTTATCTACGTTGATTTCTGGATCTGCAAAAACAAGATTCAACATTAAAGGGTCTATTCCTATTATTTCTTTATTATTGAAATTTATTATTTCTTTTTCGGTTTTAAATTTGTAAAAACAAACCAAGTGGTCTTCAATAAAATCCATAGCACCTTTAATATCGCCTTCCTCTATAAGTTTCTCAGCTTTTAATGCATTGTCAAGAAGTCTATATTTCTTAGACTCAAAATCGATTGGCGGTTCAAAGAACCAAGAAGTAATACTGTTTGACATGTATTATTTATCCCTTTCTTTCGGATTGAAATTTTTCTGAAAGTTCTGATTCGATAACGATTCCATGATTTAAAATAAACCACATTATTTCTGTTTCTGCTAGCTTTCTACTGAATTTCATTTCTTTAATCAAAAACTCAACAGACCAATCCATGAATTTTTGTTGGTCTTCTTTTGTAGTTTCGAATTTAAGAGTCCATGCTGCATCAGATTTTACGTCCTCGTACTTTTTATTATAAGGTTCTAATTGCTTATTAATTAGTTCTTCTAGTATTCTTTCTTCCATTTTTATAGTTTCTTTAAAATATTACAATCTTTTAATCTAATAAAATCATCAACACCTAATGATAGATTTATCCAATCTTTCCTTTGTTCTTCAAGAAGGCTACTAACATACCACAATGGGAAGTTTTCTTTTTTTGCTTCAATATTTGCAAGAGCCTTATACAGTATCTCTAAATCTTGTTCTAAAATATAAATATAAACTTTCATCTTACCAAGGTTTTGTTTCACCAGATCCTTCTACTATTTCATCTATGATTCCATAATCTAGTGCCTCTTTAGCACCCAACCATAAATCTCTTTCTGCATCTTTTTTAACTTGATCTGCATCCTTTCCACAATATTCTCCTAAAAGTTCAAATAAAGTTTTATTTACTTTTTCCCATTCTTCAAATTGTATTCTAGCATCTTGTATATTTCCGCCAGCTCCTCCACTTGATTGGTGTAACATTGTTCTACTGAATCGTAAACTCATTCTTTTTCCTTTTGTTCCTGCTCCTAATAAAACAGAACCCATAGATGCTGCCATTCCGGTATTGATTGTTCTAATATCATTTCCAATATAGTCCATAACATCTACCATAGAAAGTCCAGATTTAACTGAACCGCCAGGACTATCTATATGCATTGTGATATCTTCATTAGAAGAGTTACTTAAAAACATTAATTGTGCCTGTACAATAGTTGACATATTATCATTTACAGGTCCTGCAACCCATAGTAATCTATCCATCATTAATCTGGAAAAGATATCCATTTGTGTAGCTCTTAATTGTCTCTCCTCTAAAATATAAGGAGTCATTGAGTTTTCTATTTGTGTATTATAATAATCTAATTTGCTGGAAGAAATTCCTTCTGAGTTTGCAAATCTTTTAAATTCTTCGTCTTTTGGGTAGTACCACATTGTTAAATTTGTTTTTTTAAATCGTTAATAAATTGACATGTTTCATATTCTTCTATAAATGTAAAGTATTCTAAAGCTTTATTTAGTGACCTTTCAAATCCATCTTCTGGTAATCTAAGGTCGAAAGTTTCATCATACTCCTCATCTAATATTCTACACATTAAATCTTCTGTTTCTGTATTATCTATTCTATTATTTACATGCTCTATTATTCTTCTAAAAAACAGATCATGATTGGTTGAAAGGTACATTTGAAAGTCATCTTTCAACACATCTCTCGCATTCATTTTAAATGTAGGTATTTCAGCCATAATTAAATAATAAAATAGTCTTCAATAATACTTTTCCAATGGTTTTGGTCTAAATCTTTAAAATTACTTGAATTGACATACATGTCAATTTCTTTTAAAAAAGTCAAGGCCTCAACTGTCATACAAATTTCATCGCCTTCGAAAGAGAACCATGGATATTTTAACTTAAGACTATAATTGTTATATTTATCTCCATCAATAATTTTATCTGCTAAGTCAAAATGTCTTTCATAAAAATGTAAGTTATCTGCAAAGTGATAATAATTACCTAATTCTAGAACCTCATCATTTTCATAACCTCCATTTTTCATTCTTTCTGACCATACTAAACGGTAGACTGATTGGTGTAGGAAAGAAAAGAAAGGTGCATCAAATGTAAGACCATAAAACATATCATTCGATCTCATTTGAACCTTCATGTGGAGTTTATTGTTTCTAATAAAGAAATTAGCATACATTGTACATACAAAATCTTTATTACCTTCAAACTGAAATTCAGGTTTATTGAAAAACATAATAGCTTGTCTACTATCTCTATCTTTTACAAGACTATTAACAACCCAATTTAGTTGTTCATTAAATACAAGTGAACCGTAATTAGAATTTATTTCGTTAGTTCCAGGATTCGTAATACCTTTCCAAAAAGAACTAAAGTTATTTATATAGTCAATATCTCTATCTTTCTTTAAATACCACGCTAATTCACCAGCAAAGTATTTCCAATTAAAAGGTCTTGATTTAAAATCTGCAATAGGTCTTAATGGATCTATTGTCATTTGACCAAAGATTTTCTCTTTGACTTTTAAACCTCTAGGTGAAGTTTCACCGCTAATGTTTTCTAAATTCTCTTTAAAAACTCTAGAAAAACCACCGTGACTTTCATCTCTTACAGTATAATGAGAATCTTTAGTCTGTCTAATTTCATTTAAAGTTCTTTCTTTAACTTTTTTCATTTATATTTAATTTATAAATATTATATGATTATTTGATAGAAAGTTTATTATCCTTAGATTTTTTTACGATTTTTACTTTAGAACCTTTTTTCACTTCTCCTTTTATTATAGCGTCTGCTAATAAGTCTTCAACGTGATTTTGGATAGCTCTTTTTAAAGGTCTAGCTCCATATGCGGGTTCATATCCTTCTTTTGCTAAGAACTTTTTAGAGGCTTCATCTAAAGAAATTTCAATATCTATTTCTAACATTCTTTCTGTGAAATCTTTTAGTTCCACTTCTACTATTTTTAGAATATTATCTTCTGATAATTGGTCGAATAAAACAATATCATCAAGTCTATTTAAAAACTCAGGACTAAATTTATTCTTAAGTTCTTTTTTAATAATACTATCTATTTTCTCATTATGATGAGCAGCTTCAGTTTTAGATTGAAACCCTATTCCAGTACCAAAGTCTGCTATTTTTCTAGCACCAACATTAGATGTTAATACGATAATAGTATTGGTAAAATCTATAGTTCTTCCAAGACTATCTGTTAATCTACCTTCATCTAACACTTGTAGTAATATATTAAAGACATCAGGGTGTGCTTTCTCTATTTCATCGAATAATACTACAGAATAAGGCTTACGTCTAACCTGTTCAGTCAGTTGACCTCCTTCTTCATGTCCAACATATCCTGGAGGAGAACCAACAAGTCTACTAACATTGAATTTTTCTTGATACTCTGACATATCAATTCTTATAAACGCAGATTCGTCTCCAAATAAATAATCTGAAAGTGCTTTTACTGTTTGAGTTTTACCAACACCAGTAGGTCCTAAGAACATAAAACTTCCAGTAGGTTTATTATGTGATGCTACACCTGCTCTTGTTCTTTTAATTACTCTAGAAAGAGTTTCAATAGCATTATCTTGTCCAATTATATTAGACTTTAGTTCTTCTTCCATTTTAAGAATCATAGATAAATCATCTCCACCTAATCTTTTTAAAGGAATTCCTGTTTGAAGAGAAATAGTTTCAGCAACATCTTCTTCTGTTACAGGTCTCTTTTTCTTTTTAAGAGAATCTTCCCACTTTTTATTTTCAGCAGTTATCTTTTTTCTAATTTCTATTTCATGGTCTCTGCAGTATGCTGCTTTTTCATAGTCTTGTTTTTTAACAGCGCTATTTTTATCTTCACCACATTTAGCAAGTTCTTCTTCTAGTTTTTTAATAGCTGGTGGAACTTTAACATCTGCTAAGTTTTTTCTGGCTCCAGTTTCATCTAGTAAATCTATTGCCTTGTCTGGTAGTTCTCTACTTTTTAAATATCTTTCACTTAATCTAACGCATGCTGTAATAGCAGCATCATCATAAACTACATTATGGTGGTCTTCATAAGATTCTTTAATTTTCATGAGTATTTCTATCGCTTCTTCAGAAGAAGGAGGGTCTATGAATACTTCCTGAAACCTTCTAGTTAATGCTCCGTCTTCTTCAATATTTTCTCTATACTCATCAAGTGTAGTGGCACCGATACATTGTACTTGACCCCTAGCAAGTGCTGGTTTAAGAATATTACTTGCATCTAAAGAACCACTTACTCCACCTGCTCCAACGATAGTATGGATTTCATCAACAAAAACAATAATATCTGGTGAAGTTTTAAGTTCATCAACTATCATTTTCATTCTTTCCTCAAATTCACCTCTATATTTTGTACCTGCAACTATTGTAGTCATATTAAGACTCACTACTCTTTTATTTAAAAGAAGCCTTGGTACTTTTTTATCTACTATTCTTTGGGCAATTGCCTCAACAAGTGCAGTTTTACCAACACCTGGATCTCCAAGAATAATAGGGTTATTTTTCTTTTTTCTAGAAAGTATTTGACATATTCTAAATACTTCTTTATCTCTTCCTATAATAGAATCAAGTTTCTTTTCTTTAGCCATTTTAGTTAAATCTTCACCAAATGTATCTAAGAAAGGTGTACCCTTCTTTCTATTACCTTTCGAACTTTCGTTCTTATCAAAATCACCAGCGTAACTCATTGTTCTTGTTTAAATTTTTATTATTTATTTTATTTAAAATTCTTAAAATGTTTATATATTTATCTTGCTAAATCGTCAGCAGCTTTTATACTAGGAAGCATGTCTGGTTTTATTTTTGCAATAAAACCTAGACCTTCAACGTATCCTACTGCCGATCTAACTAGTTTATTTGATTTCGTATTAGGATCTGAATTCAAATCTAAACCAATACTATGTATCTTTACATTATTTTTTCTTAAATAAAGGGCAACTTCAACAGATCTTTCTACTTCTCCCCATAATCTATCCCAATAATTAGATACTGAAATCAACGGTACATTTTCCTTAGAATATATTACATGACATCCAGTATTCCCAATATGAAAAACTATAGTCGTTGCGTAGGTTGTTCTATTAGATTTATTTTGACTATCTGTGCCTAAATATATTTTAACATCATGAGACTTATTAAGTTCAATATACTCCTTTACATACTTTGACAATTCAAATTCTAAATCATCGTTTATCTTTTTAAATAGCAAACTACTTTATATTTTTAAGATTATTGTTATATATGCCGATAATTAAGAAGCCTAATGCCATCATTAAATACATTATTGACTCAGCTGCCCAACCAGAACTGCTTAAATTATAGTTCCAAATTCCATGAAATGCAATAGAAGATAATAAACCTATCACTGTATAAAAATAAGGCTGATATTTTGCAAGAGAACTTATATTAATTTCTTTTAATTTGGCTCTCCCTAATGCAAACCAGTATCCTGTAAACATTCCAAAAATAGTATGCGCTAATAAAGAAGTAAAGTTTCTAGAGTATAAGGTATCAATTCCGTATCTATGATAATAAATCATATTTTCCTGTACACCAAACCCAAAACCAACAATTCCACATAAATACATTAAAGCAAGAGGTTTTAATTTTCTTTTTATTGAAAAATTTACTAAAAGTAAAAATGCAAAGAATTTAGAAAGTTCTTCTCTTACTGCAACTTGTTTGAAGTATTTATCGAACACATCTAATTCAAACCATTCTACTGGAAATGCAGCATAGCTATATGTTGTAAATATCGTTGAAATAAAACCTAGAAAAACAGCTCTTATTAAATCTCCTTTTTCTAAAAGGTTTTTTTGTGAAAATCCATATAGTAACCATAAATAAATGAATGGTATACCTATCGAATAAAAAATTAGGGTAAAATCAATGCTCATAAATAGGGGGTATTTATTATATCTATCTAAAAAGCATCATAGAATTCAAAGTTTTGGCTTAATTTAATATAATATATTATCAATATAGTTTTTGCTTTTTAAAGAATTTTTTATTAAAACTTTCAGTTTTTAAAACTTCAATATCTTCTTTATTTTTAAGAACCACATCATAAAACTCTTTTTCTAGAAGAGCCTGCTTTTTCTCAAATTCTTTAATATCTACTTTATCATTTAATGACCGCCAAACCCTTACTAAGAAAATAAGGGTTGCAGTCAAAATACCTCCTACTAATAAATATATTAGGTTAGTACCCATTATATAGATGTACTAAAATGAGTTTTAATCATTTCTAATCTATCTTCAGCTTCAGCTAAAAGGTTTAAAGCCTCTGTTGCATCCTCCATAAAGTCTTTAGCTGTATGGTCTCCAATTCCAACTGCTTGGTTTTCCAATAAATCTAAAGCCATTAGTGCTTTTTCCTTATCTGCAATTGCTTGTGCTCTTAAAGCTGAAATTACTCTACTTTTTTTCATTGTATTATTTTATTATGTTAATATTTTATTATTATATTATAATATTGTAATATGTTTAAAAGTTTACTTCGTCTTTTTCAATATTATTTAAAATATACTCCATGGCCTCTTGTGGCGTATCTACTATGGTAAATAAATCAAAGTCTTTTTCAGAAATATTACCTTCTTTTTCATACATAGTATCCTTTAACCAATACATAAGTGGTCTCCAATAACTTACACCAACAAGAACTACTGGAACTTTTCTCATGTGACCACATTGAATAAGTGTTAATGTTTCGAATAATTCATCTAAGGTTCCAAAGCCTCCAGGATATCCAACAAATGCTTGTGCATATTTTAAAAAGAAAACTTTTCTAGTAAAGAAGTATCTACAATCTACCAGATTATCAATATAATCATTTTCTTTAGCCTCAAACGGTAATTGAATTGAAAGGCCTACCGAACCTTCTTTAGATTTATATGCACCTTTATTTGCTGCTTCCATAATTCCAGGTCCTCCACCTGTTATAACTCCAAATCCGCTTTTAACACATAATTCTGCAAGTTCTTTTGCATTACTATAATACTTATTATCTTTTTTAGTTCTAGCTGAACCAAATATAGATATACAAGGACCTAGTTCTGATAATTGGTCAAATCCTCTTGTGAATTCTCCTTGAATTCTTAATACTTGCCAGGCATCACTGGCTTTATCACTTCGTTTCATATTAATGTTTTTATTTAATTTACCGCCGGTTACAGGGACCTACCTACTGATTTCCCAATTCCAATCTAAACCTTCTACCGTACATGTTGAATACCAATAATTTATCATCTTTTTACTTTTTCTTCAATTTTTAAATAATCTATCCACTCTTGTAATTTAGGGCAAATTTCAAATTCTTCCAAGTCAATCATATTCTTTAATTGCTTTTCGAAAGCCTCTAAATAGTCTTTTCTTTCACAACCTAATTGTATGTTATCTAATCTTTCTCCATCATCTAATAAAATATCTGCAAATACAAAAGCATCTACATTGTTTTCCATGGCCCATATTAAAAATTCTGCAATTTTTTTAGCCACCTCATGATGCTTTTCTTTTAATACATTTTCTAAATCTTCAGGTTCTATAAAATATTCTAACTGTTCTGGCATTTTATTCATATATTTTATATGAGTGTTTTAAAAAAAGTTTAAACAAAAAATGCCAGCATTTCTGCTGGCATTTTTTAAGTATTTAAAGATTTACTAATTCAACTCATCAAGCAGACATCTGCTCGCGATTATACCACAATATTCTAAACGTGTAACTATGAGGTAAAGCAGAGCCGCCGCTTACATCTAAAGTTAAACCAGTAACACCGCTTTTCAGCTCTTCCCATTCATTACCAACTACGGTTGTTATCATGTCGTCATTTAACACTGTAGGGGTTTTCAACCAAGCTGCTTTCCAATTTCCATTGTGTATAAAAACTCTAAATGTAACAACCTCTTCAGATTGGTTACCTTCCCATGTGCCAACCGGGAAGTAACCTTTCAGAACGTCAAATTGTATAGCATCATATCCATTGTATTGAGATACGCCAACTTCTACAGCCCTCGAACTTCCTTTTTCGTCTTCTACGCGGACTACATAATTACCATTCTGCTCTAATCCATTTAAGTGAATTGGAGTGTGAGTTGGTATTCCAACAACCGGAGCTTCTGCACCTGGGTCTTTTACGCCATCACCAGCACCGTCTCCACTTCCTAGTTCAGCACCTGGGTCTTTTACGCCATCACCAGCACCGTCTCCACTTCCATCACCTGGTTTAGAATCAGGTGTCCATTGTAAAGTGAATTTTCTATTCCTTATATTATGATCCCTTTCTCTATTCCATTCAAATGAAACCTCATTTCCTGATTCAGTAACTTCCCAAGATACTCCTGTTGGATTATACGGAATCATTGAAAGACCACTTCCACTTGTTTCTGAATATTGCCAATTTATACTCATTTTACCAGCGTCTTGACTACTTTTCTGGAGTCTATATCTTCTCTTATCTAATGCATCCTCTGTAAACTTACCTTCTGGTAATATTGAAAAGTCAAACTCAACATCTAAATAATCAACTCCAAACTGTGAGAATCTAGTAACAGTTCCAGGGAATTTCTCTGACTTGTCAAATCTATTCAATGCATAATTACCTTCTTCCGCGAATTGAATAAAGGATGTATACTCTCCTTCACCTGAAGGAACAATATGCTCAACAATCCCACCATCATAAATTGGTTTTTCAGTACCTGGGTCTTTTACGCCATCACCAGCACCGTCTCCACTTCCTGGTTCAGTACCTGGGTCTTTTACGCCTTCACCATCGCCGCTTCCAGAATCAGGTGTCCAAGTAATCCATATATTCATTTCCAACGGAGGTAGTTCCACTCCTTTTTTCTCATCAAAACCGCCTGGCTGTGTGAATGGACTTTTCCATATCGATCTTCCACCACTAATCTTTACAAATTTTCCAGTAAGCTCATGTTTAACTCCTTCATATTTAAGCACCCATGCATCTCCATCTCCATCAACCGATGTGTTTTCTATAAATCCGCTACTAGGAGCTTGAGGATTTCCTTCTGTATCCCATTCCAAGTGGTAAAGTTCCGGACCTTTTACTAATAATAAGTTAGTAGTTGTTACCGAGATACCTGCTTCCATTATTCTTGCTGTAACTTCATAAGAACCTTCTTTTGTAATATGCTTTACGCCGTCACCAGCACCATCTCCGCTTCCATCTCCGCTTCCATCTCCACTTCCATCACCTGGTTTTTCTTCACCTGCAGTAATTTTTGTGTTCATGACCACAATAGACTGAATATCTGGCATATTAAACAATGCTTCGCCGTTTTGCCATATAATAGCAATTCGCGATTCAACTGCCCCTGATTGTTTCATAGCAGTTTTATAAACATTATCCATGTCGCCATCGTATAGTTTATACTGCGTCGCAAATGGTAGTGCCTCTAAAGGTCTCAACAAGTACTCTTTTCCTCTTTCTGGGTGTTCATCATTATTAAAAACTATTTCATATTTACTTGAAAGACTCCATGGAGCCACTTTACTTCCACTGTTATGGTAGATTTTAGCACCGTCCCAAGTGGTAAGTTTATCACCTCCAGTACCTGGTTCTTCTCCATCACCTGGTTTTTCTTCACCTGCAGTAATTTTTGTGTTATGTAGAGCATATGAAGCGATCTCTGGCATATTAAACAATGCTTCGTCGCCTTGCCACATAATAGCAATTTTCGATTCAACTCCACCTTCCCTTCTATAAACATTATCCATGTCGCCATCGTATAGTCTATAAGTTGTTTTTGATCTTGTAGCTTCCAATAATCTCACCTCGTAAATTCTTCCATTTTCGAGGGTCGCCATTCCAGTATCAATTATACTATAAACAGTTGAAAGATTCCATGCACCCATTACATTAAGATCCGCATGGTAGATTTTAGCATCTTTCCAAGTGGTAAGTTTTTCACCTCCAGTACCTGGGTCTTTAGGTCCATCATCACCACCGTCAAATGGTATCGTTTTATAGAAATCTTCAGGAACTGCATATATCACAAATCCGTTAAATGAAATCTTATAAATAGTATCGTAAGAATTCTGTGAAGGGCTATCTACTTCTACTATAGCAAAATCTCCTTCTGCAACCTCGCCACCACGAGGTTCACCCTCTATCGTAACACTCATTTCCCATACTCCTTTTTCATTTAAAGCAATTGAAAATAGTTCTCCTTTTAAACCAGTTGCAACTAAGGCATCCTTAACCTTTTCAAATCTAAAGTCTGAACCTGCAAGAGTTTTCGCTAGATTTTCATAAAAATCCACGACTGGTCCTATAGGTTCTTTTACACCATCACCGGGGAATAAGACATTTGTGTCACCTGGGTTTTTTACTGTATCAAAAGTATCGCCGATTCTAGTTACAGTACCGGTCTGTTCTTCTGATATAGGTTCTTGGGTCGCATCCATGGTGCGTTGTTTAGATAAATCGACTAGGTTTATACCATTAACACCCTCAATAACATCTATCTCTCCAAGACCATATCCACCTAAATATTTATAACCCTCAATTGGGTGTATTGATTTTACTTCTTTTGCTTCTTCAATAGAGATAACAACACCTCTAAAGTTTACAGTATAAGTAAATCTTCCAATTTTAAATGTCATTATTTTAGCTTTAGTCATTGGTACTTTAAGGTCATTAGTGCCATACATTACACCAAGTTGTCTTAAATCTAATTCAGCATTGTCATTTCCTTTATCCCCAAAATATAATTGAGTTCCAGTTGTTAACTCTTTAAAATAAGAATAATAACTATCGACATTTAATTGCTTTACCGGTAAAAAATCTACAGTGTCATCACCGTAGGTAAAAGACAATTCTTCAAATTCCTCAACCACACTGTGCATATACTTAACTTCTTCAACAACCTTGTTAGGTTCATCTCCAATTTGATTAAGTTTACTATTATCTACAACAGCTACAGTTAATGCTTCACCAGTTTGACCTTTAAATCCTTCCAATGCAGTTTTATCTTCATTCTTCGCAGTTTTTGCAATAGATTGAATTCTAGTAATTGAATAATTTTCATCGTATCTAGAACTTAATGCTTCTGACATTTCACCAGATCTTGATTGTAAAAGATTTGTAATAGCTTTTGTATAACTAGCCTCTCTTTCATTCTTTAATTCAATCTCAGCAGCAGCAGCACCTTTTCTAATTGCAACAGCATTAGAAACTCTTTCAACCTCTATAGCAATAGGTCGATTAACTAAATCTTCTCTATCAGAATCAGATAATGCTTTTGCATCTTGAACAAGTCTTGCAATACCTTTATATGCCTGGCTCTTTCCATCAACAGCATCGGTTGCAAGGTCACCAGCAACAGTATCTCTCATATTTGTTAATGACTCACCAACAATTTCTGCTGAAGCATCAATCATTGCAATAAGTGCAGATCCTCTAACTGCTTTTGAATTACCTTTTGCAGCTTCATCAACGAATCTTTTATTTAATAACTCTAATTTATCTTCTTTAGGGAAGTCAATTCCAAAAAGAACTGCTGAATTATCTAATATATCATCAACAGCTTGGTCAAATGAAATACCCTGATCTTCTGCAACTTCAACAGCCGCTGTAGATAGTGGTGAAATAATAGTGTATTTAGAATTTCCTTTCATTTTACCAACGTACGCATCGCCAGTTACAACATCAACTCCACCTTCAGCTTCAATAGCTCCTGCTGGTTTATTAGCAAATGTAAAGTCTCCATTTGCATCAGTTGTAGCAGTTTCTCCAGTTGCAACATCAGTTACAGTTGCTCCAGAAATAGCACCATCAGATACGTTACCTGAATAACTTTGAGGTTCAAGTGCATAAAAATAAGTTTCTCCACTTTTCATGTTTAATTCTTCAGGTACAGTAACTATAAATCCTTGTTTAGTACCATCCCATGCTAAATTTTCTTCGAAAGAAAGAACATTAACATCATCAAAAATAACTACACCACTTGCTACTTCAAAAGTCGAAGTAAATGTGAATTCACCATCCATTACAACTGGGTTAACAATTTGAGTTCTTACATAACCAGTACCTGAAGTTACTTCGATATCTCCATCGTCATCGGTATCTTCTACTACTGAATCATTTAATAATAAGATTTTGTTTTGAGGTCCACCATCGAAAGATGCAAACATATTACCTTCTATTTTAATAAGTCTTATAGACTCTCCATCTGCAGTTCCAATAAGTTGAAAATGCATATGTGTTGCACCATCTCTCCATGCGAAAGAAAGGTTCCATGGTAAACGAGCTAGACTTCCTGTTTTCCCACAATCTACCCAGTTACCATCAATTTTTTGCCATTGCCTAATTTCCATAATTTCATTACTATAAACGAAAATACCCATGTCATCTGTCGTTTTAGCGAAGTGATGAGTAGATTCTCCAAACCCAGTTGAGTTAGGTGCGTCTGTAGTAAATGCAGTTTTTCCATTAGCTCCGGATGTGTTCACTTGAAATAAGTTAACACCTGCGTTTAATTCTGCCATTTTTATTTTATTTTTTTTATTTTAAACCTGCGTATCACAAGTTGTTCTTTTTATATATTTGAAGTACTTTATAAATAGTTCCTCTGGGTAAAGAATAGTATATTATGATAATAACCTATTCTAAGATTATGGGGAACCACCATATACACTTGAAATATTTCCAATAGAAACAATCATTATTCTATCTTAAATCTAATTAGAGTAGTTAGAGTTCACGGGTTAAGTGCCCGTTCCAAAATGGAAAAAAATTAGAATCAAAGACTTATCTAGATAGATAAAAGAAATCGAAACGTAACATGTCTCCAGAATTCAATAGGTTCCTCATCTGCATGGCCATTCTAGCCCTAGTCTTATTACTAAGAGGCAAAGAGTAATCTACCTGAAAGGCAAAGAAAACCCCAATGCTACGATAACATCGGGATAATAAATTTCTTCGAGTAAGCCGTATACTATTATTCAGATACGCTCTTAACAGCTTCTGCAAATATCTGATTAATCATAGTCTCTAATTCTTGAACATTCTCAGCAGACTCAGAAGGACTAGCCCCTAAATCAAAGGCTCTAGTAACTGCACTAGTAATATGACTCTCTAATTCCTTACGGAATCCTCTTACTTGGTTACTAGCTATTTTTTCATTTAACTCCTCATTTAGGAATTCATTAAAATTGTCTAAGTTTTTCATAATTATTTACTTTTCTTGTTTTTTGCTTCAATGTCATCAATCATACCCTCTATATCAAGTGCATGTCTCATCTCCAATTTATCTTCAACATCTTCGAACGAAACCACAGTTCCATCTTCTAAACACATCTTAAGAGTAGATATACCCTTTCCTCCAACTGCTGGTGTACGAATTACTTCCTCCCATACATATAGTTTATTTCCATCGTTCAAGGGATAATTATCGCTGTACCATTTAACAGTAGCCATTAATTCCCTGGTTAGTTTCTTGGCTTCAGTCAACACACTTTCTTGAAACTGTGCTTTTCTGTTATAGTGTCTTCTTATAACCAAATTCATAGCATCTCTAAATCTCCAGAATTGAACGTTATAAAAAAGCTGTGTAACTTTACTTGCTAAATCTCTTGTTGTAGCATCGTGTCTTTCTTCATTTAAAGATTCATTTAGGAATTTGTTAAAATCGTCTAAGTTGTTCATAGCTGTCTAATTTTATTATAACTTATATATCCCCCGCAAAAAAGGTTTTTTATTAGTCTCCCGGATCCTGGAAATTTTGACCGACCCGGAAGACATAGAACGCTCACAAAGGTGACACACTTTATTGATGGGGCCCTATTATTGTAAGTAAAAGTTTCTTTGAGAAGTTTGAGAAGAGAGAGAGAGGAGAGCCATGTGTTT
>Ga0228642_1000014_pt1 | contig 78889 bp, 129 predicted proteins | sample 53DmetaG_FD_190071 | JGI IMG/M metagenome (GOLD analysis project Ga0228642, IMG submission 190071) | Seawater microbial communities from Monterey Bay, California, United States - 53D | ecosystem: Environmental > Aquatic > Marine > Coastal | place: USA: California | collected 2016-09-29
AATAAAGATGCAATTGCAAAAATGAAAAAAGATCAGGCTAAAAAAGACGGTGAAGCACAAAAAGAAGAGACTCCGAAAAAAGAGCCAGAAGTTGGAGATACAAAAGCTAAAAGTGCAGAAGATAAAGCTAAAAGTGCAAAAGATACTGACGATACTCCGAAGCCAGATCCTAAAAAGCAAAAAGCGGCAGCTGATAAAATCAACAAAGATAATGATAAAAAGATAAAAGCAGCAGGAGACGATCAGGAAAAATCAATCAAAGATACTGAGGACAAAATGAAAAAGCAGAATGACGACACGATGAAGAAGGCCCAGAAAGATATCGATAACATGAACAAGAATATTGATAAAATAAGGAAAAATTCTGCTAAAAAGAAAGAAGCTCCCAAGAAAGAAGAACCAGCACCGGAAGAAAGCGATAAAGAAAAGAATAAGAAAAAGCTAGCAAGTGCCAAAGAAGATTTTGAGAAAAAGGTAGCTGATAAAGAGAAAGAAGGTTGGAAAAAAGGTGAAAAACCGGATAATGACCACGATCAAATAAATATTAAAGAACCCACTGGAATCGATGACAGTGATGGGGAATTATTCTACAGCAATCCTGGGTTAGCAATGCACAAGAAAAAAGAAGTGGAGTAAAGATTATTTCTTACCCTTTTTAACAATACGTATAAACTCTTGTTGGTCTTCCAGCAGGAGTTTTTTACAATATTTCCGAAACTCAATACTACTCTTAAGAATACGACTATCTACCATACTTTGTTTCAGGATATCTGAATACTCTGGGTGAATAAAATTCTCAAGCTGAAAGTTATTAAATTTAGCTTTAATGGGTTTACGGCTTATCGCGCAGAACCAATCTATGGTATCATAGGAGTCAATTAGCTCCTCCATCTTAACAGGGGTTTGATTTGTCCAATCATAATAAAACTTATCTCTTAAAACAGTGTTTTTCAGTTTTAACTCTTTTTGCTTAATTCTAAGAATTTGCTCCATAAAAATCATATCGTTTTTCCATCTATTCAAGTTACGATGTTCTATCATAAATTTACGAAGAGTTCTAGGAAGACCATCAAGTCTTACTCCGTGGCGATGTGCCTGTTTAGGATTGTTTGAGCGTTTTATTTGCATTTATTTATATATTTGTTGAAAATAATTGCCACCAGATTTTTTTATGTCGTTTTTTATTCTTATATTTATACTATATTAATCAAAACAAATAAATTATGGAAATTTTATACTACTTAGGAAAAGGATTAGGATGGTTATTAATGTATGGTGCTATAGCAGCGGCAATAATATCCGGAATACTACTAACATTCGCTTTAATAATATATTCTACTAGATATGTTATTTGGAAATTAATCTTAGGAAAAGAAACTTCAACCGAGTTTCTTAATAAACTTGCTATAGAAAAAGGATATACGTCATATCAGGAGATGCGTGATATATGGGAGAATAAGTTTGGCTCGCATTTTGAGTGGTCTTACTACACAGGAACCGAAGAGAGCCTTGAACCCTATCTTGAAGAAGAAGAAAGATACGCAGATAAAGAATATGGCAAAATGTATGACAACCTGTATGATATTTATAGACAACACAAAGACACTTATAATAATCCATGGAAGAAAAGATGGTATATCTTAACCGATTACAAATTAACAGCTAATAAAGAATGGAAAGGCGAGGCTTTTATTGTTGCTGCAACTACGTTCATTATTTCAATGGCAGCATATATGATAGCAGCAATCACATATTATGCAGAACATGGACATAGCATGCATTAATTATTTAAAAAAAGTAAAAAAAGTCACACCAGATTTTTTTATGTCGTTTTTTATTCTTATATTTATACTATAACAAATTAATAATAACAACAATGAATACAGAAAACTTAAATCACACAACACCAGAACAACACATTCCTGCTGTTACTATACCAGCAAAGACTTACATCTTTGCAGAAGAACTAGAAAAAGCAGTACTTGCGTACATGGAAGATCGATATCATTATCTTGCAGCAGGTCGTCATCCACTTGATGACTTAGGCAAAAGTTCGTATATTCAGAGAATTGCAAGAATTTTTACAAATGTAGATTATGAAGAAATCGAAAAGCACTTCAACAATCTTGGTGAAAAAATAACTGCAGCAAAAGAGAAAGAACAAAAAGAAAATTATTTTAAAGTTCACGGAATTGATGTCAAAATAGACCCTGAAATGTTACTTCAATCGTGTATTTTTTTAAGAGAACAGTTTCTTAAAAATAGACCAACGAAAGGATGGCACACAAAGAAAATGCATGAATGGATGCTACATCATCAAGAACTACTCTTTGAAGAACTAGGCTTAAAAACATATATTAAAGATGAAAAACACTATCTAGACCTTCCAGGATATGAAGATATCGATATTTCAATTTACACTGAAGGAATATTCCCAAGAAATGAATGGAATAGTAAAGATCTCGGGTCTTTCTACATTAAAGCCCTTTTTCCTAACAAATTTAGATGGGCAGAAGATAAGAAGCACGGATCTTCAGGTATACTTGAAATATACTATAACGAATATAAAAACACAATATCAAATAATACAAACACAATAAAAATTAAATAAAATGAGAAGAAGAAGAATAGATTGGTTTAGAGTAACAATGGTAGGAATCATCACATTGGTAGCAGCAATGATATTAACATTTGTAGGCTTAGAAATAGCATACTACCAAACGGCTGAAACTGTTACATTTACAGTAACGGATAAAGAAACAAAAGTAACATCAGATGGAGAAAACGTATCTTCGAAATACATTGTTTTCACAGAAAACGAAACTTTTGAAAATACAGACCTTTTATTTGGAGGTAAATTTAACTCTTCAGATATCCAAGGAAAACTTAAAAGAGGAGAAACATACACTGCAGAGGTTTATGGATGGAGAGTTCCTTTCTTCTCAATGTACAGAAATATAGTAATAATAAAATAAAACAACACAAATGACTAGACAGGACGTATTAAATGAAATAATGAAAACAACAGCAAAGGAAATCCACGGATTCGATAACGCAAAATTAATAGAGGCTATTTTAGAAGCTTTTGAAAATCATGTAAGAATAGATCAGATGAAAAAAGATCGTAAAATGACCATGGAAACTTTTAAAAATCTTAAATAAACAAATTAAAGTTTTTTTCTATAAATTAAAAATAAAATATGCAAGCAGTTCAACAACTTTTCACAGAAAAATATAGACCACAAAACCTAGAAGAACTTATTCTACCAGAAAGAGTTATGAATAAATTCAAAGATGGTTTAGTCCAAAACATGTTATTAGCAGGTAGTCCAGGTACTGGAAAAACATCAACTGCTAAGGCAATTGTTAAACAATTTAAGATGCCTTATCTTTATATAAACGCATCGACAGATACTTCAGTAGATGTTATTAGAACAAGAATTACAGACTTTTGTTCTACTGTATCTATTATGGACGGTCCTAGTTCTATGAAAGTTGTAATATTAGATGAGGTTGATGGTGTATCAGATCAATTCTTTAAAGCGCTTCGTGCTACAATGGAAACATTCGCATCGAACAGCAGATTTATTGCAACATGTAATTATATTAATAAACTTCCAGATCCAATCCTATCTAGATTTGAAGTTATTAATTTTGACTTTGATAAAGAAGATGAAGCAGAACTGACTAAGAAATATATTAGAAGAGTTTATGAAATATGTCAAAAAGAAGGTCTTCAAATTGAAAAGCCAGCTTTGTTAGAATTTGTAAGACGTAATTTTCCAGATCTAAGAGATACTCTCAATAAATTACAGGGCTTTAAATCTCAAGGAACTTTAGATATTAAAGTAGAAGATGTAAAAAGATTCAACTCAGTCTATAAAGATATATTTGAACTCATATTTAATGAAACAAATCCAGTAGTTAATTATAAAACATTAGTAAGCAATTACTCAAATAGAGTTGAAGACGTATTACAAAGTCTAGGTGGTGACTTTATTGATTATATAAATCAAGAAAAAAGTCAATATGTAAAGCATATTCCAGAAATAACAGTGGAAGTTGCACATCACCAAGCACAAAGACTTTCTGTAATAGACCCAGTAATTACAATGCTTTCATTAGTATTTAAAATACAGACAATTATTAAAAAATAAAATTATGATGAAGAAAGGCGGACATACACTTCTTATAGATGGCAACTATTTTCTACATAGTCGCCTCTTCGTCCTTCCAAGACCTTCGAATGGTAAGATGATGGAAGATGAAGAATCAAGAGCAAATCTTATGCGCAAATTGGCAATAGATTTAGCATCAGAAGTAAGAAAGATGAGAGACTTTATAGATAAAGTTGTAGTAACAGTAGACGCTAGAAGTTGGCGTAAAGACTTATTTCCACAAGCAGAATATAAAGGTACTAGAAAACAAGACTCTAAAATAGATTGGTCTGGTGTTTATGGTATCTATGAAGAATTCCAAGCTATTCTACAAAAGCATGGCGTAATTGTTCATAGAATCGATGGCGCAGAAGCAGACGATGTTCTTTTCGGCTGGTCTTCATACTTAAATACTAAAGGTAAAAACTGCATAATATGGACAGGCGACAGAGACCTTATTCAATTAGTAAACTATTCTATTCCAAATGATGCATACACTCTATGGTATTCAAGCGCTCACAAAAGCCTTTATGCCTTTGAATCATTTGAAGAAGTTATTAATAAGAAAGAAGAAGTAAATAACGATGACATGTTATTCAACATGAGTTCTTATAAAGGTCTTTCACAAGAATCTAGACATGCTCTTAAAACATGGATGATTAATAATAAAGTAAAATTAACAGAAGTTAATTGCGATGAATTCTTATTCAAAAAGATATTAGTTGGTGATAGTGGCGATAATATTCCATCTGTTATTACTTGGCAAAAGGCAATGAAGAATGGCAAATTAAGAACTTACTCTATTACAGATCGAATGGCAGATAAAATATTTGCACAGTTTACAAAAGAAAACGATAGTTTTGTTGTAGATTCATTGTTTGTGAGAAGTGAATTAGAAAGAATGGCAGAAATTGTTTACCGCGTTGTAGGTAGAGAATCAGTGGACATTATAACAAACAAGATATTTAATAATATGTCTCTAATGATGCTTCACACCAGAATAATACCTGAACCTATTCAAAATGAAATATATAAAGCAGTCGAAAAAGAACTTACATTATTAGATAGAATGGACGTTTCTAAATTAACTAATAAAGATAAAATACTTGAAAATACAAAATGGTTAGATATTCAGAAATCTAAAAAAGCAGATATCTTTTCTAACTTAGATACTGGAGATAAACCAAAAAAATTAAAATTAATAGATAAGAATAACAACAACAAATTATTTTAATGCTAGACGACACTAAACTTTTCGATTTTATTAAAATAATGTTCACGAAACCGGATCATTATAATAAATTAAAGAACTTTTCAAAGAAAAGACACCACTTTATGGTAAATAGATTTATGGCCATTAACTTTCCTGTTAATGCACAATCATTTAACTTTAATGGAATCAATGGCGCTTCAGTGATAGACTGCTGGCATATGGTGACAAGCAGATTTAGTAGAGTACCGGGTTGGATATACACAAAAACAAAAAGTTCTAAAAAGAATATTAAAGACAAATATCAACCAAGCGAAACTGCTTTAAGAATTTATATGGAGAAGAATGAAATAGGAAAAAGAGAAATTGAAGAATTGAAAACATTCTGCAAAGAAGAACTTTATAAAGATTTAAAAGCATTAGAAAATCAAATAAAAGTATATGGCTAGAGGTTATCATTTTCCAGAAATAGTTGCTATAACTTTGCAAAAATATAATTCTATAGACAATAAGATTTATACTTTAATAAAGAATAGAGGTTGCTACACTCCTCATAATAATTCTATTTCTATTTTAGTAAAAAGCTCAGATCTTTATTCTATTGTTAAAGAAACCTATCCTTTAGAAATTGAAAAATTAGAAATGCTCCCTAATAAAAATCTTTACAAAGGAGCAACCACAATTTATTTTATAAATAAGTTTATGGGTGAAATGAAAAACCTTAGATGGTTTAAAATTACACTTTGTAAAAATTTATCGTATAGTAGAATAAGCAGTAATTTTCATGAAAACGAAGAAAAAACTTTAAATTTTGACTTTAAAGTAATACGGGGTAGTTTTAAAACTTTTGAATTCTTTGATGAAGCATCGATGCCACTTGTCAATGACATTCTAAAAAAAGTAGGCTGCATTACAGATAAACATTACAGCGTAGTCAAATTAAAAAGTTTAGAAGATAGAATCGCAAATTTAAGAGATGCTTCTGAAGGAATGACAGACGAGGAGAACAGAATATGCTCTACAATGATTCTTCATTTTTCTGAATGGTCTGAAGATAACCCACAAGCACTTATAATCACGGATTTCTTAGATATATAGTAGAAATAGTTCTATTATATTATGAGTAAAAAGAAGACTTTTTTCGAGAAGGTACTATGTGATGTTGATGGCCAGCCATCTTCAAAAAGATTAGTAACACTTGTTGCATTCGTTTTAATTTCAGCTGCATTTATAACAAACCTTATTATTGAAGTTCCACTACAGCGATATATGTTTGAAGGTATGCTTTGGCTGACAGGTGCCGGAATAGGTTCTGCTACTGTTGAAAAATTTAGTAGAAGAGGGTTTAAAGATAGCTCTGAAGACTCTGAATAAAACTAGATAAATAAAACATGGTTACAAGTTATACAGCTTCAGAAGTAGGCGATATTATTATTGCTAAATTAGTAGACCCTTATAAAGGGGCAGAGCAGATTCTTGATTGGAATATTCAAGCAGGTTTTTCTAATGAATTTACGGTAGGTAAAATTACATTCACACAAGGAAGTACTACAGTTACAGGAATTGGAACAAATTTAGACCTTAACGCAGGAGATATCGTTCTTGCTGCAGGATATGAGTTTGAAATTTCTTCAACTCCAGATGCTAATACAATAGAATTAGTAGCACCTTCACTATATGATTTAGAAAACGTAGAGTTCCATGTTAAAGAAAATGAATGGAATTATTTTAAGTATGATTTTAGATGGTCTCAAAATGATATAATTGAAAAAGGTGGAGAGCTTAGTGAATGGCATCCATTAAATAAAACAAACGTATTGGGCGATATATTTACGCTAGACATAAATCCAGCTGAACCTTTTTGGGTTGAAATAAAAGCAACAGTACAGGATTTACAACCTCTTCATACAATTTCATTTTTAAAAGTAACTTATACAATACAATATGAGGATGGAACAATAGAAGAATGTCCTCAAATATGTACAGAATGCGAACCTTATGATGTTATTGGCTGTGCAAACATTTTAGTAGAATGTGATTCTGAAAATTTATATGACCCTTATGGTCTTACAAGACCTGTAAAGATATACAATAGTCTTTCTAATTTGGCAAATCAAGTTTATGGTCACCCTGTAACTTATTATAGAGTAGAACCTAACGTCAGAAGTAAAGATGTAATTTTAAAAGAATACTCTTTATATGATGTTATTGAAAAGGCAACTTTAAAAATAATGGTTCCTGATAATGAATTTCCTACTGAAACGCCATCATTTGATATTTTTGGAATGGGCTTTGAAGATTTCGAAATACACTTATTAGGTTCTGAATTTAGAAAATATTTCGGAGAAGGAAAAAGTCCAGGAGCAAGAGACTATTTATTTATACCCTATAATAATAGAATGTATGAAGTAAGTTCTGTTTCTTTAGCAGATGAATTCAATAAAGAATTAACTTATTTTAGACTTCATTTGAAAAAATATGAAAATAGAACTTCTACAAATAAAGGAGAATTTGCTGAAGATTTAACAGATTTAGTAGCAGGAGTAGAAGACGTTTTTGGAGAAGAAATACAAGAAGAATTTACAAAAGTCACTAAACCTTTACAGTACCGTTCAACGCACCATGTATCTCAAGATGGAGTTAGAAAATATGTACATAAAGATTTAGAAATAAAAGATGTTGATTTAAAGAATAAATGGACGGTAGTTTCTAGAAATTATTATGACATGTCAACTATTTTAGGAGATGAAACTCAAAGTCCAGGTGTTGTATATAATGAAATATCAAAAAATGGAGTCGGCGAAAATCTTTCACTACAGCACTGGTTTCAACCAACGCCTAGATTCGACTACAAAGAGGCAAAACAGTATCAAACAATTGATGGTACAGATATTGAAGGGAATGGCCTTGTAGTTCAAATATCATCAAAGGGTGTTATTGTTAAAATAAACAATCAAGATTATGTATTTAAACATAAACTTATTTTAGGAACTGACCATTGGTATTCAATTGTAGTTAATATGAGTAACACTTATAATGAAATATCAGTTAGTATATTTAAACTAGATGGACAGAATAACTTTGTCAACCCAACAGGTCCTATGGAACTTGAAGAAATGTACTTTGGTAAATTAGACATGCTTTCAACTCAAGTATGGCAAACTGAAGTTAATTGGGCTTTAAGGGCAAGTGAACTAAATATTACTAATGTTAGAATATTTAAAAGAACTATCGAAGACGAGCAGAAAGTTGCAGTACTTCATCAATATGTTGTCAGAGATGCACAACACCTTTTACTTGCCGATAATGCAATTCCTTCTTTACAATTGCAGACATATGGTCAGGCTCGATAAAAGGGATATATAACTTAAATTAATAAGAATGTCAGAAGATAAAAAGAAAACTATTTCAGAACAGGCTGAATTCATCAGAAAGGACTTAGAAGAACTTTTAGGACCAAATGAATCTATTGATGTAGAGCAAGATCCGGGAGATTTGCCAGTTCCAAAATTCCACAACTCAAAACCAGCTGTAAATTACGGAGAGATGAAAGGTCTTTCAGAAAAACAGGCTAAGAAGACAATTACAAGTTTAATGGAGTTTTATTTAGATTCAGAAATTATCGAAAGAGACGAATATTTACAGGCTAAAAAGAAAATGGATGAGATGACAATGGGCTCTCTCGTTTATCAGTTAAAAGCAGGTGAAAGAGCACTTACTACATTATTGGAAACTATTGAAGGAGGAGAACTTGCTCCTAGAATGTTTGAAGTACTTGCTACGTTACAAAAATCAATGCTTGATATAATTAAAAGTCAGACCATGTATTTGATGGCTACTGAAGAAAGTGCAAAACGAATAGCTAGAGATATTGAACTCTATAAAAAGAGAGATAGAGATGGTGCTGTTCAAGATGGCGGAGGTTCTAATGAAAATGGAAATATTCAAAGAGGAACTAAAGATTTAATGAATCAAATACAGGCAGGTATTAATCAGGCAGATATAGAAGATATAAAACCAGAAGAAGATGAGTGATAACGTTTGGATTCCAAAGGAAACGGGCCAAGCAACTTCAGAAAGACTTGTTTGGTCAACTAAAAAAATCAATGATTTAGAAATTGCGCTTGACCAGGGTTATAAGCCACAAGTTAAGATGCCTTTCTATGAAGGAAAGCAATTTTTAAGAAGGGGTAATATTGTATTTGAATACACTGATGAAGAGATTCAAGAGCTGGCTAGATGTGCGTCAGATATTGTATATTTTGCAGAAAAGTATGCAGTTGTTCTTACTGATGAGGGAATCCAGCAAGTAAAGTTGAGAGACTATCAAAAAGATATGTTGAGAAACTTTCAAAACAATAGATTTAATATATGTTTAGCAGCCCGTCAGATGGGTAAAACAGTTATGGCCAGTATTTTTAATGCATGGTTCTTAACATTCAACACAGATAAAAACACACTGTTATTAGCAAACAAATCTGATACAACAAAAGAAATTATCGATAAAGCAAAGGTTGTTATAGAAAATCTTCCATTCTTTATGAAACCTGGTATTACGAAATACGACGTAATGAATGTTAAATGTGATAATGGTTGCAGGCTTGTTGGTCAAAGTACAACTGCTAAAGCAGGTATTGGTTTTACAATTCACTTACTATTCTTAGATGAGTTTGCACATATACACCCTTCCATAGTTGACGCATTTTATGAAAACGTTTATCCAACGCTTTCTGCTTCTAAGGTGTCTAGGATTATTATTACAAGTACTCCAAATGGGTTTAATAAGTTTTATAAGATATACAGCGCAGCAGAACGTGGTGATAACGAATATCATCCGATGAGAATAGATTGGTGGCAACACCCTGATAGAGACGATGCTTGGTATAAAAGAGAACTTGGTAACTTAGGAACTGTCGAGGCTTTTAACAGACAATATGGAAATGAATTTGTAAGTTCATCAAATCTTCTTTTAGACCCAGGTTCTATGAAGAAGATGAGAAGTTCAATGAAAGAATATGTTCATCATGATTTTGATTGTTTTACAGACAATCATATAGATATAAAAGGCTTTTTAAGTTGGCATCCAGGATTTGATGTTGAAACTTTAGGAGATAAAGATAAATATTGGCTATTAACAGTTGATATTGCTGAAGGAAACGGAGGAGACTATTCCATTATTAATATATTTAGAGTCGATCCAATGACTAAGAAGCAAATAGAAAATGTTGTAACACCAGGAGCAATGTATGATTTCTTTAAGTTAAATCAAGTCGGTGTTTTCAGAAGCAATGAACATATTATTGAAGATTTTTCAAAAATACTTTATTTAATAGGAGTAGAATTACTATATAATGAAAATACCAAAATGATTATAGAATTCAACACTTATGGTGCGGTTCTTTTAAAATATCTACAAACAGTATTTCCTAGAACAAATGATTTTGATGAAGAGATGATTTTAAGATTTAAACATAGACATGATAGTAAAGGTTTAAAACATGGAATAAAGATAAAAAATGATAATAAGCCAATATTTTGTCAGAATTTTAAATCTTTATATGAAAATAATAAAATCAATATAACTGAATTTGAAACAACTAATGAGATAAGTCTTTTCGGTACTTTACCTTCAGGAAACTATGGTGCTCAGATGGGTCATGATGACCTTGCAATGTCAAGTATTATAGCAACAGAATTTTTTAATACCACGGCATATGCAGATTCTATAGAAGAAATGCTAGATATAATAGATCCGGATATTCATGATTTCATGGAAATGACTCTATTTAAAGACAATGAAGACCAAGGAGACTTAAATTTTGATATTTATGACCTATTATAGAATAATCTCCATAACACTAAGATATATACTTTAACAAACTAAAAAAAATAATTTCAATTATGGCACTAAGTCCTCAATTATTGCAATTCAAATCTAGTGGTGTTTACCGTCTAGAATTTGATAAGTCTCAAGTATCTAACGTTACTGCAGAGACTATTAGGTTGGTTGCTGGTCACTCTAGAAAAGGACCTTACAACACACCAGTATATTGCGAAGATACAGAATCTTTTACTCTTATCTTTGGTAATATCGACAAAAAATTAGAAAAGAAGGGAATGTTCTTTCATAGAAGCTGTTTAGAAGCTCTTAAAAGAGGTCCTATTCTAGCTATGAATTTAGCAGATTTTGATTCAGCTGATAAGGCTGATTACGCTGCAATCGTTACAGATGCTACAGACTCTACAGCAGCTAGTACAGTTGCAGATAAAGAGTATGAAGATTTTCATAACACTGACAAATTCATGTATCCATCAGATGAAGAAGTTTTAGCTACTATTGGTGGTACTGCAACTTCAACTGAAGCATTAAACCTTGTAAATCTTGGACAAGACAATTTATCAATTATCGTAAGACAAGCACAAGATGTTAAAGCATTCGAAGTAACTGCTAGAGAATGGTACGGAGAAGGAAATCTTCCAGATGGAGTTTCTGAATTTGACTATATTTCAGATTACATGGTAGACGTATTCGTATTTAAAGGTAAATTCGATGCATCTGCAATGGATGTTGACCCAGTATATGGAGATTACTTCTCAACAACTGGTTTATTAAAAGACAAATTAAATGATTTCGCAGATGAAAGATCTGTTTCTTTATTGGCACAATACACTGGTTCAATTTTACCAGGATTCCAAGATTTAGAAGGAAACGGTTTATATTTAGAGCAAATTATTAACTCAGAAACTAGAAGAACTGGTTTATTCTGTGCTGTTAATGAAGAAGCAGTAGAAGAAGGAAATTCAAATCTAAAAGGTATTGCAGACAATGCTTCTGATTTCGAATTATTATCTTATAAGACTTTAGCAGGAGCTAGAGGAATCGATTTTTCAGCAACTGACTTTGTATTTGCTTCAACTGGAGCTACATTTACATTTACTTCAGCTGCTGATGATGATTTAGATTTAGAAGTAGGAGATTATATGCCTACTCAAACTGGTAAATTAGCAAGAGTAAATAGAATTTCTCAAGCAGGTACTGCACCAACAATTTATACTATAACGTGTTCAGAAGCACCAGATAATGGTTTTGACCCAGCTACAGACGTAGCGTTTAAGTCTTTCCATAAAGCAGCTACAGAATACAGCTTATTTAATCTTGATAAAATTGTAATTTCTGAACAAACTATAGTAGATTGTTTAACAGCATTCTCATCAGGAGGTTTATATTCAGCTTTAACTGATAGAGATGTTATCGATTTAAGATATATCGTAGATACATTTGGTTCATATGAAGGTGGAGCACTTTTAAATAAAAACGAATTCACAAGAGTTGCTAAAGCTAGAAAGAACGTATCATGTATCTTAAATGCACCAACTGTTGCAGAATTTAAAAAATCATCAGACCCATCTTTTAAAGATGCATTAACTGGAAAATTCAATACTAGATTTATAAAAGACGGTGGAGATTTATCACAAAATCCAACAGGAATCTACGCTTTACCTTCAATTGCAGAAGGAGCTAACTATGGTTTCTATTATGGACCAGGATTAGAAGTAAGAGAAGCAGGTAAAATTAAAACAGTTGTACCAGCTGCTTACGTATCTAATAACTACATTGATAAATTTACAAATGCTCTTCCTTGGTCTATCGTATCAGGACCTAGAAGAGGAGTTATCACTGGAACTAACGTTATCGGTGCTGAATATCCATTCGATAAAGATGATAGAGATAATTTAGAACCATTTGGAATCAACCCAATCGTATTCGAAAGAGGAGTTGGATTGAACATCAAAGGTAATAAAACTGCACAACAAACTGTAAAATCAGCTTTAAGTTCTGCTCACGTAAGAGAAGTATTAATCTTCATCGAAAACGGATTAGCAGATATTCTTAAGGATTACTTATTTGAGTTTAACACTGCACAGACTAGATTAGAAATTAAAACTCTTGCAGATGCATTCATGGAAGGAGTTTTAGCAGACAGTGGAGTTTATGCATATAATAACGTAATAGACCAAACTAACAATACTAACGACGTTATTGATAATAACATCGGTATCCTTGATACATTTGTAGAACCAGTTAAAGGTTTAGAAATTATTGTACATAGAACTACTGTACTTAATACTGGAGATATAGCTTCAGGTAACTTCTAAAAATAATTAAGATAAATCAGGAAAGACTTCGGTCTTTCCTGATAAATTTTAAAAAAGAATTAGATATATAAAACATAAATAAAAATAAAAATAAAGAAATGGCATTACCACATTATTCAAACGACCAAACTAGCAAGAAAGGTAAGAATTTTGAACCAGTATTAGCGAATATGTTTGAGGTAACTATTCTTCCACCAGCAGGAGTTGGAGGTCAAGAATTATTAATTCAACATATTAATCAAATATCAGGTTTAGAACTTCATAAAGATTTGGGAACAGTAACTCAAAAATTTAAGTGGTCTACAAGGTCTTTCACAGGTGTTCCTGGAGATTCCTTCTTAGACGTTACCGTTAACTTCTCATTAAACTTAAACGATGCAAATCAAATGTATCTTTACAAAACAATGAGAGACTGGTACAGATTGGCATATAACCCAGAAACTGGAGAAACAGGTCTTAAAAAAGACTATGTTGGACAGATGGTTATTGTTCAATTTAACAGAAAAGGTGATATTTTTAGAAAAATCACATTAGATGATTGTTTCGTTTTCTCACCAATAAATCCTTTGGCTGAAAATAACTACGAAACAGGAGACGCACAAGCAATTGACGTTGTTTGGAGAGCTGACAACTGGTCAGAAGAGTTAGCATAATAACAAACCTATAAGAGAGAAGACAATATTAATGTCTTCTCTTTTTTTACACCGAAAACATAATATAATAATATTTTAATATGTCCAATAAGAAAGATTATTTAGTAGATAAGTTAATTAAAAAGATACAAGTTTTATTAACAGAGCCGGAGTTTGAGGAGTTAAATAACATAATCTTAAGCGAGGCTTTAAAAAATAAACAAAGACCTAAGTCAGTTAGCGCTTTTGTTAGAGAGCTAGTTAAAAAAGAAATAAAAAGAATTGATAATATAAACAATTCTGAAACAAAATAAATTAAACTAATATAAACCTTAAAAATTCATTAAAGATGACGGAAGAAAACAACAATGAAGAATTTGATAAATTCTTAAACAAAAAAGAAGAAGGCAATGGTTTTGATGATACATCAAACCCGGCTTCAAATGAAACGAACGAAGCTGCCGAAGAAGTAGACCCTATTGAGGAGGCTATTGAGAAAAAAGGATTAGGTTCTGTAAATATGGCAAATTATGGACGCCAAAGAGCAGATTCTACCGATACTGTTTTAGGTTATGTACCTTTAGCAATGGAAACTCTTTTTTCTAAAGGTAGATTTTACCCACAAGATGCTAGTATCCATGTTAGATCTGCTAAAGTAGCAGAAATTAGACATTTTTCAACAATGAACGAAGAGAATATCTTAGACATTGAAGAAAAATTAAACAATATCGTAAAATCTTGTATGCGATTTGAATCTAAGTCTAAAAAATTGTCTTATAAAGACCTTATGGAAGAAGACAGAATTGCAGTACTTTTAGCAATTAGAGACCTTACTTTTCCAGAGCCGGAAAACAAAATCATTGTAAAGGCCGAGAATAGTTATGGTGAATCTAGAGAAGTTGAAGTAGCTACACAAAACTTTACTGCGAATGAAATTCCAGAAGAGATTGAAAAATACTATGACACGGTTTCAAGATGTTTTAGAATTCAAACTCGTTCTTCTGGTGAAATTCTAATGAGACCCCCATCTATTGGAGTTATGGAAGAAGTTACTAAGTATATTAGAACTCAACAAGAAACTAAGAAAAGATGGGACCAGGCATTTATTCAAATTTTACCTTATATTCAATTAGACTGGAGAGGTTTCGGTTCAAAAGAAATCTTTAATAGTGAAATTGAATTCCAGGGTTGGAATGAGAAGAAGTACATGGTAGTATATAGATTAGCAGAAAAAATGAGAATCGGTGCTCAACCAGAAATGGAAGTAAACATCGAGGGTGAGGACGTTATGGTCCCTCTCGATTTCCCAGGTGGAGTCAAAGGCCTTTTCATTATTTCAGATCTCGCTGGAGAACTTCTTTAAGGCTAAATTCTATCTGGGTTTCCATTTGCATCTCCAGCCTAGTGAAATCGATGCTCTTGATTTTTATGAATATCAGTATTATGTACAAAATCTTACTGAACATCTCAAGAAGCAGAATAAAGAAGAGCAGGAGCAAAACGAACAAATGCAGGAACAGTACAGCACACAAACTCCTAAGGTCCCCAAAATGAGTGACTATGGAATGAAAATGCCTAAAATGTCTGGTATGAAAATGCCTAAGTTTTAGAGATATATAATAAAAATACTTAAAAACGTTGGCAAAACCATTCGCATCTCCATTCGAGAAATTATCAGGAGATAATCAAAAAGTAATAATTGAACAGCTTTCCCCAGGAGGAGAGCTGTTCAGTTTATTTGAAGAAATTCTAAAGCAGCTTCAAGGTACTGAAGAGAGAATAGAAAAAGACGAAGCCAAAACTAAAGTAAGTTTATTTGCCGGTTTAACAATGAAAGAGGCCATTGCCTGGAAACTTCTAGGTGAAAAAGGTCTTCAAGCGGTAGGTAAAGGTCTAGGTGCTATCGCCGAAGTTATAGATGGTATGCAAACTGGCGGTAAAGAAGCCAAAGAAAAAATGGATGCTATCGCAACCGGTATCGAAGCTGTAATGGGTATAGCCCCTAAAATTCTTAAATTTGCTATTCTTTTAACACTTGCTCTACCTTTCCTTATGGTTGCAATATTGGTAGTTCCACTTGTGGCAGTTCTGATGTTAGGTATTATGTTCGTAATGTCAATACTTAATAAATTAGCTGAAAATTCAAAAGAAGCCTATAAATCTATGGCTCTTTTAGGAGATGTTGGAGATGCCATTTTTAAATTTGGAGGAATGCTAGCACTTTCATTACTAGTATATCCATTTGCATTACTCGCATTAGTTGTCGTAATACCAACACTGTTATTAATGTTGGGCGCTCTTACTTTAATAGGGCGTTTAACAGACAAAGAGGCGTTAGAAAAACTCAATGGTCTAAAAGATCTTGGGATATCAATACTCTTATTTGGTGCTGCTATAGCTCTAAGTGGGCTTGTATATACGTTCGCACTTCAGGCAATGCCCATTGTTTTAGGTGTAATACTTGGATTTGCATTAGTATTCTTTTTATTAGATAAAATAGGTTTTGTAAAATCAGTGAATAAATCTGGTGAAGCATTACAAAAGGTAGGTATAGCCATATTAGTATTAGGTGCCGCTTTATTTATTTTTGGACTATTATTTCCACCAACAAAAGAAACTTTTCAAACTTTAGGATTTACAATGCTAGTGCTTGTAGGCGTTGCATTTGCGATGTGGCTAGTTGGAAAAATGTATAAAAAAATGAAAAAAGGTGCAATAGGCTTAGCTCTGACTGGACTTGCCATTGTAGTATTAGCATATGCTATTAAAAAATTCCATAAAGCATTACCTCCAAACCCATGGGAATTCTTTGCTCAATTAGGAGTAGCACTTGTAGGTTTAGGTGTAATAATGTGGGGTTATGGAAAGAAATGGAAAGAAATAGGATACGGAGCACTAGTACTTGCAGGTACTGGAATAGCACTTGCAGTTATGGGATGGGGAGTTAAATCAATGGCAGACGCCTTAAATAGTACTGGAAATCCTTGGATGTTTATGGCTGAACTTGGAGTATTTCTTGTTGGAATGGGAGTTATGGCAGCCGGTTGGGGTGCAGCATCTGTATTAATAGGATTAGGAGCCGCAGCAATGGGAGCTACTGGATTAGCATTGAAAGCTGTATCTTTTGGACTTAAAGGCTTTGTACCTATATTTGCAGGAAAAGAATGGAAAGCAATGGTAGGTACTCACCATCAATCTAAAGGTATTTTGGGGATGGGTGCAGGACCAGTATCTAATTTTCAAACTTTAATGGAAGCAATTGGTTATGGTTTTGCATGGAACCCGATAAACTCTGCTATGATTTTAGCAGGAGCTGTAGCATTAGGTGCTGTTGGTTTAGCATTGTCACCAATAGCAAAAGGTATAAAAGCAATGATGCCTGTATTTAAAGGAAACGGTTGGAGAGATATGATTTCCACTAAAGGAAACCCAAAATCAGGAGGTTTTATGGGAATAGGAGCGTCAGCACAAACAAATATTCAACTTTTAATAAATTCATTAGGAGAAGCATTCAAATTTGGTTTCGGTTCTATAAATATTGGAGCTGGAGCTGCAGCAATGATTGTTGTGGGTAATTCTTTAATAAAAATAGGTAAGGGTATTGCCGATTTCATGAAGCACAAAATAGATAAAAAAGTAGCCAAAAATATTTCTGTTATGGTAGAGTCTATAGCAGGTGCATTTGGTAGAATTGGTAAAAAATACGGAGGTGCTGGTTTCTTTGGTTTAGGAGCCGGTGCTTTATATGATGGTATTCAATCAACAATGGGAATGGGAGAAGCTTTAACAAGTATCGCAAAAGGTATGAAAGCCGTTTCAGTACTTAGATTCCCAACTTATGGAGACCCTAATGACCCTGGAAAAATAACTGAGTATATAACAGTTGACAAGGGTGCTATGAATAAAATTTCAGCAAATGTTGCTATGATGGTAGAAAGTCTAGCAGGCGCATTTGGTAGAGTGGGTAGAATGTTTCCTAATAAACCAAAATCAGGTTTATGGGGTTTCTTAGGAGGAACTGACAACCCTGTAAAAACAGGTATTCAATCTGTTTCCGGTATGGGTTCTGCACTTGGTGGAATTGCCGAAGGTATGAAATCCTTTTCAACTCTTAAATTTCATAAATATGATGACCCTTCAAAACCTGAGAAAATAACAGAGACAATTGATTTAACCAAAGGAGATGTACTTAAAAAAGTAACTGACAATATAGTTATGATGGTTGTTTCTTTAGCAGGAGGTTTTGCAACAATAGGTAGAAGATATCCAAAGAAAAAACACAAGGGCTTCTTTGGTACAACTTATACGACTACAGGTCCGGTAGGTGTTGGTATCGAGCAATCTTCTGGTATGGGTGGAGTTGTTGCTGGAATTGGTGCGGGCTTAAAAGACTTTTCAACACTTAAATTCCCAGTATATGAAGGAACTAAAATCAAAGAATATATTGATTTAACAAAAGGAAATGTTCTTAAGAAAGTAACTGCAAACATCGTAGATATGATTTTATCACTTGCTACTGGTTTTGGTAATGTTGCTAGAAGATTCCCTAGAAGAAAATATAAAACTTGGTGGGGCGCTACTAGATACGCACCAGATGGAAAAGTTGGTGAAGGTGTTAAGCAAGCATCCGGAATGGGAGGAGTAATATCAGAACTTGGTAAAGGTTTAAAAGACTTTTCAACTCTTAAATTCCCGGAATATAAAGGTAAAAAGTTAGTAGGGTATACTTCTTTAACCAGTGGAGGTATGCAAAAGGTTACAGATAATATCGTTGACATGATCGTTTCTCTTATGGACGGTTTTGGTAGAATAGGTAAGAAATATCCTTTCAAAAGAGCGTCTGGTCTCCTAGGAGAAATGGGTATTAATAATACAGGTGATGTAGGTGCTGGTATTGCACAGGGTAAATATTTAGGTAGAGTACTGGGAAATCTTGCAAGAGGTATTAGCTGGTTTGCCATATTGAAATTCCCTAGATATAAAGGTAAAAGAATTGTAGGTTATGACACAATGACAGGAGATGCTCCTAAGAAAGTGGCTAAGAATATATTCCAGATGATTTATTATCCAATGGATGCATTTGGTAGAATAGGTAAGAAATATCCAATGGGTCCACCAAAAGGACTTTTTGGTTCACGGCTATCAGGACCAGCTGGTCAAGGTATATCATCAGCAAAATATTTAGGAAGAACTTTAGCAACAATAGCAATGGGATACGCATATATGGCTAAACTTAGATTTCCTGAATATGGTGACCCTTCACGTCCAGATAAAATAACAGGTTACAAAACTTTAGCAGGAGATAATTTAAAGAAATTAGGTAAAAACATATACATGATGATTTATTACCCAATGGATGCATTTGGTAGAATAGGTAAGAAATATGGCGGAGATGACACAATGTTTGGCTTCAAAGTTGGACCTCCTAAAAGTGATGTTTCGAAAGGTATGAATCTTGCAAAAGGTTTACCAATGGCTTTAGCTTATGTATTTGCTGGAATAAAAGGAATAGTAAAGGACCCTTCTGTAGTTAAACTTGGTAGTATTGCAGCACGTACTATGAAAGAGATGGCACATGCTCTTTTAGGTTTTGATAAAGTAGGTTCATTTAAAATAATGTTTTTAGGAAAAGCAGTACGCTTCTTTTTAAAATCTTGGCAAGATGGTGTCAAAGGTTTAGGAGCTCTTTTAAAATTCCAAAGATTAGGAAGAACTGCACATGCATTCCAAAGAATGGCAGACGCATATACTCAAATAGGTGAAGTAGGGCCATTTGCCCACATGGGAATTAATAAAATGATAAAAATAGCACATGCTGCTAAATTAACAGAAACTGCAAAAAGTTTTAGATCGATCGCAATATCTTATGGTAAAATACAGGAGACTTCTCAAAGAATGAATTTAGAAGCCCTTGAAAAATCAACAGAAATGTTTAAAGCACTTGCATATCTTACTGAAAATGGAGGAGAAGATGCAATGGCTACGCTTGGTGATAGTTTAATTGAAGCAGTTAAAGAACTTGCATCTATGATAGCCAATTTTGAACAAACTGTAGAAGATGCTAAAGAATCAAACCAAGAGTTAGGTACTCAAATTGAAAAATCAAGCACTGCTATGACAGAGATGCCAGCATGGATGGCTAACCAACCAACACCTATTGGAGAACCAGAACCTCAACCAGCTCCGGCTGTAACACCTGCAGGAGGAAACATGCAAGAATTAATAGATATATTGACAAGTGGAGAAGCTATTATAAGAGTAAAAGAACCCATGGGTTAAACTTTTTTAGAATTTCGCATATAACATATAAATAAAAATAAAAAATATGTCAAAATTATCCGAAACAGTAAAGTACAAATCAAGTACGGTAAAATCATCTCATTATAATTTTAACGATTACACGTTAGAGGTTATGTTTAATACTGGTGCAGTATACGAATATAAAATGGTGCCTATCATAAATTATGAATTTTTTAGAGATGGTTTGTCAACTGGAAAGTCATTCAATGAATACATTAAAAATTTAGAAAACACTAAAATCTTTCAGGAAGAATGTCTTTAATCAGAGAAACTGCATTTTATAACGACAGCAATATTACAGGTTCAGCCTATAATGTATCTAATAAAAAACTATCGGTAATATTTAAAGATGGACATATAGATGAAGTTCAGTTAAGCGATAAACAAGAATACGATTTTTTCAAAAAACATGAAAATCAATCAAAGGCATTAGAATATATAAAGAAAAAATAGTAAAATGGCAAGATTAACTTCATCAAACGAAAAAGTACAAAAAACAAAAAGACCAGGAGTGCATTCTAAAAACAACACATCTAGGTCTAAAGAATCTAAAAACTATAAAAAGAAGTACAGAGGACAGGGCAAATAACCCGGTTACATGGACTTACCTACTAAAATGGCCACATTAACAGCAGTTCTTGCATTTTTCGTAATAGGCTTTGCCTTAAACCACATTGACAAAAAGTGGCCAAATAAATAAAACTTTTTTAAAAAAAAGTCACTCCGAATTTTTTTATGTCGTTTATTATTGTTATATTTATACTATAATTAATTAATCAAAACAATAACAATGACAAATTTAGAAAACGTTAAAGATTTCATTAGAACAGCTAACCGAAAGGAGCTAAATGAAATTAGAACTATTTTTAACAGAGCAGTAACTCTTGTTCAGGAAGAAGAAAAAAGCCAATTCAAAATTGGAGATAAAGTTACAATTGTTCACGAAAGCAGAGACCCAGAAGAGGTTTTTGTAATTGAAAGAATCAATAGAAAAACTATCTCAGTAGTTGAATATTCAACAAACCCTTTTGCAACACAAAAATTCAAAGTATCACCTAACCTTTTAAAATCATTATAAGATGTCAAAGAAAAAATCATTTCCAATATTTACAATAATATTTCTAATATTTCTAACTTTAAAACTGGCTGAAATAGGACAGGTAGCTGCTTGGTCATGGTGGTGGATAACCGCACCCTTATGGCTACCTCTTACAGTAGGATTATTCGTAATAGGATTAACAATCACAGTAGGCGTAATTATAGCCTACATAAATAGTAAATTATAAACCCTTAAAAACCAAAAATTATGCCATGTTCAGATGCAGGAGCCTACGATTATTTAGATGACCACAGGACTCAAAGACAATTAGATGAAAACGAAGCTCTTCGAAAAGAAGTTTTAAGACTTGAAAAACGATTAGAAGAATCTAAAACTGAAAAAGAATTAAAGCTTGAAGCAGAACTTCAAACTGCAAAAATAGCAGCTAAAGATTTTGCACAAAGATTAAATAAGACAACAGAGCTTTTATGTAATGCAACCTTTATATTATTTGAAGAAGGATATTTACATGTAAAACCAAAACTTCAAGAATGGTTTAACAATCATACCGAAGAAGACGCAAGAAGAATGAAAACCGATTTAGATAAAATAATGAAGCGTAAAAACGGTACTATTCAAAGTCTTATTAAATGGTACGAAACCCTAGATGCAAAAGAGCAATGGGTATTTGAAACTCATAAAAATTTTAAAGGATATAAATTAAACTAAAATGGAAATAACATTAAACAGAAAACACACAATAGACCAGATAGAATGGGTAACAACTGAATTCGAATGGCCAGAAGTAATGAGAAAGGAATGGGTTTCTTTTTTAAGAAGTAAAAATATCCAAAAATTAAAAGATTTAGAAAGTTTGCCCATGAAAGAATTAAACGAAATATATGGAGAAGCATATACATTATTAACATAAAAATAAAATAAAAATGAAAAACATTTTAAAATACAAATTATTCGCACTAGTACAAATGATCGCTTTATTCAGTCTTCCAGTAATTATATACGGCCAATGGATCGAACCTTACAGCCTTGAAAACAACATTTGGATAGGAATTAATGGAGCAGTATGGTTACACTTTTTAGACCGAGCACGAAATGGTCTACCATCGAAAAAATTTTAGAAATGAGAAAGATACTACAGAAAATAGCATGGAAAACAAATAATTGGACTACTAAAATAAGTTTATTCAGTATTTATTTAGGTGGAGATAATCAAAAATTTGGATTTCAGATACTTAACATAGATAGAGGATTTATATGGTCAGGCTCTCTATTCGAAATCACATGGCATTTCCCAACAATTACACATGCTGGAGAACTAACAATCGATATTTTATTTTTATTTAAAAAATGGAATTATTGGTGTATTAATATGGACGAAAGAGTTCTATGGGGTTCAGGACTCAGTAGATGGGAGAGAATTAATAGGTATATTCATGATAAATTAAATCAACTAAGATAAAAAAAAGTGAAAATAAATCACTCCAGATTTTTTTATGTCGTTTATAATGATTATATTTATACTATAACAAATTAATAATAACCTTTAAAACCTTTAAAATATGCTAGATAGATTACAGCAATTCGTAGAGAGAAGTAACTCAACAAACTCAAACACTGATAAATTAAATGTCTTAAGAGACTATATATCAGACCAGGAGGTCCTTCAAGCCCTTAGGTATGTATATTCTCCATTTAAACAGTATTATGTTACTTCAAAAAATCTTAAAAAGAGAAGTGATCTGGTTAGCCCCATAGGAAATCAATTCGGTACTATATTTACCCTATTAGATACTTTAAATGATCGAGTTATTACTGGACATGATGCAATTGCAGCAGTAAACAGATTCATTCTCGAGAACAGACAATATGAAGACCTTATTTATAACATCTTCGACCGGAATCTTAAGACCCGTTCTACAACTTCAATGATTAACAAAGTTGTACCAGGTTTGGTTCCAACATTCGATGTAGCATTAGCCGCAACCTATGATGAGAAAACCAAAAAGAAAGTCAATCTTGATTCTGATGAATGGTACCTTTCTAGAAAATTGGACGGAGTCAGATGTTTAGCATTCTTCGATAATTTCGGAACTGTTACTTTCAAAAGTAGAAGTGGCAAACCATTTGAAACACTTGGAAATGTAGCCAAAGAACTTGAAAAACTGAAACTCTACAACACCGTGATGGATGGAGAGATTTGCATCGTTGATGAAAATGGTGATGAAGATTTTCAATCAATCATCAAAGAAATCAAAAGAAAAGACCACACCATCGAAAACCCATTATTTCAAATTTTCGATATGATATCTTTAGAAGACTTTGAGAATAAGACTTCTAGGGAAAAATTAAGTGAGAGACTTGATAATCTTTGGCTCGTAATGGAAAGACTAGAAGACGCACTAATATACAACAGAGTACTTGAACAAGACCTCTTAACCAGTTGGGATATGTTTGAGTCTAAGATGGACCTTGCCGTTCAAAGCGGTTGGGAAGGTCTAATGCTACGAAAAGACGATAAGTACCAAGGAAAACGCAGTACTGATATCTTAAAGGTAAAGAAATTCTATGATGAAGAATATATCGTCGTAGACGTAGAGAACTCCCCCAATCGTGTAATTGTCGATGGACTTGAAGTGGAAGAGATGATGCTAAAGAACGTCATCATAGAACACAAAGGAAATAGAGTACAGGTTGGAAGTGGTTTCACAATCGATGAGAGAAGAAACTATTTTGAAAATCCTAATAAAATTTTAGGTAAGACCATAACTGTTCAGTACTTTGAAGAGACTACAAATCAAAATGGCACCCATTCATTGAGGTTCCCAGTGATTAAAGCAGTCTACCAAAACGGAAGAGTTGATTACGTATAAACCAAAAACAAAGATGATTAGAATAATATTTATAATAGGAGTGGTAATTTTGGGAGTAACCTTTATTTACGCTTTAAAAGACTTTAACGATTCTCTATAAACCAAAAACAAAGAAAATGATGACAACAATATTTATAATATTAGTGGTATTAATGGGAATAGCCCTTATTGCCGGTATATATGACAACGATTCACTAAAATAAAACAAAGAATATGAGCAAAGAAATTATTATAGAAGCTTTAATTGCAGCATCAAAGTGGGGTGAATGGGCTTATGACTCAAAAGAAAGAGAAAGACAGGGTAAAACTAATCTACAAGACTTTAAGAAATGGAGAAGAGAGATAATGGAAGATATTTACAATGACTATATAAACCATGCTGATACAGACAGTTTACTCAGCTTAATCACAAAGCAATACGGCCCAATACTACCTGATTTTGATATCAATAAACCTTTATTAATGGTTTATGTAGATCATGAAGAACCCTTTGTATATACAGGAACAGGACCAGAATTGTTAGAAATTTGTAAGGAGTTGTTTCCAGACAATTGGGAGGATTCACAAGGAAGTGACGAGTCGTTTATAGAATGGTTCACTAATGAGCTATCCCGCGGAATAACTTGTGCATTTTATGAATTATAAGACACTCAAAAAGTATTTAGATAAAAACCAAAACAAAGATGAGTAAAGAAGAAAGATACACTGATAAAGAAATGTTACAAAGAACTAAAGTAAGTCAATTACCAGATCATTGGACTATACTAGATATAATTGAAGCATACGATGAACATGTGATTGGTCATTTACAAACAATTAAAGAATCAAAATCATGATTTGCAGAAAATGTAGCGAAAGTATTCCACAAGGAAGGGCAGATTTAGGTTACTCTGTTTGTGTTGAATGTTCAGAAGTAGAAAAGTATGGCTGCGTCGATGTTGTACAGCACAAGACTGGAAATACAATCGAAGTACTTTCTAGAAAAGATGCAGAACAGGCAAACAAATTAACTCAAAGGACTGGGTTTGGAACTCTAAGAAGTTTAAGATCTGGAACTAGTTCTAAAAAAGAAAAGCTGACATCTGGAAAATGTTGTTCTACTGCTTTTGTCGGAAACGAAAAAAGTTTCGAAAAAGTCGGAAAGGATTGCATGTTGTGGGTAGAACTTGAAGATTGGGAAAAGGTAACCTATACTCTTCAAAGGGCCTTAGATAAAAGAGACATCTCAAAAGGACAATGGAATCAATTGACTAAGATATTTAAAGAGTTTATGCCGAAAAAAGAAAACAAAGTGCAAAAAACGACTATAAAACCTGTAGATGAAGAAATTAGCCATGCATTTAAAAATTGGCGCAATTCAAAAATTTATAAATAAAAGTGAAAATAAATGCCCTCAGATTTTTTTATGTCGTTTTTTATTCTTATATTTATACTATAACAAATTAACAATATGATACAACTCAACTTATATCCAAATCAAAAAAAAGGAATCGACTACGAAATTTATAAATTTCCAGATGGTCAACAATCTATTAAAATAGAAGATTTTGCATTTCAGCATGATGTTTTAGAGGTAGAAATTGTAAGCCCTTTTACTTCATTCCTAGATTTAGAATTAATAATCTGTGCTAACCAAGCCCTTAAAGAAATGGGAGTTCAAAAAGTCAGTTTATATACCCCATATTTCTTAGGTGGTAGAAGTGATAGAAAATTCGAAGAAGGAACTTCAAACTATTTAAAAACAGTAGTTTGTCCAATTATTAACAGTCAAAACTTTGATAGAGTTACTGTTTTAGACCCACATTCAGATGTAATAGAAGCGTGTCTTAATAACTTCAAAGGAATCGATACTCTTGATTTTGCTGATCAGGTTTTAAAAGATGTAAAAGACCAATATTACCCAACATCGGAATACCCAGTGGTACTTGTATCTCCAGATGCAGGAGCTCTCAAAAAAGTATTCAAAATTCAGAAAGCTACAAAGATTGAAAATCTTGTAATTGGCTCTAAAAATAGAGATGTTAAAGGTCAAATAACACATACTTCTATTTCAGGACTGAAAGACATAAATATCTCAAACGCAACCTATGTTATCTTTGATGATATATGCGATGGAGGTAGAACCTTCCTTGAACTTGCTAAAGTTATAAAAAAAGAAAAAGAAAATGCTAGAATAGTTTTAGCAGTAACACATGGTCTCTTTACTAAAGGTCTTCCGATCGAACATGTCGACCATGTATACACCACAGACTCTATTGTTCGTGAATTTGAATCAAAGAGTCTTACTATTATAAATTGTAACAAATAAACCTATATAATATGAAAATGAATAGCTTATTTTTAACAGATGGTTACAAAACAGGACACCATCAACAATATCCAAAAGGAACAAACACTGTTTATTCCAACTGGACACCAAGAGGAAACAAGTACGCACCGAGAGGTTGTGATAAAGTTGTTTCATTTGGACAACAAATGGTAATTCAATGGTTAGTAGACCATTTCAATGAAAACTTTTTTAGTCAGCCTAAAGAAGAAGTTTGTGGCCAAATGAAAACTGAATTGTCAATGTACTTAAATACAGACTATGATGTAACTCATTTTGAAGAACTTCACGATTTAGGTTATCTTCCTATTGAAGTGAAATCTATAGAAGAAGGAATTGAAGTTCCTTTAAGAGTTCCAATGTTGACAGTGCAAAATACTGGAAACTTTGGATGGTTGACTAACTTTTTAGAGACTATTTTCTCTAACATGTTATGGCAACCAATGACTTCAGCAACAATCGCTTTATTATATAAGCGAATTTTAACTGAAGGTGCTTTAAAAACGGATAAAGATGCAATTGGTTTCGTAGACTTCCAAGGACATGACTTTTCTATGAGAGGAATGGGAGGATTTATGAGTACCATCTTAAGTGGACTAGGACACGCTGCCGCATTTAGTGGAAGTGATTCTTTGCCAGTTATTGCAGCAGCCAGAAACTACTATGATGAAGATGGTTTTATCGTCGGTTCAGTAAACGCTACAGAGCATTCAGTAATGTGTGCTGGAACTAAAGGAGATGAATTAGGAACCTTTAGAAGATTGATGGAGACTTATCCAACAGGAATATTAAGTATTGTATCTGATACTTGGGACTTATGGACAGTAGTCACTGATTATTTACCAACTTTAAAAGACGAAATCATGAGTCGAGATGGTAAAATAGTTATTCGACCTGACAGTGGAGACCCAGTAGATATTCTTTGTGGATATAACTCTCTTACGACAGACGAGTTCAAGGGCAAGGCAATCACTGTGGGTGATGCACATCCTGCTAATAAAGGTTTAATTGAACTTTTATGGGAAACCTTTGGAGGAACCACAAATTCACAGGGTTACAAAGTCTTAGACCAGCATATTGGAGCAATTTATGGAGATAGTATTACTCCAGATCGAGCAAGACAAATTATTGAAAGACTTGCTAGAAAAGGATTCGCTTCTACAAACGTAGTTCTAGGTATTGGAAGTTACACTTATCAGTACAACACTAGAGATACATTTGGTTTCGCGATGAAAGCAACCTATGTTGAAGTTGAAGGAAAAGGAAGAGAAATCTTTAAAGACCCTATCACAGATGATGGAACCAAAAAATCTGCAAAAGGTTTATTACATGTAAGTAAGAACCCAGAAACTGGAGAACTAGAACTAAGAGATATGGTTTCTAGAAAAACAGAAGCAGAAGGAGAATTGAAAACTATCTTCAAAGACGGTAAATTCTACAATAGAACTACCTTAACTGAAGTTAGAAATAAAATCTCTAACTTAATTACAAACCCTAAATTGGTTAAATAAAAATCATAGATAAATACAGCAGAGTGAAACTATTCACTCTGCTTTTATATTAAAAATATGCATTTAAAAGAACAAATAACATACGTTAAAAAAATTGTAGGTAGTTGCAAAACAGAAGAACAAAAAACTGTAGCAACTTCTTGGGCTGAAAAGTGGGCCAAAAGAACACAAAAGATATTCCCAAACGTCATAGACAATTGGGTAGATTTATTTATAGAGGTTATGCAAGTTGACTGTGCATGTTCAACTGGAAAAGTTGTTAAGTCACATAACCCAAAATGTAGTTATATGAATGAAATTTTTGGAGAAGATGTGGGAGAGAGATAGTAGACTTTTAATGGCTTTCCTTTTATTTCTTTTAGGAGTAATTCTTTTAGCTTCATGCGGAACCAGAGTAGTTACAATAAAAGAACAGATTCCTGTAACTTATAACTATGAAATAGAGACTCCACATTATAATTTAAGTGGAGCTTGTTTTCCTCAAAAAACATTGCGATTTTCTTATAAAGATACGGTAGAATTAGAATATGAATATGTTAGAAATATTAACAGATATATAAGGAGAAATGGCAAAAAATAAAAAGAGCGTGAAGACAATTAAAGTAATGAAAGAAGAGTATAAAACTCTTAAACCTGGTGAGTTCAGACATGTTATTTTAGAGAACTTTTTCTTTGGTTTAAGTGGAGCTATCATAGTTCCATTTATTGCTGTAAGACTAGATATTGCAGTTCTTATTTGTTACATGATTCATTACTTCTATATTAGCAAGGTTATTAACAGACCTAAATACGTTACCAGTCTTGCAAAGTTTCTATTATTCCCTATTCCTACTGCACTAGGAGGGTTCACAGGATACAAATTAGCATATTATATAAGTACACTACTATGACAAAACAAAATACACAGAAAGACTACGAGCATGTTAATTTAATTCTTAAAGAAGCAGAAAAGCACGGTTTAAGATGGGAAGTAGAGAACACGGCTACAAAAATAATAAAAGAATACCCAACTATGGAAATAGTAGATGCGTTCACCCATGCATTTAATGATTGGGTAAAATAAACTAAAATGGCAAAATTAATAAAAACAGTAATAATACAAAAAACAATTACTTACGAGGCAGATCTTTCTAAGCAAGAAATAGAACAGTACCTGGAAAATGAAGATAGCTGTGTACTATTTAATTTTGAAGAAACTGACTGTAAAGAAAGACAAACTGAATGGGTAAGAATTTACACGGACCAAACACCATATTAAATGACAAGAAAGGAATATGAAAATCAGCTTAATTCATTATTAGAGCAGATTCAAGAATTAGAAAAAGTACCAGGAAAAAGATCTTCTGAAAAAGTAAGACAACTAAGAACCGAAGTAGCAAGAACTAAATTAGAAAATTTAAAGTTTTCTAATGTTTTACGCTAAGTGATAAACTATTTTTAACTTTTTTATATAATACACATGAAACTTATTTTAGTAGGAAAAGCAGCAGCAGGAAAAGATTATTTAAGAGAAAGATTAGAACATAAATCTTTTATTTCTGGTGTAAGTCATACAACACGTCCTCCAAGAAAAACAGAAACAGACGGAGTAGACTATCATTATACTACAGAAGAGAAATTTAAAGAGCTTATAGATTCTGGAGAAATGTTAGAACACATGATATTTAAAGGAACCTATTATGGTTTAACAAGAGAAGAGTTTGATAAAGGCGACATACTTATTATGTCTCCAGAAGGTCTAGAACTTTTACCAGAAGATATTAAAAAACAATGTATGATAATCTATTTAGATATCGAACCAACTACCAGATTAGTCCGATTAATCTTACGCGATGATAAAAACGATACATTAGAGCGTAGATTTGAGGCAGATGAAAAGCAATTTAAAAACTTTGAAGAATTCGATTTAAGGGTAACGAATTCCGAATTTTAAAGATATATAACTAACACCCTAAAATTTATATTAAATGTCAAAACTAGAAGACTTAAAAACAAAAAGAGATGAACTAGAAGCTGAAGCAACAAGATTAGCTGAATTAGAAGCATCCAAAATTTTCACAGTAGAAATTGATGATGTGAAAATGATTAAAACAATCCAAGACCACCTTAACAAAGGTTACACATGGACTACAAAAAATGCAGCAATTATCGTAACTTTATACGATAAATTGAAAACTGAAAGAACTCGAATCACTAAAGAATTTGCTGAACTCGAAACAGACCAAGAGGTTGCTGATTATCAACCAGTTCTAGAGTTAAAAGCATATGAGCTTAACGGACTTTACCAAGCCCTATTGAATGTAAATGGCGAAGGTATTGAAAATGCTAGAAAATTCATTAGAATGCTAACATTAGTAGGAGAATCAGTTACAACAGCAATGACTGAAATGTCAGAGTCTAATAAAGTCATGACTGATTTACATGTAGAACTAAATGACGTTGATGGAACTATCCAACATTTAGAAGATGCAGAAAACAGAGAAGAAGTCGAACCAACGTTAACTAGCGAGGGATAGGATTTATATGGAAGGTAAAACTTATATAACATCAAACATGCAACTTGGAAGGCCTTCTGCCATTGGAAAATGGAAACGGCCTTTCAAGAATGTTGATGAAATGACAGAAACTCTAATTAAGAATTGGAATGATACTGTTACGAACAGAGACGTTGTATATCATTTAGGTAACTTTGCATGGGACCCTAAAACAGCTTACGATTCAGTAATGGCTCTTAATGGCCGAGAAATTTATTTTATTCAAGCAGAAACAGATGCTCCTTTATTAGAGCTTTGGCAAAAAGATACGCTACCTGAAAAAGTCAAAATTATTGATGACGTCTGTTTTGATGCTGAAAAAAACAGAGTTTACTCATATTGGCCTTTAAAGGAATGGAAAAACAAATCCAAGGGATCTTATAATATTATTGGGTATCCAAATAGAAAATACAAAACTAATCCCAAAAATAAAGTTATTAATTGCAGCGTAGAGCAATGTAACTATAAACCACAAGATTTAGAATCAATACTAGGTCTTCTCAATGAAATAGGATAAAAAAAATTGAAAATAAATGCCATAAAGTTTTTTTATGTCGTTTATTTTTGTTATATTTATACTATAATTAAAAAACATAAAAAATATGAAACAAGCGACTTACAGAGAATTAGGAGAAAACTTCTACAACACACGAACAGAAAAAGACTATAACAAGCTCTATTTAAGAGTTAAACCAGGTCTAAAGAATTACATATTCAAAATGGTAAAAGACAGCGAAGTGGCTGAAGATTTACTTTCTAATACTCTAGTAAAATTGTGGACTAAAATAGACCAATACAATCCAGAATGGCAAATCACAACTTGGTTATATAAAATTGCATTCAATGAGTCTCTTGCTTATATTAGAGAAAGAAACAAAAAGTCTTCTCTAGATGGAATGAGAGATGCTGGAGTTCAGCTTTCAAGCAGTGGAGTTGTTAATGATTCTATCTCAGGTCTAATTGCAAGTTTTGAACAAAAAACTGAAGAAGACTTCATTATGGAAGATGAAGAAATCATGGACCAGTATTATGGAGCTCTTAAAGCAATCAATGATTTAAAGCCAATGTATAAAGGTATCATGGAAGACCGTCTTATCAAAAACATGAAATATGAAGATATTGCAGATAAGCACAACGTTAATCTTCAAACTGTTAAAAACAGAATTCGTAGAGGTAAAGTATTAATCGCAGAAAATATTTAAAAATGGATAAAGATTTAACAGAAAAAGAAGTAGAGATGTTAGTAAGATTAAACTCTAGAGCTATGAAAATAATTTTAATAGAAGAGCATTTCTTAAAAAAGAAATTAAGAATCGATACTAAGTACTTAGATACTCTTACGACAAAAGAAATAGACGAAATACTAAACACTCATTGCATTGAAAAATAGTAAACTCATAAAAATAACCTATTATGTTTCAGGAGAAACTTCTATCATAGAAGTAGAGGCTTTAACAGAAAGTTCTTTAGAATTTTATATGGAACAATATCAAAGAAATAGAGAAGCTTTTAAGTGGGAAATTGTAGAAAATAAACAGGATATATAATATTCACTCAGAATATACATTGTTTAAAATGAAAAATTGCATTGTACGCATACTTGGTAACGATCTTAGCGGTATTCATGGAGAAAATCAAACTTTTTCAAATTTAGAATTTACATTAACACACGAACAAGATTTCCAAAACACTGATAAACTCTATATTCTAAATAGGATTGTAAATAAAGAAAAGCGCAAAAGAATAATCAATCTTTTAAATAAATACAACACTGATTATCTAGAGATAAAATTTTTAAAAGAAGATTTCGATAAATGGTATGAAATTGAAGATGTTTGTAAAAAATGGAGTGATTCAAAAACACTTAAAAATATTTTAAAAAATAAATATCGACAAAGAGAGATTTATGAAAGTCTCAAATACCTAAATAGATACGTTATTAATATTAACGGTGCTAGAAATTTTGCGCTTGACTATTGCAAAAAGAAATATAAGTGGAGCTTTATTTTAGATTCTAATTCATTTTTACTAGAAGATTTCAATAGTATCTTAACAAATGTAGACAGCAGTGTCGAATATATTGCTATTCCACAGATAAGAATTCATTCAAATGATGACATATTTTTACCAGAAAAACTAAATAAATATCAAAAGAAAGAACCTCAATTGATTTTTAAAAACACATCAAAGATTACTTTTAATTCAAATATGACATATGGCGTCGGCGATAAGGCAGAACTTCTTAGAGTTTTAAATATTCCTGGAATTTGGGATATTTGGAAAAATAGCGATGTACTATTTGGTATTAAAGACAGGCCAAAGGAAGACGTCAAACACTTAATTACAGGTAGGATAATACGCCTTAGCCATTATAATAAAACCATGGATGATTCATATACCAATTTTTTAAATAGATTAAGCGGTTTATTTAATTTAATAAAAGAAATTAGAGAAGGAAAATATGATTAAAAATTATACAATTTATGGCGAAAGAGCCTCTGGAACTTCTTTTTTAGAGGAAGCAATAAATTACAATTTTAATATTGAATTAACTTGGGATTTTGGCTGGAAACATTTTTTTGGCCATGACCAATTAATAAATACCAACGAAACTTTATTTATAGGAATTGTTAGAGACCCACATGAATGGCTTAATAGCCTTTATAAGAAGCCATGGCACTTAGAATATTATACTGACATTTACGGATTTTTAAACGATGAGTTTTTTAGTATCAATAATGAAAATACAAAGTGGCAACATCTTGAAGAAAATGTTAAGGGAGTTACAAAAAAACTAAATTCTGAAATTATCGAAGATAGAAATATTAAAACAGGAAATAGATATAAAAATATATTTGAGTGCAGAGAAGTTAAGTTAGATTATTTATGTAATACTATGCCAAGTTTAGTCGATAACTATATTTTAATAAAATATGAAGATCTTAGAGATGATTACATAAACACTTTAAAAAATATAGAAAATAAATTTAAAATAAAAAGAAAGCACCACAATATCGCCAAAATCGAATATTATAAAAAGAATAAAAGTAAGAAGTTTATTAAATCAAATAATGTTCATTATATAGACATCGACTTTATTAGAAGGCATGGATATTTTAATTCTAATACAGAAAAAAAACTGGGATATTCATGAATTTAATTTACTATTATCATTTACCTAAATGCGCCGGAACTTTCATTGCTAGGAATTTGCAACAAAACGCTGATAGCAATATTCATCCAAAAAGCCCATATTTAGAATCAGAAATAGAATTACTCAAAAATAATAAAAATCTAAAAGATAAAACAGGAAAGAGTATTTGTTACAATTTTAATAGACTTCCTGTTTCATCTCTTAAAGATCTCGGAGTAAGAAATGAGTGTAGTAGACAAATAAACGATTTTTTAGACAATATAATTAATAGCAGATTCGATACTGTCTATGTTCATCATCACATGGGATATCCTGGTATATTTGATTTAAAAGATAAATTAATAAAATTAAGAACAGCTGTTGAATCCACCGGCGGTAAACTTTTTCTTTTTACATGTATTAGAGAAACTGTAAGTTTTATAGAATCCAAAATTAATTATCAAGCAAATAACAGAAATAACGATACAGATATTCAAAGACAAATAAAAACAAAGTCTCAACATAATGCACAGTCCAAATATCTATTACATAATCATTCTAATTTATGGCCACATCAAAAAATAGATATTATGCAAGAAGACGTAATAGAGACTTATGATTTTTTAGATAAAGTTTACACCACAAAAAATGTAAATTCTATAAAAAACGATATTAGCTCTATAATAAATAAAGAAATAGTATGGGATACGACTAGAAAGAATGTATCTACTAAAACATATGAAATACCGAAAGAGCTATATACTCAATTAAGAGAATTGAATCATATAGATTCTTTTATTTATAAAAAATACGAATAAAAATGAAACATATTGCTATCATATCTTATGGTTGTTCTGGTACAAATGCTATTGTTGACCAATTATTAAACAATTCTAATTTTTGGTTTCATGAGAATAAAGAGCCTTTAAATGTTAATAGAGAACATTATAATGGTTATCTTAAAGATGGAGATGCTCACTGGTACAATGACCATATTAGTAAAATGATAAAATCTGCTGAAAAAGAAGGAAAGCTTCTTTTAATACATATTAAACCAATGCATTTTTTAGGTCTTAAAGTTGACCTCCGCGAAGGTATAGAAATGCTATCAGATAAATTTGACTTTGTAACAATCAAAAGAAATAATTATTTAGCCATACTTTCAAGTGGACATTTTAAAAAAGCTAGAAAAATAAAAGGTTCAAAAACAGTAACAATTGATGAAAATAAAGTTAAATCAATTTTTAACATTTTCCAAAGAATGGATCTGACAAACATCGCTATTCAAGAATATACAAAACCAAACACCATACACATTGATTATGAAAAGGAGTTAAATGTTGACACTAGAAATGCAGCAGATAAAATAACCAAGTTTTATAATATTTTTGAAGATTACAAATATGAACGAAAAAGGCATAATTTTCATGCTAAGAAAAATCAATGGTCAAATATTTTATTAAAAGAAAAATTAAATAATTTTAAAGATATTGAAAAAGAACTTTATGGAACTATTTATGAGTGGATGTTAAAAGAGTAAGTAAAACAAAATAAAAAAAGGATATATAATAAAACAAAAAGAAAAACAATGGCAGAAAAAGAACACATATTAGATACTATCTTAAATACGGTTAGAGAATCATTAACCGAAGAAGTCAAAATATTTTTAGCTAGGGATGGAGAAGATAACGAAGTTTTAGCAGTTGAAACAAAAGATTGGCAGAAAGGTCTTTCAATCGATCAGCTAGTTAACAGTTATGGAACTCTTAGAATCTATCAAACAGATTCAGAAGAAGAAGCAATTCAACAATTAGCTGCAAGTATTAGATTTTCAATCGATAATATGTTGAAAGAAGAACTTCCTTCTGACGCTGAAAAAGAAGATAAAAAATAACCGTTCGGGGGATTAGCTCAGCTGGCTAGAGCACTTGCCTTGCACGCAAGGGGTCATCAGTTCGACTCTGATATCCTCCACAACAAAGCTCTATTAATTTAGGGCTTTTTTGTTTTAAACAAAATCTAAAAACCTTATATAAAAACCATAACTTTTAAAATTTAAAAAATGAGTGAACGAGAAGTAATGTTAGAACTATTAGAACAATTACAAGTTACATTAAATGATGTACAAGAAGATGCTACAAAATTTAGTGAAAAAGGAAACAAAGCAGCTGGTACTAGAGTACGTAAGCAAATGCAAACAATTAAGACATTGGCTCAAAACGTAAGAGTTGCTGTTTCAGAAGCAAACAAGGCTTAATTGAAGTTTTAATTTAAGGGGCTTAACGGCCCCTTTTTGAACAAAATCTAAAAAGCATATATAATAAATATGAAACTTATAAAGAATTACATACTTTACCCATTCTTACACTGGTTTGGCTTTTTTCAAGAAATGAGAATTTGGCTTTTGTTTATGAATAAATCAAAGTCTAATAGAGAATTATTAGAAAAAAATGAATTAAGAGTAGATTGGATAGGAAGAGTTTACGGAGTTGTAAATGTTCCTGATGAAGTTTTAGGCGCAGCTGAAGAAATTCAACAAGCATATGTTTTAAAAGAAATGGGAAGATTTGGTTCTGTAATGACTGAGTTGAATCTTTCAAATATTGTATATCCTCAAATGCAAGAAATTAAAGGATCTGGCGCATATTTAGTTATATTTTGGCCAGTACTTGATAAACTTGATTTGATGTCAATTCTTTTAAATATATTGGGTTCTTCTGCATGGCTTTTTGCGAATTATATAATTATAAAACTTATTATGAAAACAGGTGTTTTATCAATTATCTGGGACTTTATATATAATTTATTGTAAAATATGGAAGATTTAAAAAAATACGCAGACGAAATTTCTTTTAGGTTATTGGCAACTAGAAATCACGAAGATTACGAATGGCTTTTAGAAATTTTAAAAAAAGTTAGAGATAATAATGCTGATAAAAGTAAAGAAGATTGATATAATCAAGGAGTTTGAGGTAGAAGTAGAAGGAGAAACCTTTATTTTTAAAATCGTAAGAAATGGTAATGCAGTATCTTACTTTATAGATAACCTGCCTTATGACCCTAAATCGCCATTTCATGATGAATTCATGAATCATTGGCCAAATTCATTTCAAATATGATAGAAGAAATAAAAAGAGTCTATAAAGAAGACGGAAAACGTTTTTATGAAGTGACTCAAGATGGTAAAGTTATAGCAACTTTGCCCTCAGTAACAACCGTTATGGGCTCTATGGCTGATAAGTCTGGCCTAGAAAAATGGCGGCAAAGGGTTGGTGAAGAAGAGGCTGATAGAATCAGTAAACTTTCGATGAATAGAGGGACCATCATGCACCGACTTATAGAATTATATAAACCCCTGCCAGGTTCACCTCAAGAAAAGAGAGATTATTTAGAAGACACTGCAGCAAAAGATTCAGAAGTTATAGAAATAACAGATCTTGAAAATGGACAGCTTTACTATAATGAGGCTTGGAAAATGTTCGATAAGTTCTGGTACAATAATAGTAGATTTTTTGGAAAGGTTGATGAAGTTCTAGAATCAGAAAGATTTTTATGGACTGTCAAAGGTGGTGAATTCGCTGGAACCCTGGATAATGTATCAAGATTAAAAGATGGTACTGTAAAAATCATTGACTATAAAAACTCTAGAAAACCTAAAAGAAGAGAATGGATTCAAGATTATTTCAGACAGACTGCAGCCTATTGGATTGCTTATTGGGATAGAACTGGAATAAAAGCAGATGGTGCTGAGATATGGATAGCCAATGAAATAGATTTAATGCCACAATGTTTTGAACTCACTAAGGATGACTTAGAATATTATTATAAGAGTTTCATGGAGATAAGAAAAGCTTTCCGTGACAAATTTAATTATTAAATTAGATATATAACTTATTAAAAAAAAATAGAACTATGAATAAATTCAATCAATTTTTTAAAGAACACGGAATAAAAGTACTTTGTGTGCTTTTACTCTTAAATTATTTCAAGTCATGTTCAACTTCAAGATCTGTAGCTAGAGTAGATGAAAACATCGAAGTGGTAGATAATAAAGTTGAAGAGATTAGAAAAGAATTCGGAGAGAAAATCATATCAGCTCCAGAAATGATAGAGATTATTAAAAACACTCCAGCATGGAGAACTCTAGAAATAGAAGAATTAAGTGACAAGAATAGAATTCCAATTAATTCTTTTAAGAATAAAGAAGAAAACTAATGAAACCAAGTTTAGTAAGAAAATTCATTATAGGAATATTTTGTTCACTTTATATCCTAGTATCATTAATATCAACTGTCCACGTTATTGACTTTTTTGAAATAGCAAACCCAAGTTGGATGGCGATAACCTTAGCAATAGCTTTTGAAATTGGAGCAGCAGCTTCTTTAGCCTCTCTTGTTATTTTAGACAAGATGAATAAAAGTTTAGTTTGGGCCCTTTTTATAGCAATTACATTAATGCAGATGCAGGGAAATCTTTATCATGCATTTACCCATATCGGAGACTATACCCAATGGTCAGAATTGTTTTGGTTATCTGAAGAAGAGCCATTATTTCAAAAAAGAGTCTTTTCACTTGTTGCTGCTGGTATTTTACCTTTAGTCGCTTTAGGGTTTATTAAGTCCTTAGTAGACTATATTAAACCAGGAGAGACTGAAGAACTTAAAGAAGAGTTAGACGATATTTTAGATCCTCCAGGAAATCCAGAATACATGCCACATGATTTTGAATTATATCCAGAAGAGTCTGAAATAGACCCTCTAGATATTGCTACTAAGGAAAATGAAGATAATAAAAGGTCTAATATTTTAAAAGAAGAGGATGATAAATGATATAGGTTTTAGATTACCTGATCTGTATTTAACAAAGCCGATAGAAAATAATTCTTTAAAAAATATTAAAGATGAAAGCTTCACAGTTATCAAAAGAATCTTTATGATAAAAAGCGAAGTTAACTCAGATTATTATTTTATGGACTTAGACGTATCTTCTGGCTTTACTCTTTCAGCTAGAATAATACCCAACTACATTATTGCTGGAAGTGCTGCTAAACAATTAAAAAATGCAGCCATAAAAAATCAGAACACAGAAGCCCCTCATTTTAGAATAAAAGTATCTCTTTATAAAATAAATGAATATAAGCAAATTTGGAAGTTTGAACATTTTACTAAAAATGAAAGTGAAATATATAAAACAATAAAACAAATAAAAGAACACTTGAACTATGAGCTCAAAAAATATAATTCTTAAATTTGGAAGCGAAGGAGAACTTGTTGGAATACTGCAAGGAATCTTAGGTATCAGGGTAGATAATCACTTTGGTAAATTAACACACACTGCGGTAACAAAATTCCAAAAATCAAAAAAATTAGCAGCAGATGGCATCGTAGGTCCATTAACATGGAAGTCTTTAGGATATGACCCAATAGAATTTGAATTAGACACTGATAGGTCTTCATACGAAAATTGGATAGAAAAATATCATCTTCCAAAAGGAGAATATATTCATAAAATAACTAATAAAGAATGGATAATGCTGCACCATACAGCAGGAAGACATAACCCTTACAAATGTATAGACCATTGGGCTAGAGATAGCAGAGGTAGAGTAGGTACCAATTATGTAATTGGCGGTACGTCTTCAAATGGAAAAGATACAAAACATGATGGTAAAGTCTTAAGAGCAATTGATGATGAGTACTTTGGATGGCATATAGGAAAAGGTGGAATCTATGCACTTAAAGAAAATTCAATAAGTATAGAAGTTTGTAGTGCAGGTGGTTTAAAGCAGAAAAATGGAAAATGGTACACTTGGTTTAAAGAAGAAGTTGACCCAAGTCAAGTTTGTATTTTAGACAAACCCTTTAGAGGATATAAAGCATTCCATAAATATTCAGAAGAACAAATAAAATCTTTGAAAGCACTTTTAATATTTTTAGGAGAAAAGCATTCAATCAATATAAAAGAAGGAATGGCAGCAATGCTTCACTCAAACGTTAATGCATTTGAATGGAATAAAGCAGTATGTGAAGGTAAAATAAAGGGAATCATAAATCATACAAATGTCAGAAAAGATAAAAGTGATATGTTTCCACAGCCAGAACTTATAGAAATGCTATTAAGTCTTTGAAACTAATTAAATAAACCTTATATAATATTTATGGAAAATAAAGAAATGACATTACAAGAAGCAGTAAAAGTTCTACATCAAGTTGCAGAATTAGCTCAAAAAGCTGGAATACTTTCGATGCAGGATGCAGCATTAACATTTAGCGCAGTGAATGTAACTACTAAAGAAATATTGAATAACTTTCCAGTTGACAAAAAAAGTGACCCTGCGTTAGCTGAATCATGAATCAGGAAGTTAAAGAAATATTAGATAATATCAATAAACTTCAAAAAGAACTAGAAGCAATTCAAGAAAACTGTACCCACGAAGAATACAATATTGAATTGATAGAGGGAAGTTTAAGAAAAGTCTGTAAGGCTTGTAAGAAAAACATAGGATACGCTAGTCAAGAAGACTTGGCAGGATCGGGATATATATAAAAAACAGCATTATGAAAAATAATATAAATAAATTCTTAGAGCTTTTTTCAGACTTTGATTTAGTAGTAACAAAGTCCGGTAAATATTCAGAATCAGATGAATATTATAGAGAAGTTGTAGAAACTGAATTAACTCTTTCTGAGCAAGACCTTAAAAGAAATATTAAAAGATTAGAAAAAGAATACTCTGCCGCTAAAAGAGCATGGAAAGCTGGTAAATTACAAAGAGAAGAACTTTTTGATTATGAGTGGAGATTATATGAGTTAAAAGAAGAACTCAAAAAAATCCAAGGTGAATGAAAGAACTTGTTTCAAGTCACATTATAGAGTGGGCATTAATTGCCCTTTCTGCATTTTTAGGATTTGCATTAAAAGACCTAATACAAAACTTTTTTATAGGACTTCAATTCTTATGGGGTCATGATTTTGATGTAGACGATATTGTATACATTAAAGGAAATAAAAAGGCAAGAATAGTCAGACAAAATATATGGAAGACAACATTTTATGTTTTTCCACATCAAAGAAAATTCATTATTCCAAACTCTATGCTTTGGAAACTAGACATAGAAAAACAATTACCCTTAAATAATAACGATTAAATCTAAAAACAAATGTTAAGTTCTCTATTTTATGGCTTTTTTGGAGCCGCATTTCTAGTATTTTTAAATTACATGGTCCTTAAAGTTTACAAGCAATTTCCTAAATATGGCATAGGACTTGTATGGGGAAGTCTAGGTATCAAACTTATATTTCTTTCAGGTTTTACTCTTATGATGAGAGAATTCATAAATCAACCAGTCATGTATGCCTTTCTTATTTTAGCAGGCGTTATATTTTCTAACATTCAAACTTTATTAACTTTAAATAAAAACGGTGATATATAAACCGTTATGAGCCCAAACGAGTTAAACGAAGCAAAACCCTATAAAGACAAAGGAAAGATTCTAGTGTTCGATCTTGATGACACCATTATAGTATCGGCAGCCAGAATCTGGGTAACCAATAAAACTACTGGTGAAAAGTTCTCTTTGACACCAGAAGAGTTTAACACCTTTCAAAAGAAACCTAGCCAGATTTTAAATTTTGATGAATTTCAAAGTTTAGAAATTATGAAAGCTGGGAAGTTGATTAATTACTATTTCAAAATCTTTAAAGAAGCATATAGAAATAAAATAGCAATTGCTATTGTAACAGCAAGAGATGACCATAGAATGATTTATAGATGGTTAAAGGAGCATTTGAAATATCCAATAGATTCAGATTTAGTTTTTGCTGTAAATGATAACGCACACCATAAATTTAAAGGTGATATTGCTGATAGAAAAAAGGAAGCATTTAGAGAAATTATTGATAAAGGTTTTAATGACCTGCAATTCTACGACGACGATGATGCCAACTTAAGATTAGTAAAATCTTTAGAAGACGAATATCCAAATGTGACCATTTCTACTATTAAGGCGAAAAAAGCACATAGATAATGAATAAAATACCCAGAATAATCCATCAAATATGGATTGGTCCAGACCCAATTCCACAACATTGCACGGAATTTTCAGAAGAAATGAAAAAAATGCACCCTGAATGGGAGTATCATTTATGGGGCAATGAACTATTTACAGAGTTATATAAAGATGACATCTTTTTACAAAATTATATAAAAAATCCAAAGCTATACAAATGGGCGTATATAAGTGATAGGGTAAGGCTCCTATTATTAAGAGATTTTGGAGGAGTTTATGTTGATGTTGATTCGAAACCAATAAGACCTTTCGACATTATTTTAAATAAATGTAACGATGAGCATACTTTTTTTGCTGGAATTAAAAGAGTAAGATGGAACGACAAGGTTAATGAAGAAAAAATGGGTTGGATTGTAGACTGTACTGTTTACGGCGCTGCAAAAAATTCTAGAACTATAAATTTAATATTAGGAACTTATAATAATGTTAACTGGGCAAATGGTGGAAGAATGTTTAGCAATGAAATATTAAATAATATAGACACTGATATGCTGATTTTAAGTAAAGACTATTTTTATTCAAATAGTATTAACGATAAGACAATTATTTTGCATGATGTAAATCAAACTAGACTTAATTCATGGAGGTAATAAACTTTTCTGAATTTCATGTATATATAATATAATAAACCCTAAAAACATTTATTAAAGATGGACAGAATTTCAGAAGAAGCCAAAACTTCTGAAATGAAACCAATTCAACCTCAGGAGGAGTTTGAAAAAACCTTACAACAAGAAGATCTTTTCGGTATCTTCTTAAGCGAAGGTACAGATGATGAATCAGATGATGATATGTTTCTTTTCGGAGTAGGTGGCCCAGCTTAAAACATTAAGGACTCTAAGGAGTCCTTTTTTATGCCCTCAGATTTTTACTTGTCGTTTATTATGATTATATTTATACTATATAAAATCAATATATAACTTATGAGAATTAAACCAATAAATGAATTCATGAATATTTTAGAAGCACAGCAGAATCTAAAATTAAATGTACCAAAAGATGTTAAAGACCTTCATAAACTTTTTAAGAAGAATAAAAGGGAATTATACATTGTTGGAGGAGCTGTCCGAGATGCACTTCTTGGCCAAAAACCAAAAGACTTTGATTTAGCAACCGATGCTAAGCCAGAAGAGGTTATAAAAATCTTAAAATCTGGAGGAGTTCCAACAATTGGAGAAGTTGGTCATCAGTTTGGAGTTGTAATTGCAAAAACACCAAGTTTTGCAGAAGGAATGGAAATTGCTACATTTAGAGAAGACATTGGAAAGGGTAGAAGACCTGATGCTGTAGAATACTCAACAATAGATAAAGATGTTCTTAGAAGAGACCTTACAATCAATGCGTTGTTTTACGATATTGAAAGTCAAAAAGTAGTTGACCTGGTAGGAGGAGTTGCAGATATTCAAAGTAACACAATTAGAACAGTTGGTCGAGCTCAAGAAAGATTTGATGAAGACCCATTAAGAAAATTAAGAGCATTGAGATTTGCAGGTAGAACAGGAAGTAAACTTGAAAAGAATACAGCAGAGGCTATAATTAGCGATAACAGCTTAGAAGATATCAGTAGCGAAAGAATTAGAGACGAGTTTAAGAAATCTGTAGAAAGCGCAAAGTCTGCCAAGTTCTACTTAGATATGGTTTCGGAATTTAGTCTTTGGGGAGTAATGTTTCCCGGCTTGGAAATCAACAAAACATTTTTAGATACTAATAATTGGCTTTTGCAAATTACTCAGTTGTTTGGAGATAACCAAGAAGAACTTCTTAAAAAAGAATTAAATAAGATGTCTTTTTCAAATCAAGAAATAGATACAATTATATTCTTTAAAAGATTTTTAGAACTTAAACCAGAAACTGCGTTTCAATTAAGTAAGGAATGGAAAATTGCAAAATTAGATAAAAAATTACTTTTAGAATTTTCTAAGATAAATAAACTAGACCTTAAATTAGTAAAGGCATTCTTTAAATACAAACCTTCTACGAATGGAGGTCAAATAATGAAAGAATTTGGTCTTAAAGGTTCTGCAATTGGAGATAAAATAAAAGAAATAGAAACAGAAAAATTTAAAAAATTACTATAAAAATGGCACAATTAATAAATAAATTTGAAAAAATTAATAGGTTTAAAGCAGGCGTCGACGTTGACGTTGTATTATTGCAAGAACCTACTGTAGAAACAGGAATTGAAAAAAGTGAAGGACAAACCGGTATTTTTGTTCACTCAGAAGGAGGAGAATATTCCGTTTATTTTTACAACACAGATACTTCTTCATGGGAATTATACGGTGCGGTTTCAGCTGAAAATACAAGTATTAATTTACAGTGGGCTCCTCATCACAGTGCAGTTGCATTTACTACAACTATTCCAGAACATGTTTTTAGAGTTGTAGGTTTATCTGGTGATATTATTATAGATAGCGACTTAACAGATGGTATTAGTAGTGAGGGAGATTCACTAGTTGTTAGTCAAAATTCTTATGCATTGAAAACTGTACAATTAGCGGCTTCAGCTGCTGTAAATTCTTCAATACCTTCATCCGGTAAATCTAAATGGTCAAATTGGATGGGTCAGGCTCCAGGTTTTCAAGCTGGAAATATGGAATATGGCGGAGCTTCAACTTATGGCGAGGCTACACAGTTAACATTTCATAAAGAAGATGCAAATGGAGACGACCAATCAACATTTTTAGACCAATATTTAAACGCAAAATCTGGTCAAATTAAAACAATACTTGATGCCAACCCTGGACATAACAATGTTTACCAAATAGTAGGAGCAAGTATAGATGCTAATGGAAATTATGTATTTGATGTATATAATGTATCGTATGACCAGATAGCAGTTAACACAGGAAGTACTGAAGTATATTTTGTACTTGTAGGAGCTGAAGGTGCTAAAGGAGACGACGGCGCTGATGGAACTTCAGTAAAATATGCAACTACATTTAACGGTCCACATTCACTAGGTGATGATAGAAATCCAGGTAATGTAACATTAGGTTCAGTAACTGTAGATACTGGTTTATCTTACCAAAGTGGTGATTATGCTATAGTATCTTTAGATGCTGGTCCAGATAATTTTGATATAGTACAAGTAACTTCATATGATAGTGCTACTGGTGTAATAACATGGAATAACATTTATCAAAGTACACAATCTTCATTTAGTTCTAATTGGAATATCAACTTAACTGGTATACCAGGACTAAAAGGTGATGATGGTGCAACAGGACCTCAAGGACCTGCTGGGGCAGATGGAAACAATGCATATACAGATAGTGATGTTGCAGACTACCTTAATGGTAATTTAGATGGACATATTATTCCAAGCGCAAACGCACAATATGATTTAGGAAATGCAGAATATAAAATCAGACACCTTTTCTTAAGTGATAACTCAATGTATATTGGAGATACTTGGATAAAGGCCGAAGGCGATCAGATAAAAACGCCTAATCTACTTGTGGGTGATATTAACCTAAATAATGAAGGAAGAGAAAATGAAGTAGATGGTACTTCTGGACACTGGTCGATTCAAGAAGGTTCTGACGATTTATTTTTAATTAATAGAAAAACTGGTAAGAAATATAAGTTTAATCTTACTGAAATGTAAAAAACCAAATATATAAGTTATGGAAAAATGGAAACAAATATTCGAAGAGACATTAAATGAAGAAGTTAAGTCTCCTAAAGGCTCAAAAGCTCGTCAATTACAATTTATGTTAGATAGAGCAATTAATCTTATAGATGAGAATTTAGACTACAAAGAACTTGCAGCTGCAGTTGCACTACAATTAGAAGATACTTATGGAGAACATAATTATAAGCCATTTTTAAAAGAACTAGAAAAGCAATTAAAATAATGAAGCATTTAAAAGAATTTGCAGCTTTTTCTAAGCAAGGAAAACATTTAGTTGATACTGCAACAGGACTTCCGTTAAAAGCACTTTCATTAGATGCAGTAAATGACAACATCACTGTGTTTTTTAATGAGAAGCAGAATATAATGTTTCCAGCTGGAAAGGTACTTGCATATTTTCATGATGAAAAATGGTTACCTTTATATGATGAAGGTAAAGCTGGAATTTTGATGTTTAACCCGATGAGAGGAAGTCTTAGTCAATATGGGGCGTCACCTATCACAGATATTTGGAAAAAGAGTTATAATAAAAGAATTGAAAATTCAGAAATGATATGGTCTTGTATAGAGGGACAGGTAACTGAAGGATATCTTATTATTGAAATGATGAGTACCAGACCAGGTTATAAGAGAAATAGCATTAATAAGAAAATGTTAGATGCCATTAGAAAAGACCATAAAGAGCCACTTGTTTGGGACTCTCCAACTGAGGACGGACTTAAATTCATAAAAAGTTATAGTGGAGATGATGCTAAGTTCTGGTTTGCTGGCAAATACGGAAGACCAAAGAACTTTTTAAAATTATACCCTGATGGGGAAGAAAGAGTTATAGAATTTTAAAAACTCTTGAAAACTTTTTGAAATCTGGATGAAAATAATTCACTCCAGATTTTTTTATGTCGTTTTTTATTGTTATATTTATACTATAATTAATTAATCAAAACAACAACAATGAAAATGACACAAGAATTTAAAACACAAACATTAGGATTCGCCGGAACTATCTGTGAAGTACGGAGAGAAAAGTACGCAAACGGTCAAAACTGCCTAAGATTGGTAGATTCAGAAGATGGATTTACTTTTTGCACAGCATCTGTAGCCTTAGAACATGAGATGGTCAATATCGACGAGAATGATGTTATAATAAAAAACTATAGCGAGAACGAAGGTATTCTTACAGCACTAATAAATGCTGGTATTATTGAAGAACCACATAGAGCATTTTCATATAATTACGTTACATTATATGTTTGCAAATTAAAATAAAAATTATGAAACAGTACACTCAATTGTCAATAAATGAAAAAATACAAATTAAGCAATATGCTATTAATTTATATGGTAAGAGGTGGCATACAGCAGTACCTAATTTTATTAACAGATTAAATGAGTTACAAATTCACACAATTTTAAACTAAAAATAATTGAAAATAATTCACTCCAGATTTTTTTATGTCGTTTATAATGATTATATTTATACTGTAGTTAACAATTAATAATAACCTTTAAAACACACAAAATGAACCAAACAATTCAACACTTTTTAGACCAAATAAGAAAAGGTCAATATAAAGCAGCAGCTCAAATTTACTTTAATAGAGCGTATCAGTACAAAGCAGAATTCGATGAAATCCTAAATAACTGTTTTCTCGATCCTTATTATAACGGCGTAAAAGAAGTTGTTATGTTAGAACTAAGAAATTTAGAATCTTACGGAGAATATAACGACCAAATATAATAGACATGATCAGAAAGAAACAACCCAACAGAGAAATCATCATAGACCTAACAGGTCCAGATGGAAACGCATTCGTACTACTTGGAAAGGCTAGAAGACTGGCTAAGCAACTAGGAATACCACATCAACCAATCGAAGACGATATGATGTCAGGAGATTATGAAAACCTTTTAGAGGTATTTGATAAAAACTTCGGATCATTCGTAATTTTAGAAAGATAATTTAAAAACAAATAAAAATGATAAAAGAAAGATTAGTATCAGTAGAAGAGAGACAATCGATTTTAGATCGAATTCAAACGGCATTAGTAGTTGGTAATTATCCGACTTCAGCTAACGACCCTCTTATGAAAGACTTACAAAGGTTGATAACAGATGCAACCGAAAAAGTAATTAATAAAAGACTTAATAATTTAAAAATCAAATAAAAACAGAAACCATGAAAAAAGAACAACAATTAGACGACACCTCAATTTTTAAGCTTATTAAGGAGCTAGCTAAGAAGTATCCAAATGATGCAGATTTAGGAGGCGCAATACGACTAGCAATTATTAACACAAAACCAATATTATGATAACATTCGGAGCATACTTTTTAATGGGTTCATCAATACTTTTAATGGGTATTGCAATAGGTTCCCAAAGAGAAAACACAAAATGTCAGAAAAAATTAGGCATGAGCCATAAAGAATGGCAAGATCTGTGGGAAGAAGAAGATTTCACAGAAAGATATCAAAAACTTAATAAGTAAATTATGGAAGACCTCAAATTCAAAAACATAGACCTAGCAGAAACGCTAAAAATATTAAAAACCATTTGCATGTATACTACAATAGCAATATTCTCATTATGGGCAATGTACTCGGTAATATCATTCGCAGTATGGTTTTTTACAATGATGTTTCTCTATCCAACAATAGCACTGGTTGTTTTGTTAGGAGGATTCTTAGCAATGTTAGGAATTACAAGAATGATAGAAATTTACAATAACAAATAAAAACAAAAACAAATGAAAATATTTTTAACTTTAATGGTATTCTGGTGTTTAACAATGACAGGATACTACTACATCACAGAACCAGAAGCAGCAGGCACAATTACATGGTGGGCAATGCTAACCCTATTTAATAATCAAAATCTAATAAAATTACATAATGAAAAAAACGAAAAATAGATTAGAATACAGAATGTACGGATTGGTACCATATAACATTAGCCCAATTCAACAAGGAATTCAATTCGGCCATGCAGTAGTAGAATATGGTTTAGAACATGGAAGAACACGTGTAATTAATGATAAAGTTTGTACTTATACTCAATGGGCAAGAAATGATAAGACATTCATTATCCTGAATGGTGGAACAACTAGTACCAATCCTGAATCTCCAGGTACATTGAATTACGCAGAATCTGAATTATATTCAATGGGTGTTCAATTGTCAACCTTCCATGAACCAGATCTTGGAGACCAATTAACTGCCGTAGTCTTTTTAGTAGATGAGCGAGTTTGGAACAAAGAGAAATATCCTGAATGGGATGGAACTCATAGGGGCCAAAAGGTACAAACCGGTTTGGGCCCAATAGCACATTACAAAAACCTCTTTGGCGAGGATGCAACTTGGGTATTAGAAATGAGAGAATTCCTTTCTAGATTCAAACTAGCCTAATAGAAACATTTTAAAAACCGTTAATATAAAATATATGTTTAAAAACAAAAGAATATCAGAAGTGATGCCTCATCTAGAATCAGTTGCTAGAGACCATGGTCTTAAGTTGAATCTAGTTAGAGATTTTAAAATAGCAAAAAAACTTTTATTAATTAGATATTTGTCTTATGGTAATTTTAAATAGAATAAATCTTTGCCTTACTTTTTTATACATTCCACTTTTTCCAATTGGAGAAAACTTTAAATCTTCAATTGTTATTGAAAGAGAAGAGAAGATAGAAGTTGTAAAAGTTGTAGAGGTAATAGAAGAAGAATCAAATCTTTTAGAAGCAATGATTCAAGTAGAGAGCAGAGGAAATGAAGCTGCAGTTGGAGATACTCACATGGACGTTCCATCAATTGGAGTTTTACAAATTAGACCTATTATGGTTAAAGAAGTAAATAGAATTCTTGGAAAAGAAGTATATACTTTAAAAGACCGGGCTAGCAGAGAAAAATCAATTGAAATGTTTGAGGTTTGGAAATACCACCACCATAAAAATTCAAGCGATGAAAAAATAGCAAGATGTTGGAATGGAGGGCCCTTAGGATATAAATATTCAGGGACAGATCATTATTGGGCTAAAGTTCAATCGGAGATGCAAGTTAGTAGGTAGGTCCATGTAACCGGCCAGCATATAAAAACGCCACTAATAAAAAAGATATATAATTAATAAAAATAAATTAAGAAAATGAGTAGAGTTTTAACGTCAGAGGCATTTATGTTAGTCAACGGTTTAGATATTCAACATTCAGGAGAATGGGAAGATTATTTAGAAATGAATGCACAGATAAATGGTTTAACAAGGGAAGAATATGCAGCATACTATTTAAACACACAATGGCAAATGCAGTGTATGGAAAGTATTGTTACTTTATTTGAAGCTAAAAAAGTTACAAGAAAGCAATTAGATAAGGCTCTTGGCGAAATCACAAGAATTACTCAAGATTTGAAAGCAACCGTTCTTTTATGGAAAGATGCTAAAGAAAATGGAAATGGTGCTAAAGAAAAAGAACATTTAGATACTTTAAAGAAATTAAATGCTGAGAAGAAAGAAGCAGAGAAAGAAGTAGAAGGGTTTATTAAAGGACTTGATAAGAATGTAGAATTAGACATGTCAGAATCTGTTAATGAAGGTTTTAGCGCAAAAGAAAAATCTTCGGTCGAAGCTATTACAGTAGCTGTTGAAAATTGGTTAGGTGATTATGACAACGTTGAAGATTTCAGAGAGTTTGCAACCCATTCTACACATAAAGATTCGAAAGAAAAGGAAAAGATAATAGCAAAAGCTTTATCTAAACTTCGAATCATGAATTTTGATGATGGTGAAAAAGAGCCACATGAGTATTTGATTAAGAAAAAATCTAAAGAATTAACAAAACATATTGCAATGGAGCTTGGTCAAGCTTGGGAATCAAAAGTTAATGAAGGTACTGAAGTTACCAAAGATATGTGGGACAAAGAATGGCCACTTAAAAAAGTATTTGGAAAAGAATACGAGGCTAATTTCGCAAAAAGAGTAGAAGCAGCAATGTCAAAAGCTAAAGACGAAGAACAAGCTGAAGAATGGGCTTATAAAAACTTTAAACAACTTCCAAACCCTGCAAAAGGAATGACTATCGAAGAATCTGTATTTAACGAAGCTAAATTTGTGAGCCACTATGCGCCTGGAGATGAATTTATGCGAAAAAAAATCAAAAGTATAGAATTGATTGATAAGAGAAAAGAAATTTATACTATAACATACGTAGATGGAGAAACTCAAAATGTTCAAGCAGGTACAGGAATGCAATTTCACGTAAAACGACTTTTTGATGAATCAATTGTGAATGAGAAAAAAGGAGGCCCATGGCCAGAACAATTAGAAAAAGGTTTAACCCACTGGGGTCACAAAAAAGGAAGTCATGTCAGAGAACTTAAAACCCTTCCTTGTAGAATTGGAAGAAATGCAAATGATTATGGTGGACCTAACCATGCACAAGAACTTGCAGACCTTAATATGAAAGACCCAATGGTTAAGAAATTCTTTAAGCCTAAATTTAAAACTAGAGCAGATGGAAATTATGTAAATGACTATGTTGAACTAATTCCTAAAAAGGGTTATTTATATAAATTATTTGTAGGTACTGGAGGATTTGAATATTTCTGTTTAGCGATTAAGCCAGGAGAGGTTTACATATTTAGAAAATATGACCGAGCATATAACCAATATGAATATTTCCAGCATGAAGAAGGTATGTCAACAAGATCAGGAGTATTTGATTTTAAAAGACATAGAGAAGAAGAGCAATGGAAATGGAATAAACAAGAACCAGAAAGCGCTAGTCATATCGTAAAAGTTGGATGGGGAATCATGGATATTGGTCTAGAGTATACTCAATTAGAACTTCCATTCGAGCATCTAAAAACTTATGAAAGTTTTGTTACTGAAAAAAAAAACCTAACTAGTGAAATTAAAGACGCATTAGAAAATGGTTTAGTTAATGTTGGAGGAGACAGGGTTAAAGTTTCTGTTACAAATAAAAACCAATATAAAATTTATCCATACGACTCTCTTAGTGATGGTGATTGGACAAAAGCAGATTTACGAGATAATTTCAAAGATTTAGTTGACGACCTTAATTTTGCATTTAATGGGAAATACGCATTTTCACCAATTGATGTTACTAATAAAGAATGGATAATAGAATTACTCTAAAATAATCCCATATCAAATCTATCTTAAATATATTTTAGATATATAAAAGAAAAGATAGATTGATTATGCCAGACAAATCAAATGCTGAATTAGTAAAAGAATTAATTGATGCCTTTACGGACTTAAAGACTAAAATTGAAGACCCAAATAGAGTTTATTTAGAAAGTTCTATAAAACAGCTTATCGAAAACCAAAACGATATGAAGGAAGCTATTTCAGGTTTAAAGAAAGAAATCTTAAATCCATATAGTGGGGTTGTTGTAGAAACAATCAAAAACACAGAATTCAGACAGAAAATGGAAGAAAAGGGAGACCTTGGAATCGATCTATTAACAGAGCACAAAGAACTTATGAAGTGGAAAAGCCAAATCACAAAGATGGGATGGATGGTTATAACTACTTTATTAGGTATGTTGGCTTTTTTAATAACAGGAAACTTTTAAGATGGTTGCAGATAGAATATCATTAATAACAATTTATAGGTCTCTTTTACCGATCGATAGAAATGACGGTAAAATAGAGTCTATTTTGTTGAATAGAAAAAACGACTATGGAACAAAATCAATTCCTAAGTTTAATTCATTAGAAGAACTTAAGGAATTTATAGATTCATTTTATCCATACGTACCAGCATCAAATTGTAATTGTCTCACTAGTAATGAGGGAATATATAATTTAGTAAGTTTTAGTTTTAAAAACAAGGGAGAGCTTGTTTATGTAAACAATCTTCCAAATAGATTTGAAACTGCCAAACCAGATAAAATCAATAATATTCATTTTAAAGGTTTAACTAAGATAAAATCTATAAATGTAGAACTTAATAAACTTTACGGAGAATATGTTTGTTTTCCTTACATAGAATATGGTTACATTGGATGTGATTATATTGAGATGGTAACAAATGAAAGATACGACGACTTAATAACACTATACAAAAAAATAAAATAAAAGTGAGTAAACCTTTAGACCAATACACAGCACTAGATTCACAAGCCTTTGCAGATAATATTCATAGAGAGGCTGACGGATACTGGAAACCAATTTATCCAAGTGAATTGAATAGACCCCTTAAACATGTCGAGGCGGACTATAACTACAAAGTTCTTACAGGAACTTTAGCAAATTATAGAATTTATCCATCTGCATTACCTCCTGGTTCTACAGGAGTTGCAGTAGAAGATTTTACTGGAGATGACAATAAATTCTTACAATTAAAATATGATGTCACAGAAGGTTGGTATTGGACTGTAGCACCCGCTGCCGGAGTTTCAACAGATGAAAACGTAAAAATTTCAGCAGCTGATACAACTTCAGGATATTTAGAAGATAAGATTGTTGCTGGAGCAAACGTCAATATTACTAAACAAAATACAGGTGCTAATGAAACTATAGAGATATCAGCATATACACCGCCTGCAAGTATAGGAACATTAACAACCAATGGTATTATTTCAGGTCTTATTACTAACTTTGCAGTTGGAACAAACCCTGAATTTGTAGATTGGAACGGAACATTAAGTCCGGCTTCAACTAATAATTCTGCTTTGCACATACCTTTCGATATGAAAATAACGAAAGTATCTGTTAAGTATCTAGACACTACAGCAGCAAGTGTAGATGCAGCCTTCGATTATCAAATAAGTGTAGGTAAATTAACTTCACCGGGCGCTTCATCGGATAATGCAAATTATGTAGATTATGCTGGTGGAAATAACGTTTTAAATTTAACTTTTGCAAATACAGATGGAAATCATTTCTTTGAAGAGTCATCTGCAATTTCTCTTAGTGTAACAGCTGGAGATGTTTTAGTAGTTAGAGGTCATAAAGTCGCTGGTAATAATACAGGTGGAAGTAACGAAGAGGTAATGGTAACTGTAGAATATGAAAAAGACTACGATTATCTTTTATCTGGAGCAGCTGGACCTACTGGAGCAACAGGAGCAACTGGACCTGCTGGAGCAACAGGACCTGCTGGACCTGCTGGACCAACTGGACCAACTGGACCAGCCGGTTCTAGTTTAACAGGTACTTATACTTATACTCAAGCAGATTTACTTGCAAACAATTTAGTAGATTTACTACCTGCACCTGCAGCAAATGAGTACTATAAATTTGAAATTACATTTGAATATCATTTTGGAACTACACCATATACTATATCCGGTTTCGGAAATGGAAATTTGTTGGTACCTAGTGCTAGGCTGGAATCTTTTGTTGGTGGAGTCATGTCAAGTGGAAGTGCAGATAAAGTCATAGGATTCGCTACAGGTGCAAATAGCTTAGGTTCTGCTTTACAATTTCAATTGAAAACACCCTCTACACTGACTGGAGGAGATGGACAATTGATTATTAAAATATTTTACGATATAATTACATTCTAAATAAGAGATGGAAGAGTTCAATTTTGACAATTTTGAAGAATATAGTGAGAGCCAAGAAGAACTTTTAGAGAGGTCTATGGAAAATGGTTATAAAATTCTTTCAGGAGAGATAACAATCGATGAACTTTTATTTACAACCGGAATTATAGACTTGGTATATTTACCATTTGACTTTTATAAGATGCTTTCAATGCAGAAGTTTGAAGAAGTAGTCCAAGAAGAAATGGTAAAATACTTTGAAGATCGAGAAGAATTTGAAAAATGTAAATTTCTATCTAACATGAAGTATTCAGATTATTCTAAACTTTTTAATGATTTTTATGATAGAATTTAAACAATAATACACATCACAAATATAACAACTATGGATATTAAAAAAATACAAGAAAGATTAAGAGTATTAAAAGAAGAAATAACCATGGATTCATATTATGATGGATGGACATTAAAAGGTCTTATAAAGGAATATAATGAAAAGAAAGCTTTGCTTGAAAACCTTAAAAATAATGAAGAAACATGAAACGTATCCTACTCCTACTTATTTTAATAACATCATTTATTACAAAATCTCAAACTATTAACTTTCATCCTAGTTCTTCTCCAGCAGAAATAGTTTTTTTAACTAAAGCAGCCCAAAAATATATTAATGACGATGATGTCACAATTATTTATCAACCATACTCACCTTTAAATAGAGCATTTAACGGGGTAACTTATCAATATAATAAGTATCTTTATCAAATATCTTTATCTGTATTTAGAACCGATAATATTCTAAGAACTTGGGCTTTATTTCACGAAGTAGGTCATATTATTGATTTCCACAAAGGCAGATTAGAACAAATGCCAATCCGATGGAAAGGAGAAGAATATAAAGAATATTTAGATTGGAAGGATAGGCCATGGGAAAAAAGCGCTGAAAAACACGCTAGAAAATTATGGAAAGATATAATGGGTTTTCCAGCCCCTTTTGAACTTTTAAATTCTTCTGAGATAGAATTTAAGTGCGAACATAAATAGGATATATAATATCATAATAAACATACTAATTAGTGATGAAAAACAAATTTATAAATGAAAACACATATTTAGATGCGTCTAATGATTTTGTAAAAGAATTAGAAAAATCAAAAATTTTAGCAGATAATATAGATGTTTCAGTTGGCCCTTCTCAATGGGGTAAACCAGGAGAACTTAGATTTAGAGACCATGTTACATTAAGAGCAGCTGGAATAGAAACTGAGTTATACGTAATACCTAGAGGAAGTTACACTGAATTCGAATTATATACCGATACTGGATATGATACAGGAAGAGAAGTAAAAGTAGGTGATGCTAAGACTATTATTAAAGCAATGAAAAGATACGTTAATAAAATGAATGAATCGATGGTTAATGAAGCTAAAGTCAAACTTCCTAAAGGAATTGTAAAGCATAAAGATATTCCAACTTGGGCTGGGTGGGTTGCACAGCATTCTGATGGAGAATGGACTTGGTACGAATCTTACCCTTTTGTCGTTAACTTTAAAGACGGTGGAGGTGCTTGGAAACAAGAAGAATCAGAAGGATATCAAATTTACACTGGAGTAAAAACAGACCCTAAAAACTGGAAAGAAGGCCCATATCGAGTAAGATATGATGGAGATGTTGTACTGAAAGAATCTAGACATGTAATGACATTAGAATCATTTGTAAATGAAGGTAAAGTTGATTGGAATATCATCGCAAAAGAAGTAGCAAATAGATTGAAAGAAGGTTCATGGCCATGGGCAATTAAAAATGGCGTAGAAAATATAACCACTGAAAATATCGGAAGTGTTCTTATAAGCGGTGGATATACTACTACTTCTGGTGTCGAAAAAAATATAGGAGGTGTTATTGATAAAGTATTAGCTCTTGTCAAAGAATCATTTGTAAATGAAGAATTGCCTACACAAGAAATAGACCCAAATGCTTTTCAAAATCCTTACAAATCAGATAAGAATTTCTTTAAAAGAGGTTATAAAGATGAAGAGGTAATGGACGATGTTGTTAAGACTAGACCTGTAAAAATACAAGCAAGCCAATTAAAACCATCACAAGATGCAGTATATTTAGGAAAAGCACTTGGCATGGCTATTGGTGGTGTTGAAGGCGGAAATCTTGAAGCTGTTATATCACAAGACAATAGAATCTTAGATGGTCATCATAGATGGGCAGCTACTATCTTTAATAACCCTAAAGCAAGGGTAGGAGGGGTTCAAGCAGAACTTAAAATTGGAGATTTAGTACCAGTTCTTAGACAAGCAGGAGATGCACTTGGAAATAAAAGAGGTCTTCCACCAAAAGGAGGAGACCAAAATATTTTCAAAGCAACTTTAGATGATGTCAAAGACGCTATATATGATGGTAAATATATGAATCCTCAGTTTTATAACAGAGATAAAGCAATTGCTTGGTTTGAAGAGCAAGGTGAAAAGAAAATACAAAGTGCATTGAATCTTTTACAAAGAGTTGGTCCTCCAGCTGGAGCTCCACCAAGAGCAGATATGCCTAAGATTGAACCAGAACAGGTTCAACAAGTTGCAAAAAAACTACAAGGTGGTGCAATTGATGTAAGAGCACCCTATGTAAAAGAAGAGTTGAATCATTTAACTTCTTTAGAAAATTTTATAGATGAAAAGAAGCCAGGTCCAGATCCTTACATGACCGGTTTAAGTGATGGCGACGAAGAGGATAAAGAGGAGCAAATGAAAAAGCAGGCTGCCATGGACGATGACGATCCAAATGCATATAAAGATATGCCAGGAGACAAAGAGGCCAGAGAAAAAGGCGACATGAAGAAATCAAAACATACTAGTGCGTATCATAAAAAATTCAAGAAAGTTAAAAGTCTTGAAGAGTTTGCAAATGATTGGGCGGTTATTAAAGAGGGATATAATGCAGATGCAGTCGCTCAAAATGTTGTAGTTGCGCTAGACAGCGCTGCCCAATTCTTTCCAAGATATCAACCTGCTGAAGCAGAAGCAGAAGTAAAAGATGTATTGAAGAAATATAAAAAACTAAAGGGTAAAAATGCTGAAAAAGCAGCTAAAGAGATAAGAAACTCTTTAGAAGATAGAGGTTTATTAGCAAATGATGTTTTACCATTAGATGTAGAAATAATCATTATGGATAACCTTAATGAATCTAAAGTACATGAAGCTGCAACTGATAGATTTTTACAATCAGCAGCAAGAAACTTAGCAAAACAGATGAGAGGAAAATCTGCTAGCAGGACAACTCTTAAGAATCGATTAAATTCAATGCCATTGGCAAACATGCTTAAACCAGATGAATTGGAAAAGATTATTGATTATGCAATGGAGGAAATGGGATTAGCTGAATCAGTAAATGAAGGTACAGATGATGTTGTGTTTACAATAGATGATGGAAATTTAGATAATAAATTTTTAATGACTAAAAGTCTTTCCAGAAATCTAGACTATCAACATGACAGCGGAGACCAATATTATGTTTTACCAAAAAGAGATTTTGATAGATTAGAAGACTATGCAGATTCTCATGGTTATGATACAGACACTATTTATGTAATTGAAGAATCAGTAAATGAAGAGAAAGACAATCTTTATTTACAACTACATAGAAAATATGCTCAACAAATCAAAGGACTTAAGGCTAAAAAGATTAAGAAATTAACTGACTTAGTAAGTGTACAAAGATGGTCGATGGAATATAGAGAAGACTATTTCGATATGGATAAAAAGAAAAAGAAAGAACTTTCAGCGGAATATGATGAGGAAAGAAGGCTATTTAAGAAATATATGGCTAAAGACTATTCAGTAATGCTACCTAAAGGAACAGAAAGTCTTAGAGAATCCATCAATGAGGGAGAAATATCTGATACATTCGATCTTATTTTAGATACTATTAATAAGTATAAGAAAATAAAACCAGTAAAGCCATATTTTAATGCAGATAGAAGAATGGCATTAAAATCTAAAGGACTTGAGAATTTAGAAGATATCCGTGACCATTTAGATAAAACTCTAAAAGATTTTACAGTTACGTCAATTTCTAAAGGCGATAATTATCCTTCGCAAGAAAGTTTTAGAGTAATTAATAAAAATAGAAAAATTTATTCTATTGCAATGGACCTTAAGGAACCTGGAGAATTTGATATTACATACTCAGACTTAAATGAATCAGTTAATGAAGAGAAAGACCAAACTAACGATAAAAGCAAAATAGACGGTGAAGGTATAGAAACTGGTCTTAAGAAAAAGGCTGATGAAACTGGAGTTCCAATTGGAATTTTAAGAGTTATTATGAGAAGAGGAATGGCAGCTTGGAAAAGTGGTCACAGACCTGGAACTAATTCAACTCAATGGGGTTATGCTAGAGTAAATTCATTCTTAACAAAGGGTGATGGAACTTGGGGCAAAGCTGACAAAGATATGGCTAAAGAGGTAAGAGATGGTGGTCACGATAAAAAACTATAATATATAAGTTATGAAAAAAGTAGTATTATTTGAACAATTTGTTAATGAGAACATTAACAAAAGAATTCCGGAATTCGTAGAAAAAATTAAAAACGCGGAGACTGAATTCGATGCAAAAAATAAAAGGTCAGAGATACTTAAATTAGCTAAGAAATCTGGCGGAGAAACTATCGACCAAGATACTAAATTTACCTATTCTCCAGATGGTGAAATATTTGTCGTATATAAATATGAAGACCAAGATGCAGTAGATGCCTGGTTATATAAGGGTGAAGGATCTGAAAAGTCTAAAGAAAATCTAGTAAAGTCTATGGTATATGCTGAAACTGGAAGACCCGGTTATAGAGTAATGTCAGATGGCAGTAAAACAAAGATAGGTAAACACGGAGAAACAAAATATTAAGATTATGAGCAAAGTAGTATTATTTGAAAAATTTATAGAAGAAAGGTCAAATGCCGGGAGAGCATGGCAAGGAAGATTAGATAACGTAGACGATTTAATGGCCTGGTTATATAGAAAAGATATTCTTTCAACACAGGATAAGATGGAAAAAGACAAGATATTTACCGGATATTATAGATTCTATAATGACGGAGATACACCAGATTGGTTAAGAATAGATCGAAATGAAACTCCTGAAGAAGCATTAGAAGACGCTCTTGACAACTTTATTAAGGAAATACTTGCTAAATATGCTGGTAAATATGATAGAAACACATTTAGATACGATACTCTGTTATCTCAATTAAATACTTTAAAAAGTAATTTGAAAGATACTGCTACTCCGCAGTTTTCTCAATACGACGTACATTCTTTTTTATATTTCTATAATAAAAATCCTAAAACTGGAAATGCAAAGTTTGATAAATCAGTTGTGCAGTTAGAAAAATTATTTAAAAAATTCGAAAAAACAGCAGATGCTCAAATTGAAAAATATCTTAAAGATAGTAAAAAGAAAGAAGAATTTGGAGGAATATCTACAAATCTTATTTTAGGTGCTAAAGTTGAGAAAATGCTAGATGCAGGAATATGGAATGACAAAAACAAAAAAGAATATAAAGATATAGTTGAAGTGGGTGATAGACTTTATCAAATGATTGAAGAAATTATTGAAGGTATAAAAATGGCTCAGAAACTAGAAGAAGGTAATTATGAAGCATTAGACAAATCTACTTTAATTATGGAAAAGTCAAGTGGTAGAGACTTTATGAATTATGTGTTAGCACATAAAAAAGGAACAAGTGCTTTCAAACAATTTAAAATTTCAGATGAACATAGAAAAGAAATAATAGATATGTGTATTGAAGTTATGGATGAAGTAGGAGATAAAGGTTCTTCTGTTCTTGGAAGCGGCTTATATATTAATGATGAAAAATTCTTAAGAGCATATTCACAAGGAAATGTAGGACCTGAAAGAATTTACAATAAGGTTGAAGCATTTTTAAATAAAAACTATCCTAAATTAGATGTAAGAGTATCTAAAGGAAATATGGACTAAGATTATGAAAAAAGTAGTATTATTTGAACAATTTATAAAAGAAGCATCTAGGGGTAAATGGACTAAAATCGATCCTAAAAAAGATAAGGACCTAGATGACCATTTTTACGATTTAATAAATGTTGCATATGCTGAAATAGGAGGCCATGTTAAAATCAATAAACCAGAAGACGTATTTGCTGATAAAGACTGGACTTTTTGGAGAGGAATAGACCTTCATGGTTCTCCAGACTTAGACCTTATTATTTGGGGTAAAGATACCAAGTATGGCGTTAAATTTGCAGGAGTCGGTCATGATGGTGAAAGAGACAGCAGAAAAGAATACTTAAATCATAAAGGCAGCGACCTTAAAAAACTAGGATATTATGGTGAAGTCTCTGGTAAACTAGCAGAAATTTTACTAATTAAATATGGAGTTCCTGCAGTATCTGATGAAGCAGAAGTAGAAGCTGCTATTGGTGGTAAAAATGTCGAATGGCATGGACAACATCCTAAAGATAATACTATTCCTGGAAATGGATGGTACAGCAGAAAAATAGGAGGTCAGATGCATACTAAGATACTTGTAGGTAGACCTAAAATATAAATATGAAAGTTGTATATTTACATGGTCTAGAGTCAACATCAAGGCCATCGAATCCTAAGATAAAATGGTTAAATGCCAATTTTGATGAGGTATATGCTCCCCAAATTGATTATAGAAATGAAAAGACTTTCAAAGACCTTTTAGGTAAAATTAAGTCAATGAACCCAGATCTTATTATTGGTTCTTCAATGGGCGGATATTTTAGTTATATTATTGGAAGTACTCTTAAAATTAAAACATGTCTATTTAACCCAGCAGTTCATAGTAGAAGTATGGAACCTGCAGTTGATGATTCTAATAAAAAAGGAAATCAAAATAATGTTTATTTAGGAGATAAAGATAGAGTAATTCCAGGAGATGGCGTTAAAAAATACTTTGCTTCACACGGCACGGGAACTTTTAAATATAGTTCTTACAAAGGAGGACACAGAGTACCTTATAATGTTTTCACTTCATCAATTGCTGAAGTAGCAGGCATAAAAGAGTCTTTACATATAATGCTATACGAAGAATATAACCAGAGTAAACTAAAGTAACTTTAATAATATAATAGATATGAAATTTGTAAAATCATTCCAAGACTACAACAATGTATCAGAAGGTCTTAAACAACACGTAGAAGAGGGGTTAGATTTAACTAATTCTTTCTTTAGATTAGGAAGCGAGGCTTACACTAAATTGTTTGAAGAAGTAAAAGAATACTGGGATAAAGGTAATATTATTCTTAAAGGACCTAGCGGTTGGATGGCAAAAAACCTAGAAGTAGGTAAAAAAGCTGTTTATAAACCAAGAGGTGGAAATCAAATAAACGTAAAATTAGATAGTCCAGAAAGAGGAGGAAAGGCTAAATTTAGAGTTTATAGAAATAGTGGTAGAACTGACAAAGAGGGTAATATTGTTGCAAAGATTGTTCAATGGGGCGATCCTAGTACTACTGTAAAAAATGACGATCCAGGTAGGGCTGCTAATTTTTGGGCTAGACATGGTTGTGATAAAAAGGAAAAGATGAATCCTGATAAGGCTGGATTTTGGGCTTGTTATGGGCCAACTCTTTTTGGAAAGCAATTAGGTCTTAAATCAGATAACCCATGGTAGATAAACCTTGTAAATGCCAAACATGTAAATGTGGTAAAGAAGAATGGGCTTCCATCGAAGAAAAGATGACTGACTTTACAAGACCTTTTACTGAAGACTTTATTGGCAAAAATAAAATCATAAGGAAATTCGATCCCAAAGCAGAAGACCATTTATTCAAATGGCATATTGACCCAGAATCTAGAATTATAAAGGCAACAGAAGAAAATGATTGGAAGTTTCAACTAGACAATCAATTGCCCGAAAAATTAGAAGTAAATAAATCAATATTAATTAATAAAGGAGAGTATCACAGACTTATTAAAGGTACAAATAAACTTGTTTTAGAAATAGAATTAATAGAAGAATGAAAAGATTCTGGAGATGTTTATTAGGTATTGATAAGAATGGATTTAAAAAATATAAAATCCGTAAAAATAGACATAGGTCAGTTTGGAGAGCAAGAACTACGAAAAAAACAAATTTTAAACTTCAGGTAATTTTTGATGAGACTGCAAAATACAAGTCTAAAGACCCAATAAACCAGTACGATATAAATAAATTATGGGGAATTAGTGATTGTGGTGAACACCACATGAGATGTTCTATTAGATTTGGTTGGAGATGGTTAAATGGAAATTTAGAACTTCATTGGTTCAAACATGAGGGTAGTGAATTTATTTTCGAAAAAATAAAAAATATAGAAATTGACAAACCAGTAAATTTAGAAATTGATATTATAGATGGTTTCTATGTTGTGACAGTCGATAGAGTTTCTAAATACACGCCTAGACCCTGTTCTGGCAATTACATTAAATATAAATTATATCCTTATTTTGGAGGAGATGAAACAGCTCCACATAATATCAATATAAAGATAAAAGAAATGGACTGCTAATATTTTAACAGTCCATTCTTTTTAAGATTTATTCAGATATCAATTAACTACTATCTTCTGAATTACAATGTTTTCTTTTATAATCATATAGATTCCAGTAGAAAGTTTATCAGGATTAACCTCTTGACCCATCATGTTTATTATTTTAAGATTTTCTTCTTTAATAGTCTTTAAAACATTAGCCGGAGTACCTTCTCCATTAGATATGATTATTGCACTTGCATCTGAGTTTGAATCTATTTGAGCATCTGGTTTAGATATGATAATGACGTCATCTATTGGTGATATTCCACCTTGTGAATTTTCAATATCTAAGTTTCTTTGAACTTGAGAAACTGCGTATCCTGCATTTAATCTTCCAGCTCCCATTTGCCCTATATAATCAGGGTTTAAATCGTCTATATTTCTTGCAGTGAATCTTAGTATACTATCAATTTCTTCATTAGTTATTGTAGGGTCTAAAGAAAGCATAAGACCAACTGTACCTGTAACCATAGGAGCAGCATAAGAAGTTCCGCTTCCGAATAGATACCAGTTAGGTGCTGCAGATAAAGGTACTACATAACCAGGAGCCATTAAATCTACACTTGCATTATGTTGGTGAGTTCCACCACTTCCATAAGTATTCCAGTGTTTATCATCAGCACCAACACTAGATACTGCGAATACATTTTCGAATGCTGCTGGGTAAACAAGAGCTTCAGAACCTCCACATGTTGAACCATTTCCGGCAGCTGCAACTAAAAATGTACCATTATCATATATTTCATTCATTGCGTCTTGAATATATTGATTGAACGTACATCCGCTAGTCCAACTCATATTTATAACTCTGTAACCTGAATATGAAGCTTCTAGAACTTCATTGTAGTTCATTCTATAAAGTGCAAGTTTAGAATTGTAACCATGGCTGGCAAGTCCTAAACCATTGGCATTAAGTGGGTTATTGGTATTTCCAGCAGCAAGAATAGCAACTGCAGTACCATGACCTTGACTAGATGTATTTGTGTTATCATAATGAACTACCTTTCCTACAATTTCTTCGTGATTTACAAAGTAATTTTGATCAGATATTGCAACAGTTGCAGAATCTCCTTTTGAGAAATTCCAAGCCTGCGCAGCGTTTGTTAATTTTAAAGGCCAGTGAGACCAATATCCAGGATCTGTTGGTGCTACTCCGTAATTATTAAATACCCCATAATCTATAGGTTCTTCTAATGATTTGTAATTAGGTCCAAATTCAACTCCTTTGATTCCTTGCATTTCTACCATACTTACATAAAGGTCATTTACGTCACAGTCACATTTAATTTCATAAACATTTAGAAGTCTTTCATTTCTAGATGCTGGTAATGCCTGTTCTATTGAAAGGTTATATTGAGCATCTAAAATCTGCCATTCTTCTTTTTCTGTTATTTGATTTGGATTTTTAACTGTTGCCCACACTACGCCCTGTGCAAATGACATGGAAGTTAAGAAAATTGCTAATAATGATAGCGCTAAGGTTTTTACTGTTGTTTTCATCTTTATATCTATTTTAATTTATTTTTGTTTTTTTAAATTGTGCTTATAATAATAAGTCTTGTCAGTTGAAGCAGAAAGAGTATTGATATAAACAATGCTCCTCCTGCTTTTAAATCTTTTAATCTAGATTCCATTTAATTAATAACTATAACTTTTTTAGTACCGAATAAAGTATCTTTCTGATAAAATTTGGCAATGTAATTTCCTTCTAATAAGTTTTCAATTCTTACTTTTCTTCTGCCTTCTTCTATTTCTACAATTTTAGTTTGTCCAGTATCAGTGTTAAGTAACTCGACCGTTGTTATTTCTGCCCAGTCTTCCCATTCCATTTTTACTTCTGAAATAAAAGAAGGATTTGGGTAGATTCTAACTCTGAAGTTTTCTAACATGTTTGAAGATTCTACAACATCCGGTTTTTGAATAAAGTCATATTGACTCATTGCATTTCCACTTGTTAAAAGTGCTAAGGTTAATAGTGTTTTTGTAACGTTTCTTTTCATAATTTTAAATAATTTATTTGTTTGATGTATCTATGTCAAACGTGCGCAATAGTTCCATATTTTAAGTGACTTTAACGTAAAAATAATACTTAAGTACTATAGTCATATAGACATAAAGTATTAGTACCATATAATACTTTATGTCATTGTAAACTTTTCAATCAAATAGATATATAAATAGTATGGAAGAACTATATGAAAAAGGATGGTGGTTACAAGTTAGCCCGCTAGCAAGAACCGTTCCTGAACAAGAATGGATTGTTGGTGTACTTAGAAAGGGAAAAGCCTCCTGGATAACAGAAGTTTGTAGCAGTGGGTTTGCCAATCCACAATCTGCTATTAAATGGGGAAAGGAGTGGATTGATACCTACAACATGACAAAAATGATAAAAAAATATTAGTAAAAATGGCAAGAAGAAAGACAATTATTTGGGAAGGCTATGAATGGCAAATTGGAGAAAGATGGGGAATAATTCACCCAGAAAAACCAATATGCTACTATGATAAAGACGCTGTTAAAATCAGCGAAGATGGTGAATTAGAACTATATACTCATTATAACCCTAGAAAATTCAAAGATAAAACTGTAAATACAGGAGTAGGTCTTATTAATTGTAAAGAAAAGTTCGAATATGGTAGATTTGATATTGATATTAAATTACCTAAAGGACCCCTTTTATGGCCAGCATTTTGGATGTGGTCTTATGAATCTTGGCCACCTGAAATAGATGTATTTGAGGGATACTCTAATAAAAAGGGAAGTTACTTTAATTGGAACATCGATGCTCTTTGGGGTAATTTTTGGAATGTCAAAAGTAATTTACATTTAGGAGTTCAGCCAGATAATTACCAATATGGCGCAAAAAGACACTGGTTAGGATGGAAATGTCCAAGCGAAGATTTTCATAAATACAGCGTTGAGTGGTTTCCAAATGAAGTCAATATATTATTCGATGATAGGCTTGTAAGAACCATCAAAGATGAAAAGACTTTAATGCAGTTAAGAGATATGCCAATGAACATTATCATTAATACACATACTCAACCTGGATATCCTTCTGATGATAAAGAATTAGTCACAAAAATGGTTTGTAAGAATTTTAGATATTCTAAATTCTATCCATATAACCTCTAGTCTTCGGATATATACTTTATGAAATTAAGCATCATCATGCAATCATATCTTGGAGATTATCCGGGAGCTAGGTCTAAACCTGAAGAAAAGTTTATTAGGGCTGTTTATTCAGTAATTGCACAGACTTCTCCTAATTGGGAATTGATAATAGTTTCAGATGGTTGTGAAATTACAGAAAGACTCTATAACACTCATTTTAAGAACTATAGAAATATTAAATTTAAAATGGTTGAAAAACCAGAAGAATCTAAAATGTATGTTTATTCTCTTTCTGGAGATAAATTCTATAGAGGAGCTCCAAGAAAAGAAGGAGTCAAAATAGCAACAGGAGATTGGATATGTTATTTAGACAGCGATGATATATTTTTAAGAGAAGGCGTTGACGATATTTTAAAGCAAATTCAACGAGCAGAAGACATGAAGTTGAACAAAACCAATCTAGAACTTAGATATATTTTCAATGAATGTATTATAGAAAATTTAGCATTGATGCAAATAGAAGATTTGATAGAGGCTAAGATTGAATCAGGTGTTGAATTAAAAAGAGACCATAAAAGAGAATCAATTGGATCACCTTTTGAAATAGAAGGACTTGAAGGTGTATGGCAATCTGTTAAAACTGTTTTTAGAGATAAAAGAGACCAAAAAGTTCTTCCAATTTCAACAGCACAATTTTTACATAAAAGAGGCTGGCCTGAATGGGAATGGGGAGACAGTAGTAGCAGCACAGTTTCAGAAGACAATGCTTTTATTAAACCAATAACATTAAAAGGAGAAGAAGCCAAACATGCTGGACTTCTACGCATAGAATATTATGTAAGATGTCACATGAAAGGGGTTTGGGACCTTTAATAAAATAAGAATTATGAAAATAGGAATCACAATATCTTTTCATCAAACCAGCATTTTTAGTTCTGGAATAAATCAAAATGCTTTATATGTGGCAATGATGCTAGACAGGGCAGGACATAATGTTCATTTGATAACTTATCAAAGCAAAGCACCAATGATAGATGTTTTAGACGCTATCTCTGATTTGCCAAATGTAAAAGCAGTAGAATATAAAGAAAGTTTCGATAATTCATACGATGTAGTCCTATGTTTAGGATATAAGGTAGATGAATCTTTAGCAGCTAGATGGAGAAAACAAAATAAAGATATTAAACTTGTAACCTATCAATGTGGAAATGATTTCATGACAGATATGGAAATGTCAGTCCATAATACAACGCCTGGAAGGGCATCTCACTATGACCAAACTACTCAAAAAGATGCTCAAGTAGATGCTGTTTGGACTATTCCTCAACACATTCAAACAAATGAGCACTGGATGGGCTACATGAAAAATACAGATAATGTTACAGTAGTTCCTTTTGTTTGGGACCCAATTCTTATTGAAAAATACTTTCAAAAATACAAGGGTGGTATTTATTCAAAAGACATGCCAGTAAATAAGTTTGCAGTTATGGAGCCAAACCTCTCAGTAATGAAGAACTTTTTAATTCCATTATGTATTTTAGAAAAAGTAAATAAAGAAGAAGAGGTTGATAGTGTATATTTCTTAAGCACTGATATCGTTAAAAAGTATGAAAGAACCAGGCAGCTACTTCTTTCTAGTTCTTTGAAAAAAGAAGGAAAGCTTTCTGCTGAATCTAGGCATCCAACTCCGAAAATATTAACCAACTATGCACATTGTATAGTTTCTTGGCAGATGTTAAATGCCCTCAACTATCTTTATTTAGATGCTGCTTGGATGGGGTATCCTGTAATTCACAACGCACACTTATGTCCTGATGTTGGATATTATTATGAAGGCTTTGATGTAGAAGAAGGGGCTAACAAGGTGAAAGAGGCAATGAATTCTCATCAAGAAAATAGCGAACAATATCTTAAGAAGAATAGAGAGACAATAACAAGATATACTAGAAATAGCGAAAAGTTAATTCAAGACTACAACATGTTACTTGAAGACCTTGTTTCTGGAAACTTCAAGAAATACAATTACAGCATAGAAGATAATTCAATCACTCAAAAATAGAGATGAGTAAAGAAGAGGACCTAGATAGAATCATAGAAATGGCATGGGAAGACCGTACTCCTTTTGAGGCTATTGAGCTTCAGTTTGGCTTGAAAGAAAATGATGTTAGAAAACTGATGAGGTCAAACCTAAAAGAAAGTTCATTTAAACTTTGGAGAAAAAGAGTAAAAGGTAGAAAAACAAAACATAGTAAAACAAGCGAATCTAAAAGGTTTAAATCTAAAAATCAAAAATAAATCACTCCAGATTTTTTTATGTCGTTTTTTATTGTTATATTTATATTATAACAAATTAAACAAATAAAATGAAAACGATTAAAATGATTTTAGGATTTACAGTATTTATGTCAGCAATTATTGCAATTATGTTAGCACCAGCTATGATTATGGCAACGTGTTTTGGATTGTCACAGACAATGTTTTTGATACTATTACTGCCTTGTTCTGCATTTGGATTCATAATAGGATTCTCGATAATGGTGAAGGTACTTGACATGGGTATCTTTGACGCACTATTAGACTAAGATATTTTAAACAAAATTAAAGTTTCTTATATAATAAGTATAAAAATATAAATTATGAAAAACATAAGAAAACATTATCCAATAGCACTAGCATTTGTTAGTTTTTTATTCTCAGTATCACTTTGGTTCTTAGGATATAAAGATGAAGGAATGTTCGTTGGTATTTGGGTACCATCAATTTTAGGACTTGCTAACTATTTTAACACCTCAAAAAAATGATAGAATCTATAATATTTGGAGTAGGTTTAACTATCTTTGTAACTTATTTGTACTTTCTTGTAAAGATGATAAACACATCTCATGAAAAACAAAGAGAAGAGTTTGAGAAAGACCCTGAAATTCAAAGTTGGAAAGTTCAAGCCATGAAGTCTATTTTAGAAGAGTTGGCTGATTCAGAAAATAGTAAAGAACTAGAAACTCAAGAATAAATGGAACTGCTGATTTTTATTATAGGTGTTCTAATATTTTCAAGTTATGTTCTTTTCTCATTCACTGAAAAGGAAGAGAAAGAAGAAGTCATTAAAATAGATGACTTTATAGACTACGATGGTCATGGTAATTGGGGAAGATTTCCACCTAAAAAGAAAAAGCGTGAAAAAGAAAAAGTTTAATAAGAAGAAGTCAAGTTTCAGTTTACCTAAGGGCAAACAAATTGTCAAATCTAGAGAGAATGTAAAGATGGGAGAATGCGGCCATCCTACCGACATAGATATTAAAAAATTCTTAGATGACTTTTATAAACCTTCTTGGGTTTATAATTTAGAAACTCTTGTTAGAAGAGGAGAAAAGCTAAGGGCAGTAAAAGAATTCAAGACTAAAGAACAGTGCGGATTAATGGTCGCTAAAGATGCAGTGGAAAAGTATATAGAAACAGGAAGATGGGACCATTATTTATTCCTTAGAAGACTAAGATTAGACCAAGCGTTTATGAATGCCACTAGCCTAGATTCAAATGGCTATAAAGAATGGTATAAAGTAAATAAAGAAAAGGCAAATAAGTCTTATTCAGAAGTAAATCAGCCGCTTTTTACAATGGACACTGTTTTTGCAGTTGCGCACGAATACTTAAATATAATTAGAAATGAGACAAGGTACTAAACTTAAAGTTGGAGACAGAGTATTAGCAAGATTTCTAGGAGAAAAGAAATATTGTGAAGTTGTTGAGGTACATGGCCAAAACAAGTATAAGATTGTATCAGTAGATGGAACCGTATTTCCAAACTCCCCTTGGAGAAAAGATGCAGAAACAAATAAGAAAGGGCATATAACAGCCCCTTGGTTTATAGAAGAAAAACTAAAATGAATATCAATAGAAAAAGACACCTATTAAAAACCATTACTTGGAGAATTATAGGTACCTTGGATACTATGTTAATAGCTTGGGTAATAAGTGGAGATCCATTAATAGGCTTTAGTATTGGAAGTGCAGAGTTATTTACAAAGATGATTTTATATTACATACATGAAAGAGTATGGTATAAATCTAGTTTTGGTATAAATAAGAATAAAGAAAAATGAATAAATTATTTAAAATATTAACTTTTATTATGGCAGCAGCCATGAGTTTTTTCTCACCAGTTACAGCAAGTCATGGACAAGGTCAATGTTGTGCAGAATGTGTTATGAAAAGAGAAGACGAAATAGAAATTGTATACGAAGACGAAGATAATCAAGATGAGTAAATAACTCAATGGCCCGTTCGTCTAGTGGTTAGGACATCGCGTTTTCATCGCGGAGACAAGGTTTCGATTACCTTACGGGCTACAAAGATATATAAAATACACGGAGCGGTAGTTCAGCTGGTTAGAATATCTGCCTGTCACGCAGAGGGTCGTGGGTTCGAGTCCCATCCGTTCCGCCAAATAATAGGAAGATTGCCAGAGCGGTCGAATGGACTTGACTTGAAATCAAGCGTACTTTCACGAGTACCGAAGGTTCGAATCCTTCATCTTCCGCAAAAAATAAACACAGACTATGAAGACCTTTTTACTATTCCTACTTATTTCTTTTTCAAGTATTAGTCAAACATTTACAGACACTGTCAAATTTGACTGTATGGAAGATTTTGATTGGGCTGGAAACTGGTACTTTTCAGAACCAACCACTGGATTTTTCACAAATGCATCAAAATCAGCACCGATATCAGCCGTTATTTATGGAACTGGAGGCGGAGCTGATGAATATGATTGGTACTCTTTACCAAACGTAACAGGTCTAGATCCTTTTAAAGAACATAAGATACAGATTAATTTAGGAGCATATAGATTTACTTCAACCGGAAGTACTTCTGGTGTAGATGCTGGAGACTATATAGAAGTACAAATATCTACAGATGGCGGTTCTAATTATTCTTCTGAGTTGAGAGTTACTGGTTTTAATAATGCATATTGGGACTATAACTCTGCAGTCGCAAGTGTTACTGCAGATGGAACTGTTGACATATTTACTCCAGCTTCAGGTGGTAATAGAACATCAACAGGTGACGGCTATTCAGTATTAGAAATATTATTACCAGCTGGAAATACTCAAGTTGCTGTAGATATTTTATCATTGGTTGATAGGGCAGGTGAAGAATGGTGGATAGATGATATTTATTTATTCTCTAGTACTAATACACCATTAGCTGTAGAATTATTAGAATTTTCAGCACAACCACATCCTACGTATACTGATATAAAATGGTCAACTGCAAGTGAAAATAACTCTTCTCATTTTGAATTAGAAAAAAGCATTAATGGATATAATTGGAATAAAATCAGTACTATTCAATCTGCTGGTTTTTCATCTTCTAGAATAGATTATTCTCATAAAGATTTAGATATTATTAATGGATATTCATATTATAGATTAAAAGAAATAGACTACGACGGAACTATTGAAATATTTGAAACAATACATATTAAACGTGATATAATAAATGAAGAAAATTACTATGATTTAATGGGAAGACCTGTAAAGGAGACTTATAAAGGATTGGTAATTTCAAATAATGGTAAGTTACATTTTAATAATTAAATATGAAATCAAAATCAAAAGTAGCCAGTAAAATTAAAAAATCACTAGATTGTAAATACTGCAAAGAACCACAGCAAGTTCCAGAAAATGTATCTAAAATTACATGCTGGAGATGTACAATGAAACTTGTAGATGGTAAAATGTACAAAACACTTGATTGATATATAAAGTATGAAAAAACATCTTAAACTTTTTGAAGAATTCGTAGAAGAGAAGAAAAAGGCTAATAAGCCTAAGAAGAATACTGCTGCAAAAATGAAAGATGTAGATAAGAAAATCAAGAAATCTGTAAAGAAGGCAAAGACTGCTGTTAAAGACGTTGTAAAGTCTCAAGAAGAAATTAAAGGAGATAAAGCAACTCCAGAAGATAAAATGAGAGGAGCTCTTGCAAAGTTGCAAACACAAAAGCATAAAGCAGAAATACAAAAACAGGCTATTAAAAAGCAAGAATTAGCTGTTAAGTCAAAAATACAGACTTTGAAGAAGAAAGAAAAGGCAACTAAGAAATTAGAAGAAAAATGAAAAACAAATATAGAATCATCTGTAACGAAGTTACGTATGATTTCCACGATTTAAGCGGTGTAGAACTTAGTGTTGCTATACTAAAAAGATTTAATATACCTTTTGAACTAATAGAATTATGAACAAAGACCTAATTTACCGAGTACTAGCAATGGTATTAGGTATTGCGTGTCCCTTGATAATGATTAATTGGTTTCCAGAAGTAACATCACTTAGCGGTTTTTTTGAAACAGAAGCAGTTCCCTTGTTTATTATAATGAATGTGGTTACAGCCTATTTCTTTTATCTTTTACCAAATTGGAAAATTTCAGGAGTTTTATTGTTTTTAGTAACTGCAGTTCCAGTACAGTATTATAAACATCTACATGATATTTTAGCAGTCTTATTTTTTGCATCATGTATCTTTGCTGTTTGGAAATCTAATAGGTACAGATTTCTCATCATTCCATTTATGATTTCAATATCTGTAATACCATTCAGCCTTTTATGGGCTGAAATATCTGGCATATATTCAATATGTGTTTTTCATACTTTAATGGTTTGGGAGAGAAACAGACTACAGAAAGAGAAAAAAGAAATAGAATCTATAATAGAAGATATATAATTAATGAAAAGAATTAAACTCTTTGAAGAGTTCTTGAATGAATTTAAGTATGGAGATAAGTTGTTTGCAGATCCTGATACTCCGGAGTATGATGAAGGTAAATATAAGAAATGGATATCAGCCAAATATGGTGAATCAGAAACTGATACTCCAGAAGAACGCGAAGCGCTGACACAAATCTGTGATTATGTAGAACATGGTGACAAGTATTCCGCAAAACTGGCTGTAAAATTCATCAGACGACATGGAAAAAATCTAAAGAAGAAATTTGGAGAGATATTAGACCCTGAATATCAAAGAAAATTAGATACTATTTATAGAGGTGCTACTGGAAATCATGATTATATCGTTAAGGCAATTTGGAATGACAAAGACTATCAGAAACGCATAATGCCAGGAGGAGACCTTTATAAATTTATTATGGAGAACCCTATTAATTGGTATTCTAAAATAGATGATTTTAGAAATACACAAGGAAGTTCAGGAGGCGTTGCCGCAGGTAATTACAATTGGGGAGGTAGTTTCTGGATTGGAATTAATGATGCAGGAGTTCAAACTTCTCAAAACAGTAGTGGTTTTTTAAGCTTCGCTACAGAATTAAGAGATGCTAGGTCTTTTTCTAGTCCTAAAAAAGCATTCGGAGATCCTGCTAAAAAGAGATGGCCTATAATTTCAGAAGTCGATTTTAATAAAGTTAGGGAAATAACATACATGAATCCTGAATGGATGAAAAACATCGGAGAGTATGATGAAAATGAAATATGGCTTCTTGGAAGCTCGTTTGATGCAAAAAGAATATGGGTTAGAAGTCCTTATCAAACAGGTATATGGGGCCCACAACATGCTTATTGGAAATCAGCATATCCAATAGCAAAGGCACTTTATTTTCAACATATAAATGCAGGTAAATTTGATGAAGCACTTAAAAAAGCTTTAACAAAAGATGGTAAATTATATGCAAAAGGATATCTTAGCGCAAAGGAAAAATCTTATATATTAACCCCTCCTAAATAAAACGTTAGATATGAAAAGAATTAAGCTTTTTGAAGAGTTTCAGTATGGTAAAAGGTTATTTGCAGACCCACAAACCGTTACAAATGCTACAGGCTCCGGTAAAAAATATAGTAGATGGTTAGCTAAAAATGGCGGAGAAGAAGAAGATACTCCCGAAGAAAGAGAAGCCCTTATGAATATCGCAGGTTATATTGAAGACGATGTTGAGCAATATGGTAAAGAGGCAGCTAAATTTCTTAATAAAAACGGTAAGTCTTTAAAAAAGAAATATCCTCAAATTTTAAATCCAACATACGATAAATCATACTTTGATGGTTCTACTATTTATAGAGGTTCTTCTATTCCGGTGGAAGAAATTGTAAAAGCGGCAAATAATGACAAGAAACATCAAAAAAGAATTATGCCAGGAGGAGACGTTTATAACTTCATTATGGATAACCCAAGAGATTGGTTATCAAAAATAGAAGACTTCATGAATACTCAAGATATTAAAAATGGAGATTATAGCGGTGCAGGTCCTAATTGGATACCTCTTAATGTTTCACAGGAAGTTAAGTCTCAAAATAAACAGGGTTTTTTATCTTTTACAACATCTCTTAGGCATGCCATGGCATTTGGTTCTGGTCAAGGAGTTATAAAAATGAAAGCAGGCAGATGGAACACAATTACAGGAGTAGATTATAAAAAAGTAGAAGATAGAACCTATCTCAATCCAGCATGGACTACTGAAATATCTAGTTGGAGAGAAATGGAAGTATGGGTTCTTGGTAATTCCATACCGGCTCAAAGAATATGGGTGAAATCTCCATATTCAATAGGCATACATTTTCCAAGAAGTAATAATTACAAATTAGGGCATCAGATAGCAAAAGCACTTTATTTTCAACATATAGACCCTGTAAAATTTGAAGAAGCATTGAAATCAAAAAGCATGGGTATTACAACGAATAAGATTGATGATGAAAGGTGGTTTAAGGAATTAAAATTAGAATCTTTTATATTAAACCCTCCTAAATAGAAATATATAAGTTATGAAGAAGATTAAACTTTTTGAGGAGTTCTTACTCGAGTTCGATTATGGCAAACAATTATTTGCTGATCCGGATACCGTTGCTGGAACTGATAAATTCAAGAAGAAAGACTACACTAATTGGTTGAAAAGTATAGGTTCTAAAATTGAACCAGATACTGAAGAAGAGGAAGACATATTGCAAGACTTCATGGACTACTTTGAAAACGGCATAAAGATATGGCAAAGACATATCAAGACTCTTATTGGGTTAAAGAAAAAATACCCACAAATGTTAGACCCTCAAGCCTATTTTGATTTTGACACGGCATATAGAGGTGCTTCAATGCCAATGGAACAATTTATAAGGATAGTAAATAATAATAAGGCATGGAAAACAAACATGATAAACGGTTATCTAAAGAAGTTAAAGGAAACTGACCCGGCATACAAACCTGGACTCAGCGACTCTATTAAAACCAAAACAAAAATCAAACAGCAAAACTGGATAAAGAAATTTGTAGATGAAAAAGGTAAGCTGTTGCAAATACATGACATAAAAGGAGAAACTTATCAATCTAGAGGCGATAAGGGTTTTATATCTCTTTCAACTAGCCCATTAGATGCAAAGAAATTCATGAAAGAGTATCAACTTGCACACATTGCAAAGGGAAGAATGCCAGTAGTCATACATGTTGATTATTCAAAAATAGCTAAAAAAGCGTTCATGAATCCTGAGTTTGTAGCAAAGCTGACAACATGGGAAGAGGACGAGTTTTTAGTAGAAGGTAGCGAATTACCTATCAAAGAAATTACTTTTCTCAATCCACTTACAGCATATTTATTCGATGATAAAATTGATAGAGAAACTCAATTAAAAATATATAAAGCGCTTTTTGACTATGAAGAAGATTAAACTTTTTGAGCAGTTCTTAAATGAAGCAAAGTACAATGCATGGACTATGCCTGATAGAAAGATGCTTGCTCAAGAGTTTAGAGTAGAGCATGAAAAAAAGGGAAGAAGAAACTTTGCAACAGAAGAAGAATTTGTAGATGCTGTCACCAATGCTGAAATTATTGAAGTTGACAGTAAAATGGATAGAAAAATAGGTAATAGATCTGGAACAAAGGACTTTGATTCTCTACATAGCCTAATTTCAAATTATGCGTCATATCCTAAATATAGAAATGAAGATACTTTAAAGGACATGTACACAAGATTTGGTAATGGAAAACCAATGGACTATCCTATAGTATTTAAAGATGAACATGGTAGAATGACTATATTTAGTGGCAACACCAGAATGGATATAGCATTTCAGATGAATTTTAATCCAAAGGTATTAATGGTGAATATATAAGATATGAAACACGTAAAACTATTTGAAGAGCTGATTAATGAGATTGGTGATGCTAGTGCAAAACCATATAAGCATAAACTACAACTAAAGAATGACTTCCGCGAATATCATGAATTTGAAACTGATTTAGGTACCCCTTATGAAGTCACATTTGACTTTGACGAAGATATGACAAAAAAGGAAATGTGGACAGTAGTAGATATTAGTTTTGGTACAATTGAAAATGGAGACCTAAATAATGTTGTTGTAACTAATAAGGGTGAATTGTTTAGAGTAATGGCTACAATAGTAGATTTGACAAAGAAAGTTCTTAAAAAGAATAAAAATATAAAGTCGCTCTCTTTTACAGGTTCTAAAAACAAGGGAGATAACGATAGAAGACGAAACAACATCTATATGGCATATATTAAAAAGCACTTAAAAGCGAAGAATGTAGAAGATGATGGAAATCAAATTATAGTAGACCTATGAAAAGTATAAAATTATTTGAGGAATTTATGGAAGAAGGTTTTAGAGATAAACTAAAAGCAAGTAAAGATAAATTAGTTAAAAAGGCTAAAGAATTCGGAAAGGCTTTAAAAGAAGAAGGTAAAGAAACTAAAGAAGCATTCGATAAAGTCAAAGATTCTATTAAAAAAGGAGAAAAGCTTTCTGCTGAAGATAAGAAGATGATTAAAAAACAAATGGGAGATGTGTTAAAAACAGCAGGTCTAACAGCAGCTACTTTTTTACCAGGAGGTTTTATATACTTAGCGTTGACTCAAAATAAATACACTAAAGACTACACTTTACCATCATCATTCAAAGAATCTAACGACGATTCAGATCTAGATTATTTAAAATAATTGAAACAATTTCACTAGTTCGGTATATAAAATATAAAAATAAATGCCAACCTTTAATAAAACCATATATTTTCCAGGCAAAAAATTTAGAGGAGAAATGTCCCAAACTTGGAAGTCAGACAATATAGTTTATGTAGAATTCGAAACCGAAGTAAGAGCATATGATGACATCAAATATCCAGGACTTTACGCCAATAAAATAATAGGTAAGATAAATCGAACTAATAACGAAGAAAAGATACAGTCAGTATGGCAAGGAGATATCTGTGCATGGAGGAGCACATCAAAAGTAGAACTTAAAAGACCAGATCCCACCAAAACAGACGATTTACCATTTTAAAATATAAATATGCCAGAATTAGCAGAACTCAAATTAACCGCAGATTATATAAATCAAGAAGCAGAAGGTCGAGTCTTTCGTAATATTAGACACAACCCAGAGCATAAATGGAAACCTTTAGAGCAGGCTAGTCCTAATTTTAAGATTAGGGCAGAAAGCCGCGGCAAAGAATTAATACTATATATGAATGACTATCCAGTAAAGATGACAATGGGTATGTCAGGTTATTTTAGAGCAACTCTAAGTGGAAAGGAATATAAACATTCACACCTTATCTTTGAGTCTTCAGATGGCGTATCGCTATCATTTGTTGATATTAGAAGATTTGGTAAATGGTGGCCAGGAAAAGGATGGTCAGAAGACCGAAGTCCAGATCCAACATTAGACTTTGAAGGGTTTGTAAGAAATATTAGAGAGAATCTACATAAGAAAGCGTTTGATAAGACAATAGCTGAAGTTCTCTTAAATCAAAAATACTTTAATGGTATTGGAAATTACCTAAGAGCAGAAATAATCTATAGAATTCCAGAATTGAGTCCTTTTATGGAAGCAAGAGAGGCAATAAGAAAATATCCAAAGGTTTTAGAACTTTGTAAATATATGCCTGAATTGGCTTATGTTAGTGGAGGTGGTAAAATCAAAGACTGGAATCAGACTGTAAATCAACCAACAATGTTCATGCAGTGTTATGGTAATAAAGATATGGTTAGAGAAAAAGATGGGACAGGAAGAACTCTTTGGTACAGACCAGAACATCAATGGAAGAAAATAGAAGATGAGAAATGGGACTATTATTCAGGTCTACCTAATCCATCTTTTTATCAAAAATAAGTAAACTTTTTAAGATAAATTTATATAACTAATATGAAAAAAGAAATAGTACAAAGAGGTGAAAGTTTCGGTCTTCTTCCTTTTGAATCAACGCTATATAGTACTGACAAAGGCGAAATAAGTTTATTAGCTCCATGTAAAGCTACATTCTACAATTTCGAAATATATTGTACTGAAGGTTACTTATTTGATGATATAGAAAGATATAATACACTTGAAGATGCAGAAGCAAGAATAAAAGAATTATTAAATTAAAAACGAACTATGAAATTTATGTCAATTGAAATAGTAGGTTATGTATTTGCAGCAACTGCTATTGTATGTTTTTTAGCATATAGAACTTGGTCTAAAAGGGCTAATAGATAATAAAATGAAACGAATAATTCTCAAAATAGCTCTTTGGTTTTCTTACAAATTTCCAAAAAGAAAGAAGAAAAAGAGCATTTGGGATTTTTAAATCGAGTAGGTGGAATGGCATACACACCCCATAGATATATGGGACGGTCTAGGGAGAGGATAGGTTAATATAAGTCGACTTTTAAATATATTAACTAACACCGGCCAAACAGGTTCGAATCCTGTACTCGGTTCTAATATTAACTAATTAAAATAAAAAATATGAAAATTCTTAAACTTTTAACAACTTTCGCTATCCTATTTATAGGTGTCACATCTATCATGATGTTAGGAAAGTCAGACCTTGAAAACAATCTTTTAGGCTGGCTTTGGATAATTCCTTCTCAATTAGTTATTGCCCCTGCATATAACTACTTTAGAGGTATTATTTAGATAAATAAAACATGCAGGATTATACTTTATTCTTAAACTACTTTAACAAGCCGGTAGATTTATTAGAAAAGCAATTAGACTCTATCTTAAAACAAACTCATCAGCCTGTATGTGTTATAGCATGTTTCTTAGGAACTCCAGATGGCGAATTGTTGAAATACTATAAAGAGTTTATATCTGAACA